>Ga0268283_1000293_pt1 | contig 39642 bp, 29 predicted proteins | sample saktaG_13_FD_190140 | JGI IMG/M metagenome (GOLD analysis project Ga0268283, IMG submission 190140) | Saline water microbial communities from Sakinaw Lake, British Columbia, Canada - sak_2013_06_06_36m | ecosystem: Environmental > Aquatic > Non-marine Saline and Alkaline > Saline ...
TGGCCGACTACACAGGCCAATGACAATCTGACCGCAACGACGATTCAGGGCCATGACGGCAAGATCACCGAATGCACGGCCTGCCATGGAACTGGATTACCCCTGACCACAAACGGCGGGCCTCATGGCCTTCATAATGTAAACAGTAGCACATGGATCAGTAGACATCACAGCTATGCATCTGCGCAAGCCTGCGGGACCTGTCACGGAACCACCGGAACCGGGACGGTGCTTTCAGAGGCTGCCGTAAACCGGACGTTTTCAGTGGAGGGCCGCAACGTTTCCATTCCCAAGGGAACGCAGATCAGTTGCAGTCTCTGCCATGAAAATCAGATTTAGCGGCAGATGAAAAGGATTAATTCGCCCGCAGACGATCCCTTGCGCTTTGCGATTGGCCGGGTTATCTGCCAAAATTGACCATGGCATAATTGAACACTTTTTAATAACCATCTGATAACATAATGCTATTTGTTTAACGGACTGCCGTATTGTGATAGTGGACGGGTCCAAAACATCTTCGAAGCGGCACCTGCCATTTTTTCATGATTATTAACATATTGATATTAATTATATATGTGACGATTATCTTTCAATTTGCACATGGCATGATAAATGCTTGAGCTTTTCTTTATCTTCCAGGAATACTTCCTGCTGGCCGAAACAAGGAGCGATTTCAGGAACGGAGGAATGTATGATCCACTTATTCGTCCAAAATGACAAATGTGGAAGGTATCGCAATCATAATAATTGAAAAGGAGTGTACGTCTAATGAAATTTACGAAGCGACTGTTTTTCAAGCGTGCGGCGGTGTTGGGAATTGGGGTTGCACTGTTAACTCTCCCCTGTAAGGAAATGGTGCGCGGGGCATATGCTTTTAATCAGAGCCCGAAGATTCCCCTCTTTGAGACCGCATTGCGGGGCGTCGGTCCCGGGGGAATCCCGGTTGCGCTACCGGGTCCCTTGCCGGCGCCCGTGACGGGCGTCACCCATTATGATATCGGCATTGTCCAGTTTGAGGATCAAATCACCCCCGGAAACATTAACTTGGGTCCAACGAACCTTTGGGGATACGTCCCGTTCGTCGGATTAGGCGGGAACATCACGCCGACCCACCTCGGCGGGATCATCATCGGGAAGGGCTCTAATCCCAACGATCCTAATGACAAGAACGTGCCGATCCAGATTACTTTCCATAACGAACTCTTAGTACGCAAGCACATCGTCCCGGTTGACACGACCATCCAGGGTGCGGACCAGGCGATTAACCGGACAGCCATCCACCTGCACGGCGGCTTAGTCCCATGGATCAGCGACGGTGGCCCCTTCGACTACTTCGGACCTATCGGTCACCACGGGTCGAGTTTTCTGAACAACAAGACACTGAATCCTGTTCCTCTCACAGGCACTGCCGAGTACTACTATCCGTTGAACCAGAGCGCCCGGTTCATGTGGTATCACGACCACGCGCACGGCACCACCCGGCTGAATGCATATGCCGGACTTGCCACCGCATTGCTTGTCCGTGACGGATTTGAAGCCGACCTCATCAAAAATAATGGGTTGCCAAACTACATCGAGGCGGGTGGCAACGAAATTCCGCTTGTCTTCCAGGATAAGATTTTCGTCGGTTCCGATATCGATACAAAAGACCCGGGATGGAGAAGCATGGTGCAAGATGTTGCAACCAAGCCAGGCAGCCTCTGGTACGCCCATACCTACGAGCCGAACCAGACGGACGGTACCGGCCGATGGGATGTGGGGGCCGGAGGCCTTCCCCTGCCTGACCCTTCATGTATCCCCGAGTTTTTCGGTGATACCATGCTGGTCAACGGCACAACCTTCCCCGAGGCCACCGTTCAGGCGCGCCGCTACCGTCTTCGGATGCTCAACGCCTGTAACGCCCGCTTTCTCAACTTGCAGCTTTACATCGACGATGGTAGTCCGAACGGGATTACTCTCGACACGGAGCCCAGCAGCCCGACCTACGGCAGTCCGAAAAACAAACCCTTCATCAACGCCGCTATCGGGGACGCCTCTTGGATACAGATCGGCACCGAGGGCGGATTCTTGTCAAACCCGGTGAAAGTGCCCAGCAACGTGCCTTTCCAAATCACTGATTCTGCCTTTCTCGCAGGGAGTCCGTCGCTCGATCCGTCTTTAATTAATAAGTCCCTCGTCGTTGCACCCGCGGAAAGGCCGGACTTGATCGTCGACTTCAGCAGCGTCGAGCCAGGTACGAATGTCATTCTTTACAATGATGCAGCAGCCCCGTTTCCAAGTGGGGATGATCGGAACGACTACTTCCCGGGCTGGAACTTCTTAGGACAGAACGGCAATCCGCCCGGCGCCTTTGGCATCGGCAACCCGGTCAACGGGGTCACCAAGCCCGGCTTCGGCCCCAACACCCGTGTCCTCATGCGGTTCAAGGTGACAGAGGCTACAGGCCCGGATGACAAGCCGCTCATCGGAACGAATTTAAAAGCCGGCATCGATCCTTCTTTGCTGCCGACATGGGGATATACCGACAGTTTGAATCTCAATTACCCCAAGCGATTCCTGAGCCTGAACGAGTATTTTGATGGATACGGCCGGCTCATCCAAATCCTCGGCAACGACCACGACCCGTACGGTTCGCCATTCGATTCGACGGACACATACCTGAATTATCCTCCGACGGGCACACCTACAACGGTCGGTGATTCTGCTGAGATCGTTAAGGCCGGAGACACGGAAGTATGGGAAATTTACAACACCACGGGCGATGTGCACCCCATGCATTTTCACCTGGTAAACGTCCAGCTCATCAACCGGCAGAAGGTTGCCCTTGAGTCGTTCCCTTATGTGGCTACCGGTAACATTATCCCTCCGGATGCCAATGAGCTGGGATGGAAGGAGACGGTGCCGATGTATCCGGGTACGGTCACTCGAGTCATTATGAAGTGGAACCTGGCGTCAATTGTTGACAAGAACTTGAATCCGGTCACCACGGTAGGTGACGGCTACAGGCAGTTGTCGATCACAAAGGGGCAGCCGCCTGTGAGTCCGCGGACCGGCGGCAATGAGTACGTGTGGCACTGTCACATCCTGGAACATGAAGAGCACGACATGATGCACACTGTAGTCGTGATGCCGTAGTGAGGATGGCAAGATAGAGGTTAGTCTATTCATGCAGGTGAAACCTCCTTCGGCACCCCGGCGTTTTGCGCTGGGGTGCCGAGATCACGGTCCTGCACGTTGGAGCCTGCCCAGTCTTCACAAGACCACAGATCTTTGTCTTCTTACCGAACCTCACGGTTCAGTTTGCAATGGTACGATTTTTCAGTAAGCGTAAAAGTGAGGAGCGGTTTCCGCCATGAAGAGATATGGTTACCTTGTGTTTCTGCTCGTTGTGGCGGCTGGCGCATTCCTTGCGGGCTCATGGTACAGCCATCGGCAACCGGATGCAGGTTCCGATTCCAAGGAACGCCGGGTCCTTTATTACGTGGATCCTATGAATCCGGTGCACGCTTCCGATAAACCCGGCATCGCGCCGTGCGGCATGCCCATGGAAGCTGTTTATGCCGATGGTGATTCCAGCCCGGGACGTTCCGATGAAATGGAGGGCATGCCTCCCGGGACGGTCAGAATTGGTGGTGACTGGCAGCAGCTTTTCGGGGTCAAGGTGGCCGAAGTTGAGAAAAAGACCATACCCCAGACGATCCGGATACTGGGTCGGGTTGCCGTGGATGAAACGCGGATCTACCGGATCAATGCCGCCACGGACGGGTGGGTCAAGAAGATGCTTCCCGTCACTACCGGCAGCCTGGTTCGAAAAGACGAGTTGCTGGCCACCTTCTATGCGCCGGAATTTTTCTCGGCGATGAAAGCCTATCTCTATGGGTTGCGATCGCTCGAACGTTTCCAGAAGAGCGGCACGGAAACCAAGGAGCAGTTTGAGTCAACCGATGCCAACATTGAAAATTACCGGAACGCGCTGCGCAACCTGGGAATGACCGAGCATCAGCTCGATGAGATCATGCAGTCCCGGCATGGGGGGGACCATGTCGAGATCCGGGCGCCCGCGGCGGGCTTTGTCCAGACCCGGAACATCACCCTGGGCGAACGCTTCCAGAAGGGGACCGAGCTTTACCGGATCACGGACCTGAAGCATGTCTGGATTCTGGCGGACATTTTCGAGAATGAGGTGCGGTTCGTAAAGCCCGGTGCCATTGCCCGGGTGTTCCTTCTCCATCAAAACGCAGCCTTTCAGGCAACCGTGAGCAACACCCTTCCCCAGTTCGATCCTGTTTCACGTACGCTCAAAGTGCGGCTCGATGTGGATAATCCCAATTTCGTTTTGAAGCCCGACATGTTTGTTGACGTGGACTTTCCCGTCAGTTACCCGCCTGCCGTTACAGCACCCATTGACGCGATCATCGATTCCGGTCTCAGGAACACCGTCTTTGTTGATCTGGGTAACGGGTTCTTCGAACCCCGCAAAGTCGAAACCGGCTGGCGCTCGGGAGACCGGATCGAAATCATAACCGGGCTTTCGCCGGGTGAACGCATCGTGGTTTCGGGCGGCTTTCTCATCGATTCGGAAAGCAGGATGAAGGCGGCTTTGACAGGAATCGATCTTTTAAGTACCGATCCGATATGCGGCTATTCCGTGAATAAGAATCAGGCAAGAGCCGAGGGCAGAACAAGCGCTTACAGGGGAAAAACCTATTATTTCTTCTCCGACAAGTGCAAAGAATCATTTGAAAAAGACCCGGAACAGGCCCTCTCTTCACCTCCCCGGGCACAGAGCCTGGCACCCGCAACGCCGGACGACGGTTCCCGCCATGATTAACCGCATTATCGATTTTTCGGTGGAACAGCGGTTCGTCGTGTTCATCCTCATTGCGATCGCAGCGCTTGCAGGCTGGTGGTCCATGAAACAGGTGCCCCTGGATGCCCTGCCGGATCTGAGTGACACCCAGGTGATCGTCTATTCACGCTGGGATCGGAGTCCGGACATCATCGAAGACCAGGTGACCTATCCGATTGTGACCACAATGCTCGGCGCACCGGGCGTGAAGGCCGTGCGCGGCTTTACGGATTTTGGCTACTCCTTCGTGTATGTGCTGTTCGAGGACAATACGGACATCTACTGGGCACGGTCCAGAACACTTGAATATTTGTCAGGCGTTCTGGCGCGGCTGCCCGAGGGGGTGCGAACCGAACTGGGGCCGGATGCCACGGGTCTGGGATGGATCTTCCAGTATGTGCTCGTGGATGACTCCCATAATCACTCGCTCGCAGATCTTCGCGCCTATCAGGACTGGAGTCTGCGTTATTACCTGAAGTCCGTGCCCGGAGTTGCCGAGGTTGCGCCGCTTGGCGGATTCGGGAAACAGTTCCAGGTGAACATCGACCCCAACCGTATCCAGGCATTTGGCATTCCGATCAAGCGTGTGACGGAAGCCATCCGCGGAGGCAATAACGAAACGGGCGGCAGGCTGCTGGAGTTCGGCGGCACGGAATACATGGTCCGCGGTCGCGGTTATGCCCGCTCAATCCGCGATCTGGAGGACATCGTGCTCGTGGCGAGCGAAACCGGCACGCCTATCCGCATCAAGGACGTGGGCAAGGTGGTGATGGGGCCCGACATTCGCAGGGGCGTCTCGGATTTTAACGGAAACGGCGAGGTCGTATCGGGAATCGTCGTCATGCGTCAGGGACAGAACGCCATGGACGTGATCGCGCGCGTCAAACAGAAGATACACGATATTGAACCCGGCCTTCCCACGGGCGTCAGGATCGTCCCGGTCTATGACCGCTCCGAGCTGATCCAGCGTTCCATCGACAACCTGAAGTCCACGTTGATCGAGGTGGTTCTTGCGGTTGCGATGGTTATTCTGCTGTTCCTGTGGCATGCGCCAAGCGCGATTATTCCGCTGATCACGATTCCGATTGCCGTGCTCATTTCTTTTATTCCGTTTCATCTGCTGGGCATCTCGGCCAATATCATGTCCCTGGGAGGGATCACGATTGCCGTGGGCGCCCTGGTGGATGCGGCAATCGTGGTGGTGGAACAGACCCACAAGAAGCTGGAAATCTGGCGGCAGACCGGTCAAAAGGAAGAATACCGGAGCGTTATCATCAGCGCCATCAAGGAGGTGGCGGGTCCCAGCTTTTACACCCTGATAGTGATCGGCGTTTCCTTTATTCCCATTCTGACGCTTGAAGCTCAGGAAGGCCGCCTGTTCAAACCGCTGGCCTACACCAAGACGCTTGCGATGCTCGTTGCCGCCGTACTGGCCATTACGCTGGACCCGGCCCTGCGGATATCATTCACGCGTCTGACGAATTTTACCTTCCGTCCCGCCTGGCTCCGCAAGGCAGCGAATACCGTACTAGTGGGGACCATTCATCCGGAAGAAAAGCATCCCGTAAGCCGACTGTTGACATGGATCTATGAGCCCGCGGTAACCTGGGCGCTCAAAAGGAAATGGTTCGTCCTTGCGGGAGCGTTTCTCCTGGTACTGATCTCCGTTCCGGTCTTCATGAATCTGGGTTCCGAGTTCATGCCGCCGCTGGATGAAGGCTCTCTATTTTATATGCCGACCGCCATGCCCGGAATCTCCATAAGCCAGGCCCAGAAAGTCCTGCAGGTGACGGACCGGATCATCAGTCAGTTTCCGGAAGTTGACCGGGTGCTCGGCAAGGCGGGCAGGGCGGAGACCTCCACGGATCCCGCGCCGCTGTCCATGCTGGAAACCGTGATTACCCTGAAGCCAAAATCTGAGTGGCGCCGGGTGGAAACCTGGTATTCTTCCTGGGCTCCGGAATGGCTGCGCTCAATTTTCCGGCGTATTACGCCGGACCATCTTTCGGAAGAAGCGCTCGTTGACCAGATGAACAGGGCGCTCAAAGTACCGGGCCTCTCCAACGCATGGACCATGCCCATCAAGGGGCGCATCGATATGCTGACCACCGGGATTCGTACGCCTGTCGGGCTCAAGATATCCGGCACCGATCTCCATGTCATCGAACAGGTCGGCGCACAGGTCGAAGCGCTTCTTTCCACGATGAAGGGAACGCGCAGCGTGTTCGCGGAACGTACCGGCGGCGGCTATTTTCTCGATTTCAACTGGAACCGTGAAATGCTTGCACGCTACGGACTGGGCATTACCGATGCACAGGAGGTGCTCCAGTCCGCCATCGGCGGAGAGAATGTCACCACGGTAGTCCAGGGGCGGGATCGTTATCCGGTGAATATTCGCTACATGCGTGATTTCCGATCTGATTATGGTGCACTGGGCCGGGTTCTAGTCCCTACCGCAGAAGGAAAACGGCAGTTGCCGCTTTCCGAACTTGCCACGATCGAGGCGGTGAGCGGACCCGCCATGATTCGCGATGAAGACGGAATGTTGACGGGTTATGTTTATGTGGATCTCGCCGGACGGGATCCGGACAGTTACATCGCGGAAGCGCAGGCGCTCCTGAGGGAGAACATTGAACTTCCGACCGGCTATGCCATCGCATGGAGCGGCCAGTACGAGGCCATGCAGCGGGTCAAACATCGCCTGAACGTTGTCGTGCCGGTGACGTTGCTGCTGATCTGGCTGCTGATTTATCTGAACACACGTTCGATCACAAAAACCATGATCGTTCTGCTGGCGGTGCCTTTTTCGGCCATCGGCGCCGTCTGGTTCCTGTATATACTAAACTACAACATGAGCGTGGCGGTTTGGGTGGGGCTTATTGCGCTCCTGGGCGTGGATGCCGAGACAGGCGTGTTCATGCTGCTTTACCTGGATCTGGCCTATGAAGAGGCAAAGCGGAAAGGGCGGATGAACTCCCTGTCCGATCTGCGCCAGGCGATTTTGAACGGTGCGGTCAAGCGGCTGCGACCCAAGTTCATGACCGTGGCCACGATGTCGGTCGGGCTCATCCCCATCATGTGGTCAGCGGGCACCGGAGCGGACATGATGAAGCGGATCGCGGCCCCGCTCATCGGCGGCATCTTTACATCGTTTCTCCTGGAACTGCTGATTTATCCCGTGATCTACGAGCTGTGGAAATGGAATGTCGAGGTCAAGAAGCAGGTCGCCAACTGATTTCATAGCGGGTACGTCGTTTGATACGAAAAAACAAAGGAGATAAATATGAAACGCATTCGGATGGCCTGCCTCATTACAGTGGCGGCCAGTTTACTATGCTTCGGTTCGATGTTTGAAATCAATGTCTTCGCAGCGGATCAGAACCCATGCTCCGAGGATATTGCGAAATTCTGCAAAGACGTCAAACCAGTCCGAAGGGCTATCATGAAATGCCTGGAACTGCATGAGAGCCAGCTATCCGACGTTTGCAGAGAATATGAAGCGAAGATGGAAAAAACCAGAGTAGAGTCGCGAGAAGCAGGAATGCATCAGATGAGGTTCCGTCAGGCCTGCAAGGACGATATGGCCAAATTCTGCAAAGAGCCTTCTGCGCAAGGCGAGCCATTAAAATGCCTGAAGGCGCATGAAAACGAATTATCCGTCCCCTGTAATGAAAGCATAAAAGCGATGCAGAGAGATAAAGAGAAAACCAATTAGAATTTTCTTCGCACAAAATGATGAACTCTATGAAAAGAGGAATCGAAATGAAATATCTTATTCTTACCACGCTTGCCGTGGCGTTGTTTTTCAGTATCAGTTTTGCTGCTGAAACGCCCAAAATCGAGAATGAGAATGACAAAGTCAATTACAGTCTTGGTTATCAGATCGGTGGAGACCTCAAACGCGAGGGGGTGGAGCTTAAGTCCGAGCTGGTTGTAAAAGGGATTCAGGATGCAATTGCGGGAACCAATCCCCTGATGACGCCTCAGGACATGCGGACCGTTCTGGTAGATCTGAAAAAGCGGATCGAAAAAACAGAACGGGAAAAGTTTGTGAAAGACAGCATCAAGAATCTGGCCGAAGGAGATGCATTCTTGAGCGAAAACGCCAAGAAAGAGGGGGTTCAGGTCCTTCCCAGCGGGCTTCAGTACCGGGTGGTGCGCGAGGGTTCCGGAGTCGCGCCCAAGTCAACCGACACCGTAACGGTTCACTATCGTGGCACGCTTATTGACGGCACCGAGTTCGACAGCTCATACAAGCGAAACACACCGGCGAGTTTTCAGCTCGACCGGGTCATTCTCGGCTGGACCGAGGCCCTGCAGTTGATGAAGGAAGGCGCCAAGTGGGAGCTCTTTATTCCCGCCAAGCTCGCCTACGGCGAGCGCGGGGCTGGTACCGGAATTCCCCCCAACAGCGCCCTGATTTTCGAGGTGGAACTGATTGCCGTTGGCAAGGGCGGCGAAACAGGGAAAAACAGATGAATTGCATGGTATTCATGCGAAAGGGGGCGCACTTATTTCACGCTTGCCGCCACAAGGATTGGATCTTGTTCCGGACGCAGGTCATCAAAAGCCCGGTTGATCCGGAATGCGGACCTGTATATTTTGTCCCGTTCAAATACAGGGCTTCGATTTGAATCGCCTTGATTTCATCAGTTGGAAGGGTAAGCGGATTTTGATCCAGAACGACGAAATCAGCGGCTTTTCCCTCGGTCAGTGTTCCCCTTTCCTTTTCATCAAAGGAGAGTTTTGCGCCCCAATGGGTATGCATTTTCAAAGCATCGAGGGCGGAAATCCGCTCATCTGGGTTGGGATGGTTGCAGGCGGCATGAATTCCCAAAATCGGGTCCGGAAGGGTGCAGGGTCCGTCTGATCCGTTTCCCAGAAGCAATCCGGCTTTCAGCATGCTTCTTAAGGGGATGAGCTGATCCATCCGGTTTCCAAGGAGGGTTTCAAGATATGCCGCGGGTTCCTGCGGCCAGTATAAAAACGGCGTCTGCAGGGCAATGGCGATTTGCAGGGACGCGGCTTTTTCGATCAGTTCCGGGGTCATGAGGTCCGCATGAATCAGCACGTGCCGGTGATCGTTTCTGGGGAAATCCTTCAGCGCGTGTTCGTATGCGATCAGTGCCTGTTCAACGGCGGCATCTCCGATGGCGTGCATGGAAACCTGCAACCCCGCCCGGTTGGCCTCTTGAACAAATGCATTGACCTGTGGCTGCGTATAGAACAGTACCCCCCGATTATTTGAATTGTTGCTGTACGGTAATGTCAACGCCGCATCTTCGGACCCGAAACAACCGTCCAGCGCGGTTGCAAAACAGCCGCCGATGCGGGGCATTTTTTTACGGAGTACTTTTTGGACATCCATGGTCTGAAAATAAGTTCGATACTGCTGGGGAAGGCCCAGTGCCGCCACCCTCATGATATCCACATCCAGATCCAGGGGAAATCCCACCCCTTCCGCCGTATGGACCAGGCCGATTCCTTTTCGGGCCAGATAATCCGAGCCCGCGATCATATTTTTCAACACCGTGAACAGCGACACGGATTTGGAAATATGGTTTACGGCATTATAAAACGATTGATGAAAAAACCATCCTGTTGTTGGGTCAAATCCCTTGTCGTTTAAAACGCCTGGAGGCATTTTGTTGATCAGGGCGGTGTTTGCGACCGCGGCATGCCCGTCGTATTTGATGATCATCAGGGGATGAATCGTCATGGTATCCAGATCGGCGCGTTCGGGCAGTCGTTTTTCTCTTAACGAATGCGCCGAGCAGCCGAAACCGAGGATCAGATGTTCTTTGGAATGGGCGCTATACGTTTGAATCATTATGGCCAGTTCATCGAAATCAGAGGCGGTTCGACAGTCCAGACCGGAGTGGAAAAAAGAAAAAGATTCAAAATGGATGTGGGTATCGGCAAATGCGGGAACCACGCATTTGCCGCCCAGGTTTTCAACCGGGACATCCGCGTAAATGTCCGGCACGGTGTCTCCGGTATGGACGATTCTGCCGTTGTCCGCGATCAGTGTGTGAAATACGCGGTTGTCGTCCTCACAGGAGATAAAATCCGCATTTGTAAAAATTTTCATGTGCATCCCTTCTTGGGAACAAACACCCTTGGGGTTGAAATGTCAGTTAAGATAGTATCCGATAAACCGCAATACAAAAAATTAAACTGTCTGTCAATATATGAACTTCCATGTTCGTGATGGATTCCATGCCTTGATATGATAGGGCAACTTTTATTTTAAATTGACAATTGATATGATTTGCATTATTTTTTATTACTTTAATCCTATCTCCCTACAGTTTGCCTTTTCTGAAAGATTTGGGAGGCTTGTTCTTGTCTTACTCCATCCCGGCGGAAAAAATATCTGAAATCAAACACAGCGCTGATATTCTGGAAATCATTTCAGATGCGGTCGTGCTGAAAAAAGCGGGCAGGAATTTCCTCGGACTTTGCCCCTTTCACTCTGAAAAGACCCCATCATTTACCGTAAGTCCGGACAAGCAGATGTTTTACTGCTTTGGCTGCGGAGAGGGGGGCAATGTCTTTACCTTTGTCATGAAGCAGGAAGGGATAGCATTTCCGGAAGCCGTCAGATTTCTGGCCAAACGCTATGGCATCGTAATCGTTGATCAAACCTCAAGCCCTGCTTCAAAAAAACAGATGGATGAAAGGGAGCTTCTCTTTCAGATCAACCGCCAGGCCATGGAGTTTTTTCATCATACCCTTTTGAATCCGAAAATCGGGACCCCGGCGCTTTCCTATCTGACCCGCCGCGGGTTGCCTTCCGGGATACTCACAGACTTCAAACTGGGATATGCACAGCCGGGCTGGGACCATCTGACGAATTATTTTTCGCAAAAAGGCGTGGCCCTGGCCCTTGTGGAAAAAGCGGGTCTGATCAGCCGCCGCCAAAGCGGGAGCGGCTATTATGACCGTTTCCGGGACCGTGTCATCTTCCCGATCTTCAATACCCACCAACAGGTGGCGGGTTTTGGGGGAAGGGTTCTGGATGATTCTCTGCCCAAATACCTGAACTCTCCGGAAACACCGCTTTACAGCAAGAGCCGCTCGCTTTATGGCCTTTTTCAGGCAAAACCGTTTTGCCGGCAGACCGGTGAAGTGTTTATTTCCGAAGGCTATATGGACCTGCTCTCGCTTCATCTTCACGGCATTCAGAATTCAGTTGCCACCCTGGGCACCGCCATGACCGAAGAGCATATTCGACTTCTGAAGGGGGTTTCCCAGAAAATTACACTGGTCTACGATTCGGATCAGGCCGGAATCAAGGCTGCCCAGCGGTGCATCGAGCTTTTTAAAGCCCATCATCAGCTTGAGGATATTCGCATCCTGGTGCTGCCCGAAGGACATGATCCCGATACCTATCTTCAGCAATTCGGGCCGGAATCCTTTAGAAATGCCGCCCGTGAAGCCTACGGAGTGTTTTCCTTCCTGATAAATGTGGCCATAAAAACACACGGACTGTCTCTGGAAGGCAAACTGCGGATCATCAAGGAAATGGAGGAGCCGCTATCGACACTGACAGATAGGCTGACCCGGAGTTCGGCCATCAAGGAAATTGCCGAACGAACGGGGATTGATGAAAGCGCGATACAGGAAAAGATCCGGGAAAACTCTCCGCACAGACCTTTCAGGGCAAAACCTGCCGAAAAGGTGCCAGATACGGGAAATAAATTTGATAAGCACCTGATTTCAATGATGTTTCAATTTCCGGAAATCATCCCGGAGCTTATTGAAAAAAATCTTATCGAGAACATTTCAGATCCTTTGCTAAAATCCACGGGAAATGATATATTAATCTGTTATCGTGATCTGGATAATGCACCGGAGCAGATCAATGACCTGCCTTCCATCGTTTTGATGGCTGCGGACACTGATGAAAAAAAGCGTTTGGTTGCAGCATTTTCCATTCAGAATGAGGAGTGGGGCCTTGAGGGCTGTCGTAAATTGATTGAACAAATTGAAAGAAATCAAAAGCGGGATAACCTCCGGTTGTTGCGGCAAAGAATAAAAGCCGCCGAGGAAAGCGGCGAACAAGAGTTGCTTCAACAACTAACCAAAGAAGGTAAAGACGGTCAGGTGTCCGCAGGAGGCAGGTAATTATGGCAAAATCATCCGTTATCAAACGGAAACTCGATAAAAAAATCACATCAAAGTCCATAACGGATCTTATTTTAAAGGGAAAGGAAAAAGGATCCCTCTCCTATGATGATATTAACCGGGCACTGCCTGAGGATATGATTACCTCGGAACAATTAGATGAAACGCTGATGATTTTTGATGAACTGGATATCGACATTTTGGATGAAAAAGCCTCCAGTTCAAGTGAAAACGATGCCAAGGAAGCGGTGAAACGGGCCAGAAAAGAAACGGTCATGACGGATTTTGGGGCTGTAACCGACCCGGTTAAGATGTACCTGCGAGAAATGGGACTGGTAACCCTCCTCAGCCGCGAAGGGGAAGTGGAGATTGCCAAAAAAATCGAAGCCGGTGAACAGGAAGTTTTGAAGGCACTGATTGACACGACCACCGGCATTGAATGTTTGCTGAATTTAGGCATCGATATTGAAAACGGTGCCTTGCGTCCCAAATACGTCCTGAAAGACATTGATGAAGGCGATGCTTATGTGGATGAAGTGGTTCAGACGGAAAAGTTTTTGAACACCATTCGTCAGATCAAGGCCCTTCACGAAGAAAACAAGGTGTCCCGCGAAAAACTGTTTGCTTTGGAACTGGATTCCGATGAGATTCGCAGAATTCGGCGCGGCATTGCCAGAAAAAACACCAAGATATTTGACCTGTTGAAAGACTGGCGGCTTGAGGGAAATGTCGTTGATAAGATTGAGCAGATCATTCGCAATCAGATAGACTGGTTCGATTCCATGAACAAGATGCTGGCATTGACATCGGAAGCACTGGGCGTGTCTGCGACAGAACTCATCAGTCGCTTGAACACGGTTGAGGATTTTTCAGCATGGATTAAGCCACGCTGCCGACTGAATCCGAATGAGGCGGTTGTCTTGTTTTCCGATTTATCCGGATTCAATCAGCAGATCGCCGAAAAGGAACTGGCTGTAAAATCAAAATCTCAGGCATTGAAAAGAATTCTATCGGATGTCGATGAAGGCCGCTATAAAGCCAAAATGGCCAAAAGCGAGCTGACCAAGGCCAATTTGAGACTGGTGGTCAGTATTGCCAAAAAATATACCAACCGCGGGCTTCAGTTTCTGGACCTTATCCAGGAGGGAAACATCGGTTTGATGAAGGCGGTGGATAAATTCGAGTACCGCAGAGGCTATAAATTCAGCACGTATGCCACCTGGTGGATCCGTCAAGCCATTACCCGGGCTATTGCCGACCAGGCCAGGACCATCCGTATACCCGTTCACATGATTGAAACCATCAATAAACTCATTCGCACCTCAAGGTACCTGGTTCAGGAACTGGGCCGCGAACCCAGGCCGGAAGAAATTGCCGAAAAGATGGAAATTCCCCTGGACAAGGTTCGAAAAGTATTAAAAATCGCCAGAGAACCGATTTCACTCGAAACCCCCATCGGGGAAGAAGAAGACAGCCATCTTGGGGATTTTATTGAAGACAAGAAATTCATGCTTCCTTCAGACGCGGCGGTCAGTCTGAACCTGGCGGAACAGACGCGAAAAGTTCTGGCTACCCTGACCCCCCGGGAAGAAAAAGTATTGCGGATGCGTTTTGGAATCGGAGAAAAAGCGGATCATACCCTTGAAGAGGTTGGACAGGACTTTGCCGTCACACGTGAGCGCATTCGTCAGATCGAGGCAAAAGCACTCAGAAAGCTTCGGCATCCCACAAGGAGTAAGAAGCTAAAAAGTTTCATTGACATGTAAAGCTTGACAAAAATTGATACGGAAGTTAAAAAAGAAGACTCATGGGCCCATAGCTCAGCTGGAAGAGCCACCGGCTCATAACCGGTCGGTCCCTGGTTCGAACCCAGGTGGGCCCATCAATACGATAGAAAAGGCGTGGAATTATTCCACGCCTTTTTTTCATTTGCAGGAGTTGGCAACATGCCGAGTGTTCACGATATTATCAATTTAATGGAAGAATTGGCGCCTACCCGCCTTGCGGAATCCTGGGATCCTGTCGGTCTGCAGGTGGGAGCTAAAGACTGGCCTGTCCGGTTGATCTGGGTGGCGCTGGATCCCTTGCCGGAAGTGGTTGCCGCAGCTTGCGATCAGCATGTCGACCTGCTGATCACCCATCATCCGCTTCTGTTTCAACCCGTTAAAAATCTGGACTTTAACTCGCCCACCGGTTCAATCCTTTTTCAAGCCGCTGTCCATCAACTTGCCGTTTATTCCGCCCATACCAACTTGGATAAAGTGTCCGGCGGCTTGAACGATATCCTGGCAAAGCGAATCGGACTCGATTCAGTGGATGTGCTTGCGCCAACTGAAGATGCTGAATTCTGCAAGCTCGTTTTGTATGTTCCCGCCGATTATGAGCAGCAGGTGCTAAGCGCACTGTTTCAAACCCCTGCCGGAATCATCGGCGAGTATTCGTGCTGTGCGTTCAGAAACGCCGGCAAAGGCTCCTTTCTTCCGGGAAGCCAGGCCAGGCCGTTTATCGGAAAAGCGGGCGAGATTTCCCATGTGGATGAAATACGGATTGAAACGCTTGTCGGAAAAAAGGACATTTCCGCTGTTCTTTCTCATGTCAGAAGCCATCATCCCTACCAAACCATGGCTTTTGATGTCTATCCCCTGTTGCCTGTCGAGAGCGGACACGGTTTTGGCCGGACAGGCACGATAGCCGGGCGCATGAATCTGTTTCAATTCGCTCAAACCGTTAAGGAAAAACTTTGTTTGCCGAATGTAAAAATATCCGGAAAACCGGATATGATGGTTCAGCGGGCCGCCGTTTGTTCCGGGAGCGGCTCCAGCCTCCTGAATGCATTTTTTGCTTCAACCGCCGATGTGTATATCAGCGGGGATCTCCGGTATCACGATGCCAGAGCTGCCGAATCGGCGGGGAAGGCCTTGATCGACATCGGGCATTTTTCATCCGAGCACCTGATGATCGAACCGATCCGCGATTATCTTCGACGGAGGATCTCGAGCGCTTCCTGGGAAGTTCGCGTGGAAGCCTATCAACTTGAAAAAGACCCATTTGTCATGATATAAGATAAAGTGGCCAATGGGCCTAATTTATTAACCCCAACATTGCGGGTAAAGATATGAAAGATCAGATAGCTATTCTTGTTTCACTGCAGCAGATTGAAATTGAATCTTCAAGCGTAAATGCGCACCTGTGTTCCATCTCAAAGCAACTGGATCTTCTCGAAAACAGCCGGAATGAATTGGAACAGCGCATTACGGATGAAGCCGCGAAAATTGAAGAATCGCAAAAACTGTATCGCTCCCACGAATCCGACATCAAACAGAATCAGGTCATGATTAAAAGGAGTCAGGAACGACTGAATTCCATCAAGAATAACCGGGAATATCAGGCGCTGTTAAAAGAAATTGAAGAACTCAAGCGAACCAATGCCGCAACCGAGGATCTGATGATTGATTGTCTGAATCAGATTGATGATGCGGAGAAAAGAACGGCGGCGATGCAAGAAGAGCTTCAGTTGGTGCAAAATGATATTCTCCGGGAACAGCAGGTTGTTGGTGCCGAAACCGAGATCGCCGGAAAACGGTTGAAAGAACTGGATCGGGAACGGCTGAAAATGTCCTGTAAAATTGAGGCGGATGTGCTGAAACTGTTTCAGAAGGTTCAGTCGCAGCAAGTCCGGGGAAATGCCGTTGTTCCGGTTCAGGATGCCGTCTGCCATGGATGCTACGTCAATATTCCGCCGCAGATGTATAACGAACTGCAACGGTGTGACAAACTCAGAATGTGTCCGAACTGTCAGCGGATCATATACTGGAAACAGAATTAACATATGCATGGCCGAAGCAGAACAGACGATCGCCGGGTTGACCCTGATCCGGAGGAAAGTCCGAACACCACAGGGCAGGGTGCTCCATAACGTGGAGTCGCGGCAACGCGAAGGAAAGTGCAACAGAAAATATACCGCCCGGCCGTTGCTTTTCGCGCACGGCGAGGAAAGCGAAAACAGCCGGGTAAGGGTGAAATGGTGCGGTAAGAGCGCACCAGTTCTTCGGGTGACCGGAGAAGCTTGGTAAACCCCACCTGGTGCAAGACCAAATAGAGGAGCGTTTGAAGGCGGCCCGCCTGAGCTCCCGGGTAGGTTGCAGGAGACGCCTGGCAACAGGCGTCCATAGAGGAATGATCGTCAGCCGGAATCGGGTAACCGGTTCCGGATACAAGATTCGGCTTACGGGCTGCTTCGGCCATTTTTTTTATAAGGGGTTAGGGACGAGAGGATTTTTATTATGTTGTTAATCGAAGAACTCAGGGTTGAAGTCGGCGGCAAGCCGATCCTGAAGAATGTCAACATGCATATCCCTGAAGGTGAGACCCATATTCTCTTTGGTCCCAACGGGTCGGGAAAAACCAGCCTGATGATGACATTGATGGGTTTTTCAGGCTATGTGGTGACTCACGGGAAGATTACCTTTAAAAACGAGGATATCACCCATCTGCCGATTTATGATCGGGCCCGCATGGGAATCGGCATTTCCTTTCAGCGGCCGCCGACCATCAATGGCCTGAAAACCCGCGCCATGGTTCAAATTTGTGCCGGAGAGCGATCCGTGGATATTGATGCGCTTTCCGCCCAGTTGAATTTTAAGGAATTTCTGGAAAGAGATGTGAACCATCATTTTTCCGGAGGCGAGATCAAACGTTCCGAGTTGTTGCAGCTCATGGCCCAGCAGCCGGATCTGGTGCTTCTGGATGAGCCGGAATCCGGCGTGGACCTGGAAAGCATCGTCATGCTGGGAGACACCATCAACAGTCTGCTCAGAAGGGGCATTAAACGTCCGAGTCAAAAGCCCCACAAGGAAATCGTCGCAGACCGGTCCAAATCCGCGCTGGTGATTACCCATACCGGTCATATTCTGGATTACATCAACGCCGACAAGGGGCAGGTGCTTTACAATGGCGTGCTGTGCTGTTCGCGAAACGCCAGGGAAATCCTGAAATGGATTCGGGAATATGGCTATGAGGAGTGTGTCCGATGTCAGATGTAGAAAAAAAAGAGGTGGACCTGAACGTCTATCGGGACGATGCCGCCCCTCATGAATATCTTTCCGAATTAAGCCGAATGGATGCCGGAGATGCGCAGCAGTTTTTAAATGTGGGGGTGGACCCTTCGGAAAGTGGACGCGGGGGATCCTTTATTCAGAAAGACCGGTCCGTAATTCACTGTAAATCCTGTCAGCCGGGCATCGAGATCATGGGAATCTCTCAGGCCCAAAAACAGCATGAATGGCTGAAAGACTATATCTGGAAAAATGTTTCTCCGGAAAGCGACTTGTTTACCAGCCGGGTAAAGGAAAATCCCCATGAAGGATATTTTATCCGCTCGCTTCCGGGCGTAAAATCCAGCCAGCCGGTTCAGGCCTGCCTGTATATTGCCAGCGAAAAGTTTTCCCAGCATGTTCATAACATCGTCATTGCCGAGGAAAATTCCGAGCTTCACATCATCACCGGCTGTGCCACGGCCCCGCATCTGGTTTCCGGACTTCATGTGGGCGTTTCGGAGTTTTATATCAAAAAAGGGGCCAAGCTCACCTTTACCATGATTCACGACTGGGGGGAACAGATCAATGTCCGTCCTCGAACCGTGACCCGTGTGGCGGAAGGCGGCACGCTCATTTCAAATTACATTTCCCTGAGACCCGTGGGCTCTCTTCAAATGTTTCCGACCACCTATCTGGAAGGAAAAGGGGCCGTGGCCCGGTTTAACAGCATTCTGGTCGCCAGCAGGGGAAGTCACCTGGACGTGGGAGCGCGCGTCATATTAAGCGCTCCGGAAACCCGCGCCGAGATCATCTCCCGCGGAATCACAACCGGAGGCACCATCATTGCCAGGGGAGATCTGATCGGAAAGGTCGCCGGCGTCAAGGCCCATCTGGAATGCAAGGGCCTGATTCTGAACAACGGCCTCATGCAGGCCATCCCGGAACTATCCGGCTATGTTCCCGGAGTTGAAATGTCCCATGAGGCGGCAGTGGGTAAAATCGACAAGCGGGAAATCGAATACCTGATGGCGAGGGGGCTGGATGAAGAATCCGCCATCTCCACGATTGTTCGCGGGTTCTTGAACGTGGATATCGAAGGACTGCCGCCGGCCTTGAAGCAGAAACTGGATCAGACCGTTTCCGAAACCCAGAAAGACATGATGTAGCGGCGGCCGGCCAGTCACTTTTACGCGAAATGCGCATTCACGGCCGTATCAAATTTACCTCGGAAGGAGATTCATAACGTGTCAGCTCCCTCTTGTGACATTCCTTTTATTGAAAAAATTCAGTTTTTTTCGCACGATCTTTTCAGATGCTGCCTGTATATTTCCAGTTTTACAACTGGGCAGAACCTGTTCACCAAAATGCTGTATTCCAAGCTGACGGCAACCACCAAATTACTGGAAGATTTCCTGGATTTTCACGGTGCCAAAAACAATAAGAACTGGTATTATTTCAGGGAGCTGATTGCAACGTTCATGCATCTGAGTATCGGCAGTTATTCCCAGAAACATATTTCCAATCGGCTGGCTTTTTATGGACTTGAAAATACGACGGATTTCGAAGTCCAGGGACAGGTTACACTGGAATTTCTCAATTCGTCGCTAATGAAAATCGCGCCGGTGATCCTGGAAGAAGCCCAAAGGCTGGGCATCCCCATCCCGGATCGGGGGTATACACCTTCTTTTTTTCCAAACGCGACCACTTGTGAGATGCTGGCCTCCGACATCGATGATACGGATAAGGAACAGCAGAAACAGCATATTGTAAAAATTGCCAGTGAGTTTCTCAGTATCGCCGGCAATTTTGATCAACTGGGCTTTTATGAACCCTATGATATTCAGGAAATTCGGGCCATTGTTCCCGAAAAAGTCAATGAAGTCGAAATCCGCCGCTTTGAAATGCTGGTCCACAATCTTCAGTCTTCATTTGATACGTACGTGATTCATGGGGGCTATCGGCTTGGAAAGCGAAAGTTGACGGATCTGCGTGGACATTTTTCAGTCGTCTTTCATCTGCTTCAGATGACGGGACGGCTCCTTCATCTTTATGAGCGGCATCTTCATGAAGCCGGATATAAAAATACCTATAAGAAGGTTCAGGATCGGCTCGCATCCCTGGTGGATCCGGAGACGCTGCTGGACCGGACCATCAATTACGGACTCTATTATGCCTGTCATTTCCTGAACACCGGAAAAAAGCTGGCGCGGGAAATCCTGAACGAGAATATCGAACGGGCCTCCATTAAAGTCGGCATTCCGGTGGCCTTGGGGTTTCACAGCCGGCCAAGTCTTCTGGTGGCCAAAATTGTTCAGTATTACGGCGGACAGGTCGAGCTTTGCGTCGGAGCGGACCGGTTCGACGCCAGCAGCGTCCTGGATATTCAATGGGCCGGCGGGAAAATTCACAAGGAAAACGTTACGGAAGTGATCTTTGAAGGCGACACCCGTGCCCTGGCCGACATTGAAATTCTGGCAGGTGTGAATTACGGGGAAGATACGATGGGAAAAGGGGTTCCGCTGCCAAAAGAACTGAAGTATCTGAGATAAAAAAGACCGAATCGATGTCCGTCTCAGCCATTATCGTTGCCGGAGGAAAAGGGATTCGAATGGGCGGTGCCGTCCGCAAGCAGTACATGCTTCTGGCGGGCAAACCCATTGTCTGCCATACGCTGGAAGTCTTCGATGCCTGTTCCTGCATCGAAGAGATTTATCTGGTGGTTCCACCCGACGACCTGGATACCGGCTCTGAAAAATGGATTTCTTCCCTGACCTTGCATAAAAAAATTCATCTTGTCGCTGGAGGTTTCGAACGGCAGGATTCGGTTTATCGGGGGATTCAGGCGGTCTCGGGCCGGCAATGTGAAATCGTGGTGATTCATGACGCGGTTCGCCCCTTTGTCAGCTCCGTAATGATCGAGGCCTGCGTCGACAATGCCCGTGTTTCGGGCGCCTGCATCGTTGGCATGCCCGCGATGGACACGGCAAAACTGGTGAGTTCGGGTCAGATTGAACGGACCCTGGATCGAAATACCATCTGGATGGCGCAGACCCCGCAGGCCTTCGATTTAAACCTGATCCGAACGGCCCATGAAAAAGCCAGGTTGGAGCGCTTCATGGGAACCGATGATGCCATGCTGGTTGAGCGGTTGGGACGAAAGGTCCGGATCATTTCGGGTTCCCGGCTGAACATGAAAATTACAACGCCCGAGGATCTGGCCCTGGCAGAGGGGATAATTAACCAGAACTCGTAGAATTGCCTTGTTAACGGCCGAAAAGATGATCCGAATTATATCCGGATAATGGAGGTTTTGTTATGAATGATTCGAATCCTCAGCCCAGCACCCAACAACAGGCTGAATTTATCAAACAGCTCAAAATAACTTTTGAAAAAATGCCCCATGACATTGAACTCCTGTTGTTCACGCAAAAAGGCAAGGAGGATTTATTTGCCGAAGGCACCCGTCAGATCGTGCGGGCGTTTCGTGAGCTGACGCCGCGAATCCGGCTGCGTGAATACGGTCTCGATCATAAAATGGCGACAAAATACCAGATCGAACATTCGCCAACGCTTTTGATCGCTCCCGACAGATACGGGATCCGCTGGCTGGGCGCGCCTCTGGGCGAGGAGGCCAGAACATTTCTGGAGACCATTTTGATGGTGGGCTCCGGCATGAGCGGTTTAAGTGATCAGTCCAAAAAAGTCATCGCAAAAATCGATTCGCCCCGTCAGATCAAGGTGTTTGTCAGCCCGAGCTGCCCCTACTGTCCGCAGCAGGCGGTCAATGCCGTAAAGGCCGTGATCGAAAAACCGGATCTGATATCGCTTGAAATCATCGACATTCAGAGCCAGCCGGAAATCGCCCATCAGTATTCGGCGCACAGCGTTCCGCAGGCCTTTGCCAATGACGTGCTGATCGGGATGGGCGCGCAGTCCGAGGAAGTCTTTGCCCTGTCCTTGAGCCGGCTGGAACCCCAGACCCTTTTCATTCCGGACAGCGATGCGGAGCTGGTTGAAACCGATCTGCTGATAGTCGGCGGCGGGCCTGCCGGGCTGACGGCCGGGATCTATGCGGTGCGAAGCGGCCTGAAAACAGTCATTGTCGAGCGGAATGTCCTGGGCGGGCAGGTGGCCACCACGCCGGTTGTTGAAAATTATCCGGGATTTACCCAGGTCGGCGGAAAAACGCTGGTGGATATTCTGGTGACCCACGCCCTTCAATATGTTCAGATTTTCCCGGGAGAAGAAGTCATTGAAGTGGTTCCCGGAAAACCATTTATCGTTACCACCGGCCGGCGCAGATTCCATGCCAAGAGCATTCTTCTGGCAACGGGCGCCAATCACAAGCTTCTGAATGTTCCCGGCGAATCGCGGTTTTCCGGAAGAGGGGTCAGCTATTGCAGCACCTGTGACGGCCCCCTGTTCAAGGGAAGAAAAGTCGTCATTGTGGGCGGGGGCAACAGCGCGGTGACCGAGGCGCTTTATCTGCATCACATGGGCGTGGGGGTTACCCTGATTCACCGCAAGGACAGTCTGCGCGCCCAGGAATTTCTGGTCCGGCAGCTTACTTTCAGTGAAATCCCCATTCTCTGGAATACCAAAATTACGGAAATAACCGGCCAGGAAAGGGTCGAATCCATCACGCTGAAAAATAACCGGACCGGGGAAACCTCTTTTCTTGCCATCGATGGCGTATTTCTTTCCATCGGATACGAGCCTGCCGTTGAACTGGCCCGGAAAGCCGGGGTTGCCCTGACGCCGGACGGCTACATTCAAAAAGACGGAAAACACCGCACCAGTGTTCCCGGTATTTATTCCGCCGGCGATGTCGAAGGCGGATACAAGCAGATTGTCACGGCCGCGGGTCAGGGCTCCGAAGCTGCCATGGCCATTTTTGAGGATGTCATCAATCCTTACTGGCAGAAATCCTGATGCCTTCGTACCGGTGTTCCGCCTGCCCAATATCTGCGTTGAGCTGCATCCTTCGTCGTTGCGGCGTACTGGTCGTACGCCTCACTCCTCAGGACTTGCTCGCCTTGATCTTGGACAGGCGGAACGCCGGTACTTTGCCATCCCATTTTGACATTTTATGAGTTCAATAAATTTAAATGACGGTTTTTTATGACTCTCCCCGGTTTTTGCCATGCGGCGATACGGGACTCAGCGTGGAATTCTCGGACGGGATCGACCGTTTGGTGAACGACCGGGTCCAGCGCCTGTTCCGGCATCTTCGGGCAAAATCCTTTCCGGGAATTGCGGATCTGAATCCAACCTACCGGTCGCTGTTCATTCAGTACCGTCCCTGGGAGTGTTCGTTCGAGAACCTGGTACTGCTTGTGGAAAAAGCGCTGGAGGCTCCCGCTGAAGGCCAGGTTCGTCAGGCTGCTCCGGTCCGGATTCCCGTCTGCTATGGCGGTGTTTACGGTCCGGACATGGATGAAGTCGCCGCCTTTCATGGCATGAGCCCGGACCAGGTCGTCCGGCTTCACACCGCACCGGAATACTACGTATACATGATTGGTTTTACACCCGGATTTCCCTATCTCGGCGGACTCGATGAGCGGCTCTTTACCCCTCGGAAAAAAGAGCCCCGAAAATGGGTTTCCGCCGGCAGCGTGGGGATTGCCGATCGCCAGACCGGGATCTATTCCATCGATAGTCCGGGCGGTTGGCAACTGATCGGCAAGACCCCTTTAAAATTGTTTGACCGGCAGCGGCCGGACCCGTTTCTGCTCAGTCCCGGGGACTGTCTTCAGTTTATCCCCATTACGGAAGATGAATTTGAAAGCTATTCACATCATTGAACCCGGGCCGCTTGCAACGGTCCAGGATCTTGGCAGGTTCGGCTTTCAGGACCGTGGGGTGCCGGTTTCCGGCGCTATGGACATTCAGGCCCTTAGAATCGCCAATTCTCTGGCCGGAAATCGCGACACCGAGGCGGGTATCGAGATCACCTGGGGCGGATTCCGGGTGGAGTTTCTGGCCACGGTCCGGATTGCGGTTACCGGTGCGGACACAAAGCCCAGTCTGAACGGCCGGGACTTTCCCTGCTGGTCCGGGATTTTGGCCCAAAAAGGGGATGTTCTGGAGATGGATAGCCCGAAAACCGGATGCAGAACGTATCTCGCGCTTTCCGGCGGCGTGGATGTGCCTGAAGTCATGGGCAGCAGATCCACATATCTTCGCGGCGGATTCGGCGGGCTCATGGGAAGAGCGCTTCAGAAAGGGGATGTTCTCGGGCTGGGGCAGGGGGGAGAATCTCATGTTTTGGAATGTCCCCGGTCCCTGATTCCGCTCTACGCCGATCACCCGGTGCTTCGGGTCATTTTGGGGCCCCAGGCGGATGCGCTGACATCCGAGAGCCTTTGTCGGTTTTTGTCATCGCCTTTTGTTGTAACCGATCGCTGTGATCGCATGGGATGCAGCCTGAAAGGGCCGGTTCTGGCGCATCTACTAAAAGCTGATATTGTTTCCGATGGCACGGTTTTCGGCGCGGTTCAGGTTCCCGGAAACGGCCAGCCGATTATCCTGATGGCCGATCGACAGACCATCGGCGGATACGCCAAGCCTGCCACCGTCATTTCCGCGGATCTACCGCTCCTGGCCCAGGTGGTTCCGGGTTCCTCCGTGCGCTTTGAAGCCGTCAGTTTGTGGACGGCCAGGGAACTGGCGATTGTTGCTGAATACCGATTACAAAAATGGAAAAATCATGAATCATCCTGATGAGATTCGCCGGCAAATTCGAGAAGGCATCTGGACCGGTCCCACAACCGGGCTTGCCCAGGCATATGCCCAGGCCAACCTGGTGATCCTGGAACAGAAATATGCCTTTGATTTTTTGCTTTTCTGCGTCCGGAATCCCAAACCCTGTCCGATTCTGGAAGTACTGGAACCGGGCGTGTTTGCGCCTCATCGGGTTGCGGAACAGGCCGATATCCGAAAAGACATTCCCTTGTACCGGATCTGGGAAAACGGCCGGACCTATCAGGAACAAACGGATATTTCCGCTGTTTTTAATGCTGGTATGGTATCGTTTCTGCTCGGATGCAGCTTCAGTTTTGAAGGTGCCCTGATCGGAGCCGGGATTCCGGTCCGGAACATCGAGGAAGGGAAAAACGTGTCCATGTACATCACCAACCGGCGCTGCGAACCCGCAGGCCCCTTTTCCGCGCCCCTGGTTGTCAGCATGCGGCCGATTCCCCATGAAAAGGTTTCCCGTGCAGTCCAGATTACCAGCCGGTATGCCTCGGTGCATGGGGCGCCCATTCACATCGGCGATGAAAAAGTGCTGGGCATAGCGGATCTTTCCAGGCCCGATTTTGGTGATCCCGTTACCATCAAAGACGGCGAAACCCCGGTTTTTTGGGCTTGCGGAGTGACCTCCACCCTGGCCGTGCTGTCAGTCAAACCTTCCCTGTGCATCACCCATGCCCCGGGTCACATGTTTGTCACCGATGTCCTGAATGAGCAACTGGCGGTGATATAGCCGAAGTTGAAATCCATAAAGACAATTCCGGGACCACTGGAGCTTGAAGCCAATTGTCCTGGATGATTTGAATCAACTGATGAAAGCGTATTGTTTTTGACATTTACATAAACGGAATCATTATTACCATATCAAAGGAGTGATTGAATGAGAAAACGAATCAGAAAAAAACTGAATATTGGAGAATTTAAAGAAACGGGATTTGAGATCAACTGGAAACCCCAGGAAGTGACGGAAGCGGAATTTGACAAATTTATATCGGAATTTCTGGATGCCATCGAGGCAAGGGGCCTGGTTTTCGGAGGCGGCTGTTCCACGGAGGATACCTGGGAAGGCATCATTGCCAGAAACAAGCGCTATTCCAGCCCGGATGCTGCGGACATGGAATTTGTTTCCGACTGGTTCAAAGCCCGGACCGACGTCAAGGAGTTTACACTTGGCCATGAAATTGATCTCTGGTACGAATCCGATTGCTGCTGCGATACCGAAGTATAGAGACGTAGCATGTACGTCAGATCTGGCTTTTGTCTGATTTTGTAAAGGGCGGGATTGTTCCGCCCTTTATTGCAATGAAAGATAAAATGATTGGTTCATAAATGGATAATAGCTATTCCCGATCGGGATCAAAGTCCTTTACTTTTGATATGATTACAGATATATTACTGATCGGTAATACTATTACAAAGCAAGACCATTTACGGGGTGATAGATGTCACAGCTACCGATCGGGAACATTCATACAACCGTTGACTTCGGCAAAGTCATTCGGGCCAAACGAAAAAAGGATGGCTTAACTCAGGCCGAGGTAGCTGCCATCTGCGGATTCGGGAATCGCTTCCTGGTTGATCTTGAGAGTGGGAAGCCAACAGTGCAGATGGGCAAGGCTTTGGAAGTCTTGAAAAGCCTGGGCCTTGAGGTTCATATCGTGCCCCGTGGCTGGCATGATAAAGTTGAAACATAATGGATGAAACGCTGAATGTTTTCCTGCATCATTTCCCGGTAGGCAAACTCCGGCTCGACGACAGGCGACGTTTTGTCTTTCAGTATGACACGTGTTGGCTTGAAAATCCCGAAGCGATCCCCTTGTCACTTTCTTTGCCGCTGCGTACGCAACCATACAAGGACGATGCCTCCAGACCTTTTTTTTCCAATCTCCTCCCGGAGGCCGGTATCCGTCATGCCGTCGCCCGTAAACTGGGCGTGTCTGAGCAGAACGACTTTGCCCTGCTCTGGGCGTTAGGCGGTGAATGTGCCGGAGCGGTTTTTCTTTTACCTGAAGGTCATCCTCCTGACGGGGGCAATGATTATGTTCCGCTTAATGAGGATGCGCTCCACTCGACAATAGCCTCTCTTCCGAAACATCCCCTGCTGGCGGGTGATGAAGGCATCCGGTTATCGCTGGCGGGGGCGCAGAATAAACTCCCCGTGTATATCAAGAACAATATGATTCATCTGCCAAAGTCAGGCTCGCCGAGTTCGCATATCATTAAACCGCCGATCAGGGATTTGGAAGGCACGGTAGAAAACGAAGCCTTTTGTATGACACTGGCCGGACATATGGGATTTCCCATACCTCGCGTCATTGTCCGATCAAACAAGGAGTCTTTCTACTTGATAGAACGATATGATCGAGCCACGGATCCGGATGGAAATCTCGTCCGCATCCACCAGGAAGACTTCTGCCAGGCACTGGGAGTTGCGCCGGACCAGAAATACGAAAACGAAGGGGGCCCTTCCCTGAAGATGTGTTTCGGGTTATTGAAAGAACGCAGTATCCGCCCCGCCGCAGATATAAAGGTTTTGTTAAACTGGGTGGCCTTCAATTTACTTGTCGGCAATGCGGATGCTCACGCGAAAAATATCGCATTGATTTTTACCGGGTCCGGCCCGCAGCTTGCGCCTTTTTACGACATCATCTGCACGGCTGTATACGAGGGGCTGACAGATAAGATGGCCATGCGAATTGGCGGCGAGAACCGTCCCAAATGGATTCAGGCCCGTCACATGGAACGATTCTCTCAGGAGGTGGGTATCAAGTCGAGAATGGTTTTATCGGTATTTCGTGGGATGGCCGAAGCGATTGTCCCGGCATCCGAGAGGGTAGCGGTAACATTTCAGGAAGCGTATGGAGTCGCCCCGGTAATCCAGAAGGTTCTGTCTGTGATCCAAAAGCGCTCCCAAGGCGTTCTCCTCACACTTGGACATTGATCATGCCCTACCGCATAGATGCTTCTTTTGGAATGATCCGGAAGAGTCAGAAGACGATGATAACCTGAAATACTGGAATCCGATGGAAAAGGGTTCTGATGGGAGATATCCCATTGGAGCCCTTTTTGTTTTTTATAAGGAGCTTCTCACCCGCACACCGCTTGGAAATCTGCTGGACAATGAGGTGGTGAGATAAGATGGAGGCCTGTGCTGGACCGATCTGAAGCTGATGAGGGTTCGGGATTGGGTACTTCCGCCTGCACGGGCCTGACATGCCTGAACGCCGGTGCGATTTATTCCTGATCTGAAAGGCCGAAACCATTCAAGACGGGGTTAAGGCCAGCCGCGATATCATCGAAAGCGGCCAGGCTCTGACAAAATTGTCCGAATGGGTATCCGTCCAGGAGGATCTGGCGGGAAAAGGGATTCACAGATATCTGGACGTGGCATCTGCGGCAGGATTGCGCACGCAGGTAATGGATCGGATGTAAACATAAACCAGCTCTGTATCCTCAAAACCGGGATGCACAAGCCGGTTCAACCGAATTAATATGGGACAGATCACGCCTATGTGGTAAATCTTTATCTTGCCTCAGTTACAGTATTTCATACCGTATTGCAGATTCCTGCCATTTTTAATCGACAAAAAATTAATTGACAAGTAATCCTGAAGTATCATACAGAATCACTTGTCAAATAAATTAGATTCAGCAATTGATGTAACATTTCATTTAACAGCCTGAATTCTCGAAAACTTGTTTTTCCGTATATCATGCAAATACGGATAATATCCAGAAGCTATATAACTACTTGTTTGGCCAATGACAATTGCAGTCCAGCAGACGATTCGCTGTGGAAGATGTTCTCTCAGCAGGAGCAATGACGCAACATTTGCTTGCGGTGAATGCTTGATGGAGTCGTTGCTGAGCGAACTGGGAGCAAAAGCAACATGTGCGCAGAGAAGGTTCGTCAGGATGCGACCGCATCGACACGAGGGACGGTCTACCACCTTTGCGTGGCCGTCAAGAAGTGCTACGAACTGCGAGAGGGTCAGAAATTGCTCATTGAGGAGCTGGGCGATGTCACCATCGAGAGTCACCAGCAAGTTGAGGTGAAGCAGTACTCGGACTCCCTGACAGACGGGCACCACAACTTCTGGAATACACTCAAAAACTGGATGGACGCTGGATTTGACCATACGCACTACACGTCCCTCGTCCTTCACACCACACAAGAATTTGGACCTGAGGCAACAATCAAAGAATGGAATGGTCTCGTTTCAGACAAGCGCATGGAGCTACTTTTCGCCATCAAAGAGGGGTTTGAGACGGCATACGAAAAGGCAAAGACAGTGGATCCGAAGCGGGCGGCTAGTGCTGTTCTCAAGCACCAGCTCTTTGTATTGGATCCCCAGAAGTACACCAAGCTCACAGCCCTTATTGGCAAGGTATGGATAGAGGCGAAAGCCAAGGAACTCCCCGACCTATATGAGGAGTTGAAGCAAGACCGAATCCGAGGGGTTCTGTCGGGCAAGAAGGATGACTACCTGAATTCGCTAATTGGGTTCGTGTGCCGTGCCGACAAAAAGGCGGGCGAGCGCTGGGAGATAGCCTATGAGGAGTTCGATGCGAAAGTCGGTGAGCTTAATGCGACTTACAACAACGAGACTCGACGTTTCCCACAGAAACATTTTCGCGCTCAAAATTTGGTGGACGGCAGTACCTCCCGTGGCGACCTTTTCGTCCAGAAGATCCGTGCAATTGAGTATCTTGAGATGATTTGTACCGCTATCCATGACTACGAAGCCACCATGTTGACTCTTGATCAGGAGTTCAAGGCGTATGCAGTCGATCCCGTGACCATCGAAGGTTATGTCTATGACGTCGAGAACCGGTTCAAGGCCGACTACCGCATCGCTTGCAGGCAATGCTCGGATGAGTTGGTGGACTCCCAAAATCTCTATGATAAGACCGTTGGAAGTCCAGCGTCGGCTCTACCTGGCTTCGGAGACACCCCCGGACGGTTTCAAGAACGGATTGCTACACCAGCGCATGGACAACCCGGATGCTGACCTTAAGTGGAGGCTGAGTAAGCAATGAGTGACCCTATACACCACCTTCGAGTGCTGCACAACAATCCCTTCATATTTGCCTCGGCTGTCGTCGCCTTTTTTGAGGTGCTCGGGGAGAAGGAGAAGGCTTTACTGCTCGGGTACTTTGTATTACCAATGGCTCTCCATCTGCCATCGCGCAAATTCTTGCAAAACGCGAACCGTCGTAGCAGCCTTCGTTCCATGTTGCAGGATCGGACACGAATCCATGGGCTTGAGGAAAGAGTGGCGCGGTACCGTGAGATGACGAACACGACAGTTCAGTATCTGTTGGACGCCGGAGGCATTTCGGTTATCGGTCAACTTTCTGTTTCTGTTGCCGACCAACAGACTATGAATGGCCCGTCGCCCGATGGGGTGGTAAAGGCTGCTGGTCGGCTGGGGAACCTTTTTAGGCCCTATGATGTCCCGATGGTCTTCCGAATGTTAGGAGTGATGTCCATATGAACGCTCGGATTCTGCATATCGGCGTGCTCGATAGGTGGGGCCTAGTACACGCGGTCAGCTTCCATGAGGGAGTAAACGTAGTCACAGGCCGCTCGTCGACGGGAAAGAGCGCCCTTATTGAGATCTTCGATTATTGCTTCGGGAGTTCCGATTTTACCGTTCCGGTCGGAGTGATCACAGATCGCGCTGTGCTCTACTTCACTGTCATGAAGGTGAATGAGTCCGCTCTCGTCCTTGCTAGGCGCCCGAATGACTCCAGGGCGTTCCTGAAAGAAGAGCTGGATCTCCAGAGGATTGTGCTGGCAGATGCGTTGAGCGCTGCTTACTTTGAGGAGGATTACTTCAGTCCTCTGAGAGATTTTCTCGGGGAGCTGAAGCGACACTTCGGGGTGGTTGTCACAGATATTGACGAGGATTTGGCTGCAAGAGGGTGGAGTGGACGCAAGTCTGCGACGCCGTCAGCCCGCAGCTTCACCTCGTACATGCTACAGCACCAGAATCTGGTCGCAAACAAACATGCTATTTTCTATCGGTTTGACCAGAAGGAGAAACGTGAACAAGCGATCGATCATCTGAAGGTTTTCCTTGGCTTCGCTGATCAGACCTACTTCATGAAAGCCCAGGAACTCAATGCTCTGATGCTTGAGCAGCGGGCACTGGAACGGGTCTTGCCACGCCGCTCGAAAACCATAGATACGGCGAAAAAGAAACTGGCGAATGCGCTTCTGGAATACGAGGCGATAAGCGGACGGGCTCTGGGCTTTGACGTCGATAATGCAGCGTCTCATCCCAAAACAACACTCCAGGCGCTTCATGCGGCAAAGGTTGATGTTTTGGGTGATTCTGATGTGCATGTGAGACTGAGGCAGGAGGTAGAGGAAGAAAGACGCAAGTTGGTCGGCCACTTGCGGCGCAAGCAGCAGGAACTGGCTTCTGTGGAGTCATCGATCAAGCTCTCCCGTCAATATGCAGCGAAGAGCAGTGAGACAGTCGTGCCAGAGAGCGCTGAGCTTCATGCGTCGGTTTGTCCATTCTGCAGGTCGCAGAACGGCGACGTGGAAGAACAGGCCAACGAACTGACAGAGGCGATCAACTGGCTGAACTCTGAGCTTTCTCGGTCCTCATACAGGCTTGCTTCCTTCGAAGAAGAGAAGAAAAAAATCCAGAATGAGATCGACGCAGTCAAGCCTGATCTGGTGCGCTGCAATCAGCAGATCAAGGCTATTGAACAGCAAATCGAGGATCTTGAAAAGGTACGGAGCCAGTACGAGATAGCTGTCGAGGCAAAGATCCGTGTTGAGAATGTCCTGTCTGAGCTCGCAGACCTGAAAGGAGGGCAGTCAGAAGGGGATGTCGAGAAGCTCAAGGATAGGATCAAAGAACTAAATGCGTACTTGAAGGCCAACTACGATATTGACCGGAAGCTGGGCAATGCAGAGGCCAGGGTGCAGGAGCTACTCGCGGAGTTTGGCGGACGCTTTGATTTTGAAAAGTCGTACACCCCAATCCGGCTCCGCTTTTCACTTGAGTCATTTGATCTTTGGCATGAGACAGAAGCGGGCAAGCAGGTGTTCCTGCGTTCGATGGGTAGCGGCGCCAATTGGCTCTCATGCCACCTAGTCTTATTCCTTGCCTTGCAGCGATACTTCTGCGAAGTGGGTAAGGGCTGCTCCATCCCGCCAATTCTATTCTTCGATCAGCCCAGTCAGGTTTATTTTCCGAGCGTTCTTGACGGAGGGACTGAGTTTTCCGCTGAGGAACTGGCAAAGAAAGATAGCAGCAGGGATAGGTTACGCGCAGTCGACGAAGACGTGAAGGCTGTGACGAATCTCTTTGCGCAACTCGTGAGGTATTGTCAGGAGACCAAAGACGCGACGGGCATCATGCCTCAGATTATCATTACCGACCATGCGGATAATCTTAAATTACCTGGCGATGTGACTTTTGAGTCTCTTGTTAGGAAGCGGTGGCGGCAAGATGGTGACGGGTTCATCGTGAGTAGTAATGGAGGAGCTGAGGTGTGATAGCGCTCAGCGCCGGTCATACGGTCAAACGGTGTCGGGCAGAAAGAGTCGGGATAGAACCGGCATAGACAATGGGATGAAAGAGCCTCACATTAAAGGAGAAGTTGCTCCGTTATGGCCCCGAGCAGAAGCATGACGATCAAGGCCCAACCAATCATTCGAGCAGACGCTGGACTACGCCTGATGTATTTGCTTCAAATCCCCGGTCGGCGCTGCTCAATTCCGTGTTATGATTATCTGACCCTATGAATGATTACGTTTAAAATAGTCCATATTGTAGATTTTCATCAAAATATAAAGTAGAATCAACAGGGGGTAAGAAATGATTAAAAAGGCTCCTCGCTGTCTAAGATAGGTGGCCTTGTTGAAATCCTATCTTGATCGTGTTAGTTTTCAGTCAATGTCATTGACTGAAGCATGCCTATCCGGATAACGCCCAAGAAATTGCCATGAACGGCATAACATTTTGAAAATTAACGATATTTTTCTGACATGGGTACCCAAGCACCTTAGCATCAAAATGCCTATAATAACGATCAATTAGCACTTTCAATGTGCGGCATCCGGATAGGCATGGACTGAAGCCCAAATATTTTAGGTTTATATTTATTTTGTCTTGAAAAACCCCGTCCTCTGGGCGGGGTCAGAGACTTGTGGGAGGAAATCAGGGACGGGTATTGGTATATTGATTAATCGACAAAATGGGAAAAAGATATTGAAAGGAAAATGCGTGTGATGCTGAAGGAATAGCCTATGCCAACATGTAAATACTCGTCCCTATTTTTCATACTGCTGATTAAAACGATAGCGGAGAATATGAATGAAAGCTTCAAAGGCATTCATTACGGACTGGAAAGGTAATCCTGACACCACATCAAAAGCTCTGTTGTGGGGGAATAATGCTGCATGGCTTTGTACTGAATGTGGCGAACTGCTTGGAAATAGAACAGGAGACACTGAATACGAGGTCGAATGCACAAACACGCAATGCAGAGCCAAATACGAAATCGACCGCACTGAGAATAGACGCGGGAGGCTTCATCTCGGGCCTGCGAAGGGAATTCGAAGAGTTCACTAACCACGGCGTCCACCCGATCGCCGAAAAAGCCGACACCGGGAGACGTCCATGTTCTCGGCGCTGACTTCGTCCAGTGCCTTGTCCCGGAGCTTTGCGCCAGAACAAAACACTGGACCGGACAGCAGAATCCGCACACCAAACTGCGCTTGCTTGCACGGCTTCCGCCGCTGGTCAGCGCCGCGATTGCTCGCAGAAGACGATAAAGGGGTCCAAGGATGGTTGTGAAGAGAAGGCTAGATGAAGTATTTAAGACTGTGGGTTTGCCACCCTATACGTATGTCAAGCCTGCCTATTACGGTGAAGTTAGGGCAGATATTACCCAACCCGGTAAGCATTTATTGATAGAAGGCCCATCTGGAATTGGAAAGACTTGTGTCGCTTTCAAAGTGTTCGAGGAATTAGGGTGGACGCAGGGAACTAATTTCAGCTATGTCAGCTGTCGTGACGACGACGCGCTCGACCGAATTGAAACATTTCTCGATATGGCAGGAAAAGGGGAGATTCCAACCCCTCCTCTAATCGTCATCGATGACTTCCATCTTCTTCCAGTTAACAAACGTGCTAGCATCGGTTCGTCGCTAAAGCGCATGAGTGACCGTGCATTTGAAACAGCAACTCCACCCGAGGCTATCCTTATAGGAATTCCCACGACCGGCGTATCGTTGCTTTCCGAAGCGTATGATCTCGGCCCGCGCCTGGGAACGTATGTTTTTTCGCGAGCCTTAGACACCGAAATAGATAGGTTGGTTAGCGAGGGAGAAATTGCCTTGAACGTACTTTTTGAGGATCGAGAGGTTCTGCTGGCAGAAAGTTCGGGAAATTTTTGGCTGGCGCAATACGTATGCAACAAAGTTTGCGCCACGCAAGAGGTATTCGACACTCAAGATGACACCAGAATCATTACTTTTGACCTGCTTGGCATTCGGCAACGTTTAATGACTGAACTTACGCAACGTTATCTGCCAATCGCGAAGATTTTCGCCAAGGGTAAGAAATGGCGACCTGGTGGGAACAAACCATATCTGGAAATTTTGCTTGCTCTTTGCAAGATTCCGGAATCCGTTATCACTTTCGACAAGATACTCAATGTGGTTCCTGAGCGGCGAACTCCTGGGATAAAGGCGGTACGGCCTCGAATAGCGGAAGTCATCTATGACCCCCTGAAGGGTAACGACTTGCGAAAGCAGTTGGCCTTCGATCCTGATGCTGGCTTCTCTATCGAAGATCCGCTGTTCCGTTACTTTCTAACAAACCTTGAGCCGAAACAACTGCTTCAGTCGCTTGGTATTGAGGACGAGAGTTTCGAGAAAGGCCGGCTCTATTCGTACGACATTGGGTTCTCTTTTGCGGGTGAAACAAGACAAATAGTAGAAGCTGTAAACTCTGAGATGAAGGGCGAGGATGTGGTTACCTTCTACGATTATGACCAACAAGCGTTCCTGTTAGCTCTTGATCTTGAGAAAACCCTCGGCCGCATATACGCTGAATCTTGCCGATACTATCTTGTGTTCCTCGACAGCAATTATCGGGAAAAAGTTTGGACTAAGTATGAAAAAGATCTCATGACGCGGCCCGGACGGAAGGAGCACATCATCCCCGTTCTTTTGGATGACATTGGTGCAGAAGGTGCCGTGGGTATTTCTACAACAATCGGTCGAATAGATCTCCGCGATATCTGGACTCAAGTGCAGAAAACCGGCAAAGTTACCAAGGACTCGATTAACGCACTCCGAAACAGGTGTGTACTCCCAATCTTAGAGAAAATAGACACTGCGAGTGGGATGATTTAGAGACTGCACAACCATATCGTTTCAGCCGACACAAAAAGCGTGCGGCTGAACTCTGCGATGGGCCGCCTTTCGGCGGCCCATCGCCCCGGATGTGAAGCACGCGCATTGTTGAATCCCACATTAAATGGACATCGAACCGGGTCGGACCTATCGAAGCAGTTGGTTTCACATATAAAACATCTGTCTGTGATAGGGTTTTTCAGGCTTAGAGTGTCCATTTAGATATGGAAATGGTCTTGTTAAGATAAAAGGTCAGGGGCCTTGCCAAGAGCGAATCGACACCACAGCCTCAACCGGTTATGCCCCTTGCAAAAGAAATAGAAATGGTATATTTTTTATATTATGATCAAATTTGAGTTTGATAAAAAGAAGAGTCAGATCAATCTTGAAAAGCACGGCATTGATTTTGTTGATGCTCAGTAATTTTGGGATGATACTGACCTGCTAGAAATTCCGGCAAAAACTGTGGATGAACCTCGCTCCCTGGTAATTGGCATGATTTCAGGCAATAATTGGTCTGGTGTGATCACATACCGAGGAAATCGTATCAGAATTATCTCAGTTCGGCGGTCACGAAAAGAAGAGGTGCATTTATATGAAAGCTAAAGTATTTGATGAAAAATTTGACGATGGCGATGACATTTTGGATGTCTTGGATTTGACCAAGGCCAAGAGGACCATGCAAGATCAGAAGCGTGTGAATGTTGACTTTCCTGCTTGGATGATTGAGTCATTGGATAAAGAAGCCAGTCGAGTTGGTGTTACTCGGCAGTCCATTATAAAAGTCTGGTTGGCTGAACGCCTTGAAAATTTGGCTGCCAACAAAGCACGGACAAGCCGCTGAACCCGCCGGAGTTCTCCTCTCTCCTACTGACTATGATGAACTGGTTTATAAAAAGGCATTTCTTGATTCTGTCGGCAAAGGGATAGCGGATGCTGAAAGTGAGAATGTTTACAGCACCAAAGAACTCAAGGCGGCATTGATTGAGAGAAAAGCCAGGTGATTAAAATCAGATGGACTCATGAAGCTTTATTACGATTGTACGAGATCGAGGACTTCATATCGCAGGGCAGTCCTGATCGAGCGAGGAAATTTGTTGACCAGATCATCGAGCACGCAGAATGCTTGTCTGACAATCCTCTTAATGGAAGAACCGTCCCTGAAATTTCCAACCCCGATATAAGAGAGCTGATTTTTAAAAAACATCGAATCGTCTACCGAATAAAGGGAAATAACCTTGATATACTGACTGTTTTCGAGGGACATTGATTATTGCGAATAGATGAAATAGAACTGTAGCGGTAGCCGAAACCGAAACAACGGTCGTCCCTTCCGGGCCATCGATGGACTGAAATGTCTGGTGAGCGCCGGGATTCCTGTCTGCTGCTTTTTCTTATGAATTCGGCAATTTCAACGGCTTCCTTCACACGATCAGCCCCTTTTTGTCCAGCTCCCCGGCGACGCTCTCGAGTCCCAGCCGGCGATAGGTTTCTCTGGTGGGTGAGCCGGTCTCCTTGTCCCATCCGGCTTCTTCGTAAAACATGCGCATCGCGGTTTCTATGTCGCGTTTATCCATCTGAATAGTGCCCTTGGTGAAGGGTATCCGGTCTTTATCATCCCCATAAACCCAATCAGGGATGGTATCGTGCTTGGTGCGCATTTCCTTTGTTCCCATGCCCCGGATGGTCAGGGCGCGATGGAGAACAAATATCCGTTCGGCAACCGCGTCGAGCTCCCGGCCCGACTTCTTGTCCCCTGTAACCAGACTGTAGAGCATGGACTCGATGGAATCATCCCCCCTGTAACCGCGCTCTTTAAGCGGCGATGCGGACCACGGCCCCATCCAGTTGCAGATGGGAATCGCGTCATGCAGCTCCTTTCTAAGCAGCGACCATTTTGCCATCCTGGCCTTATAGACGTTCATCGGCGTGAACGCACCCGGTGCGTCGACCGCTGCTTCGGAGCCCCAAAGTTCGGCTGCCAGTTTTTTCTGGACCTCCAGCGGAAGCCCGTTCCGGATGAAATTGGTGTGGGAATGGCACTGGGAGTCGCGATTATATTGCGTGTTGATGATAACACCGCATTGCCCCGCATCCTCGTTGGAATGATGCTTCGGATGCCCGAGTTTCCAGTATTGCTGGTTGCGATCGCTTTTCCAGTCCGCTTCGGCGATTCCCCACCGATCGAGCATGTACCCGGTCCCAAGCCCCAGGGCCGTTGCCAGCTCACCTTCCCTGCCAGCGATCCTTGGAAGCAGTTCGAATAAAAAGGCGGGATCACCCTTTTCAAACTTATCCCAGGAATACCTCTGGAATTCCTTTTCACCGACCTTGCTCTGAATGATACCTTCGGTGTAGCATTTTTTAAAGTCACGCTGAAGCTGGCCGTAGTTGTCCCATATTCCGAGGTCATCGGCAAGGTGCATGCCCACCATGCACGCTTCGATGGAAGTCTTGCCCTGAGGACCATCCGGGAAGTTTTTGAAAAACAACTTCCCCAACATCATACGGACACAGGTGCTCTGACCGGTCTCCGGAATGCCGTATTTTGAAGTAACGGTCGGGACTTTGATCAGGGTGTGGCACCGGATGGGACAGCTCGTGCAGCCGTTGCCCCTCACGGTATGCTGCCAGGCACTCTCGCCCAGAAAATAGGCGGCATTGTTTGATCGATAAGCGATTCGATTGAGAATGTGCGGATCACAGGTTCCGGTATCGACAGGCGGGTTTGCGGCGCCCCATTGTCTGCCCCTTGACGCGACCCAGCGGGTGGCCGGATCGTAGTGCTCGGCCCAGGGCTGCGGGCTGTTGGGCACCACGTGCTGATTGTTGGCGCCGATGAGCGACAGATGGTACTTGACCACCTTTTCCCATTCCTCTTTGTTTCCTCCGATACGGATGCTGCCGGTGCCCCGGACGCCGATGGCTTTCAGGTTCTTGGCACCCAGCACTGCGCCGCCCGCGGCTGAATGAGAAACCGAGTTGATGATAACGGACATGGGGACCCTGTTTTCACCGGCCTGACCAATCGCGGCCACGCAAGCCTCGGCACCCATTTGTCTGGAGATTTCATAGGTGGTCCGCCGGATGCCCTGTCCCCAAAGCGAACGGGCATCCCTGATTTCAGCCTTACCGTCGGAAATCGCGAGCCAGACGGGATGCTCGGCCCTGCCTTCCAGGATGACGGCATCAAACCCGGCATATTTCAGCTCAGCGGCAAAGTGGCCGCCCATGTGCCCTGTCCCGACCAGGTGTTTCGGCCAGCAGGTCGGCCACAGCGTGGTGATGGCGGTCCTTCCGCTACAGGGAGCGCTGGTGCCGGCCAGAGGACCGGTGGCAAAGACGATTTTATTTTCGGGATCAAAAGCCTTTATGTTGGCCGCAACTTCATCCCACAGGACTTTGTATCCTATTCCCGTGCCCCCGATATAGTCCTTGTATTTTTCGACGGTGTCTTCCGTGGTGATGCGTCCGGTAGACAAGTCAACCCGCAGGACTTTTCCAGCCCATCCTCCATATTGCGCCATTTCCGCACATCTCCTTTACGCCGTTTTTATTGGTGGCAATCCCCGCATGCCTGGAGCCTGCTCAACGCAGGAGTTATCCGGGGCGGCACCCTGCCGGTCAGGTCAACCCAGGACACATACGTCAGGGCCTCGGCCGGACAGGCTTCAACGCATTTTGGCTTGCCGTCGCACAGAAAACATTTGGTAGCCTTTTTTGTGTCCTCATCGAATGAAATCATCTCCCAGGGGCAGGCTTTCAGGCATACTTTACAGCCGGTGCACTTGGCGGGATCAATGACCCTGGCGTTGGTGGGTGGCTTCACCTCGATGGCTGCATTGGGGCAGGCGTCGGCACAGGGGACGGGATGCGGGCACTGTTTGCAAAAGTCCTGAAGGATCAGCCCGGTTTGCCAGTCTCCGTGGCTGCGCTGCCCGGTGTGGAGCCCCGATGGGCCATAATTCAGATTTCGCCACACTTTGATGCGCGACAGCGTGGGGGAAGCTTTCCCGTCATTATATTCGGTGCAGGCGAGCTCGCATCTGCGGCAAGCAACACATTTCGTGGGGTCCGCGATCACCAGTCCATTGGCCTGCTCCGTGATGATCAACGGGGCACTCATTCCGGTGCCGACCCCGAAACAGGTCCATGATGCCATTCCGGCGATTGTAGCCCCGCAAAGTTTGAGGACAGTCCTTCTTGAAAGAGGCTGCCCCGCCGCGATCACATCAAAAACCTGCTCGGCGATTCCACTATCTTCAGTCAGCGATTTCATGAGGATGATTACTCCTGTGAGGTTAACCTTTTTTAAAACATTATTTGCGGAAAAACAAGGCGGATTTCCCGGCCACTTCAGGGGTATTGTCTTCCAGCCTCTCAGGCCCGGGATGTAACCGTCGGGCTGCGGGGAGACATTTCACGATAAGCGGCCTGGGCGCGCCGCTGATTTCTGAGGGCGGAGATCAGATCATCGCGTCCCA
>Ga0268283_1000295_pt1 | contig 39532 bp, 15 predicted proteins | sample saktaG_13_FD_190140 | JGI IMG/M metagenome (GOLD analysis project Ga0268283, IMG submission 190140) | Saline water microbial communities from Sakinaw Lake, British Columbia, Canada - sak_2013_06_06_36m | ecosystem: Environmental > Aquatic > Non-marine Saline and Alkaline > Saline ...
CCGGGGAGTACATCCCGAAGAACCTGGAGATTCTTGCAGAAGGCGGGCGGTTCATCGAGATCGGGAAGATCGGGATCTGGGATGGGGAGAGGGTCCGGCGGCAACGGCCCGATATCCAATACCACCCTTTTGACCTCGGGCAGGTGGCGCGGGAGAAACCCGGGTTGCTGGGCGAGATGCTGGCGCAGTTGATGGAGGGTTTCGAGCGTAGGGAGTTGAAACCCCTGAAGCGAACCGTTTTCGGGATTGAGGAATCGGCGAATGCCTTCCGGTATATGGCCCAAGCCAGGCATATCGGTAAGGTGGTGTTGACCGGGATTGCTAAAGGGGTGAGGATCCGGTCGGATGCGACCTATCTGATCACCGGGGGGCTCGGGGCACTGGGATGCCTCATCGCCGAACATTTGAAGAATAAAGGGGCGGGGAATATCGTCCTTTGCGGCAGAAATTCCGCAAGTCCGGGCATTGCGGACAGGATTGAACGGTTGAAGGGTAGCGGGACGAATGTCGTGGTGATGCAAGGCGATGTATCGCGGGAAGATGAGGTGGCGGGCATTCTGGAGAGAATCAGAACGACCCTGCCGGAGCTCAAGGGGATAGTCCATGCTGCGGGAATTTTGGATGACGGGATCATCCGCGACCAGAGCTGGGAGCGATTTATCAGGGTGATGTCGCCGAAGATCGACGGCGCATGGAACCTCCACCGCCATTCGCAGGACCGGCACCTGGATTTTTTTATTTTGTTTTCATCGACGGCTTCCGGCCTGGGCAGTCCGGGACAGAGCAATTACGCCGCTGCAAACGCTTTCCTCGATGCCATGTCCCATGATCTAAGGCAGAGAGGCTGTCCGGCGACAACGATCAACTGGGGTCCCTGGGACGGGATCGGCATGGCGGCTTCGCACCAGGAGGCGGGCGCCCGGTATGCCAGGCAGGGGATAAGGTCCATCCGCCCCTCGGACGGGATCGATCTTTTTGACCGCATTCTCACCTCTGACCTGGTGCAGGCATATGCGGTCGATATCGACTGGATCGCGTATGCAAAGCACATCTTTGCCCGACGGCCAGAATATAAAATGGCCGGATTTCTTGTCCACCTGCTCAAGGGGTCCGTTGCCGAAGAAGGCAAAGTCGGAAAAAAATCGGCCATCAAGCAAAAACTTGCAGTGGTAGCGGGAGAGAAAAGAATCGCCATCCTGCGGACGGCTGTCATTGACGCTGCGCTAAAAGTCATGGGTCACGGGGACGCCGGGCGGATCAGGACCGACCAGCCTCTGATGGAGCTGGGCCTGGATTCGCTCATGTCCGTTGAACTGAGGAACCTGCTTTCCGAAGGTCTCGATATTTCTTTGCCGGTGGGGCTTCTCTTCAACTATCCGTCGGTCAATGATCTATGCCGTTATCTGGCGGAATTGCTGAAGATCGATCCAGAATACGCTTCGGGGGGCTGGGACGGTTCGACAGTCGGAAAAAGTGAAGACGAATTTGCCTACATCGACGAAATGGACCCGGAGGAACTGGAAGCAATGATCAAAAAGGAAATTCAGTAAGGTAACTCTTGGAAAATAATCTTCCGGATTGTGGCATGCACGTCCTGCCGAGGGGAAAATACGGTAGATTGTCTATTATGGGTTTCCTGAATGTGACATGCGGAGTGGAGAATGCCGGAACGATTCCGGAACAAAGGAGAACACACAGTCAAAGGAGGTAATATGGTTACGAAGATCAAGTTGACCGTCATGTGGTTGGTGTCCGTCGTATTGTTACTTGCTCCGGTCTCCAGCAGTTGGAGCGTGGCGCTGGCGATTGTTCCCCGATTTGAATCAACGACATGCAAGCATACGCTTGAGCCCAATTCGACCACGCAGTGCGGGTATCTGACCGTCCCTGAGGACCGTGGCAAGCCTTACGGAAAGACGATTCAGATTTATGTCGGAATATTCAAGAACCCGAACGGTGCTTCGGGCAATGAACCGGTGTTTTACCTGATCGGAGGGCCCGGCGCAACGACAGTTGATGCTTTCAATATCTTCGAGGACACTTCTCCTGGCAATTACATTCGCCAGACTTTCGGAGATAACCGCGATATCGTCGTCATCGATCAGCGGGGCACCAACAACTCACTGCCCGCGCTCTATTGTTCCGATGAGCTGGGGCCGCTCAGAAGCCAGGTGTACGGAATCAGTTTTCAGGATGCGGCGGCGTTAAGGATTCAGGCATTCTCAACGTGCTACAACCGGTTGAAGAATCAGGGCGTCGATCTGTCCGCATACAACACCCTTGAGAACGCGGCGGATATTAAGGATCTGGCGGCTGTTCTGGGTTACGGTAAGATCAACATCTACAGCGCCTCTTATGGAACCCGCCTGGGTATGATGATGATGAAATATTATCCGGAAATTATCAAATCCATGGTGCTCGATTCGATCCTTCCCCCGGAGATCAATCCTTTTGAGCAGGAAACGCCGGGAGTGCTGTACTCGTTCCGGAGCTTCTTCGATGCCGCAAAGAGCAAATACCCCCTTCTGGAAACCAGATTCTACAAGATGATGGAAGAACTGGATGCAAGCCCGGCCAGTGTCGTCGGGCACCACTACGCGCAATCCAGCAGCCTGACCCATGACAGGGGGGGGCTGAGTAGCAGGTTTATGAGCAGTCATGTTTACCATCTTTTGTATCACCGCTTCGAGCAATCCAGTGTCCCGACCGACAATATCTTGGTCAACGTTACGGGTGACAAGCTTGCTTCTTTTCTTGTGGCGGAACTCAAGCAGACGCCGTACGACGCCCAACTGCCGATGAAGATCAATGCCATGTACACAACCGGAGATTACGGCCCCGTGGCGGACGCATGGATTTCGTTCATGGATTTCTTTTTTCCCAACGGCGGTCCCGGGACCGAATCCCCGAGCGTCGGAATGTATAATTGTATTTTTGCGGCTCAGGACGCTTTTTACACCAGCCCCAACAGGATATATGAAGTCATCCATCAGAACACATCGAATCGATCCATCGCCACTTGGCTCGAATCGCAATTTGTCTTAATGGAGCCGGGAATTCTGGGATTGTGGCCCGTGGAGCCGCTTCCCTTTCATGAAAGCAATCCGTTGGTAAGCGACATCCCGACCCTCATGCTGGTAGGGAGTCTCGACAACGCCACGCCGGCCATATTCAGTAGGCCTTCCGCGGCATTTTTGAGCCGCAGTTATTATTTTTCAGTTCTGGCGGGGCATGCCACGGCGTATTTGGAGTGCGTTGACCAGATGGTCAACCGCTTTATAAAAAATCCCTCGGCCAATCCGGGGAACTCATGTTCAACGATATACCAATGGGCGGGAGGTTTCTGTAGTGGCCACTGTGAACAAGAAAATAGTCCATGAAGTTTTTGAAGCGACCGCGGAAAAATACCCTGGAAGAACCGCCATACGGCAGGCAGGACGGGAGATCTCCTACGGCGATCTGAGCCGGGTGAGTGACGATATCGCCAGACTCCTGAAACAAGTGGGAGTCAAACGGGATGTTATCGTCGGCATCTTGCTGGAGAGCAGCATTGAATATGTGGCTGCGATCATCGGCGTGATGAAGTCGGGAGGTGTGTTTCTCCCGATGGACATGTCGTTTCCGGAAAAAAGACTCGAATATATACTGCACAAAACCGTTCCCGAGGTCATCATTTCCGAAAATGCGTTCGAGGCGGCCGGCCGGAGGCTCGAAGCCGTGGGATTCAGTCACGGGGCATGCCCCGTGATTCTCGTTGATCCGGATCTGCGGGTGACGGTCCGGGGAGATAACGGGCCAAAGGAAAGTGGGCCAAGGGAAAGTGGGACTGTCTCCGTTGACCGTTCACCGTTTGCGGTCAACGGTCAACGGCCAACGGCCAACGATCTTCCCGATCCAGATGACAGCAGTTATATCATGTACACCTCCGGATCGACAGGGGTCCCCAAGGCGATCGTGGGTTGTTATAAAAGCCTGAGTCATTTCGTACACTGGGAGGTCAAGGAGTTCGGTTTCGATGAACGGGTCCGGGTCACGCAAATGCCGCCAGTCACATTTGACGCCAGTCTGCGGGACATCTTCGTTCCCCTGATTACCGGAGGGATGCTCTGCATTCCGGAAAAAGAAATCCGGACGAACATGAAAGCGCTCGTCCGGTGGATGACGTCATCCGGCATCACTCTTGTCCATTGCGTGCCTTCCCTGTTCAGGACGATGTTAAGGGAAATTGAAGAGGCCGAAGGCGGCGGGGACATCCTGCCGGATCTGAAATATATCCTGATGGCGGGAGAACCCCTCTATGGAAAGGATGTGATCCGGTGGATGGATCTTGTCGGGGAGAGGATCGGATTGGTGAACCTCTACGGACCTTCCGAAACGACCCTTGTTAAAACCTTTCACCGCATCCGGCAAAGACCCGCCAATCCGAATGCGATGATCCCCGTCGGTCTTCCCATATCGAACACCGCCATACTGATCACAAAGGGAAACCGGCTTTGTGAACCGGGTGAGATCGGCGACATCTTCATCAAGACGCCTTTCAGAACCAAGGGATACTATCACGATCCGGATCTGACGAAAATAAGTTTCGTGCCCAACCCGCTCACCGGTGATCCGGATGATATCGTGTATAAAACCGGTGATATGGGAAGATATTTGGCTGACAGGAGTATCGAGTTCATTGGCCGGCTCGACACCCAGGTGAAGGTGAACGGCGTCCGCATCGAACTGGGCGAAATCGAGAAAATCCTGCTGGGGAACGATTTCATCGATCAAACGGTCGTTGTCGGCCACCGCTCCCAGGAAAACGAAAATTCGATCGTTTGCTATTACACGGAGAAAAAAGCGACCGATGCCGGAGAGGTCAGTGCCTGGCTGCGTCAGACGCTGCCGTCCTACATGGTGCCGTCTTTTTATGTCCGGCTCGATGCGTTTCCGCTCAACATCAACGGGAAAATCGACCGAAAGGCGCTTCCGAAACCCGAAGCGCTGATCTATGCGGAGATCGGCTACGAGGCACCGGCGGATGAAACAGAGACGCTTCTGGCAGGCATCTGGGGGGAGGTGCTGGGCCTGAGGAAGGTGGGCGTCAACAGCCCGTTTTTCCAGACAGGCGGTCACTCGCTGACCGCCACGCGGGTGCTCGCGCGCATTTACCGGGAACTGGGGGTGGAGATCAGCCTCAGGGATTTTTTTGCGAACCAGACGATCCGCGGACTGGCCGGCTTGCTGCGGAAGCCTTCGGTATCCGGGTTCGCGCGGATCGCCTCGCTGGAGCGGCAACCCGATTACGCCGTGTCGCCTTCGCAGAAAAGGCTCTGGATATTGGACCGGATGGAGGAAGGGTCCGTTGCCTACAGTCTGCCCAGTCTCTTCGTTGTGGATGGTGACTTGGATATCCCTGCGTTCCGCCAGGCTTTCATCGCCTTGATCCGCCGCCACGAATCCCTGCGCACCACTTTTTTGGATACCGATGCGGAGCCCCGGCAACGGGTGCTTGAGATAACGGATTCTGCCGGAGAATTTGAAATCGGGGAAATCGATCTGAGCCAGGCGCCGGACCCGCAAGCGTGCGCCTTGCAGTTTGCCAGGGACCAGGCATCCATCCCCTTTGACCTGTCCCGGGGGCCGCTGCTCCGGATCTCGGTGATCACCTTGCCCAGCGGACGGCATGCGATTTTTTTCAACATGCACCACATCATCGGGGATGCCTGGTCGCTCGATATCCTGGCCCGGGATTTGCTGGGCATTTATGAGGCCTTCCGGAAGGGCGGGGAAAACCCGTTTCAGCCGCTTCCGGTGCAGTACCGGGATTATGCCGCCTGGCTGAATGCCCGGCTCGAAGCAAACGAGACTCAAAAACTGTCTCTTTACTGGCGCGAAAAACTCTCCGGAGCCGGATCATCCGCACTGGACCTGCCGTTGGACTTTCCCCGGCCACTGCTCCAGACATACCGTGGAAAGACTTTTTTCTTTGACCTGAATGAGAGGCTGACTTCCGGGCTGACCGGGCTTGCGCAAAAGCAGGATGTCAGCATGTTCATGGTCCTGATGGCCCTGGTAAAGACCCTTCTTTACCGGTACAGCGGTCAGGATGATATCATCGTCGGTACCCCGGTCGCGGGCCGGAATCATCCCGACCTGGAAGAGCAGATCGGTTTTTATGCCAATACCCTTGCCCTGCGGGATCGAATCGATAAAGAGGCGTCTTTTCTCGTGTTGCTCGAAAACGTGAAGAAAACAACGATCGATGCCTACGATCATCAGCAATATCCTTTCGACCGGCTTGTCGATGAGCTCGATCTGGCAAGAGATCCCGGCCATGCGCCGCTGTTTGACGTGATGCTGGTCTATCGGGACGAGCAGGAATCCGCCGCGAAAGGCAGTTCTCTGAACATCACGGCAATCGAAGTTGAATCCGGGACGAGCCGGTTCGACCTGACCTTTGAAATTGCACGGTTCGCCGGCAGTCTCCGGATGGTTATCAATTATAATACCGATCTGTTCAGGGATGCCACGATCGAGAGAATGGCGAGCCATGTTTCCATGCTTGCGGAAAGTATCCTCGCGGATACCGGGACGGCAATCCATGACTTGGATATCCTCGGCCCGGCTGAAAAGCGGTTATTGACCGATACCTTTAATGATACGCGATATCCCTTTCCTTCGGACAAGTCGATTGTGGATATCTTTGAAGCGCAGGCGGCCAGGGGGCCGGATCGTATCGCCATCGTCCTGGAAGACCGGGAAATCAGTTACCGGGAACTCGATGAACGGGCCCGTGGACTGGCCGGTGTCCTGGTTGGAAAACACCGGGTCAGACCGGGGGAAATCGTTGGCCTGATGGTCGACAGAAATGAATGGTCGATCATCGGATTGCTTGGGATCATGATGGCAGGCGGCGTCTATCTGCCGGTGGATCCGTCCTATCCCATGAACCGGATCGACTTTATGCTGGCGGACAGCGGCTGCCGAATCCTTCTTACCGAAAGCAAGGTTATCGAAAACAATGGACAGATTCCTTCTTTGGTCGTGACCCTTGATATCAACACCCTGGTTTCTTCTCGTGACCCGTCTGCAAAAACCCCCCTTTCCCATCGTCCGTCGCCGGACGATCTGGCCTATGTCATTTACACATCCGGTTCAACCGGGCAGCCCAAAGGGGTGATGATCGCGCACTCCGGCTTTCTCAATATGTCTTTGCACCAGATACGGGCTTTCGGGGTTTCAGAAAATGACCGGGTGCTCCAGTTCGCCTCTGCCTCATTCGATGCCTCGCTTTCGGAAATTTTCATGGCGCTTCTTGCGGGTGCGGCCGTTGTGGTGGTCCGGAAGGAGACGATAGAAGATCCCCTGCTGTTTGTGCGCTATTTGGAGGAAAAGCGCGTCACGAATATGACGCTGCCCCCGGTATATCTGAATGCGCTCGATAAAGAGCGGCTGAATACCGTGAGCACGATCATCACCGCCGGAGAAGCGCCCAACACCGGGGATGCGGTTTTTCTCAGCAGCCGCAAAAATTACTTCAATGCCTACGGTCCAACGGAAATTTCGGTCTGCGCAACAATCGAGCGTGTATCCCCGGATGGGGACTACCGGAGAAACATCCCCATCGGAAAACCGATTGCCAATACGTCGATTTTTATTCTCGATGATTCGCTGAGACTCGTCCCCATCGGCATTCCCGGTGAAATATGTATTTCCGGAGCCGGTCTTGCCCAGGGGTATCTCAAACGTCCCGAATTGACGGCGGAAAAATTTGTCTGCCATCCTCTTCCGGCCGGAGAAAGGCTTTACCGGACGGGAGATCTCGGCAGATGGCTTCCTGACGGAAATCTGGAATGGCTGGGGAGAAATGACGACCAGGTCAAGATCAGGGGATACCGCATCGAATTGGGGGAAATCAAAAACGCCCTGCTGCGGCATGCGTCGGTGAAGGATGTGATCGTCCTTGCGGCGGGCCGGGAACCGGAGGAACTGGTTGCCTATTTCACAGTACGGGCTCCGTTGGAACCCGCTGATCTCAGATCTCATATAAGCGGCTTTCTTCCCAATTACATGGTGCCCCGCTATCTGATTCAACTCGAAGATTTTCCGATGACGGCCAGCGGCAAGGTGGACCGGAAGGCGTTTTCGGATCCGCATGCTTTTCAATCGACTCCCGGCCATGTGCCGGCGGGTCCGCGGAGCGATCTTGAAAAATGGATGCTTGCCCTCTGGCAGGAAGTGCTGGGGCAGCAGAATATCGGCATTCACGAGAATTTCTTTGATTCAGGCGGGAATTCCCTGCGTTCTTTGCAATTGATATCGCGGATATCGACGAAACTGAACAGTTTATCCAGTTTTATATATTTTGGTGGCAAGGTCCCGGTTAAACAGCTTTTTCTTAATCCAACGGTGGCGGGGTTGTCGGCGTGGATCGAACAACAAAAGCCGACGGCATTCGCCCAGGCCCGCCCGTCAGGGGACATGCCGCAGGTGTTCCCGCAGGCCATGACCCTTGCCAGAGAGTCGCTGATCTCCCTTTTCGACGCCGGCAGGATCGGTCCGGTTGATGCCGCCGCCATCATCTGTTTGCCCGATGGATTTGCGGATCAGACGGGGCTGGGAAAGGATGACATCATCAAGGGGTTTTGCCGGGACCATCCGGTTCTGAGCAGCATCACCTCCACCTTTATCGGCCGTGTTGCTTCCATCGTCCTGCCGTGTTTCGCCTCCGAGATCTTCAGCGATCCGGCGGCTCTCAAAAACCAGGTGGCCGAGGCACTGGAAATGGCCGCTCATATCGGCGCGGATACGGTATCGCTGACGGGAAATCTGCCTTTGGCCACGGATTTCGGCTTTGATTTGATATCCTCTTTTCCGGCCAAGAATGGGCCCGTCATCACAACAGGCCAGGCAACCGTGGCTGCGGCGATGGGGATGACGATCGAAAAAATGCTGGAGATCTCCGGCAGGCGGCTTGATCAGGAAACAGTCGGCCTGATCGGACTCAACACGATCGGGGCCGCGACGCTTTTTCTGGTGCTTGCATGCATGCCCCACCCGAAACGGATCATCCTGGCGGATGCCTACAACAACCTTCTCTTTGCGTCGGTATTGCGTCAGGAGCTTTCCGACTGCGGCTTTAAAGGCTCCATCGAAATCATGAGAGCTTCCGATGAACTGCCTGGCGGGTTTTATGAGGCCTCGCTGCTCATCGGTGCGACGAATGTTCCGGACATCATCACAGTGGACCGAGTCAAACCGGGGACGATTCTTATCGAGGAATCCGGCCAGCGTTGTTTCTCGAGAGACGATGCGCTGCGGCGACTCGATACGGACGGGGATATCCTGTTCACCGAAGGTGACTTGCTGCACCTGCCTTTCCCCTCCACCTGCCAGATGTATCTACCCGAGGAGGTGGAGACGGCTCTGCGCCGGACGGAGACAATCCCGTTTCTGGCCTTCGAGCCCCATGCCATCACAGGGTGTGTTCTTTCCGGCCTCCTTTCCCATTGCTACCCGGACCTTGAGCCGACCATTGGTGAGGTCGATGTGGAGATGTGCCTGCGGCATTACGAACACCTCCATAGCCTCCGGTTCGGGGTGGCCGATCCGCGTTGCGAAGACTATGCGATCCCGGAGCGTTCAATACAACGGTTCAGGGAGCGGTTCGGCGGGGGGGGCGGAACGATATGGAAAACGGATCGGGAAGGGATGAAAAAGCCAATGGAAGAAGAGGCCATGGCATGAAGAACGATAACGATACGCTCAAGGCCCTTTACAAGACACTCAAAACAACGCAGAAGCGGCTTTACGATATCGAGAACGCGGGCCGGGAACCGATTGCCGTCATCGGCATGGCCTGCCGTTTTCCGGGGGGGGCGGATACCATCACAGCATACCGGGCCTTGCTGGGAAGCGGGGGGGATGGGGTTTGCGAAGTCCCGCCGGAGCGGTGGGACGGATCGATGTATTATGATCCCGATCCCGAGGTTCCGGGAAAGGTGACGACAAACCGGGCCGGATTTCTTAAAGAGCCGATCGATGGCTTTGACTGCGCCTTTTTTCATCTCTCGCCCAAGGAGGTTCAGAGCATCGACCCGCAGCAGCGGCTCCTTCTCGAGGTCTGCTGGGAGGCCTTTGAAAATGCGGGGTTAGACATCACCACGCTCAAGGGAAGCAAAACCGGCGTTTTCTGCGGCATTGCGAACAGCGATTACGCGGCCGCGCATCTGCGCTCCGGAGATCCGGAGAAGATAGATGCCTATTCGGTTACGGGCACGGCCCTGAGTGCCGCGGTCGGCCGGATATCGTATCTTTTCGGGTTTGAAGGGCCGAACATGGCCCTGGATACGGCGTGTTCCTCTTCGCTCGTTGCGGTCCATCTGGCCTGTCGGAGTTTAAGGAGCGGCGAATCGGACCTGGCCGTGGCTGCCGGAATCAACCTGATCCTGACGCCCGAAGGACATATCGGGTTTTCGAAAATCCGGGCACTGTCCCCGGACGGCCGGTGCAAGAGCTTTGATGATGGGGCCGACGGCTACGGAAGGGGGGAAGGGTGCGGCCTGATCGTTCTGAAACGGCTTTCAGACGCCAGAAAGGACAATGATCCCGTTCGGGCCGTCATCCGAGGTTCGGCCGTGAACCAGGACGGCAGGACGAACGGTTTCACGGCGCCAAGCAGCCTGTCCCAGGAAAAAGTGCTCAGAAAGGCCCTTGCTGACTCGACCCTGGGCCCGGAGGATATCGGCTACATCGAAGCCCACGGAACCGGGACTTCGCTCGGGGATCCGATCGAGATGGAGGCGATCGGCAAGGTCTATTCACCGGGCCGGGACATGGCCCGTCCCCTTTATGTGGGCTCCGTGAAGGCCAATATCGGACACCTCGAGGCCGCCGCCGGAATCGCGGGCCTCATCAAGGCCGTTCTGATGCTCGATGGCGCCCGGATCTTTCCCCAGATTCATTTCAGCAAACCGAGCCGGCACATCCCCTGGGATCGGTTAGCGGTGAAGATCCCGCTCGAATCGATGCCCTGGCATCGCAACAAGGCCCCGCTCGCCGCCGGCGTCAGCTCTTTTGGTTTCAGCGGAACGAATGCGCATGTGATCCTTCAGGCGACGGATTCTCCGCTGCTCGATGAGCAGGCGCCCGACCGGTCCCATCATATTCTGAACATCTCGGCCAATGACCGGGAGGGGCTCGGGGACATGATGGCACGTTATCATGGGTTTCTGGCCGACACGGATTCTCGGATCGAGGACATCTGCCATACTGCTTCCGTCGGAAGGACGCATTTCGCGCATCGGCTTTCGGTGGTCGGCCGGACCAAAGAAGAACTGCGGGAAGCACTTGAGGCCTGCATCAACGGGAAAACGCCTGAAAATGCATCCTTCTCGGACGGGCCGGAGAAAAGCGATAAGCGGATCGTGTTTCTTTTCACGGGGCAGGGATCGCAATACCCGAAAATGGGCTGGGATCTTTATGCGTCCCAGCCTGTCTTTAGGGATGAGATGGAGCGCTGCGATGCGCTTTTGCGGCCGCATATGGTGCGTTCCCTGATAAGTCTTATCCACGAGGGCGATATTTCCTCGCTTCACGAGACTCGCCATACCCAGCCAGTGATCTTCGCCGTGGAGTATGCGCTGGCAAAGCTTCTGGAATCCTGGGGGATCAAACCTTCCCTGGTGGTGGGTCACAGCATCGGCGAATATGTGGCCGCCACCCTGGCCGGGATCTTTGAACTGGAGGATGTGCTCGGTCTTGTGGCTGCAAGAGGAAGTCTCGTGCAGTCGCTTCCGATGAACGGAGGCATGGCCGTGATCGTGGCAGGCCAGACGCGTGTGGCGGAAGCGATTGCGTCTAGCCGGGAGAAGGTTTCGATTGCCGCGGTGAATGCACCGCGGAACACGGTCATTTCCGGAGAAAAAGAGGCGGTCGAAGGACTTTGCGCCCGGTTCAGAAAAGAAGGGGTGGCATCTCATATCCTGAATGTGTCGCATGCCTTTCATTCCTGCCTGCTGGATCCCGTGATCGACGCATTCGGGACCCTTGCCGCTAAAATACGCTATGCGCCGCCGAAGCTGCCGATCATGGCCAATGTTACCGGCAAGCCCGGCGGTGCGGAGATGGCCGCATCCGATTACTGGACAACGCATCTGCGGAAGCCGGTCCGGTTTTACGACAGCATGCGCGCGATCGGAGAGGCGGGGTACAAGATATTTCTTGAAGTGGGCGCAACCTCAACGCTTACGAGCCTGGGCAGGCAATGCCTTCCCGCACACGGGGGGATCTGGCTTTCCACTCTCGGCAGCAGGGACTTAAGCGCCAACCTCAGGACGGGACGTATCGAGGGACGCAGCGACTGGGAGCCGCTACTGTGCGGCCTGGCCGGCCTTTACACTGCTGGCTGCGATATCGACTGGGAAGGATTTGATCGTCCTTATCAGAGAAAGCGCGTCGTGCTTCCGAATTATCCCTTTCAGAGAAAGCGGTGCTGGATAGAACTCCCCGGTCCCAGAGGAAAGCAGACGACGCAATCGGTTCCATGTGTTTTCGTGGAGGCAGGTGGCGGGCCGGCGCCGGAAGAGGCATCCCTTCCCGCAGTTGCGGCGATGCGGATTGAAGGGGATGCGGAGGGCATCATCAGCCTGCAGATGGACCTGATGAGCGGGCAACTTAAGGTGATGTCCGAGCAGCTCAATGCACTGAGCGAAACCGGAGAGGAAGACGACTATCATGCCTCCCCGATACAGGATTTGCGGTGGAACAGAGAAAAGGAGTGAAAGGTATGACTTCCCGTAGTGCTGAATTAGCGGGTATTGACGCCATCTATGCAGGAAAGGTTTATGACCAATTGAACCGGATGGGCAGGTTATATATCTTAAGAGCGTTCAAGGAGACCGGTGTTTTGCGCGGTTCAGGAGAACAGTATCGCGCCTTGGATCTGAAAGAAAAAATGGGCGTGGTCCCTGAATATGACAAGCTCTTTGGTGTCCTTTTGATAATCCTGAAAAACGCGGGATTCATCTCTCTTGTGGACGATGGGGTTATTGTTTCGAATTCGGCGGAATTGGGTATTCCGGAGATTACCCGAGCCGCCGGTGATCTTCAGCGGGAGATCGTGAGGGACTATCCCGAGATGGCGGATACCGTGGCTTCGCTTGCAAAGTGTATGGACAAATACGCGGCTGTCCTCACCGGCAAGATGAGTCATGCCGAGGCCCTCTTCCCGAACGGGTCGATGAAGCTTGTGGAGAATCTGTACACGAACAACAAAATCCAGGACTTTTTCAACCGGCTCGTCGGTCAAAAAGTCGGGGAATGCATTGCCCGCGCATTCGCCAAAACTCCTTTTTCGGAAATAGCGCTTCTTGAGATAGGTGCGGGCACCGGGTCTACAACAGCCCATGTTCTCCATGAGATCAACGGTCTCGGGAATTTTTCATACTGTTACACGGATATCGCCTCGGTCTTTACCCAGCACGGCAAAAGGAAGTTCGGAGCCGATTATCCGTTTATGACGTTCAAAACGCTGAATGTCGAGGAGGATGTGGAAGCCCAGGGTTTTGAGCGGGCATCGTGGGATGTGGTTATTGCCTCGAACGTGCTTCATGCAACGGCGCGGATAGGACGTACCCTTGACCAGGTCGGGAAATTGATAAAGCCGGGCGGAATCCTGATCATGAATGAGGTGACCCGATTCCAGGAGATTGTCAACGTGATCTTCGGCCTCACGAGCGGCTGGTGGCTTTTCGAGGACCCCGAATGCCGCCTGGCGCATTGCCCTTCATTGAGTTTTGCCGGCTGGAAGGCCGGACTGGAAAAAGCGAGCTTCATTCATGTGAGAAACTCGGGCTTGACTCACGATTCCCAGGACAACCCCATGCAATGTGTGATTGTTGCGGAGAGCAACTGCGACGGCGAGACGGGCAGTCGGCCAGTGAATGCGGATTGCGGCTGGACTTCAGTTGCGATCGATAACGGTGAGCCCAACCCGTCGCGGTCCGGCCGGAGGGAGCGGATTGAATCGGAGGTGAGGGGACTGATGTACCAGTCGTCGGAAATAGAGATCACCGGACCAGACGGGGATACGAACCTTTTCGAGCTGGGATTTGCCTCGCTGATGATCGCGCGGCTGAAAGACCTGATCAAGCGGACATACGGACTGGATGTGCAGATGAGCTGGTTTTACAACAGACTCGATACCTTCAATAAGACCGTGGGCTATATCGACAAAGAATCCGATGCGGATGCCGAGCCCACGCCGGCCGAGGCATTTCTTCCCGCGGCCGCGGCGCCGCGGGCGGCGCGGATTGAAGGGGATGCGGGCGGCATCATCAGCCGGCAGATAGAATTGATGAGCCAGCAGCTTACGGTAATGTCCGAGCAGCTCAATGCGCTGAGGGGACCGATGCGCGGGAAAGGCAACCATCAGGAGCTGCTCAACCGGCAGGCATCCCTGATAACGGCTGCGCATCAGGACAGGGGAAACGACGGGGGAAGGGCGGAACTCCGTGAATCAAAGCCGGCTGAAAAAAAGGTGGAGAAACGGGATGAGTTTGTGGCCTACCGTGGCGTGACGCGGCGGGAGAAGCTGGATTTGAACACCCGTCAGCAGGCGCACCTGAAAAAACTGATCGGTACGTACACGGGGCTGACGCCGGGGTCGAAGGAGCGGACCCGAAAGTTCCGGCCCGTATTTGCCAATACGCGGAACATTGCGGGCTTCAGACCCGAATGGAAAGAGATGATCTACCAGATCATCGTGGAGCGGGCGGATGGGTCGCACTTCACCGACATCGACGGGAGGGATTACCTGGACGTCTCGATGGGGTTTGGTGTGTACCTGCTCGGCCACAACCCGTCATGCGTGCAGGCGGAGGTGCAAAGAGAGCTTCAACAGGGGACTCCGATCGGTCCGATGTCGAACCGCGCCGGCAAGGTTGCCACGCTGATCCACGAGTTGACCGGGGTGGAGAGGGTGGCTTTCTTCAATACCGGAACCGAGGCGGTCATGGCGGCGGTAAGGATTGCGCGGACCGTAACGGGCAGGAAGAAGGTCGCTTTGTTTTCGAGCTCCTACCACGGACACTTTGACGGCGTGCTTGCGGTGAAAAATTTTGACGGTCCCGTTGGGAGCGCGGTGCCGATGTCTCCCGGTACACTGCCCGAGATGGTGCAAGACATCTACGTGCTCGACTACGGAACAGAGGAAGCGCTTCAGTTCATTGAAGCCCATGGCCGGGAGCTTGCGGCCGTGCTGGTGGAACCCGTGCAGAGCCGGCGGCCGGACTTTCAACCGGCGCCCTTCCTCAAGAGATTGAGAGAGATCACAACCGCTTCGGGGTCCGCGCTGATCTTTGACGAGGTGATTCTCGGATTCCGCATCCACCCCGGAGGCGCCCAGGCCTGGTTTGATATCCGGGCCGACATCGTCACCTACGGCAAGGTGGTCGGTGGCGGCATGCCGATAGGGGTTGTTGCGGGAAAGTCCCATTATCTGGATGCGGTGGATGGTGGGATGTGGCAATACGGAGACGGGTCCTTTCCGGAGAGGGAGAACACCTTTATTGCCGGAACCTTCAACCACCATCCCCTTGCCATGGCGGGCGCCCATGCGGTGCTGACGCATCTCAAAGAAACCGGCCCGTCTCTGCAGGCCGATCTGAACCAGCGTACCGGGGAACTTGCCGAGCGTCTGAACCGTTACTTCGAAGGGGAGGATCTGCCGATCCGGATGATTCATTTCGGCTCGTTGTTCCGGATTCCGGTCAAGGGTGACCAGGAGCTTTTGTATTATCACCTTCTGTCCCGGGGGATCTACATCTGGGAGGGGAGGAACTGCTTTCTGTCGACGGCGCATACCGATGGGGATATCGCGTATTTCGTGAAATCTGTTCAGGAGAGCATCGAAGAGATGCGCGCCGGGGGTCTGTTCGGGGGCGGCGGAAGGCTCATCCCGCATTCCAAAAGCGCAGGGGATCATACCGCAATCTATCCGATGTCATCCGCGCAAAAGCGGCTCTATGTGGTGAGCCGGATGGAAGGCGGAGAACTGGCCTATCATATCAACGGCGCGCTCATTATCGACGGCGCGCTTGACCGGGAAAAGATTGAGCAGTGTTTTCAAACGATCATCAGCCGGCATGAAAGCCTGAGAACGGGCTTTGAAATTCTGGATGATGTGCTTGTACAGCGGGTCCGTGAGCATGTTGAATTCTCGGTTTCCCATAGCGATCGATCTCTTGAAGACATCGATGCCATCGTGAAGGATTTTATCAGACCCTTTGATCTTGCCAAGCCGCCTCTTATCAGGGTGGGTCTCGTGAAGTTCTCGGCGGACCGGCATTTTCTGATCATCGATGCGCACCATATCGTTATAGACGGCATATCACTGATCATCCTCGCTCAGGAATTCATGCGTATTTATGGGGGCGAGCCCCTTCCGCCGGTCACGCTGAGCTACAGGGACTATGTGGCGTGGGAGCAGGAGCTGATCGTATCCGAAGGGCTCAAGAAGCAGGAAACATACTGGCTGGGCAGGCTATCCGGCAGATTGCCCGTGCTCAGGCTGCCGCTCGATTATCCGAGGCCCCCGAGGCAGAGTTTCGAAGGCGGCGTGGTGCGTTTCATTTTTGAGCGGGGCAAGACCGGCAACCTGAAGGCCCTTGCAAAAAAGACCGGATCAACGCCTTACATGGTCTTGTTTGCCGCTTTTAATTTGCTGCTGTACAGGCTGAGCGGACAGAAGGATATTATTATCGGCACCAGTTCCAGCGGGAGGGACCACCTGGGGTTCGAAGGCATTTTCGGTATGTGCACCAACACCCTTGTCATGCGCAATGAACCGGAGGGGGACAAGCCATTTATCCTGTTTCTCGACGCGGTAAAGAAGAATTGCCTGAAGGCATTCGATAATCAGGATTATCCGTTTGAACTTCTTATCAAGAACTTAAATCTCCAGAGGGACCCCGGTCATAATCCCCTGTTTGATGTCTTCTTCGTATATGAAGAAGCGGACAACCGGGTTGTCAAAATAAAGGATCTGACCTTTACACCCTACGAGTACGAAAAACGGGCATCGGCCTTCGACCTGCTTCTCGAGGTGATCGAGGAAGCCGGACAACTGTATCTGAATATGGAGTATTGCGCCGGACTTTTCAGAAAAGAGACGGTTGAAAGATTTTTGCGCTATTTTATGGCGATACTCGATCAGATCACGGATAATCCTTCCACATTGTTGCGCGATGTAGTGTTGCGATCCATATCGCAGGAAACGCAGAACCAAAGATACGGCATCGCCCGCAGGCCGGACCGGGACGGCCTTTTCCCGCTTTCCCATCACCAGGAAAGATTGTGGTTCGTGGAAAGGTTCGAGTCCGGCTATCTCTATGCGTCAAGCCCCGTATACTACAACATGCCGCTGATGATCCATATCACCGGAACGCCTGATGTCGCCGCACTGGAAAAGAGTGTGAACCGGATCATCGAGCGACATGAAATCCTCAGAACAAAAATTGTCACTTCCAATGGACAGGCGTTCCAGGCCGTGATCCCCCAAAGTCTCCTGAATTTGTCGGTTGTAGAACTGCCTGCCCTGCCGGGTCAGGATGCCATCGACAGTTTGCGCGCGTCGGCCCTGAAAGATATCACGTGTCCCTTTCTCATGGATCAGGCGCCCCCGATCCGTTCAACGCTCTTCAGCTTTGGGAAAGAAGAACATTTGCTGGTCATCACCCTGCACCATATCATCGCGGACCCAAGGTCATTGCAGATTGTCACAAAGGAGATAGCGGAGCTTTATAACAGCATCATCACAGGTATTTCGCCGCATCTTCCCGAGCCGGGCATACAGTTTGCCGACTTTGCCGCGTGGGAAAAGGAAACTTCCGACGATCTTCTTGCCGATAAAATGATGAACCTGCGGCGGATACTCGACGGGAAAATTCAGGCGCTGGTGCTTCCAACGGATCGGCCCCGTCCCGCGATACACACCTATCGAGCCGGCTCCTGTCCTTTTGGATTGCCCCGGGAGCTTTCCGAACAATTGATTGCCCTGGCGGACCAGGAAGGGGTGAAACTTTATTCGCTCCTGCTCGCGGCCTTTCAGACACTGCTTTATCGGTATTCCGGCCAGGAAAATATCGTCGTGGGAACACCCGCTGCGCGCAGAGACCGGAAGGAGACGATGAATGGGATCGGCCCTTTTGCCAATCCCCTTGTCATCCCTTCTGATTTTTCCGGTCCTCCGGCATTCAGGGACCTGCTTTCCCAGGTGGAGCGAAGTGTCATCGAGATTTTTGAATACCGGGATGTGCCCTTTGACCGGCTTGTGCTGGCCCTCGATCCTGAAAAGGACATGAGCCGCACGGCGCTCTTCGACGTGATGTTTCACCTCCGGGATTCTCGGGTTCCGATGCCCGCCATGAAAGGCCTGCAAACAAAGGTGATGGAGACGAACCTCGGCTGGGGGAAATATGACCTCAACCTCTGTATGGAGCACGGTCCGGAAGGTCTGTCGGGCATTGTGGTTTACAACAAAGATCTTTTCGACGATTCAACTATCGAGGGGATGAACAAACATTACCGGGTGCTGCTTGAGAGCATCGCGAAAGATCCTTCCCTGTCTGTGCCGGAGCTCCGTTTACTGACGGCGGAAGAAGAGCAACGGCAGATTTTTGAATGGAACGACACCGAGGCGAATTATCCCACGCATAAGACGATCCATCAGCTCTTTGAAGAACAGGTCGAAAATACCCCTGACAGAACGGCCGTGGTGATCGGCAACGTGGAGATGACTTACCGGGAACTCAACAGAAAAGCGAATCAGTTGGCCCATTACCTCAGAAAGAGAGGATTGGTTCCCGACCGGCTCGTCTGTGTCTGCATGGAACGGTCAATAGAGCTGATCGTTACCCTGCTCGCCATACTCAAGTCAGGCGGGGCTTATGTGCCGCTTGATCCTTCTTATCCGAAGGACAGGTTGCAGTTTATGCTTGAAGATACCGGACTCCCCCTTGTCGTTACCCAGGAGCATGTAAGGGAAAGGCTCCCGCAATGCGCGGCATCGCTCGTTCTGATAGATGCGGACAGGGATTCCATTTCCAGGCAGAGCGAAGACAACCCCGTGAACTGCAACTCCCCGGAACATCTGGCGTATGTGATTTACACGTCCGGTTCCACCGGAACGCCCAAGGGCGTGTTGATCGCGCACCGGAACGTGGTGCGGCTGATGACAAACGACAAATTCCCGTTCGACTTTACGGAAAATGATGTCTGGACGATGTTCCATTCTTACTGTTTTGATTTTTCGGTCTGGGAGATGTACGGCGCGCTGCTGTATGGGGGAAAGCTTGTGATCGTACCCAAAGAGACTTCGCGGGATTCCGAGAAATTTCTTTCGCTTCTGAAAGCGGAGAAAGTCACGATACTGAACCAGACCCCGAGGTCTTTTTATAATCTTGCGGGGCTGGAAACATCGGCGCCAGGCAGCAGATTGTCCCTGCGCACCGTGATATTCGGGGGCGAAGCCCTGAAGCCGGCGATGCTCAGGGCGTTCCGCGAAAAATATCCCGGAGTGAAACTGATCAATATGTATGGCATTACCGAGACAACGGTCCATGTCACTTACAAGGAAATCACCGGGGCGCAGATCGATGCAAATCAAAGCAATGTCGGCAGGCCGATCCCGACCCTGACTGCATACGTTATGGACAAGTGGCTGCGGCTCCTTCCCATCGGCGTGCCCGGCGAGCTTCTCGTTGGCGGCGATGGGGTCGGCCGGGGATATCTGAACCGGGAAGCGCTGACAAGGGAAAAGTTTATCGACAATCCCCATAAGGCAGGCGAAAGATTGTACCGCTCCGGAGACCTCGTGAAAATGCTGCCCGGCGGCGAGATCGAGTATCTCGGCCGCATAGACCAGCAGGTGAAGATACGCGGCTACCGGATCGAACTGGGTGAAATCGAAAATGTTCTGCTGGGACATCCGGGAATCGATCAGGCTGCGGTCATTGACCGGGAAGACGCAGCCGGAGACAGATTCCTGTGCGCGTATCTGGTAACCGGCGAAGACAAGCACACAGCGGACGGACGACAGATGGCAGATGTCCCCTGGCATCCGGTTGAGGTCGAGACATTGCGGAGTTACCTGGGAGGCAAGCTGCCTGAGTACATGATTCCGTCGCGATTTTTCCGGATCGATAAAATGCCGCTCACCGCAAACGGGAAAATAGACACAAAGGCCTTGTTGTCCGTCGAAGGCGAGGGGCTGAAGCATGACACGGGGTTTGCTCTCCCGCAAACTGAAAATGAGGTGCTGCTTGCCGGTATTTGGAAAGCGGTTCTCGGCAGGGAAGAGATCGGGGTTCTGGACAATTATTTTGCCCTTGGCGGGGATTCCATCAAGTTGATCCAGATCCTGTCGCGTCTCAATCAGCAGCATCTCAAACTCGAAGTCAGGCACTTTTTCGAGACACCCACCATCCGGGCACTGGCGAAAAAGCTGACGACGATCAGCCGTATCCCGCAGCAGGGGGCGATCACCGGAAGGGTTCCGCTCACGGCCATCCAGAGCTGGTTCTTCAGGGAGCATGCCGGTGAATGGGATCACTACGCGCAGGCGGTTTGGCTCCGATCAAAAGACCGTGTCGATGAGAAGGCCCTTGGGCTGTCGCTTGAAAAATTGCAGGCGCATCATGATAGCCTGAGAATGATCTTCAGGTTTGAGGGTGAATCCGTTATCCAGGAGATTGCAGGCCTGGAATATCCCTTGGGGTTTACGGTCGTTGACCTGAAAGAAAGGGGGGATGCCGACGGTGAACTGAACAGGATAAGTGCTGAAGTTCCCGCATCGCTTCATCTGAATCGGGGCCCGATGATGAAAACGGTCCTGTTCAGACTGGATAATGAGGACCGCATCCTTATCGTCATTCATCATCTGGCGGTGGACGGGGTGTCGTGGCGGATACTGATCGAGGATCTCGGCGTTTGTTATGGTCAGGCCATTTCGGGCCGGAGCCCGTCCTTGCCGCAAAAGACCGATGCTTACCGGTTGTGGGCGGAAAAGATAGCCGGTTACAGCCAAAGTCCGAAACTGCTCGAAGAGATGTCCTGCTGGCGGAAAATCGAGGAGTCCGGTGCCCTGGCAATCCCGCCGGACTTTGTGGCCGCATCGAATCGATATGAAGACATGGGGACCGTTTTTGTGGCGCTGGGCGCAAGCGAAACCCTGGCCTTGATGACAAAAGCCAACAGCGCCTATCACACCGAGGTCAGCGATCTACTGCTGGCGGCCCTTGCCAGGGCCATGAAGCGGTGCTGCGGAGCCGGAAGGGGTTTCATCGAAATGGAGGGGCACGGCAGGGAGCCGCTTTTCGATGACATCGATATCGGCAGGACCGTGGGCTGGTTCACGAGTATCTATCCGGCGCTGGTTGATATCCCGGAATCCGATGAACCGGGCATGCAGATCAAGCAGATAAAAGAGGGTCTGAGGCGAATTCCGAACAGGGGCATCGGCTACGGCATCCTGAAATACCTTGCCCCGCTTGCGGAAGGAAGTCAGATACGGTTCAACCGCAAGGCACGGATACTCTTTAACTACCTCGGCAGCTTTGATGCCGGCGGACAGGACGGGTTCGGCATAGACGAAAGAAATGCCGGAAACACCATTAGCGGCAGGCTTGAGCGGGAAAATGAGATCGTGATCGAGGGCGCGGTCATGGGGGGAAGACTGAAACTGAGCCTGAGCTACAACACGAAGGCCCATGCCAGGGAGACGGTGGCGCAATTTCTTCGGGCCTACCAGGATGAATTGCTCGCTGTCATCGATCATTGCGTCAGCCGGGAGACTGAGGAACTGACCCCCCATGACCTGACCTGGAAGGACTTTACGCTTCAGGAACTGGACAAAATCCTTTCGGGATGCGGCATTTCAAACGCCAACCTGAAAGATATCTATCCGCTTTCACCGCTTCAGGAGGGCATGCTGTTTCACGCCAGGCTCGATGCCGGGGCGGGTTCCGAATCCGCCCCGACGGCTGCCTATTTCATGCAGATATCCTTTGGAATCGACGGGCAGCTCGATCCGGCTATTTTTGAAGCCTGCTGGAATTTGCTGGTTGCACGGCACGACATCCTCAGAACCGTTTTCACCCACAAAGGCGCGGACCGTCCCCTGCAGGTCGTGGCACGGCAGGGAACCATCGATTTCAGGTTCGAGGACATCAGCGCCCTCTCCGATGGCAGGCAACTGGAATTTCTTGCGGCATTCAGAGACCGGGACCGCAAGGAAGGGTTTGACCCGATGGCGAAGGCGCCGATGCGCGTAAGCGTCTTTAAAAAAACAGAGCGATCCTTTGAAGTGGTCTGGAGTTATCATCATCTCTTGATCGACGGCTGGTGCGCGGGCATCCTGATGAGCGAGTTTTTTGAGGCCTACGGCACCCTGCGGCAGGGCGGCGCTCCGGCCGTGAAAATTGCTGCGCCGTTTGGCGCCTATATTCGATGGGTGGAACATCTGGACCGCCAGGCCACGATTGATTACTGGAGGGACTATCTCCAGGGGTATGACCATCCGGCGCTTCTGCCAAAGGGAACCGATGGGGCAAAGGAATTCAGGCCGGAGACGCTCGTTCTGGAGATCGGGCCGCAAACGGTCGAAGGCTTGAAGCGGTTTGCCTCCGGCAATCAGGTTACCGTGAACACGGTCATCCAGACGGCGTGGGCACTTGTCCTTGGCAGGTATAGCGGCGCCGACGATGTCGTGTTCGGAGCGACCGTGTCGGGCCGGCCGGCGGAAGTCGCCGACATTGAAAACATGGCGGGCCTGTTCATCAACACCGTTCCCGTCAGAATACGGATCGATCCTGAGAAGACGGTGGCCCGGCTCGTTCGGGACGTCCAGGCGGATGCGTTGAAAAGCCAGCCCCATCACTATGGTTCCCTTGCGGATGTTCAGGCCGTAACTTCCCTGAAACAGGACTTGCTGGACCATGTGCTCGTCTTTGAAAACTATCCGCTGGCCGACGAATTGATCGGACTGGAACAAAAATACCCCTTGGGATTTTGCATCGGTGAGGTCAAGGTCTTCGAGCAGACCAACTACAATCTGATCCTTGTCGTGGAACCCGGCCGGACGATGCGGACGGAGTTCCGGTACAACGCATCGGTTTTCCCCGCGAGCCTGATGGAACAGGTGAAAGAAGCCTTCGGGGCGATCATCGGTTCGGTGGCCAGCGGGGCGGAGATAACCATCGGGGAGCTGAGGCTGTTTCTGATGAGCACGGCGGAGAAAAACGAGAGGGACTCCTTTATCGAATCCGCCCGTGAAATCAGCGAGGATTTTTAATTTATGTGCGGCATCGCGGGCATCGTCGATCTGAAAGGAAGACCCATTGTTGAGCGGGGGCAGCTCGAAGCCATGGCGGACACCCTGATCCACCGCGGGCCAGACGACTCGGGATTTCATATCGAAGAGACCTGGGGGCTGGCCTTCAGAAGGCTTTCGATCATCGATCTGTCCACGGGAAACCAGCCGCATTACAATGAGGATGGCACGATTATATCCGTCTGCAATGGCGAGATTTATAATTACCTGGAACTGAAACAGGATCTTATGGAAAGGGGCCACCGCTTCCGCACGAACTGCGATGTCGAGATCCTCGTGCATCTGTATGAAGAATACGGTCCCGCCGATATATCTTCCGGCCTGAACCGCCTCAACGGGCAGTTTTCACTTGCCATTTTCGATAAAAAAGACCAGTCGATGCTTCTGGCGCGCGACCATGTGGGGATCACCCCGCTGTTTTTTACCGAGGCTGAAGGCAGTTTCATTTTTGCATCCGAGATCAAGGCGATTTTGAAACACCCCTCGGTCCGGCGGGCAGTGGATCTGAGCGGGCTCGACCAGGTCTTCACTTTTCCGGGAATCGTCAGCCCGACCACGATGTTTAAAGGCATCCAAAGCGTGAAACCCGGACATTACGTCTCGGTCCGCAGCGGAAAGGTGGAAGTCAAGGAGTACTGGGATCTTATCTATCCCAGGGAAGGGGAAATCGCGGATTCGCGGCCGGAATCCTTTTATGTCCAAAGGCTGGATGAGCTCCTGCGGCAGGCGGTCCGGTACCGGCTCAACGCCGATGTGCCGGTCGGGTTTTATCTGAGCGGCGGCCTCGATTCTTCCCTGATCGCATCGATCATCAATGATTTTTATCCCGGGGAGAAATGGCATTCCTTCTCGATCGGTTTTCATCAGGCCGATATCGACGAGAGAAAGTATCAGCAACTGGTTGCATCGCGGGTAAAATCGATCCACCACGAAATTCTCTTTGACTGGCCGGACATCCTCAACCGGATCAAAACCGCGGTGTATCACGCCGAATCTCCCCTGAAGGAATCCTATGACACCTGTTCGCTGGCCCTTTCGGAGCTGGTGAGAAGCCAGGGCATCAAGGTCATCCTGACCGGTGAGGGGTCCGATGAGTTATTTGGCGGATATGTGGGATACCGGTTCGATATGCTCCAGCGCGACGGCGTGGATGAAATCGACGATGCGGAAACCCAGATCGAGAAAGAGATCCGCCGGCGTCTCTGGGGCGACAGCCGGTTTCTCTATGAACGGAATTTTTTCGAATTCAGGGAAACAAAGGCCGCCATTTATTCGACCGCGGTCGGATCGATGCTGGATGATTTCTGCGCCGAAGGAAGGGATCTGGTCGATGTGTCAAAAATGACCGGCAGGCATCCCTTGCACAAACGATCCTACGCGGATTTCAAGCTGCGCCTTTCGGACCACCTGCTTTCCGACCACGGTGACCGGGTATCCCTGGCCAATTCCGTCGAGGCCCGTTACCCATTTCTGGACAAGGACTTGATCGAATTTGCGCGGACCCTGCCGGTATCTCTGTTGATGAAAGACTCGGCCGAGAAATACATCGTGCGCAAGACCGCCGAGCGTTATCTGCCCGGGGCCGTGGTCAACCGGCAGAAGTTCGGTTTCGTTGCGCCCGGAAGCCCCTATCTCCTGAAGCAGGATGTCCAGTGGCTCAATGACATGTTGTCCTACGACAAAATCCGGAAAGAGGGATATTTCAATCCCGATACGATCGAGAGACTGAAGAAAATTTATCGCGATGACAAATTTACGGTCAATCAGACTTTCGATAACGACTTGTTGATGACCGTTATCACCTTCGAGATTTTTCTCGAACTGTTCGACATGCCGGATTTTATATAATTCGAGGTGTTCTTCATGATCAAGCGTGTTGCGGTAATCGGACTTTTGGCCGTGGTGATTTTTCAAGGGGCGGGATTTGCGGATGCAGCCGATCCGCCGGTCATGGACAGCCGGTACATCAAGGAGCATTTTCCGGAAGTGTACCAACAGATTTACCAGGAGGGCAGGGATGCCGGCAAAAAAGATGCCGAGGCAGCGCTTCAGGGTGGTGCTGCTTCTACTCAGACGTCTTTTGCCGCGCCTGAACCCGCATCCGCATCCGCGCCCGTTCCTGAACCTGCAACCCAAACCGCATCTGTTTCAGCGCCCGTGAATCCCGAAACAGCTCCTGCAGCGGCACAGCCGGCCAAAGCCGGCCTCGGGGCCTGGTGGGAGAAAAACTCGCTCAAGTATACGCCCCTTCCCGAACAGTGGCTTTTTCATATCGAGGGGACCATGGATTACAAGCACAGGACGGGCAATACCCAGTCGGATCTTTACAACGGCTCGGCGAGCCTGATGGTACGGAAACTGCGTTTCACGAATACCCTGGCCTATATCATCAACAAGGAGTTCACGAAACAAAATCCGCAGCCCGGCTCCCCAGTCAGCCTGACGGACACCGATTACCGCAGCATTCAGGATTCCCTGCGCTTTGACCTGACGGATCGCCTCTATTCGGAAGCAGGATATATATGGGAAATGGACACGGCCAACTATATCAGCGGCCGGGAAAGTTATTACGCCGGGTTCGGCTATGCGCTGGTCGATACGCAGCGGCATCTCCTGGATGTATTGTTGGCCGGCGGCTATGAGGAAGAAAAGTATCCGCAAGCGGTCAAGGCAGCCATGAATATGGACAGCGGAAGCGTGACCGCCGGTTATTTCAGGGAAACTTACCGGTGGAACGTCACCGACCGTATCACCTACAAACAGACCTTCCGGATTATCCAGAACTTTACGCCCACCAATGTCTTCAACAACAACCTGACAAACCTTCAGGTGATCGGGGAGACGAACCGAAACCGGTGGTTTCTCATCAATGAGATCTATTTCAAGCTGGTGGATCATCTGAATTTCATGACCGGATTTAAAATTGAATACGACAGCAACCCCTGGCCGACGGTTGAGAGGCTGGACACGACGCTCAAGTCCGGCATTCAGTTAAGTTTCTGAAAGGCAAGATGATGGAGCCAAAGATATTGGGTATTCTCGGAGGCATGGGACCGCTGGCTTCCCTGGCGTTTCTAAGGACGATATACGAATCCAACCTGGTCGGATCAATCGAGCAGGAATACCCCAACATCCTGTTGCATTCCATTTCATCGGTCCCGGACAGGACCTGCTCCCTTCTGTGCAATGCGGAGGACGCCCTTGCGGATTCGCTTGTCCGGAATCTGAGGATTCTGAATGAAACCGGCGTCTCGAAGATCGTCATCTGCTGCTTTACCTCCCATGCCCTGATCCGCCGGCTGCCAAGAGACATTGCGGAGAAAGTGGTTTCCCTGGTCGATCTCACGGCCCGGGAATTGATCGAAAAAAATGAGCCCTCCCTCCTTCTGGCTTCCCTGGGCAGTTATCAGAGAGAAGTCTTTCGTTCCACGGAGGATGCGCTCAAGGCAAAGGATTTCATCGTGGAGCCCGATGAAAAAGACAAGGCCATCATCCATTGTCTGATTTACGACTACCTGAAACCCGGCAGGGATGTGACCCCGGTTTATGCCGCGGTTAAAGGACTGCTCGATAAATACGGCTTGACGTCCTTCATCGCCGGATGCACGGAATTTCACCTGCTTTCCAGGCATATCCACGCAAACACCCTCCCCGGCATTTCTTTTGTGGATCCGCTCTTTTTGATTGCGCGGAGAATGGATTGCATATTATGACGATTTTGCAAGAAAGTTTTACTTTGACAAACGTTCGCAATGGGAGAATGGATTCCTGAGTCAGGAGGGATGAGAGATGGCTGAGGCTGGTGAATGGACCCGCAAGGGCTCGACGCTGAGCGAAGTGACGGCTCAAAAAGAATATGGCGTGGATCGGAGCTTTATTGTGAAAGGCATCAAGGCTGAAAAGCTCCAATATCGGGAAGGGTCCATATATGGCAATCCCTGGCTGAGGATTTTAAGAAGCCAGCTTGAGCAATACATTGCGGAGGAACTCGGAACTGCTTACCTGTCCGACATGAAAAACCGGACCGAATTACGCAAAATCAAAAAAGAAATGACCGATCTGAAAAAGCGGCTGGATGTGCTTCAGACTCGAAAGGCGGAAATCGAGCAATCCATGGGGAAATAGGCGTCCATATCAGTCCCAGGTAGTATTGATTCACACTTGCAATCCGGTACAACTGCTTTACCTCCTCACGGATAACAAATGTAATATCCGAGGATGCTCACATTCCAGCAGGTTTGCCAATTTCCGAGAATGAAAGATATGAAAGATGACCTTCAATATTCCTGTTTCTCAAAAAACACCTCAAATTCTGCATGCTACTGAAACGGGATGCTGTCCATGAATAATATCCAGAAACAGTAATATTCATTTTATTTGCATGATATACGGAAGAATAATGAAAGTACCAGAGATGTCTTATCGAGGATTGCTATAAAATATATTGAGAAATTTTAATAAGATAGGGAATTTCACGCGGGCAGAATAGAAAATATGATCTCGCAGGGACATTCTGGTGTCTTCATATGTTGGAAAGATATCCAGAAACTATAGATATACTTGTTAGCGTCCCACTCAGCCGAGGCTGAGCCCAAACCTAACAGTAATAAATTATTGAAAATATAATTTATTACTTAGAAGTTCTTCCCCGGCAGATTGCCGGACCAATACTAAAAATAACAAAATACATATAATCAAATGGTTACGATTCAACCAGGAATTTGTTATTTAAAAGACTTGCCATGTTACAGAGCAGTCATATGGCCATGCCAAGTTAAAGGATGAGCAAATAGAGCTTCCTCTGTGATCTACAATCTCCCACCTGAATTTCGGGTGTGGAGACATATTAAAGTCAGGCATAGATAAGACAAGGAAAATCCATGTCATCAGAACAATGCGATGGATCTCACCCATACCAAGGCTATGAATTCCAGATCTTGGCGACGGTATGGGTTGCACTTGAGCTGATATTTCGCCGTAGGTCTGCCATATCGATAGTTGTAGAACCCGCTTCTGGAGAGGATATTGCTGCCGAACTCAATGTTGAGCCAGAGGAAGCAGCATCCGTCTTACAAGTTAGTGGCAGTCATGAACATCTTGAAATCCAGGTTAAGCTCCATCAGAGTGGCCATTGGACTCCCAGTGAATTCACGAAAGTAGTCCAAGGGAAAAGCGAGAAGAGTGGGACCAGAGGTCCTGAGAAAAGGATTCGGCCTATAGGCCTCCTTAGAACATCTCCAACAACCAGGTTTATACTTCTAACCAATGCTCAAGTGGCCGGTGAGCTTCGTCCCTACATCATAGAGGAGTTTGGAGAACTATCGACTTCATCGACCATTCCTGGCGAGCCAGATGCTGCAGATCGGATCGAGGTATCACCACGGATAGGTATTTTTCAGCAGCGTGAAGATCAAAGGCTTGTCCTTGAAATTGATCAGATTCTTAGTCGTGAAGGTCACCTCCCCTCGAGTAGATGCGAAAGCTGCCTGAGTGCTTTGAAGGAAGCTGTACGTGTACGGCTATTAGGGCTGAGTAAATCGATATGGACACACGAAGAGATAGTAGCTTCGATACAGAAAGCCGGTGGATTTCCGGAATTGAAGAAATCCCATCTCGTCAAACCTAGTAACTACGATCAGATCCTACAGCAAATATCAGAGAAATACAGGCTAATTCTGTGCGGGCCGCCGGGTACCGGAAAGACTTTTCTGGCGGAATATATTGCTGACATTCACCGCTTGGAAAAGGACCCATTTGAGGTCGTAATAGTAGAAGGGGTTTCAGACATAAAGAAACGCCTTAAAGAAAATCAGAAATTCCTTTTCTTTCTTAATGACCCCTGGGGCCACTATAAGCTTAAAGAAGATGCCGATCGATGGACCAGTGAATTGCCCAAATTACTTCAGAAGGCAAGTACACATAAGCGATTCATCATAACTTCTCGCATAGGCATTAAAACTCAAGCGATCGGGAACCATGAAGATTCAGAGTTGAGTTCCGCAGAAATTCTTCTGACTCAGGACCATTACGATCACGCCAGGCTGATTGAGATTCTTGAAACTGAGATGGAGAATAGCAAACCTTGGCAACAGGACCTTGTGAAACGGCACCACTCGGTAATCGTCGATAAACTCAACGTGCCATATTCATTAGTGGTTTTCGCCAAGAAGCTTTCAGAGACCCCATCAGAAAAGGTTGCCGATACCGAAGGACTTATAAGCCAGTCAATCATTGAGGCGATCGGAAGCAACCTTGGAAGAGAAATAGTCGCGATGGGACAAGATACAGTTGCGAGCGCTGTCGTGCTGTGGGCACTCATGATGAGCGATCCTTATATCAATGATGGGTATGCAGACACGGCCAGGAGGATTATCCGTAATGCTGGATATCAAAGCCCCATAGATCCTCGGAGACTATTTCGATGGCTTTTGGATGCAAAGTGGATTCAGCCAAAGTCAGGAGGTTTTACTGCGCATCCAACAGTCTTGGAAGGGCTTGAATCCTTAATTGATCGGGAGCCAGCGGTAGCAGAGGAGGTTCTTCTCGCGCTTTTGACCGGTCTAGTCCTGAAGGAGAAGACAGATGTTTCCCACAGGATTGTTAAGCAACTCAAGGGACGTAGTTTGCCTATCCCCAAAGTTGTTCATGATGCAATCAATCTCTACTTACTAGATCGACTTGAAATAGCTACTGGCCACCAGTTTAATGAAGCATTTAGAGACATAGGGCAATGGTCGACGGGGGATGATCCCGTTTCTACGTTGGTGCGTGTATTATCAAAGACGACAAAAAAAAGATATGTGAGTGGCGGCTATGAATGGCCGAGACCTGAGCTTTCAAACTCTCAAATAGACAGCATAGCTTCTTCTGAGATTGCCCGGGAATGTGCAAGCAAGTTCGTACAGGAAATCCTACCCTCAGGATTTACTGGTGATGCTTACAGGGCAAGCGATCTAGTCTCATTTTTCTATTCGCTCGAATGGGACATGTCGGAAGACTTCTTGATTGCGGCAGAAGATGCTTTAGAGAGAGGGAATCCCGATGTAGAGGTCCTTATTGAGGGGGCCCTCTCAACGGGCCGTCCTATTTTCAGCGAACGACTACTGAATGCCGCATTAAGGGCCCTTGATGAAGCTAATGAGTGGCTGGAGGGGTTTGATGCAGAGTACCGTAAGGCTGATCAAGCCGAGATAGATGCAGAGTACGCAAATCATGTGATCGAGCAACCATCGGAGCGGTTTTACCCGATCAATGTTGCATTAAATGCTATAGTGTCCTCACGGCGAAAGGTTGAGGGCTACACATGGCTTGTGGGATATCCCAGGGTCCTTGATTTGCTTAAAAGCTGGGTGGAGTCTGTAGATGAGACCACCAGTGCAGACGAGATTGGAGTTATTCTTCGAGTGTGTCCAGCATCAGACCGGCGACTAGCTTGGAAAGCAATCCAAAGGACGTGTCTATTCGAGTTTGTCTCCGAAATTGTCCAAGGCATAGAGGTTTCGCCAAGTGAGCACGTCAGGGGCTGTCTCGAAATCCTCACTAACCTACTGACATTGGACCAATGGAAGGAGTATGTATTACCGGCTATCCGCTCCCTGTCATTTGTCAGAAGAGGGATAATCTGGATGGCTGCAAAAGATTTGAATGAAAGAAATATTGAAGACGCCTCGAAGATCGTTGATTTGATTGGATCAACCTTGCAGCCTGCTGAGGCTCTCTGTTTATCCTTGTGCAATAGCGTGAGTGATGAAGATACCGACTTCTCATCTGAATTGGACGAGGATGTCAAGCTACTCCTTCGTGAGTTGGCTGATAATGCACCAGATCACTTATCAGCCCTCGCAGTGTTTGTTCTTGCCAGAGTGAACGAGACATTTTCATCCTACCTCTCTGCGCTACTCAAATGCGAAGACGCCAAAATACGCGTCAATGCCCTAATGCTTGCCGCTTCATTGCCGAACGGGGGTGGAAAGAGCCTGTTATATGCAGGCCTATCCGATCAAGATTACCGGTGTAGACGTGCGGCCATGTGGTTGATTTCAGCGATCGCGGCAGAAGAAGATAAGGTGTTGATAATGGATAGGGCCAGTGATCTGAGCGCTCCTGTTCGAGAAGCTTGTGCCCGCATTATTGGTTATTATGGGTGGGTAGAAGCTCAGTCGCTCCTCATAAAGCTCTTAAATGATGACCGAGATGCTAGCCAGGACCATCTTTTCCGCTTTCACATTCCAAATTACCATGTCGCAAGGTCGGCTGCACTCTCTCTTGCCAAACTGGAAGAGCTTTCACCTTCCTCCATAGAGTTCATCATCGAATTCATACGAAAACGAGATCCAAACAAAGATGATCTGATTGCCCATTACCACCTTCTTGATGCACTCGCCCGGCAGTATGGTCATCGCGTTCTGCTTTTTCTCGAGAGTTTTCTGGATGATCTCTGGCATATGCCAGGGACGAAATCAGAGGGTTTTCCATTACGTTACGCAGCTGCCTGGGGGATTTTTCAGCAGCTCATAGAGGATGGACTCCTGACGGAAGTCGTTCCTATGGATCGCATTTTCAAAGGAGCAGTTCACACGGATAGTCGACTTGCGGGCCCGTGCCTCCTCTGCCTTGGCTTAATTGGAGAAAGGGCTCAGCATAAGATCCTCCAAGCGCTTCAAGCTGAGGCTATGACTTCCGAACGAACTTTGTTGATCTTGGGGGCTCTTCCTGATGGTTGCCATTACATAAGGGACAGGTTGATTGAGTTCATCGGGCCGAGTCATCCTGCGTTGATGGTTTTCGAGGTAGCAAATAATAACCCGTCTATTGGTGAAGAAGACTGGAAGAATTTCCTTGGGGAAAACGTGAATGCGACTAATTGGCTTGATAGCATCAAGTCTCTCGATGACGTTAACACGACCCTTCAGTTTCTTCTCAACATTTCTTTTCAAGAGCCCATTTGCCGGCACTTTACGAATCTTGAGGATCTTCGGAAAAATGAACTATCAGAATCGATCCCGATAATGACAACTCGATCGATGTTTGGTGGTGAGTGATTTGACTAAACCAGGAAGTATTGGTTGTGGACAAGTTTGACAAACTGCTATAGGGAAGACGGAACTATCCTTATTTTGGAAATTGTTTCTAACATAATCTTGAATCGGACGCAAAAAGACGCGCCGGTTAAGATTATGTTGGCTGAAATAACACAGGGATCTAAAATGTCACATTGGAATTACAGAGTAATTCGAAAATATCATGAGAAATCTGATTCAAGCACATATCAGATTCATGAAGTTCATTACGACGATGAAAACATGATCGAAGGTTGGACTCAATCACCTGTAGAGCCAATGGGCGAATCATTGCCGGAACTGCGCAATGATATTCAATATTTTCTAAAGGCATTTCAAAAACCTGTGTTGACAGAGATTATTAAAAACGAAAAAGAAGTGCTTGTTGTAGATGAAGAGGTTGCTGAGATAAATAGCGGCCATTATCCAGAATTATTAGACCGCTCATAGGTTGCAACTGACTATCTTTATAGAGGGTCCGGGAAAGCCGTGCCACTTTAGAAATAAGCACTTGCGGCGGGCATTTTATCTTTTTCATAGTCTTTGGGTTTTCGTTTCCAGGCCCCTCAGCTTGGTTGGTATGCCCCTTGACATACAAGATTACCGTGTCCTATGCTCAATCCGTCAAAAAGAGCAATGCCTTGTCAATTGATTTAATTATCAATGGAAGAGATTGAGGATTTTGTCGCCCCTTGCTGAACGGTTCGGTTCGCCATGGAAAGGAAATGAAGAATGTCTAAAAGCCTCTACATCATCAATCCCGCCTCGGTTCATCCCCACTACTCGTCTTATGAGGTCTATCAGGCGCTTGGTCTGAGACCCGTGATATTCACCGCCGATCAATCCACAACCACGCTGGCCGCCATGGCCCCGGAAGATTTTCACGTGGCATTGTGCGACGAGACGGTCAGCCCCGTGAATTATGAAACAGACGCCGATTACATATGCATCACCGGCAGGATAAGCCAGTGGGAGCGGATGAAAGCGCACGCGGACGCGTTCAGATCCAGGGGAAAGACGGTGATCATGGGAGGCCCCCACGTCACGCTTGCCCCGGAAACGGCAAGACCTCACTGCGACATCCTTGTTCAGGGAGAAATCGAAGAGATTTATCCCGAGATATTTTCCGATTTGCGAAGCGATTCATGGAAAGAGGAGTACGTCGGCGGCAGGCCTGATTTATCTCTTGCCGTGATTCCAAAATTTGAACTCTATCCAAACGGTCATACCTTCCTCGGTTCGCTTCAGACGTCCCGGGGGTGCCCTTTTCAATGTGAATTTTGCAGCGTAACGCAATACAACGGCAGACACCAACGGCACAAACCGACCCCCATCGTGCTCGAAGAGCTGGAGAAGCTCTATGATATCGGCTACCGGAACGTATTCATAACAGACGACAATTTCAGCGCCCATCACGAAAAGGCCCGAGATATTCTATCGGCTCTGACCTTCTGGAATGATCGACGTACAAAAGGAAGAGTTTCTTTTGTCGCCCAGGTTTCCGTGGACGCGGCCAAAGATGGAGATATGCTCGGACTGCTCGCCGGGGCCGGGGTCACGGACGCTTTTGTAGGAATCGAGACCATGAAATCGAAATGGGGTCGGACCACAGTAACTGAAAGTAATATAAAGAAAAATAGTCAAAAAAGAAGCTTAAAATGATCTTAAACCAACGTTTATGACCCCGAAAATATGCATTTAAGATATAAAAACCCAACAAAAACATTCTGTGGGCAAGCCACAGATGTTCATGTTATGCCGCGGACATTCAGACTCAGCTGAGGGCTTCCTCATCACGCAGAGATTCAACGATAGGAGATAGACGCGATGGACACAATATGGACGGCTATCATAGGGGCTGGTGGAACAATAACCGCAGCCCTGATCACAGGGCTATTTGCCAGACAAGCATTCGTCAGGAACAAGTCCTACGATAAGGTTACCGGGAGCATCAGCGACCCGCAACCGGATGAAACGGTTCGACGAACCTTCAAGTGCTCCGGTGTGGTGACCGGCATGCAACCCGGATTGAGTCTCTGGTTGGCAGTTGAAGTCGGCGACCTCGTTTGGCCGAAGGAAAGCAAGGTGACTCCTGAGCAAGATAACAAGTGGAGCGCAACCGTTTTTGAAGATGGTGTCACTAAAACGTTCGCAGTAGCTCTCTTTGTCGCTGACTCCAAGGCCGATAGGCTCATAGGGAAGTGGTTGGAAGCTGGCCGCAGTACCGGTAACTACTCTGAGTTAAGGGGTATTCCGGGAGCCCGACGCATCGCGCGGGTTGACGGCCTGCGCCTGAATTCAGGGACTCCTTGAAAGACACTAACCTGGATTCCCATGTTAACTTTTTGACTTAACATCACGGAGCGATCATCACAGAACAATTCGCAGCGTCTTATTATTTAGCCAGGGTATCCGGGTATCAATATTGTTTAACCCAGCGGCAATCAGTAGAGGATTGTGCGCGCGTTTTTGAAATTCGACGGTTATTTGTTTTTTTGTAATTCTGACATTGCCTGTGGCATCAATAAAGTCTCTGAAGAGATGACTTGATTTGGCATCTTCATAGCCGTTTGCGATTTTCAGAGCCAACAAGCGATAAAGGCTGCTCGCCATTAAGGAGAGCTGGACATCGAGATTGACTTTCATGGCAACCGATGAGGACAGGGCATCCATATGAAAAAAGTCGATACTGTCTTCAATTCAATTTTCAATGATCCGGGAGCCGCGGGAGCCGGGTCGGACCAAGTGAAGAGGTTGATTTTACCAACAAAACATCTGTCTGGAGTGGTGTTTTTCAAGTTTAAAATGCCCATTTTGCCATGGAAATGGACTTGTTAAGCTGTGAGATTCTGGGGTCATGCCAAGAGCGAATCGACACTACATACCCGGTCATGCGGGGCACACCACACACCCCTGCCACAAGAAGGAGTTCCTTCTGAAATTCGCCAAAGATAGCCAAGCTGGATCGACTGGCTTTTTGAGGCCAGGAAGCGGTATGGGATGGTCGTTCTCAATTACATGGGTAGCGAAAAGAGGCCGCTAAGACATGAAAACAGTCTTCCATGGCGTATTTGTGATGTAAATACGATATGATAGCTTGGTCAGACCCGTCCCAGAGCTGGAACCCAAGACATACAGGGGGCTTTCACCCCATAAGTTCACGCCCGTGCCGGGCGTACCCAGGCTAATTCAGCCGGCGCAAAAAGCCGCGCGGCTGATTGGCAGCGTTCGCATATCTCAAAAACCTTGTTGACTATAACCATATAAAGTTATAATATAACCTTATGGAATATGAGGTCAAAATAAAAAAGAAGATCCTTCGTGATTTAATAAAGCTACCTATAAACGTCAAGAAGTTGCTGTTCTTATTGATTGAAGATCTCAAATCTGATGGCCCGATACAAAAAAGTTGGCACAATTTTTCACCCTTGGGAAAGAATACATACCATTGTCATTTAAATTATCGATATGTGGCATGTTGGACTTACAGACAAGGGGAAATCGAAATTGAGGTGTATTATGTTGGCTCTCGTGAAAAAGCCCCGTATTGAAATATCTCTTCAAGGTGAGAATGTTGATGAACTCATTGAATGGATAAGTAAAAAATATGAAATAAACATTCTTTCATCTGATAATGATGATAGAATCGATATAGAAGAGACGGATTTTTGGAGAGAAATGCAATCTAACAGGATAGGCAATCTTCTCTCGGCAGCCCGGCTTAAGGCCAACCTGTCACAGTCTCAACTTGCTAAAAAACTTGAGATTCGCCAAAATATGATCAGTGATTACGAGAGAGGGAAACGCCGACTTACTCCTGATATGGCAAAACGGATTGCAGAGACTCTTGAAATCAAAGTCGAAAGAATTTCTTAATGCGAATCGGGTAGCCGGGGGTTTTAACCCCCAGCACCCAGGGGAAATTGGCGGAGCCGTCGGAGCCGGTCTCGGAGCCGGGTCGGACCAAGTGAAGAAGTTGATTTTACTAACAAAACATCTGTCTGGAGTGGTGTTTTTCAAGCTTAAAATGTCCATTTTGCCATGGAAATGGACTTGTTAAGATGTGAGATCCTATGGTCATGCCAAGAGCGAACCGACACCACATATCCGGTCATGCGTGGCACATCACACATCGCTGCCACAAGAAGGAGTTCCTTCTGAAATTCGCCAAAGATCGCCAAAGCTGGATCGACTGGCTTTTTGAGGCCAAAAATCGGTATGGGATGGTCGTTCTCAATTACATGGCGAAAAAATTTTACTCTCCGACATTCAGGAGCAGGAAATCGCGTTATTGAGAAAACATGAAAGAACCGGGAGACCTTTGGGAGGAGATTCTTAATTATCAATGGAAGAGATTGAGGATCTTGTCGCCCCTTTCTGAACGGTTCGCCATGGAAAGGAAATGAAGAATGTCTAAAAGCCTCTACATCATCAATCCCGCCTCGGTTCATCCCCACTACTCGTCTTATGAGGTCTATCAGGCGCTTGGTCTGAGACCCGTGATATTCACCGCCGATCAATCCACAACCACGCTGGCCGCCATGGCCCCGGAAGATTTTCACGTGGCATTGTGCGACGAGACGGTCAGCCCCGTGAATTATGAAACAGACGCCGATTACATATGCATCACCGGCAGGATAAGCCAGTGGGAGCGGATGAAAGCGCACGCGGACGCGTTCAGATCCAGGGGAAAGACGGTGATCATGGGAGGCCCCCACGTCACGCTTGCCCCGGAAACGGCAAGACCTCACTGCGACATCCTTGTTCAGGGAGAAATCGAAGAGATTTATCCCGAGATATTTTCCGATTTGCGAAGCGATTCATGGAAAGAGGAGTACGTCGGCGGCAGGCCTGATTTATCTCTTGCCGTGATTCCAAAATTTGAACTCTATCCAAACGGTCATACCTTCCTCGGTTCGCTTCAGACGTCCCGGGGGTGCCCTTTTCAATGTGAATTTTGCAGCGTAACGCAATACAACGGCAGACACCAACGGCACAAACCGACCCCCATCGTGCTCGAAGAGCTGGAGAAGCTCTATGATATCGGCTACCGGAACGTATTCATAACAGACGACAATTTCAGCGCCCATCACGAAAAGGCCCGAGATATTCTATCGGCTCTGACCTTCTGGAATGATCGACGTACAAAAGGAAGAGTTTCTTTTGTCGCCCAGGTTTCCGTGGACGCGGCCAAAGATGGAGATATGCTCGGACTGCTCGCCGGGGCCGGGGTCACGGACGCTTTTGTAGGAATCGAGACCATGAATCAGGAGAGCCTGAAGGAAACGAAAAAACTGCAAAATTTGAACGTCGATTTCAAGGAGTGTGTCGAGTTATTTCTGGACAGCGGCATCTGCGTGCAAGGCGGTTTAATTGCGGGCTTCGATTCGGACAGGCCCGACGTATTTTCCTTGATTTTCGAGTTCGCATCGGTGCTTCCCATTCCCTACTACAACCTGGACAGCCTTGTCGCCCTTCCCGGAACGCCGCTGCACAAAAGAATGGAGCGGGAAAACCGGTTGCTTTGTGAATCGGAAACATCCGGGCTTCCATGGACGACGAATTTCATCCCGAGGCAGATGACTCATGAACAACTCCGCGAGGGGATGAAATGGTTGTGCAGCAATCTGTATCATCCGCGCCGGTTTGAAGATCGAATCCGCCGCTTTGTCGATGCATACAAACCGGTCGTCCATACCCGGAATAGTGAGGGAGAGGTTCAAATGGACGCGTGTCGCGAAAGGCGATACAACCGTTTTCGGTATAACGCGAATAAATTGATTTCGCATATTTCCGAGCTGGGCGATGAAGAATCCGCGATGATGACCAGATTGATGAAGCTCGCCGAACAGAAGCCCGAAAGCGCCGCCAGGATTCGTTCTTTTGTGCATGACTACGCCCAGACCCGCCACTTGTACGCGTATGGTGATTTTTATGACGAAAACCTGGCCGAAATCCCTTTTGAAGCGTGCTTTCAAGGTTGATGACCGAATAGAGAAGGGTCACCCATTAAAGGGCGTGTCAAGTGAAAAAACACCTCTCCAATTGAAAAAACCATTTTTTCGCTTTACTCTTTATGCTATTGATACGACACCTTTTTGTATCCCGTTCCGCACCAATAACATCCTGCGGACAAGCCGCAGATGTTCATGTCCGGTATCAAATATAATCGGAGGACGTTATGCCGTTAGTCAAGATAGAAGCCAGAAAAGAATGGGGTGTTTCTCAAAAGAAAAAAATAATAGATGCTGTACATATGGCTATGAGAGAATCCATCAAAATACCAGAAAATGATCGGAATATCAGATTCATAGAATATCATCCCGAAGATTTTGAAGTTCCACCTGGAAAAAGTGACAACTATATTCTTGTTGAAATTACGATGTTTGTTGGTCGTTCTCTTCAAGCGAAGAAAGAGCTTTATCAAGGGATAGTTCGTGGATTAGGCGAAGTGGGGATATCCTCCAACGACATATTCATCGTACTCCACGAAGTCCCTCTTGATAACTGGGGCATCCGTGGAGGTGTTCCGGCATCAGAAGTTGATCTGGGTTTTAAAGTCGAAGTTTAGAAGGCGTACCGAATTTGTCGCTCCACCAGACACCAAAAGCCATGCGACTATTGATGTCTGGTGAGCTTTTCGTTAGTAGTGTATGAGTGACGATAGTGAAAATATAACAAAAGGCTTTAAACTTGGTAAATGGATAATTAAATGAAGCAGAATGAAATTTCCAAAGGTATAAACCCCATTGCAAAAAGTAAAGATACATATTGGCAGGCAATACGTGGAATATGTATCATCGTTGTCTTGTATGGACATAGTAGAGGCGGCTGGAATTTTGAAAAATGGCAATACAACGATGCGGTGACAAGCTTTAATTATCAATATTGGATTATCCCTACAACGATAATTGTTGACATGACGCCTCTAACAACTTTCTTTTTCTGTGTGAAATATAGGCTCTGTGGTTTCGCAGTTGAATCCCTTTGATCAATTCGATAATTTCACTGGGGCTGAATTGTTTCATGGGCAGTACAATTCTAAGCAAAATCCGGATTTGTGACACTGTAACAGCTGGTGTTTTTTTCCCCCAATCTG
>Ga0268283_1000296_pt1 | contig 39345 bp, 28 predicted proteins | sample saktaG_13_FD_190140 | JGI IMG/M metagenome (GOLD analysis project Ga0268283, IMG submission 190140) | Saline water microbial communities from Sakinaw Lake, British Columbia, Canada - sak_2013_06_06_36m | ecosystem: Environmental > Aquatic > Non-marine Saline and Alkaline > Saline ...
TCAGGACAGGGGGAAGGATTTTTTCCTTCTCCTTTGTCTTGAAAAATATTAAGTATTTTTCCTCGTAAAAAGTTGCATTAATTACTTGAATTTAGGTTTGATAAAGATGAGATTATCGCCATTTCTGAATCCAACGAGCAATTTCAAGTAAACACGGTGGAGGAAGAACTGCTACTCACATATTTCGAAAAGGTTGCATTATCCGAGGCAACAGTATTTCTCTCCGCAGCACAGATTCTTAACCGCATAACAGAACGGACCCACGTCAATATCGCCACCTCCCCCGGCGCTGTAATACGGCTGGGCAAAGCCCTTAAAAAGTATAGTTTCGAAAAACGCAAATCTCATGGGCTTTTCATATGGGCCCTCCAGGAACGATCTCTCATTCATTCCTTTTCCTGAAAATCCCTGTCAAATTCTTTATTCATCTCAATAGGTCGATTGACCTGTCATTTTTATATCCGTATTCAAATGTAAACCCGGATCAGGACTTAGACATTAACCTGTCAACTTTTTTCAGGACGAGTCAAAAACTAATAATTCTTTTTTTGGTGAAAACACCCTCCCCACCCTCCCCCAAACGCTCAAAACATCAATAAAATAAGGGTATACAACGGGGGAGGGTTGGTCGAAAACACCCTCCCCCAACCCTCCCCACCTTCCCCATAAAATTTCTATGAAAAAACACCCTCCCCCGATTTCGATTTTCCTCAACAACCCTCCCCCCTTGTAGTATCAGTAAAATCAACCATTTCCGCAATAGGGGGAGGGTGGGGAGGGTAAAATGGCCAAAATGATAAAAAAATCATTTTTTGTTAAATTCTTTCCTTGGCTTCGCCTTCGATTCGGATTTCAATCAATTGTACTTGTCACTCCTTGATTTACGCTAATCATCTTCCAATTTTCCCAAACTCTTGCAACCACCGGTACATCCCGTTTTTCAACCCACCGCTAAAACAGGCAACATTTGTCCATTTGGAGTTGAGGATATTATACCGGTGGCCATACCCCGGGATACCGCTGTCAATCAGAAGATGACCGAAGGTAATTATTTGGACAAACAATGCCACTCATACCGGAGTAAACCATGCCAACAGTTCTGGAGTTAATAATTTTTGCAGTCCCGCTTCGTTAATCCCTTCGGTCGTGAGCTCCGCTTCGCTCCAATTCAGTACATCCCTTACGGAAAACCACCTTGCGGCTTGCTAATACTTCCGGGTGTCCCCGGCGTAAAAGGGACTTTCACCCCCTGGAAAATTGCACACTCATTGTTAGCCCGGAAAAGTTTATTTGTATATTTAAACTTTTTCTACAGCTTACAACAAGTTACCCAACATAATAAAAAACACCAACAACAAAAAGTAGAAAAGGAAGAAAAATGTATTTACCCTATTAAATATTATCCATATGAAAGACAGAACATGTTTTCTAATTTTCGCATTTGCAATTCTAGGAATTTATCAAGTGCTTTTAATTGGATGCAAAAAAAAAGATGGAAATAATCAAGCCCCAACTAAACCAATCCCAATTTTATCGACAATGGTTGTAAGTAATATTACACAGTCAACTGCAACTTGCGGCGGTAATGTAACTTCCGATGGTGGAAATGCAGTTTCTGTCCGTGGTGTTTGTTGGAGCACTAATCAAAATCCGACAATTTTCGATAATAAGACGACTGATGGCGTAGGCGCAGGCAGTTTTACCAGTAATATAACTGTCCTAAAGTCAAGTACCACTTATTATGTTAAAGCTTATGCAATAAATAGTTATGGTATAGGTTACGGTGGTGCTATATTGTTCGTTACACAACATGGAAGCGATGACACAATAACTGACATTGATGGTAGTGTTTACAACACTCTCAAAATAGGCACCCAAATATGGATGGCAGAAAACCTGAAGGTTACAAAATACAGAAATGGAGATTTAATAGGTACTACAATCCCTGCAACCTTAGATATATCGGATGAGAGTGCACCTAAATACCAATGGGCCTATAAAGGCAATGAAAGTAATGTGGCTTCCTATGGTCGATTATACACTTGGTATGTCGTAAAAGACAGTCGTGGATTATGTCCAACTGGTTGGCATGTACCAAGTGATGCAGAATGGACAATATTAATCGATTATCTTGGTGGTCGTGACGTAGCTGGTGGTAAAATAAAAGAAATCGGTACATCTCACTGGATGAGTCCAAATACTGGAGCAACCAACGAAAGTGGCTTCACAGGGCTTCCAAGTGGCTGCCGCTTCCCCGATGGAGGTTTTTGGTATTACACTGGCCTCGGCGGTTGGTGGAGTGCAACCGAAACGTCAAATGCAGGTCTGGCTTGGGGCAATGAAACATATTATGAAAACAGCCGTGTACAAATTTTTTCATCGGATGAGAAATCAGGGATTGCCGTACGTTGCGTAAGAGATTTGATCTATTGAACAATAAAGTTTATTAAACGAAGCCCAAATAAAAAATATTAAGGTAATCACTAACAATACTCCGTTAAAAACTCATGCAGCTAACCTCCCGATATTCAGGCACTCCTCATAGAGGCTCCTGTGTTTTTCGCAACTCAGGTCGAGAGCTAACTTTGAAAAAATAAAATCCGTTATAAACTGGTTGAAATACATAACCTTAACATCGGTCATCGAAAATGAATCCCTTTCTTCCTTTGGAATATTCAGGTAATGTAACGCCTTTGCCAACGACACTGTGGTCAGGGATGCATTCACATGAAAGTGTAGTTTGCTTTCACTCCTTGCCTGGCAATCTTCAAGTCCGGCAAAGTTTTTTGCATCTCGGAACAGAAACTCTATTTGGAATCTCTGGCGATAATATTGCAGGATTTTCTCCGGACTCAGATTCAAATCGGTGGAGAAGAAAATCGTATGGGTCGTTCCAATTTCATTCTGATCATAGTTCTGCAGGAATACAATCCGGATCAACCGTTCAAGGCTAACACTATAAACAATGCCTGAAAAGATTTGTACATCGTCACCTTCTTCAAAACAAAAACGGATTTTTCGCCGGTCAATATTTTCAACATCGACCTTGCCAGCGTATTTTCTTTTACGGCCTCTGCCACTATGCTGTTTACCGGTAAACTGGTATCTTAGGTTGGCATCATTCCGTAATCTGCCAACAATCTCAAGCGGTGACTGGGAAGTGATGCCATCGACAAACCGTTTCTTCAAAAAGAAAGCATCCACTGCCATATACCGTATGTTTAACGGTGCGATCGCCGGAATCCTGTCAATAATTACATTAACATAATGATCAACCAGATTCTCGCCGGGTTCATTTTTAGAAATTTTGGGTGTTTGAACAGACTCCAGGGAGAATGCTGTTCCGTTAAGGATGTCAACCACGGCAATAGAACCTATTTCAATACCTGGTTTTACCGCCTGATCTTTCCCGCTCCAGAAACGGCCAACATGCGCCGTCTTTTTACCACTTTTGGGCAAATAGGAAGGGTCAAAGGCCAGGATCAGCTCTTTAGAACAACTTTGTTGAATCAGATTCACATTGAACGCTCCCCAGTCAAACGGCTTACTCATTTGATTCCTGTATGTCTGTTCTGTGTACAGACCATATCTGGACATGTTGATAAAGTTGTATTTGCCGCGGAGTCCCATGTAAAGGATCAAAATATGCAGTATAAATTTTTGCCTGGGTTTGGTGGTTTTGCCAATCTTTGCTATTATTGCACTGATAAGGCTTTCAGCTTTATTGAGAAGCATCTTGGTTTGGAGTTTTCGAACACTACAAAACAGATGCTTTTCTCTTTTGGGTTTAGCCCATCCAGCAGGTATTTACGAACATGTGATTGTTAAAAGCCATTGTTAAATTTTTACCGGAGTATTGCACTAAAGTACTTCTAAAAAATTACGTTGGGTAACGAGCTGTTATATTTATAAACTGATGTAGGTAAAAAAAACACTGACAACGCATAACGAAAAAATGAACAGAGAAGCCGAAAACTATTCATAGAGTAGGCATTAACATAAAACATATTTATCATGAAAAAAATCATTTTTATTTTAATCGTAGTAATGTCATTATCTTTATTGTTTAGCACATGTAAAAAAGAGGAAACTCCTCCGACTATTAGTGACATAACATATGAAAACAATATTGTCTCTGTGCCTCCTGATGCAAAAATCATTTATAATGGTGAGGTTTTTAATGGGACTGCCCAAATACCTTTGAATAAAATCATAGGAATTATTAAGGATTCTATTGCTTATTTGTACTACACTTCCATGGGAAATGCTAATCTCAGTGACGAAACCTCTGAAAAAGCTATTGGTTTAATCTTTTCACATATTATTAATAAAAAAACAAAAACCGAATCTATCGACTTGTCGACTGGTATAACAATTACCAATAGTTCGAATCCATATAACTTTAAGAATAAACTACTTAGATTTGCTGCAATAGAGAATGGTAATAGTGTAAACTATTTACCTCCAACTGGAGGAATAACAGATATGTTGATCAGCTCATTAAGCGGTCATATTACTTTAATACAGGATGATAATATTAATCTTTCGGTTAATAATACAATAGGCACATATGGTTCCTCTCTGCGTCTGGCTAGTTCGCCTTTATATTGGCCTATGCTGATACAAAAAAATAATGATGCAATAAATAATGGCGCGAATATACAAATTCTAACTAATGTCAATATAGTTGATATTGTGTATCTATGGCAAACTTTTTTTACAGATATCCTTGGTGCAATACCGATCTGTATGGGTGAGTTTACCAATATTCTCTTTACATCTGGATCTCAAATAATTGCAAATTTTATAACAAAGGATGATCCAACTGTAAAGGCACAAATGCAAACATTCTTAGATAATTCTTTCAACTCATTTATATCTTGCGCTGGTCAATATGTAATCATTGATTATTGGCTAGAATTAAAAATACTAACAAAATTTCTAAATATTGTCAAAGGTTTTGTATGGATATGCGACGATATATCTTCTATATTTGAAATCAACGACCATTCGACTTATGAAACGTGGGCACCAACTAGTAACTGGGAGTTATTCAAAAAGACAATTAATAATTACTTCGAAACAGATAATTTAGAACAGGCTGTTGTTAATGAGTTTGGAAGCAATTATAGAATTGCAGACTGGAATGATGTCGTTTCATACTGCCAAAATAATTCACCAACCCAATTCATAAATAATCTTAATATGCAACTAAATGAAAATTTAATTGTGGTTTGGAATGGCCAACATTTTTGGAACAATGGTACTCGTCATTTTTTCATATCAAGATTTGATCATAATAAGCCTGGTAATTATTTGTCTCATGATAATATTGATAATCACCATATAGACCTCGGTTCATGGTATGGTTTAAATATGCCAATTTTATGTGTTAAAAAATGAAAATAAATTAATACAAACAGCTAATCGAGTAGGCTGCCCCGCCAGCATCGCCGACAGGAAAAGCCTCTATCACCAACATGTTTGTACGAGCCACGTAACCTGCGGTTCAATAAGTATGGGAACAACTGCTAATTACATCAGCTGAACCTTGCTCATTGTAAAATAAGGCGATCTCTTTAACCTACGCTTTCATAATTTCCTCCTTGATATGAAATGTTCAATAAGGTATAATCAGGGCAAACCTGGCTTGGTATTCTATTCAAACCGGCACCTTCCATCCTCATTTACAATTATACTGAGCATGCTTTTGGTTTCCATGAATTTATCATACCCCTCCTTCAGGTTGACCCAAAAAGATAATAATTGAGGAGAATTGGCATGTTCCTCCATCAGGTTTGTAAAATTCAGGCTGCCGGGTTTGGCTGGGAATATATATACCGGAATATGGTACTGTCCATTGCTTTTAGCCTCTACCGCGTAAACATATAACTCTTTTATTTTGTCGTCCGTTATTGGGATGCAACCAATCGTTACACAACTGCCATGAATAAATATGTCCCCGCCGGGATGATCTGCATTACTCAGTATTATGTCGGATCTGTTTGGATAATCGATTCCTAATGAAAGATAGAATTGACTGACAGGATTGAACCGGTTAATGACATAGAAACCTTCAGGTACCTGCCCATCTCCCGCTTGCCTTTTAGGCCCGGGCAATCCTGATGAAGAACAAATTTCATAGGTCTTATATTTTATAAAAGCATTTGACTGCGTGTTTTTTACCCAAAGCTCCAGCATCCCCTCCTCCTTAAATGCAATCAGCAGAATTTTCAGTTGATTGGGAGCTATTCCAATTTCGTTAAGGTCCTTTTTAATTGTGTCAATCTTTTCGTAATAGGCAGTTTTAACGCGCTTGTATTTTAACTGCTCCTTCCTGAAGTCCTTGTTGGTTTGACCCATGCAATTCATGAGTAAGAACAATAAAAATACTGAAATGGTGGTCTTCATATCTTTTTAACCTCCGGAATTTACGTACACTCATTATTTCCCAATTTTCCCAAACTCCTGCAACCACCGGTACATCCCGCTTTTCAACCCACCGCAAAAACAGGCAACATGCGTCCATTTGGAGTTGAGGATATTATACCGGTGACCATACCCCGGGATACCGCTGTCAATCAGAAGCTGAATGACGATATCCCGCGCAGTAGGTTCCGGGTATTTGCCTGCAATGTTTTCATTGCCGTCAATCATCTTTCGTGAACTGCGCTTGATCCGGTCAACCGGCCAGGAACCATCACTGCCATTGTGACTTAGTTCCCAGTTATTCCTGTCCTGATCCAACCCGTACAGTTTGGCTGCATTATAGATGCCCGCATCGGGTTTCAGGATGTTCAATGGCTCAATATGTTGAAGATCATCGATCAGGCTTTCAATCGCCTTCACCTCCTCCTCGTTTTCATTGAACCATATGGTATCAGTCTTGACTTTGGTCTTCCCATTGATGGTTTGATATTCGGTACTCAAAGCATAACTCTTTCGCTCGTTACCGTAATTTTGCAATATTGCCTTTGCATCGGCCAAGTACTCCTTCAAATATCCCACATACACCTCCGGTTTATTCCTTACCACATTGATCTCATAGATCATCTCCCGTTCAACCGGTTTCATGTATTTACAGTCCTTGGCAGTGTTGAGGCTGGGATATTCCTGGCCAATGCATTGCAATGCGCAAAACATGCAAATTATTCCAATTATTCTCTGTTTTTTCATTGCGTTTGTTTTTAAAATAAATTCCTCATGAACTGCTTTGTAATAGAAACAGGAGTTCTTCAATCATCACAAAACAACACTGAACACCCCCGTGCCTCAATAACGTATTTTTCAATTATTTGAAGGGGTGTACACCGTTGCAAAATGCAATCGTCGTATGAGTGCCCTTCTACGATGCAACAAATCCTGCAGTTCAATCAGCATGTTGTCATTCACCTCTTCAGCCATAGGGAATATAAGCATAGCTGTTTCATCGAGGTAATCATGCATCTCTTCCTCCGAAAATATCCCATCAGGAAGATCAGTTAGGTTGCTGATCCGGTCGGCACATAATAATATTTTTGCATTTTGTGTGCCGGTTTTCAGGATATTTTCCAGGTGTTTATATCTATGGATCTCCTTGTTCCACATAACCTCATGAATCAACTCGAGGACTGCAGGTCCATCTTCATCCAGTTCCCTGATCTCTGCTGGTGACACGAATGTTGTTTCTTCCATTGCATCATGTATTACAGACGCTTTCAGAAGTACAGGATCCGTATAATGATAGTTGATCAGGATGGCCATGGTTGCCATATTGTGCCTGAATTGGTTGCCGCCCACACGACTTGCACCCCCGATTAATGCGGTGCCCTTGTAAATCCAGGTCGCCAGACCCATCTTTAGTAATATTTCCAGATCGTTCATGATATCTTGGTTTTATTGATTATTCTTTTTAAAGCACCTCTGATTTGTTGATTCCGCAGTAATGCCATGACAGGATCTTAAAGTTTAATGTAATCCTTCTTCCTGATTTTATAAATCCCGATATCACCTTTTTTTGTTTCAGGCGTCGAAAAAGTTCTGTCCAGCGAAAACATTTGCCCCGAATTATCATAAGCTATAATGGATGTTATCAATCCACGGTCGCCTTCGGCACAAGGCAAGTTGATCACATTATCCCTGATGTTTTCAAAAAAAACCACCGAACCTTTATCGGGATAAATTATATTCATTTTCTGGACCTGAAATTGCGGAAATTTAATCCGGCAACAATTGCATGAAGTCAGGATCGCGCCCACCATGAACCAGCCCAATTGATTCACTTGGATCTTATAAAACATATTGTCACCGTATTTTCTGAACACTGGTGCATTATTGGTCTCTTTCCAGGTGGTAAACGGTTTGTTGTTCTTTGCCTGATAATACAGGGACAGCGTTTTACTTTTCAATGAATCTTCAACCGGGATCATTACGATGATTGGCTTCTGAATTTTCACTAACGCTGGCGCAGAAGGATTTTTAGGTATTGCCAGTACCCTGATAGCACAGGCCGCCTGGATGATCTGACTATCCCAGGTAGTGGTGCTCACATTATGGCTAACAAAATCATCGGTTGTATTAAGTTCTTTGATATCAAAAAAGTAATCAGAACTTTTAAAGGGATCAAAGGTACCCCCCATTATGATTATCTGGATTCCCTTCGATGTGGTGATAATGGTATCGGGATCCGCCGGCGCTGCTGCTATTTCATCTTCGTTCAGCTCATCTTTCTGAGGGACCGGGAATTGTTCACGAATGGCAATATCAATCCTGTTCCGGTGATTGCCTTTTGCAGTCGCTTTTCCCCCGGCCCCATCGTCATACACAATTTCGATATCGGTGATGTGGCTCCCCAGATTTTGCCTGATCAGATAGTTGCATATCTCCCTGATTCGCTTCATGGCAAGTGATTGCTGCAATTGTTTGGTAGCCGGTTTATCCAGGTAAGCAGTGAGGCTGATATCGAAAAATTCCATGGTCCTGACCATCTCAGGGATTTTTAATACTGTTTTTGTTGAGGATTCAGATATTTTCGGTTTCCCTGGCTCAAAAACAATACTATCGCAAATTATTACCTGAGCGGTCGACGTCAAAGTCAACATGAATCCGACTGCTGTGATTACTATCTTTTTCATTGAAAGAATCATTTTTCAAACATTACATCTTAATACGAGTTTTTCATCCCTGGAAAATACCTTGGCCCGATTTTTCTGAAATCTTCCGCTTTCTTATATTCCTCTGTTCTATCCAGATAAATAGCCAACTCATAAATGGACAGGAAGGCATGGATTTTCTTCGGGTCTGACGTAATCCAATAAATAGCTGAATAATGGTCTTTTAGTTGCTTCTTTGGAAAATATTCCCTGTTGGTTGTTTCATAAGCATAATCGCCCGCAACAACCAGGGCATGGCCCCACAAAGAGACGATCGATACCTCAAATCCCAGCTTTTTGCCGATATCATACACCAGGTAAGCGGTGTTGTCACAATCAAGACGATCTCTTCTGATACCAATCCATAACAGGGTATTCGCCCCATATTTGAACCTGTCCGTTATTATCTCTGAGATGTTTATGATAAAGTTTTCGTATTCCCCCGGTTTGATCAACGGATTTTTTTTCAGGATATCAGCAATCGAATCCACATAATGGATGTATATTTTGGAATAAAAATCGGCAGCAAATGGCTGGTCAAACAATTCCAGTTTAATCCTTTGTGCCCCCAGATAGTCAGAGAAATCAGATATATGCACAAACAAGCTGTCGGCAAAATGGGCAAATGATGGATCATAGGGTCTTTGTGAATCAATCTGTTCCTCCGCATCCCAGGGATGGAATTCGTAAGCCTTGGTACCGTTAACGACAACTGACCCGGTCGAAGGCACGTGTTCCGGTTTAATTTCTCCCGGATTAATGGTTTCTTGTCCTTTGTTTTCCGGCATATCTGTTCCGGTCGCATCTTCAGGTACGGGCGCCTGGGTTATGGCAGAAATGGAATCCGGTTTCCCGGGTCCAATGGCAGTCAATTGTTTTATATCAACCATATCGGTAAAATCCCAATGCGAAAATTCATTTCCAGAGATTATCATCCCCTTTTTCAGCCCCTGCGGATAAAAATATTTGTATTTAACCGGACTGTAGATGCGGTAAACCTGGCAACAATCTTTGATGGAAGCCAGCAGTAATTGTTGCTTTTTGATGGACTTATAATCATAGCGATTCGGCGAAAACTGCAATTTATTCAACTGCGCGGCAACCTCTGGCCGAAGTTTGTATACTTCAATGACAGAAACTGTTTTTCGAAGAGGTTTGATCATCTTCCGTCCGACAAAATCGATATAAATCAGAATTTCCTTATGACGCTGATTTGAAGCTTTAACTGCGGAATCATGTTGTGTTGTGCCGGCAAAGCAACAATTTCCTGAAAGTAATCCTGTAAATAAAATAATTGAGAAGACCCGGGCTCCCGATAATTGATAGGATCGCAACATAAGATACCTCCTTTTTGAATAATTTCAAACAAATTGAATAGGGGTATATCTCATTTCATACGGGGAATGTTTTGATAAATGAATAACAATTAAGCAGTTAAAATATTACTGGTGGCGTTCATGCCCCCCATAAAAATATGCAAGGTCATGGTTCCCCCACAATAGAATTATCTTTTCCGGGAAACTTTTCTTAAGAACAATAATCTCCTCAAGGTTTCTCTTAACCTCCTTGGCAGAGTAATCTGATGAATCAACATAATCACCTATGAAAACCATCCGGTCCCAATTCTCAGTCCGAATGTTTTTCCAAACCGGTGAACCATGCAAATCGCCGATGGTGATGATTTTCATAAAATTAATTGTAAGTCATGATGTGTTCTTGTACTTTTTAATCTTCAAAGATTAGATGAGATGAAACTAAAAAGAACAACCAAAATAATCAGGATAAATGTAATTCCCAGGAATTTGAAATGGTTCCTTAACCTCACCATGGAACTCTTTATCAATAAGCCCGATTCATCGATAGTTGTCAACTTTTTAACCAATTTCCCCATTTGTAGCGAGAATAACAAAAGGCTGATCACGGAAACAAGAAAAAGAACAATTAGAATCCCTTCGGCTACATCGGTCCAGGCAAAACCCCGGTGTCCCTCGATGGTCCATTTACCAGGCGAAGCGTTCAAAGTAATTCTAAACCAGACAAATGAAGCAGTAGAAATAAAACCAATGATGGATAAGATAAGAGTCCAGGTTCGGAGGCTGGAGATGATAGAAATGTTCATGAAATCCGGTTCGATTATTTTTTCAGGGACCACGTCCTCATTCAAAATACTTAAATTTTCCATTGTTTCGCTCTTTTCTTCTATGGTTTGAAAGTAAAACTTACTTTTTCTTTAACTCGATTTCGATAAAACTCTCTTCATTCGAAGAATAACTTCTTCGAAAATTTGTATCAGAAGAAATTTCACTGTAGTCAAATCCGATTTCCGAAAACAGGTCTGGACCATAGTAACCTAGCAAAACGGACTCTTTTTCAACATCCAGGACATAGCATGAATTGGTTGAGAATTTAGTTGTTTCAGTTCTGAACATGCTTTGATATATTTTTAAAAAATCTACCAGAATGACCTTGTTCTGAGGACTGTTTAATTGAACTGTCAGTTTCCCTGTTTCACCGCCATCCGACCATAAAGAGATGAACTTATTATCGGTGTAGGTAACCTCCTTTGAAGCTGACAAAATCCATTCATGGCTTGATGAAAAACCAGAAATATACTCCTGCATGTTCAATGTCATCTCGCACTTATTTAATAATTTCAAGGTGTCTTCAGGAATTGGACTTACGAAAGTTGTAATTAATAGTATGGTATCAGAAAAAAAGTTACTGCCTTGCAGAAAGACAAGGGTTGTATCTGTACGGTTCAATAAGGATTCATAAACCGGGGTTTCCTGTTCTATAAATATGTATCTCTCATTAGAATTGACAAGCGGGGCATATTCTTTATAGAAATAGGTACAGTTTAATGAACTATAGCAATGAACACTGAATTCCGGGTTAACTCCATTGAATCCGACGGTTGTAAGTCTGATTACATGTTGTGAAGTTGTATTCAATGGCAGGTTTCTTACCGGCATTGTAATACTTTTCAGATAGATACTTTCTTTATCATTGATGTCAACCCGCGTTGATTCCTTATAACAGGAAGTTAAAAACATCAATGAGATGACGCTGCTAATTATCAAATATTTGCGCATATAGTTATGATATTTATTGCAATACATTTATTATCGAAACACTCAGGTTGAAAAACAGAAATTCTTTTTTTCCTTCATTAACTGGAAAATAACCCAGACTTTGATCCAATGTAGCGTAGTGGGTTTGACCGGAAAACATATAGAGTACCCGAAAATCCAATGCAACTTTAGGGTTATCTCGCAATGCAGTGAGAAATATCCGGGCACCGATCCCAAATCCGGTATTAATGCTGGGGCTGCGCAATTCGTGAATTGAATCAGACTGATATTTAGGATAATCTGTTGTGACTGTTTTACTGAAATACTCTATATCAGGTCCGAATTCAGTAATTACATAAGGGTCAATTCTATGAATTTCTTGGAACCTATCAAACAGGGAGACCGGGAAAAACATGAGTTGTCCTCTTACAAAAACAACCATATCCCTTGTTTTAGTGACAACAGGTAAATTAGAAGCCAATGGTTCGCTATATTCTTTTGAGTTGAACGCTGAAATTCCGGTTGTGATGCCAAGTTCAATGATATGTTTGGGAAATACTGAAATTCCAGCACTAATTTCAATACCACCGTGAAATGGAGAAATTGGATTCTCAACCATGTGATTCTTAAAGGGCCAGAATTCACAGAATGTTCCTATTTCAAGATGCCCGTTTATTTGGGCTATACCACTGTTAAAAAAGATGAGTGATATGGTAAATATAATGATTGTTATTTTCATATTGGTCATCAATTATAGGTTTTTTTCGTTATGGGTTGCTTGTTTTCGGCTTCGCCTTTCCTTTTATTTATGCAATGGATAGAAAATCTTTTCAACCCGTGAGAAAAACTGCCCGTTTTTACATGTATAATTTGCTTCAACTACAATCATCACCTCTGAGCAATTAGGATTGTCGTAAACCCACGACACTTCGTACACATTCTTTAACTGCCCTGAAATCAAAGTGTAAAGACCGGCTAATTGTGATATATCAGGCGCATAATAATACCTCCCGCCAGTCATATTTGCAAGATCTGAAAGAACATTTGTATTTGCGCCTCCAAAACCAAGTGTATAAACCGGGATCTGATATGCCACTGATTTGTTAATTATACTATCGATGGTTAACGGCCATGAATTATTATCATATCCATCGGTAAATCCTATAATTGAAGGGAAGTACGCACCTGCATTATTATTGATAAACAAATTGGCATCATCTAATCCAACATCGATTGCACTGACAAATGCTGTAGATCCGCCCGATCCCGACCAATAGGCCGACACTTTTTGTTTGAGCACAGATGTGTCGTTTGTGAAAGTCTGCACAACTTCCGGCGAATTACTGAATTTGATCAATTCAATCTCGTCATCAGACTTTTTTTGTTCGATAAAGTCAATGACCGCATTTTCCATTGTTGTAGTATAATACGACATACTGCCTGAATAATCAAGTGTTAGCGGTGTAATGATGTTTTTCCCTTCTACGTTCTGTTTATTGAATGAGATGGAGGCAACCAGGATGGTATCAGTATTCCCGACGCATACCTGCTTAATTACAAAATTATACTGGTTAAAATCCTTGAACGGGTGACCATCCTGATCGGTAATGGATAAATAGATTGTGATTTCTGTACTTTTCAGTTTCGATAATTCAATTCGTGGAATTGTGGCAATGATTGCTTGCGTTGAATCATCATTCATATTGTTGTACGCAGTTGGCAGGGGTGGTGGTGGTTCGGGCATCTCTTTTTTGCATCCTGAAATTATTGCGAAGCCCAAAACCATCAGACAAATCGAGCCTGTTCTCAGTAATATTCCAATAGAATTTATGGTTTGTGTTTTCATGGCTTATGATTATTATGATTAATTGTCTTTAATGCAACGCACTGAAAATCCATTGTCTTTAATACTCTGGTACCTGCTTATTTTCGGATTGGTTATATTCAACAATCTTGCCCAGGCATTGGTCGATGTTACGGAGGAGGATGTCCAGTAATATCCGTTTAGGTCCAGGTCGTTGAAAAAACCAAGGTTATAGGTTCCCCCCATCAGCGCATCGAATCCTGAACTTCCTCCCTGTTTCAACATGGTTCCCTGGTCGGTTCCTCTCCATCCTGTAAGATCAATCTCTAAGGGCGATATACCCAGAAACAATTCCATCTGTTTCCACTCTTCGTCAGAAGGTAAATGCCAGTCGGTAGGACAAACTGCTACAGCAGTTGCGTAATCATATAGCCTGCCAAATTGAATACAGTTAGCTGGATTATTCTGATAACACCAGGAGGCTCCCGTTTGATAATTCATGTTTTCTCTAAGCCAGCACTGGTCGTTTATTTGGACAGTATTGTATGTTTGGCCACCATAATTCAGTGCAGGTACCCCGGGGCAAGGATTACCAATACTTTGATGAGATGTTGTGAAAGACCATATCGTGCCTGTAGTGAAATGATTATGATCATCCTCTGCTATAATTTTCCAGTAATATTTTGTGTCATTTTGCATATTAATTAAAGGATAAGTAGTTTGACTTACATTTCCTTCAAGCAAGCCGGGATTCTGTTCTGTTCCAAAGTAAATATGATATCTTAAGGGATCATTATCCGGATCAATGCATGCCCAGATTAAAGGAATTGATGTACCAATATTTATAGCTCCATCTGCAGGGCTCGGGTCATAGGGCAATGTTGGAGCATGATTTGGTTCTCCGCTTGTTCTGAAATGCCATGATGATCCTTCTGTAATCTCATTCTTATCGTCTTTTGTATTTATTTTCCAGGTATAATTGGTTCCTCCTTCAAGGTTATTGACTGTAAAAAATGAATTAGTCGTATTCCCTTTATACTCCAGGTTTCCATTGGCCCCAAGATAGACATCATAATTTAAAGGATCCCCATCAGGATCTGAACAATTCCAGGAAAGGGTCAGAAATTGATCCTGTTCTAAAGCGCCATCCACCGGAACCGGGTTTATGGGTTTATTGGGAGGGGAATTAGGGCAGATACATGGGTCAAATAAACCGTAAAAATAACTAAGCGCTGCAGGAACAACCTGTTGGGATAATGTCATTTCGCTGGCCATTAACGTTGCAGCAATTAACCTGCCATAGGTGTCCCTGCCATAGTCGGCATAGGTTCCGTTAATTTTTTCTGAACATATACCTACATTTGATTCTTCAATAGCTAATGTCAATTCAAGCGCTGCTCCAAATGATACACCTCCTTCAACGTAAACCGTTACACCCTGAATACGTTTATATGGGCTTGAAAAATATCCTGGACACTCATCAAACAAACATTGTTCCCAACTGCAAAATGCATCAACATTATTCCATTTGCCCGCTGTTGCTGTTAGGGAGATCCCAAACAAAGCATCCAGGTCAATGACGATCGAATAGTCTCTATGCCATGATGGTCCGGCATATTCATCAATACCATGCTTAAAACATCTAAAACCAAGAATTGCTTCATTAAACCCTCTGAAACCAAGCCCTGATGATAATGCAGCTCCCAGCGTACCTCCCAGTATATTGTTTCCTTCCGTATAACAAACTGAAAAATAAAATATTTCTCTTTCAAGATTAACAAAATCATATACTATTTTAGCTCCGCCTCCTCTTTGCAATTCGTAGCCAACCACATTATATAATCCTGCCTCGATCAGACTTATATAGGATAGATCTGCCCCGATCCCATAACCCAAACCCAAAGACTTTAGTTGGCATTCTATGGATAAACCTGATTTCAAATTCGAATTGTTCAGTTTGTTATTGATTTTTACCAATTGTTCTTTGAACTCATTCAGCTGATTATTTTTATTCAAATTGTTAATCAACTTTTCTGTTGCTAACTTCAGTGTGTCCAGGTACAGAGAATATCCAGGTTGATTCCTTCTTCCTGATAACTCTGCAACGACCCTATCCGATAGTTTCTCAGGTAATAATTTACCTACTTCGCTTATTGTTTCAATTTCCTTATTAAGCAATTCATTTGAAGTTTCCTGCCGTATCTCTTTCTTACATCCTGCCATCAGCAGGTATAATATTCCAACCGAAATAAAAACTAAATACTGTGATGTTCTTTTCATTTTACCGGTCCCTTTAAAGGTTAATGTTCATTCCCACATGTTGAAAATTGTTCTGAGTATAGACGAGAGGGGTTATACTGACACCAGATGTTTCAGTAGATTTTTGGTCGTTATTTCTTTTACGGGTTATTTTAATTACATTCGGCGATGCAATGGCAATAATTCTAATAACAATGCTTGCAGCAAGCAATACTCCCCCGGTAACAGTTCCGGCTATGTATTTGTTCCACGAAGGAGTAATGTTACTGTATAATTGTTCCATCTTTTCATGCGATTCCCTGATCTCATCCATATTGACAAGGGTTGGGTAACGTTCAAGTTCGTCATTGTAGCTCTTTAGGTTGTGGTTATAGTCACCATAGCTGATAAGTCCATATGTCAATGCCAGTATCCCGAAAACATCAGTAAACGCTGCCGTTAGAATGTAATTCTGGTTTATTGAGCGTCCATAGAAAACCGGCCCGAACAATGGAGCAGCCAGGATTCCTTTGCGATATCTCGGATTCAGGCAAACGGTCATGGTAGTGTCTTTCCCGATTTCAAATGATTTCCCGAAAATGACAGTTCCCGAGAATTTCAAGACAGGATATTTAATTTTTTCGGAAAACTCAGCAATGAAAGTCCCATCCGAATTTACCTTTGTAGTATCTGAGGTTCCATTTACCAAAATGTTTATCCTTTCATTGTTGCTGATAAAAAGCCTGCAGGCCTTTACCTTGCCATAAAGTTTCCGGTAATACTCATTATTGTACCAGTTACCCTGCTTAACTACTAAACCGCTTTTATCGGTCACGAATCCGGGACCCGATCGTTTATCGGATTCCCAGTTCCCTTCGAATTTCATTCCATCCGCCCATGTAAAGGTTCCCGTACCGTTTTTCTTTCCAGCCAACCACGATCCCTCGTATTTATCCCCGTTATTCCAGGTATGGATACCATGGCCTTCCTGTTTCCCATCTATCCATTCGCCCGAATATTCACCATTTGAAAAAACGTATGTACCCCAGCCTGTTCCGCAGGTACCGGAAATACAACCGGTTTTTTTGTTGTTTTGTCCTTGGCTGATTATGGGGAGAAACAGGAATATGATTACCCAAAAGATATTGACATAATTTTTCATGTTCAAAGGATTTTTAAGGACAATGTTATTTCGTTAACATTGACAAATGTATGGTGTGATTAATGGGAAAGGCAACTTTTTGAGCCTTATTTATATGTAGTATGGGGATTTATCGACGAAAAGAGGGATTTTATGCATAATCTGTATCAATGAATGCTGAACAAAATTGTATTGTACCTTAATCGTGATTAATACAATTTTTCCTAATAATTTTTCCTAATATTCTCTTCCGAATATGTGATATGGTGGTATTTTTTATAGCAAAACCCTTAATTTCAACTAGCAAATTTGGGTTTTTTTATAAATCTATTCTCATTCCATTTGATAAATAGAGAATCTTTCTGGATGGTTGTAAGTATTTTGAGATATTCTGTAGCATCCCAATCCTTACCATATTCCTGTTTCGAATAATTGATACTTGCCGTAACATCTGCCTGTATGGTCTCAAGGGCCTTGATAATCTTATTAATGTCTTCATTAATGATGACCGGGGAAGGGCTAAATGAAAACATATCCAATTTTTGAGCCTTATCATAAAATACAAGAGCGCTAAGCAGGGATTGTGTTTTTTCAAAATTAACAGATGATAATTTATCAGAACTCCATATCAAGTCAGTCCCCTGTTGCATTAATGTATTACATATTTTATAAACTTTCAAGGATACTGGCACTGAATAAACACTCTTCGGATAAGTTCTCATAAAAGAAACGAAATCATCAGGATTTTTCGAATCCAGGATTGAATCGTACAGAATTTTGTCAGGATTTGATTTTTCCCGGGGAATAAACCTTATAAAAAATATTGTAAGGATACCTAGTAATGTTATTATCGATATTGCCAAATACCTTTTTATTGATATTGCCCAATACCATTTCTGTCGATTCTTTACTTTCCTGATTTTCTGCTGGATTTCGGCAACATGGATCCCCTTTGGATAGTCATTAAGATATTGTTCTCCCATTTCCCAGGTGATTCTTTTTTCAAGGTAATCCCAAGATAATTGATCGTATTTTCCTTCCGTAAAAAGATTAAAGTTCTCCTCCTTAGTTATCTTTGCGATCGAATCAAGCGCTTTGTCTTTATACTTCCCGCCCGGGAATTTCCTGATATAATTTTCAAATGGTGATTTCTGATCCTGGTCTTTTATTTTTCTCCATTCCGATTCGTCTTTTTCCTCCAGGAACACTGTATGTTGATTTTCTTCAAGGGCAAGGATCCTTTCTTTAGCCTCCTTTGTAAATATTCCATCCTTATAATTCAGCAAATACTTTTCATAAGCAGCGATAGTATCCGTGCGCACACAATTCCTCCAGAAATCCTTTTCGGCCTTCTCTTTTTCTTCTTCGGCCTTTTTCTTTTGAATAACTTCAATTTTCATTCCGGCATCTTCTGTATGATCGCCATCCGGGTATCTATTCAGGTAATCCTGGAAGTCGGAAACAGTATTTATGTCCAGGCAGGCATTCCAAAAGGATTCCTCTTCTTTTTTCCGTATTTCCCGTTTTTCTTTCGTAACAAGAATCTCCATTCTTTTCTTTGCTTCCCCTATAAATTTCCCACCAGGATAAGCAGCGATGTATTTTTCGTAGCTTTCTTTTGAATCCATGACTATACTCTTTTCCCAGAAGAGCTCTTCCTCTTTCCCAGTGATGGCTGCCATCAGCTCTTCTGCATTCTTATACCGCTGGTCGGGGTCTCTTTGCAAGCATTTCTGGATGACACTTCTCCAGGGCTCCGAAACCGACATGATTTCTTCAGGGATAATGGTCTGAAGGATATTGTCTATTATTTCAGCCGTTGAGTGTGTCCTTTCATTCCCAAAGGGTGGAAAACCCAGTAACATTTCGTATAAAATCACGCCAAATGCCCAGATATCAAGCCGGAGGTCAATCCTCGACAGTGATGCTTCCTTCCTGCCCTCGCTGTTACGGTTGCCAAACTGTTCCGGAGCCATATAACTAAAAGTTCCGATCACACCGGATAAACTCACGTATGAATTGGCGTCAAACTCTTTACTGATCCCGAAGTCGGTTATTTTTGAAATATAATGCCCATCCTTCTGCAGGATCATGATGTTGGAAGGCTTCAGATCGCGGTGGATGATTCGGTGATCATGAAGAAAATGAAGGCCTTTTAGTATGCCGGTCGAAATTTCCGTAATTTTTTCAGGATCCTTGTTGAGTTCACTATCACGGATTATTTTATGAAGATCTTTCCCTTCTACAAATTCCATGACGGCCACCTGGCGCCTTATCTTTTTTCCAATATCGTCTGTTCCTTCGGTTTCAAATGCATAGAAATAATTCACCAGGTTTTCATGCCGGTAATCCATGATCTTCAGCACCTCGTTGGGAATGCTGTAGCGGTCATCACCCGGCGCTGTCGGTTTTGAGATCTTCAGGGCGACTTTCCGTTTCAGCACCTTGTCCCAGGCCCTGTAAACTTCGCCAAAAGCCCCTGATCCCAACCGGTCGGCATCCCGATCAAATTCATATTGGGTAAGCTGATCAGCCATTTCACTGCTATTTCACTACTATTTCATTTCCGGTCACTAAGATAATGAAAAATAATTGCAACATAGTTTACATTTCTTTTTGATAAGGGCTTGTTCAATCAGGACTATGATTTTTATATCCTGCTGAAATCTGATTAATAAACAGTGATTTGCTATAATGAACCGTTTTCATTTATGGTAAACGATTGCCGAAGCGCCCTAATAATGCTGCTTATATTAGCATAGGGTCATTAAAAATCTGATTATCTGAATCATCTGGATGAAGAACCATGGGTAAACCTGTCTAGTATTTGAAATACCAATGTATATATACAGGCTATACACAGGCTATATACACCATGTAAGAAAGACCTTGTATTATTAGTAAAATTAACAAAAAGGTAAAAAAATAACAAACCAAAAATTTACTCCATCCTGAAGAGCCGGAAACCTACAAAGCTGCGCTGGGAGTCGGGCGAGAAGCGGTTTCGGCTCGCCACACGGCAAGCAGCTGGCTCGTCGAGCCAGCTGCCGCCCCGGCACACGTGGGCGGAGCCCTGTACCTTGTTTTCAGGTTTATTTAGCGGACTGTTGTTATAATAATCATCTGCATACCAATCGGCACACCACTCCCATACATTCCCGCTCATATCGCAAATTCCCAGTTCATTGGGCGCTTTCAGTCTGACCGGATGGGTTTTTGAATTTGAATTCCCATAGTACCAAGCCACATCCCCTGTATTATTACTTCCGGCATAGGCATATCTTCGCGATTTATTTCCTCCCCTTGCTGCGAATTCCCATTCAGCCTCAGTTGGCAATTTGTAGTTTTTTCCGGATTTTTCGTTCAGTTTCCTGATGAACTCCTGCACATCGTTCCATGAAACGGATTCAACAGGACAGCTGTCGCATCCTGAAAAACTGCTTGGGTTAAATTTCATTACATCCTTCCATTGCTTTTGCGTAACTTCGTATTTGCCGATATAAAAACTGCTTACCGTAACCTTATGGACCGGTTCTTCATTACTTTCACCTTCATTGCTTCCCATCTGAAAAGTTCCCCCCTGAACATAAACCATTTCAATATCGGGAGGTTTGTTAATTGCATCCTTACAAATATCCATCTTCGATTCTATATAGCCTTGATCAACCCTATCGTATGCTAGGCTTGCTTTGATGTCCAGGTAATATTGCAAAGCTGTTTGATAGTCTTTGGCATTTAAAGCATTATTTGCTTTTTCCAGGTCGATGCGCATTTCACATTCAGCGATATCCAAATTTATTTGTTTTGTCTCATCGTCTAAAACCGAAAAATACAAAGCACTTGTGTATCTTCTTATTGCTGCCAAATAATTTCCTTCCCGTTTTTCCCTTGATGCTGCTAATAAAAACTTGTTCAGCAGACTCTGGGTGATCCTGCGATCTGCAGAATCCTTCAACAGAGATGAACTCTGGGGATTGCTTTTTGCTTTTTTATAATATTCGATTGCCTGATCATATTCCGTTCTGTTATATGCTTCTGAAGCGCTCTCCAAATCCATCTCCAAAATTTTTCGATAGGATAAATCAATTTTTTCATTTACAATGCTTTTTTCACCCGGTTTGGCAGCCGGGCACCCTGCAGCTTTTTTAAACCAATAAATGGCTTTTTCGTAATCACTGCCATTGAACGATTGCATACCCCGGTTGTATCCTTCCTTCACACAGGGATCTGTAATTTCCTGGCTAAAGCATGTGTCTGGCAGGATAAAGGTAATAGCTACTAGTAGGTATAAGAAACCTTTATACATTTTACAGGCGGAGATTTTTGAATTGAATAATTGGCTGTTTGTTTTGGTCAACAGATCAAAAATACGATAAAAAGATAATTCAGCAGATCACTTTGCATTCTTACGCGAAAAATACCTGAAAATATCAATCCATCCCCAGATGGCGCCGTAAAACAGAAACAAGCCTAAAAACCGGAAGGTGCCTTCGGTTTGCACCGCCTCCTGATGCTGCTGGGCCATCAACTGCATTAGTGAATTATCGGAAAAACGGTAATTCCCCTGTCCGGGATAGGGTTTGCGTGAAGCTAATTTGATAAAGTTGATCAGGTTAACCAGCTGACCAATGCCGAGAATCAAATACAGGATTGCCATAACCAGGAGATTAAATGTTAAACAATATAACTATTAATGATATAAATAGTGTTTATTAAACATCAATCAAAGTTATCATATCAAAAAGCTTAAAACAAGCTTTTCAACTACAACTGTACGAAATGCAGCAGATGCTGGATGAAATCGGGAATTATTTCAACGAAGTAGTCATCTAAAAAATGCAAAAGCAACAGGTTATTCTATCGCGGGGAGCGAAATTCCAAGTATGAATAATTTGTTTGAATCGCGACTTTATTGATGTGATATTATATAAACAATCGATTTTTCAATCCCATGCAAACCGCTAAATTCAGCATCTTCTAATCGCTAGGGTTGAATAAGACCAGAGCAATGGTCCTCTTTCAAACATAAAGTATTTCTTTTTGTCGCAATTAAACCCTAACCTGGAAAAATATACGTATTATATCACTCATAGGTCAGCCCCAGTTTTGCCATCATCCGGCTTGAGTTTTTCGTAATTTCGTTGAAGTGCCACTCTCCGTTGATTTTGATCTTCTTCAGATCGGTCAGTAGCTGAATGTAGTCATTCACCGAATATTGTTTCAGCAATTTTTTATCCTTCAACTCAGTATACAGCTGTTGGTACCATTGCAATGTAATGTGATTGATGAACATCCACCCTTGCAGTGTTTGTTCGTTCTGCATGTAGGTATGATCAGCTTCCAGTACATTTTTCATGCCATCAAACAACACCTCAATAGTCATTCTGGATTTGTAGCTTTGATAAATGTCTTCGGCTTGTTCGCCCTTTAAGCTGGTCAGCATAGTCAGGGTACCAAAGGCATTTCTACGCTCATGGTATTGCTGAATGGAATGTCCCTCGGGATGGGTTGTGATGCGTACCAGATAATCCTGTTCTTCCTTGATACGGAGCGCTTCATCCAGGAATATAAACAAGGACTGTCGTTTGTCTGTTGTGATGTAGTATTCCTGGTACCAGATGATGCGCTTCTCATGGACGAAATAATTGCTTTGTTCTTTAAAGGTATTGTTTGCAAGCAGGGAGTAATCAATCAGGGTGTTATCCCGTTTCAAGGGCAGGATGAACCTGAGTTTCTCCTTCAGCAATAACTCCACATTTTTCTCCGAATAAAAACCTTTGTCGGCCACAATGATGGCATCCTTTAAACCCACCTCCAAAAGACAGTTTTTAAAAGCCTTGACTTCCCGGATGTTTCCAGGCAACAAGCGATAATAAACCGGCATGGAAGTCTTGGCTGAATAGATGTACATCAGGTTGAATTGGGTATCAAAATTTGCCTGACGTTGATAGCCTTTCCGGGCCAGGGTGATCAGCGTGGAATTGGAAAAAATATTTGTGGCATCCATCAGCAGGTATTCTTCCTTGGTAATAAAGGATCTCATGTAGGTGAGTTTCTGCTCATGCATTTCTCCAATGGCATTCAACACCCCACTGGCTGTCTTTTCATTGAACGCCTTGCCTCCGATAAGTTCGGGCAGGTAACTCTGAGATAATCGAAAGGGAATGCTTTTTAAGGGGCAATGAAATACCAGACGGCAATAGGCAATGGCCAAAATGGAACTCCAGTGAGTGGGGAAAATACGGGAAAGAAGTTCAATGGTGTGTGAAAATTTTTTGGTGATCAATAGGGATACGCCATATTCCTTGCAAGAGGGTTTGGTCACATTTCGTAATTCCAGCGCCTTTTCCAGTTTTCTTTTCCCTGATGGCATAAAACCCTGTTGTTCGGTAATTCTACCCAAGAATTTTCCGGATATTTTTTTGGCTCCCTTTTTCTCCTTGTCATACACGGTAGTGTAAGAATAGAGATAATATTTGCCATTTAAATAACGGAGCTCGGTCCCGGGTTTTTTAAGAGCCAGTGCCCATGCAGGGTGTTTTGTTGTTTCCATACTATACGTATATACGTAGTACAAAGAAACAACTAAAAACCTTATAAAATCAAGCTCTTTCAACTTTTTTTATTAACTAATACGTGTTAATATCCAGGTTAGGGATTAAAGTACAAAAAGTCATTATTTAAAAATCAGTGGACCCTCCTTTATGCTTCTTATTGATCAAGGATTAAATCTGACAGAAATTTACAGCAATCAAAATTAATTGCTTGTCTTTATACATCTTAGAGATAAATAAAACCATTTACAATAATAACAATGTTCCCCTATTTTCTCAACTAAATAAACATTTTTACGACCATCAGTACCACCCATTCTAAATACGCATGAGTCATATCCCCAAAATTCTGCTTCATAACCCCTGTAATAAAAATCACTACCACCTATTTTTGACCAAATTCCTGCCGCAAGAGCGGAAAACCCGATTTTATTTATGCGCTCAGGTGATTCTTTTCCCCATTTCCATTCATAACTTCTTAAATTATCAAATGCATTCTCTTTTCCACCAGCATTATCGATTAAAATTCTCCAGTCCTGATATGTAGGAAGACGCCAACCATCAGGACAAGCTTTAAATGCAGCATGATAAGAATAAAGTCTGCCATATTCTTTTTTGGGATTGTTCGGGTTATAAAATGAACCTTCATTTGTTTCAAAATTTAGATTTTGCGCCATCCAAACCTGGTCGCCAATCCTGATCCATTTATAGGTTTGGTTATCTCTCAGATCAGTAAAAGTTCCAGATTTTGAATTGACTATTGAATCAGCAAGACGCTGTTGCTCGGCTTGAATCATTGCAAGGGAATCAGCTACTTTGATTGAATCGGCAATGCGTTTTTCCTCAATCTCTTTGGCGCTGGGGCCTCGATTATACCACCAAACAAGTGTTAAAGCAAATCCAACAATGACAGCTGCTGCAATAATCCATCCCAGCCAGGGATAGCGAGAATCAGTTTTTTTAGCTGTATGTCCTGGTTTAGTCGGAGGCTCTAGTGGGGACGATAACGGAGGGTCATTGTCATGTTCCGTTTCACCTAAATAGCCTTGTGGTGATTTTTCAGGTAGAATTTCAGATTCCTTACCCGACGCAGAAGAAACAGGTTTTTCAATATCAAGACGAGTCTCTCCGGCATACAAGACTTCCGATTGTTTTATATCAGGGGATTCTGGTCGAGCAGCAGATTCTGGTAATTTATCAGCAAGATACTTATCTCCCGGTAGCGTTTCACCTGAATAAACTGATTCAGAAATGGTCGCCACAGAAAGTTTTATAGGTTCTGGTTCCTGTTTTGACTTCCCGGTATCCTTCAATGCCTGAATAAACTCCTCCACCGTTTGAAACCTGTCTGCTTTTTTCAGCGCCATGGCTTTCATTATAGCCTTTTCAAGATTTCCAGGGATTAATGGGTTGATTTCTGAAGGAGGGGTTAACCCGTTTTCTACAATTTCATGAGGTTCAGGGGGTATAATCCCGGTAATGCAATGATACAGTGTGGCCCCAAGGGAATAAACGTCCAGCGAAGGGGCAAATGTAGCAGTTCCTTTTTCGCTGTATTGTTCAAGAGGGGCATAACCCTTGCTTCGGCCCACCGGTGTTATACTGGTCTCTTTATGCTCAGGGGAATATCTTTTTGATACCCCGAAATCAATCAACAGTGCCCGGTCATCTTTTTTTCGGAGTAGTATGTTGCTGGGCTTTACATCGAGATGAAGTATGTTCTGTGTATGAACATAGGAAAGGGCATCGCCAATCTGGCTAATATAATCAATAGCCTGGCTTACAGGAATGGTTTCTCGTTCATTAAGTATATCGAGCAGGGAATTTCTTTCAACGAACTCCATCACCATGTAGGCGGTATTGTTTTCCTCGAAAATTTCAATCACCCGGATAATATTCGTATGATTAAGCTTTGAAAGAATAATAGCCTCTTTGACCAGTTTCTCTTTAAACCGTTGAAAAAGCTCTTTCCCGGTGGCCGAACTAAAAGTAACGCGCATGGTATCGCGTTCGCGTTCGCAATAGTCCTTGAAAAAGAACTCCTTGATCGCCACATGAGCAGTTACTTCAATGCTGCCAAGTTCACCATGGAGGGAGGTCTTGCCTTCAGCCTTGTATGTAATGCCGAATCCTCCCTGCCCCAAAAGGTCAAGGATCTCATATTTGCCATTATTAAGCCGGAAGCCTTTCTTGAGATGCATAAATTTGATTTTCAAATTAGTATATATATACCCTATAGTTATCCCGTTTTTTTGCTCCCGTATTAATATTAATTTTACAAAAGGGAAAAATTAAAAACCAAAAGGTTACTCCAACCTGGCAAGGCGGAAACCGAGATAGCGATATCGGAAGGCGGGCGAGAAGTAGTACCTACTTGCCACTCTGCAGCGTGTCAGCTCGTTGAAAAAACTACCGCCCCGGCTCACCCGGCCTGAACTCTGCGTTGTGTTTTCCGGATTATATCTGGGACTATTTGTATAATAGTCGTCTGCATACCAGTCATCACACCACTCACAAACATTCCCGCTCATGTCATAAATTCCAAGTTCATTGGAAACTTTTTTTCCAACAGGATGTATCTTTGAATAATACCAAGCCACATCCATAATACTGTTACTACCAGCATAAGTAAAGCCTCTACTTCGATTGCCTCCCCTTGCTGCATATTCCCATTCCGCTTCGGTCGGTAACCTGTACTTTTTATCTGATATTTCATTCACTTTTATTATAAACACCTGAACGTCATTCCAGCATACACTTTCGACCGGACAATTATCGCATCCTTTGAAATACAACTCAGGCGGATCACTGCCCATAACCGCTCTCCATTGTTCCTGGGTTATTTCAAATTTTCCGATATAAAAACTGTTTACCGTAACCTGATGTACCGGTCTTTCATCACTTTCCCCTTCATTGCTGCCCATCTGGAACGTTCCTCCTTGAACATATACCATTTCAAACTCCGGAATTTGATTAATAAGTTTGACTTTGAAAGGTAAGGTATGTGTTAAGAGTGCTACAATAAATGCAATACATATGAAAAAACATCCTGTGAAAATATAATACAAGAATTTTTTACGGTTTGGTTTATTTGATACTTTCCTTATTTCCTCTTTTATATCAATATTTTCCTTGTCATCCGCCATCGGCACTATATCTTTAACCGGGAAAATCTTCGTTAAATCATCTTCGATTTGGCCATTTTTTTTTACATCACATTCCGATTTCCCACTCAAGATATCAAGCAACTGATCAGCTTGTTTTACTCGTTGTACAGGATCAACCAACATGCACCTGCGAATCATCTGCTGAAATGGAGTAGGGATGTCGCTGATTTTTCCCGGAAGGACACCTTCCGCGATCTGTCTTGCCATTTCCATCCTGCCCTGTTCCGATCCGCTATCGTACAACCCGGTATTAAATGGTAATTCCCCTGTAATGATCTGGTAAATGAGCACACCCATCGACCACAAATCAGTGTTCTTCTGGATAAGTTTTGCCCCTCTGAGTTGTTCAGGCGAAGCATAACCGATGCTGCCCCCAACCAATGAGTTCGATATCCATGATTCCGCTTCTGAATTAAGCTGCTTGCTGATCCCGAAATCAGAAATTTTGGGAATAAACGTGTCTCCCCGGCGCGCGATCAGGATATTCTGTGGCTTCAGGTCGCGATGGATGATATTGTTTTCATGCAGGAATTGTATTCCCTGGAGAATTTTATCGATGAGTCCGGATTTCTGTTGTTCTGAAAGACTTTTATCACGAATCAATTTCAGAAGGTTTCCTTCTTCATAGTACTGTAGAATGGCGAAATCAAAAGTCCCGGTCGGGGTCTCAAAGGTGTAGCACGCCTCATACCGGGCAATATTTGCATGCGTGGGCAGTTTGGCTGCAATATCTACCTCTTTTTTCAACCTGAACATTGGTTGGTCTTCTTTGACTTTGGCTATTTTTAAAGCCACATATCGATCCAGGTGCGTGTCGAATACCTTGAAAACTTCACCAAACCCTCCTTCGCCCAAACGGTCGGTTTTCAGGTTGTAGTGATACCGCTGAATAAAGGATTCATAGGTCATAGTGAAAACATTAATGAACAAACCCGTGGCAATCGGAGGCGTACTATCACTTAAGAGATTAAATATTTGTATTAATCATAATTATTATATTTTCATCGGATCTTAATTATTTCTAATGCACCTGACACTAAACCCTGTTCGCTTACCATACATGGCGTAATTGAACCAGCCATGAGATCGATATAAATTAATGTCGTTAAATCGGATCTCACGATACCATGCGAAGGATTTATCATATTCTGTTGCTGACCACCAGTAACCTACTTTTCCTATATAGCAGAAAGTACCACAGTATCGGAAGCCGCCAAGAAGAGCCTCAAAACCGCTATTGGTAGGGGCTCCAATATCTGGGTTCTCACAATATGTTTTTGATTTCAATTTGCTCGCTGCAACTTGCTCTCCAGCAAAAAAATTTACAAGTTGATTCCACTCATCATCGGAAGGTAAATGCCAACCAATGGGACAAACTTGTTTAGCGGTATTCCAATCATAAAGATATCCGTAAATTAACTTGTTTTCATTTTTGTTATCATAAGCCCAGTATTTTCCACTTTTAGGCATATAGGAAAGGTTTTCTGCCATCCATATCTGATTATCAATTTTTACCCATTTATATTTTTGTCCATCTCGGTCATCAATAAAAGTTCCTGAATCTGAATTTAATTTTTGATTCTGGGAAGTTAAAATAGAGTCGGCAACTCGGATAGAATCGGCAATGCGTTTTTCTTCTTTTGCTTTGTCGTTTTGGTTTCGGTTATACAACGAATAGATCGTTACACCGAATCCAACAAAAATAGCTCCTGCAATGATCCATCCAAGCCAGGAATGACCCGGATCGGGTTTTTTAGATGGTTCGCCGGATTTAGCCGGAGGCACCGGTGGAAACGATTTCGGAGGACCATTGTCATGTTCCGTTTCACCTGAATAGGTTTGTGGTGGTTTTTTAGGAGGTGTTTCAGGTTCCTTACCTGACCCGGAAGAAACAGGATTTTCATTGTCAAGGCGTGTCTCTCCGGCATATAAGACTACCGATGGTTTTTTGTCAGGTTCTGTTTCCTGTTTTGACTTCCCGGTATCCTTGATTGCATGAATAAATTCCTCAACCGTCTGAAACCTGTCTGCTTTTTTCAGCGCCATGGCTTTCAGGATCGCCTGTTCAAAGTTCCCTGACAGGATAGTGTTTAATTCCGAAGGAAGTGCTAACCCGTATTCAAGGATTTCGTAAGGTTCAGGTGGTATTACGCCTGTAATGCAATGATAGAGGGTAGCTCCAAGGGAATAAACATCCAGCGAAGGGGCAAAGAGAGCGGTCCCTTTATCAATGTATTGTTCAGGTGGGGCATAACCTTTGCTACGTCCCACCGGGGTAAAACTGGTCTCTTTATGCTCAGGGGAGTATCTTTTTGATACCCCGAAATCAATCAACAGGGCCCGGTCATCCTTTTTACGTATAAGTATGTTGCTTGGTTTTACATCGAGATGAAGTATATTTTGAGTATGAACATAGGAAAGGGCAACACCAATCTGGCTGGTATAATCAATGGCCTGGCTTACAGGAATAGTTCCTTGTTCATTCAATTTATCGAGCAGGGAGTTCCCTTCAACAAACTCCATCACCATGTAGGCGGTATTATTTTCCTCGAAAATTTCAATTACACGGATAATATTCGGATGATTAAGCTTTGAAAGAATAATAGCTTCTTTAACCAGTTTTTCTTTGAACCGTTGAAAAAGCTCTTTCCCTGTTGTCGAACTAAAAGTAACGCGCATAGTATCACCCTCTCGCTCGCAATAGTCCTTGAAAAAGAACTCCTTGATCACCACATGAGCAGTTACTTCAATACTGCCAAGTTCACCATGGAGGGAGGTCTTTCCTTCAGCCCTGTATGTAATGCCGAATCCTCCCTGCCCGAGCAGTTCAAGGATCTCATATTTGCCATTATTTAGATAAGTGCTTTTGGGAAGATGCATAAGGTCATTTTGAAAAAATGAAAACCATTCATTAATAGGAAATGGTAGATTGAAACAATGTTATAAACTTGACTAAATTTTCTCATGTCAATAAATCCAAAAGTACTAGTGATTCCTATTATGATAAGTTATCTGCGTCATTTTATGTCATCACCTAACGGTAAAAGCCCTTTTTGTTTTCATGCTCATAATCTAAAGCAAGTCGAAAACCAATACTCCAATCACCGTGATTTGGAAGATCATAACTACGATTTGTAATCAGACAATTAAACGGGACAAGTTTCCAGCTTCCTCCCTTTCTCACACGATACAATCCCTTTAATGGCCCTTCAGGATTAGATTGATAACTCATTTTTGTAAAAGTATCCTGACAAAACCAATCACTGCACCATTCCCAGACATTCCCGCTCATGTCGTAAATACCAAGTTCGTTTGGTTTTTTTTGACCAACCGGGTGTGTCCTTTGATCAGAATTCCCATCATACCACCCAACTTCCTCAATATTGTCTGACCCTGCATATTTTTTCGAATATTCTCCATTTCCCCCTTTTGCTGCAAACTCCCATTCTGATTCAGTAGGTAACCGATAATTTTTCCCAGTTCCTTTTTTTAATTTCAAAATAAATTGCTGAACATCGTTCCAGCTCACATTTTCAACTGGACATTGTTCACACCCTGAAAAGTGACTTGGATTTTTTCCCATTATTGCCTCCCAAAATTCCTGAGTGACAGAATATTTTCCAATTAGAAAACTTTTAATGCTTATCGTACATGAATGATATTCATCACTATATCGCTCAAAAGATCCACCCTCTACCAAGATCATTTCCTCAATGATTGATTCTTGAATTTTTTTTAATATGGGATACTCTTTTTTTTCTGAGTTCAAGACTGGTTGATTAAATTTAGAGTCTAAACTTAGTTTTGGAGAGTCATTTTCTTTACTAACAGACAACGTTTTGTCAGCATTCCCGGCATTGGATGGTTTTGGCGTATTAACAGGCGCTTCTCGTTTAACAGTTTGAGCTGGTGGTTTCATCCCGGATTCTTCTATGGTTACAATAGATCGAACTGGTGGAGACACATAAACCGGGAATTGTTCTGTTTTTCCTGGATATTCCGTATAATTTGGTCTTCCTGGTGTTTTTTCAAGCTGTAGGTTTTCTTCTTTCCCGTTCATGATTTCGAACAGCTGATCGGCAGTCTTGACGCTTGTATCATTAACGGAATTTGTCAAATTATTAGAGACGGATAATGCTTCCTGAAATTCCTGAGCTGAGTGAAATCGATCTTCCTTACTCATTCGCATCGATTTCATAATAACCAATTCAATATTTTTACTGATTGATGTATTCAGAGAGGAGGGTAATGTCACCTCCTTCTCCAATCTTGCAAGAGATTCAATAGGGACTTCACCCGTAAGACAACGATAAAGAGTCGCTCCCATTGAATACAAATCGGTTTCCGGACTGAATGTCTTTACACCTTCAGAAATATATTGTTCATAGGGAGCATATCCTTTGCTGTAACTCACAGGGGTCGTACTTGTTTCAACTTGTTGTTGATCGTACCGTTTAGAGATGCCGAAATCAATAAGAATTGCCTCATCCTCTGTATTGATGAGAATGTTGCTGGGTTTAATATCAAGATGAAGAATTTTTCTGCCATGAATCGTGTTTATTGCTTCGAGGAGATTCCTCATATAGCTCATGGTCCGGTCATAGGTGAGAATACCCTCTCGTTGCAGTTTCGTCTGCAGCGACTCTCCTTCGATAAATTCCATCACGATATATGCCGTTCCATTTTCTTCAAAAACATCAAAAACCTTTACAATATGGGCATCTTGAAATGACGATAAAATATGTGCTTCTTTAATAAGTTTTTCTTTAAATCGTTGAAACATATCACGCCCGGTTGTCGAGGCAATCGCAACAATCTGGGTCACCGTATCACGCGAACAGTAATCCTTAAAAAAAAACTCCTTTATGGCCACTTGGACCTTTATCTTTTTGGTTCCCAGGGCCCCGCCGACATCTGCAGCCATCTGTGCTTTGTACGTTATGCCAAATCCACCTTGACCCAGGGTAGAAATGATCTCATATTTTCCGTTTTGAAGGGTATGACTTTTCGGGAGCTGCATTTGGTAAGTGGTTAAAAAAAATTGTAAAAAATGGGAATTGAAGATTAACAAAAAGTAAAACCTAAAATCCAAAAAATTACTCTATTCTGACGAGACGGAAACCAAGATCGTAGCCCCGATAGTCGGGTCCCCAGCGGTCGCGGTACGCCAGGCAGCAGCATGACGGTGGACTGCGCCAGCTGCCGCCCCGGCATACCCGGTAGGAGCCTGGTGTGGTGTTTTTAGGATTATTCTTCGGACTGTTGGCATAATAGTCATTGGCATACCAGTCGGCACACCACTCCCACACGTTACCGCTCATATCGTAAATTCCCAGTTCATTGGGCGCTCGTTGACCTACCGATTTTGTATTTGATGAATTACCAGTGTACCAGGCAACCTTACCAATAGTATTACTTCCGGCGTATTTGTATCCTTTTGATTTAATACCTCCCCTTGCCGCGTATTCCCACTCTGCTTCAGTGGGCAGCCTGTACTTTTTACCAGATTTTTCATTCAGTTTCCTTATGAATTCCTGAACATCATTCCAGCTTACCCTTTCTACAGGACAATTATCACATCCTTTATTATACAGTTCCGATGGGTCGTTTCCCATCACCTCGCGCCATTGTTTTTGAGTTACCTCATATTTCCCAATATAGTAACTCCCAACAGTTACGGTGTGCACAGGCTTTTCATCTGCATGACTATCGTTACTTCCAATCTGGAAAGATCCTCCCTGAATATAAACCATTTTGATTTCCATGGTTCCTGTCGTATACCCGGATTCTGGGAATTTGATTTCAAGAGATTCAACAAAATTGGATGGATCTGGTAATATATTGTCAGGAACAAAATATCCTGGAAGTGTCTCACCGCTATCGTTTGGTTCAGAAAGGATCACAACGGCAGGCTTTATGTGCGATGGTTCCTGTTTTGACTTTCCGGTATCCTTGATTGCCTGAATAAACTCCTCCACCGTTTGAAACCTGTCTGATTTTTTCAGCGCCATTGCTTTCAGGATTACCTGTTCAAGCTGAATTGGAATAACAGGGTTCAATACCGAAGGAGGGACTATACCGTTCTCGACAATTTCGAAAGGTTCAGACGGCATCACTCCTGTGATACAATGATAAAGTGTTGCTCCAAGAGAATAAACATCCAGCGAAGGGGAAAAGGTAGCAGTCCCCGTGTCACTGTATTGTTCAAGCGGCGCATAACCCTTGCTCCGGCCAACCGGTGTAATGCTTGTTTCCTTATGTTCAATGGAATACCTCTTGGATACGCCAAAATCAATAAGTAAGGCGCGATCATCCTTTTTGCGCAGAAGTATGTTACTTGGTTTTACATCGAGATGAAGTATGTTCTGTGTATGAACATAGGAAAGGGCATCGCCAATCTGGCTGGTATAATCAATGGCCTGGATTACAGGAATGGTTCCTTGTTCATTCAATATATCGAGCAGGGAATTTCCTTCAACGAATTCCATTACCAAGTAGGCGGTATTATTTTCCTCGAAAATTTCAATTACCCTGATAATATTCGGATAATTGAGCTTTGAAAGAATAATAGCCTCTTTGACCAGTTTTTCTTTAAACTGTTGGAAAAGCTCTTTCCCCGTGGCCGAACTGAACGTAACGCGCATGGTATCGCGTTCGCGCTCGCAATAGTCCTTGAAAAAGAACTCCTTGATGGCTACCTGAACAGATGCATCAATACTGCCAAGTTCGCCTTTAAAGGTAGTTTTGCCCGCTGCCTTGTAGGTAATTCCGAACCCTCCCTGCCCTAACAGGTCAAGGATTTCATATTTGCCGTTATTAAGTATGTACCCGGTTTTGAGATGCATTAGGCTTATAGGCAATTTTGATTTTAAAATTACAAAGTATAACCATAATTTTTTAAAGTAGCAGCTCAACGGAGCGGCTTGTACTTATCCGATGGAGTATCTTGTTTAACACCGAAATTCACTGGATATTTGAATGCCATAGCGCTTTTAACATCCTTGATCGTAATTTCCATCAGCATGTTTGAATTTACGTCGATAGATATCTTAAAGCAGGTACCTTTCTTTGCTACACTCAAATCTTGGTTCCAGGGTATTCTTAGAATAGGGAGAACTGATTTTCCGGTATATTCCGCCACAAGGATGTTATCAGGCTTTTCAAATAAATTTACTTCAATCGTTTGGTGCGACGGTATGGTAGTAAAGGGTGAGACTACCTCCAGGAAACTCCCCTGAGGCACAAGTCGTAAATCCTCCTTCATTTCAATGACGTCCCCGCCAAGAATACCGCCGGAAGTTTCCGATTCCTTTGCATCTTGAAAAAGATTGATGGCGTTGACGCTGACGCGTGTAACTTCTGTCATGCTTGCATCAACCGGAAGCACGATCCCAAAACTCGAATGTGGGGTTGCAACGAGTAGCAGATCATCTTTTGCCTCCGCACTCCCGCACGAAATAGCTCCCTGTGTCAGAAGCCCCTTTGTGACCAGCTTTGGAAAACCAGAGACAGGAACATGGATGCGGGAATTGGCTTTTAAACCCCCTATAATCGCTGATAAATCATTCAGGCCTGAGAGTACGATCTCATCGTACGGATAATCACGTGTCTCAGGAAGTTGAGAGAGCATCTCAAGAACACGGGAAATTGCATCGATGTATGCCTGAGATACAACCGGAGCAGAAGCAATTCGCATCCCGATTGATCCATGAACCTCAACCACCCCAAGGTATCCAAGATCTGCAATTGTGGCGCTTATAGCCTGATCACTCAACACCACAAATACTTTGGTAGTGTATTGCTCTTTCGTTTTGTCAAGTGTAAGATGGTAGTGATTGTAACCCAGGGCGGCGATCTCCGATATTGTGTTTATCCTGACCTTAGCGACTTTATTACTCAACAGTTGAACCGTTTGAAGCCGCTCGTGGTATGAGAAGGAGGCAGGGAAAGCAAGGATGCAATCGTATGACTGACCGTTGAAGGACTTGTCAACATTCTTAAAGATCTCTTTAATTTCAGTGCCTCCGCCAAGTTCAGTGCTCAGAGCCTGGCTGAATTCTCCCTTCGTCCGTAGAAGTGTCGCTACCGGCCGGGGAATAACATAACCCTTGCCCTCAGATCGAATCCAGGTGTTTTGCTTTCCATAGCAGATAACGCTGATTTGTGCAATTGCAGATATTGGAAACAAAACCGCCAGAATTATTAACACTCCTCCAAAACAACCCCTGCTTCTCTCTAATTTCCCGCTTTTGCGCTTGACTTCTATGCTATTCATTGAACAAAATAACATGTGGATATATAAAAAAAGCAAATGCTTATTTTCATAACCGCGATGTATGCAATTGTCAATATTTAACTTGTTCCAATAAAAAATGGTAAACATAATTATTCTCCTTATAATTGGTTTTTTTGATGGGCTACAAGCTGATTATTAAAAATTTCAGAACTTTTTGCATCCAAAATATCACTAAATAACTCTTTTGTTTGTTTTATTTTCTTTCCTTTTGGGTTGATATCTTCATAGTGCCAGCTCAATTTAAGGTAAGAGGGATGGGAGCTCTGGCAGGAATGTATTATTAACGCTGCATATGGCATAATTTCCGGAACAATCTTCCATTCACTTGTATAGATTTCCTGGTGGCCCGATTCCTTAAAATGTTTTAAATCCTTAAGGATATTTAACAAATTATTGTCTTTCAGAAACATAGTGGTTTTAATATGATATTTCTGACATTCTTCACAATAAGGATTTTCTAAAATGGTGTTTGAAAACTTCACCCAAATAGTTAACAGCATAACAAAAAATCCACCGATCCTAAAAACAAGGTCTAGCACTAACACATTTATTGAACTGGATGTAAAATAGGTTAAACAAGATAAATCGAAAACCAGATAATTTATTATCAATGGTACGAAACAACTGATTGCACAGGCGATCAAACAGAAAACGTAGAATATTCTTAAATTCCTGTTCATGGTCTTCAGCGTGCCCATGCTAATAATTTTTCCAACAAGAAAACCAGAGAGCATGAAACCTAAGGAAGCAAGAGAGATAGCGAATATGTATGGCCATAAATTTCCTGATGCGAAATTGAAAATTGTCAATACCAGGGCAACGGAAATGGCATTCAGCATAAAGGCAACCAGACTGGCAATAAGGGTGAGTATTGAATAAACGGGTATTGTTTTATTTGAATACTTACCACTTGGTGTATAGGTGATTTTGAGGTCAATCTCCTTAAATATTTCTTCCTTTATTGATAAAGGATCGGATGATATTAATGTTGTCATTCTGATTAAATTTTCGGGTTGTAAATTTATTCTTCTTTTACACATCTAATATAAAACCCGACATCATTTACGAAAGTGATTTCACCTGCTTTTTCAACTTGATAAAGTACAAAATCACAATGTCCTTCATTTCGATTAAATAATACAATAGCTTGATAATATGGAGTAAAAGGTGGTTTGTCATAACTACTAGTAGGAGTAGCAAATCTTTGGAACATCCAATAACCGGTTAGCTCGTTAATAAATGAAAACCTTTTTAACGAGGGTTTGTACCATCCAAAGAGAATTCCCTCATTAACACCTTCTACTTTAATTGTATCCCCTCTATATCCTCCTAATAAAATATCAAACCCTTTACTTGCAATTTTATTTAGTGAGTGTGGTTTCATATAATCACAATTTATCAAATTTTCCCACGCATTTTGATCGATACCCCATCCTTTTGGACATGCATTTTTAAGCGCATTTATTGTGTAAATTCGACCGTATTTAGAACAGTTGTCAATATTATTTTCATAACACCATGACTCATCAGGTATAAAAAAGTTCAGGTTTTCATTCATCCATGTATATTTTCCTATTTTAACAGTTTTATATCGCTGTCCATCTCTGGGATCAATTAATTCACCTACAATATTCTGTTGGTGAATTCCTTTTTCTTTTAACAAAGAGTTTATAGAATCATTGATTTTTTGTTTTTCATTTTCATTTCCAATCGAATCGGATGTGCGTTGTTGTTCGGCGTGCACTATGGCCAGGGAGTCGGCTACGTGGATAGAATCGGCAATGTGCCTTCCCTCAAGTTCTTTGGCAGTCGGGCCGTGATTTACCAGCCACATTAATCCAAGAATAAACCCCAAAAAGACAGTTATACCAATTACCCACCTAAGCCAGGGGTGGCCGGTATCGGGTTTTTTAATCGGGTAACCTGGTTCAATCGGCGGGTCCGCAGGTTGTGGATCCTTTGGTTCTTTATCTGGCTCCGATTCGCCTGAAAAACTTTGTGGCGGTGTTTCCTTCGGCTTTTCAGGTTCGCCTGATGATGCTGATGGGGTTGAGCCAGGTTTTTCAATTATCGGTATTGTTTCGCATGCGTAGTCAGCAACCGGTGGTTTTATCTCAGGGGTTTCAATGGGAGTGACTGGCCCAGGTAAAATCTGACTAGGCTCATCAGATACCGGTATTGTTTCACCTCCATAGTTTGGTTCAGAAAGTATCACCTCAGCAGACTTAATGGGCGATGGTTCCTGTTGTGACTTCTCGGTATACTTGATTGCCTGAATAAACTCCTGCACCGTTTGAAACCTGTCTGCTTTTTTCAGCGCCATAGCTTTCAGGATAGCCTGTTCAAAGTTCCCTGACAGGGCAGTGTTTAATTCCGAAGGAAGTGCTAACCCGTATTCAAGGATTTCGTAAGGTTCGGGTGGTATTACGCCTGTAATGCAATGATAGAGCGTAGCTCCAAGTGAGTAAACGTCCAGCGAAGGGGCAAAGAGAGCGGTCCCTTTATCAATGTATTGTTCAGGCGGGGCATACCCCTTGCTCCTTCCCACCGGTGTCATACTGGTCTCTTTATGCTCAGGGGAATATCTTTTTGATACCCCGAAATCAATCAACAGGGCCCGGTCATCCTTTTTCCGTATAAGTATGTTGCTTGGTTTTACATCGAGATGAAGTATATTCTGAGTATGAACATAGGAAAGGGCAACACCAATCTGGCTGGTATAATCAATGGACTGGCATACAGGAATAGTTCCTTGTTCATTCAATTTATCGAGCAGGGAATTTCCTTCAACGAATTCCATCACCATGTAAGCGGTATTATTTTCCTCGAAAATTTCAATAACCCTGATAATATTCGGATGATTAAGCTTTGAAAGAATAATAGCCTCTTTGACCAGTTTTTCTTTGAACCGTTGAAAAAGTTCTTTCCCTGTTGTCGAACTGATGGTTACGCGCATGGAATTGCTATCCCGCTCGCAATAGTCCTTGAAAAAGAACTCCTTAATCGCCACATGAGCAGTTACTTCAATACTGCCAAGTTCACCCTGGAGGGAGGTCTTTCCTTCAGCGTTGTAAGTGATGCCAAATCCTCCTTGCCCGAGAACTTCGAGGATCTCATATTTACCGTTATTCAGCCGAAAACCTTTTTTTAGGTGCATTTTATTTTTTTTCGTTCAGTTTATCTGTCAATATTTGCATATATATCTTGTCTGTATCAAGGATTTTTGTTTTATTTAGCCAATTTACAAAAGGAGTAAAGGACCAAGATCCCAAGTTAAAGTCAGTACTGGTTAATATTTGTATTAATTCTGTCTCAATACTTATAGGATCTGATCCAACCAATTTCATGGAAACACAACGCAAATAAAGACTTATTGCTTTATCCTTGTCTTCATTTGAATAATGGAAAGCAGATAATGAATATGATAGAGCATCATTATAATTTCCATTCATAATATATGCTTCCGAAATATTTAGATAACCATTTGGATCAGAGGGGTCGAATTCTATCTGTTTTAAAAAATCAGAAATGGCTTCTGAGTATCTTCCCAATTGAACCTTAGAACAACCCCTTATACTATAAAAGGAGCTATTTTTATTCCAATTCAAGTCCATATTTAAAACTCTAAGAGCATCATTATAATAACCCTGCTCAAACAATGATACTGTCTCATTCCATAGATTATTTATGCTTAACGCACTTATTTTCAATGAGATTTTGAAATCTCTCTCTGCAGCATCATAGTTGTTTTGGTGTAATAACGCGTTACCTCTTGTAAAATATATACTTGAATTATAAGGAAAGATACTGATTGCAATATTACAATTAGTCTTCGGGAGTGGTGAACTCCAACCTCAAAACAGATAACTTTGAAAAAAAAAGCAACACATAAGAAACCAGAACATTCTTGGAAGTCACATTCCTGCAATTAGTTTGGTTCGGG
>Ga0268283_1000297_pt1 | contig 39319 bp, 26 predicted proteins | sample saktaG_13_FD_190140 | JGI IMG/M metagenome (GOLD analysis project Ga0268283, IMG submission 190140) | Saline water microbial communities from Sakinaw Lake, British Columbia, Canada - sak_2013_06_06_36m | ecosystem: Environmental > Aquatic > Non-marine Saline and Alkaline > Saline ...
GCCACCGCCAATTATGCGATTACCTACACCCCAGCGGCCTTAGCCATTACCCCGGCACCGTTAGCCCTGACCGCCCAGCCGCAAAGCAAACTGTACGGCGACCCCGATCCCAGCTGGAGTTATACGGCCACCGGGTTTAAATTCACCGATACGCCCAGTGTATTGACAGGAGCATTAAGTCGAGATTTAGGAGAACAAGTTGCAAGTTACAATATCAATCAAGGTGGGTTAGCGGCAAACGAAAATTATGATTTACAATACAAAAGTGCAAATTTAGTAATTCTGCCTGTCGTTACAACAACACCGACTACACCAGAATCCATATCCATACAAGCAACCACTACCACCATTTTAACGAGCATTTTGTCAGTACCCGCTCCAGTCGCTAGCGGTGGAGAGCAAGGTAGTAGCGCGACAATAAACATTAGCGTATCAAATGGCGCAGCATCTATCGGTGCGGCAACCATCACCATGGCGAACAATGGTTCTTTGACCATTGACAATACAGTTGACACGTCCTCATCCGGCAAGTCTGGCGGAGCTGATAATGCAACAATTTCTACAGCAGAAACTACCGCTATTGATAATACCGTTGAAACTAAAGCAACCGCTGACACGTCTTCATCGGGCGCGTCTAGTGAAGCCAATAATGCAACAACTTCTACAGCAGAAACTACCACTACCGATAATGCTGTTGTTAAAGCCAAAGTAACTACTGAAAAATCAAGTGAAGGTGAATCGGAATCTGTAAAACAAGCGAATGCTAAATCAGAGGGAGCTAGAGATTCGAGTTCAACATCAAGTCCTTCAAAAAGTACCGATGCCGAATCTCCAAAAGCTGCCACGATAGGAAATGCTGCAATTTCAAAAGTTGCTACGACAGGAAATGCTGCAACTTCAAAATCTGCTACGACAGCAAATGCTGCAACTTCAAAATCTGCTACGACAGGGAATGCTGCAACTTCAAAAGTTGCTACGACAGCAAATGTAGAAACTCCAAAAACTGCCACGACAGCTGATGCTTCAACAACCCCCAAAGCCACTACGACAGCGAATGCAGAAACTCCAAAAACGGCTGCAAATGGTCAAGCAGCTGTAAATACGAAAGGAACACAAACAACAGCACAAGCTGCAAAATCGACCGCTTCGGCAACAGCAAAAACAGCGAGTGCTGAAAGTTCAGTTAATTCCAGCGGCTCTAAAACAGCCGCTTCTTCTGAAGTAAAAGCCACAAATGGAAGTTCCTCTACCGCTATACCGGCTTCTGTATCGGTTAAAGCCCCCCCAGTTAGTGTGGCGACAGCCAAAGCATCTCTCAGTGATAACATGACCAGCACTAAAGCGGGTTCCAATGGCGTAGAAACATTGAAAACTTCATTAACGGACGCTGCGATAAAAACAGGTATCCCCGTGGCGGAGGCAGCGAAAGCAAGTGATTCGTTCGCGCAGGTGTTGGTGGCAAAACTGGCAGCGGGTATGCCAATGAGTGTCGCCACAGCACAAGCCCAAAACGCATTTAATTCCGCCATTAGCATCCCGATTCCTACAACTCCGCAAGCAGTTGCCGCAAATTCACTATCAGGTTCTTCAACCGCAAGTAGTTTAACTACGCTTTCTGGAACGGCAAGCAACGTAGGTTCGGCGACCTTTGAAGCCTCACTCAGTGCCAGTTTAGCGAATGGAAATAGTTTAGAGCAATCGATAAAAATAGCTCAAGCTAGCGCACAACAAAGTGAAGCCGCAGCCAAAATTGATAATAGTCCACGCGGCGAATTGGTGAATGGTGCCGCAAGCACATTGACAGACACTTCCCCTGCTTTCCAAAATTCACTCAATAATGCGTTGGCAAAAGGCATGACACCCGAACAAGCTTTACAACGCGCGACAACAGCGGCTAACGAATCTTCAGTCGCCGCTAAAGCCGATGAAAATAATCCTAAAACGGCATTATCTTCGGGTAATGATGAATTCGCTAAAACGATTCCGGTTGGTGATTTCAGCAAATCGTTAAGTTCCGCGCTTGGGCGTGGTATTTCAATGGATCAAGCTATGAAAAATGCAGCACAATCAGAAATCGTCAAACAACAAGGAATTGAAATCGATGCCAAAAATCCAACTGCCGGTTTTGCCAATGGTAAACCACCTGAAACGCAAAGTAGCCCTGAATTCGATAATGCCGTAAAAAGTGCAATGGCACGCGGGGTAACGCCTGAAAATGCCATTAAAGTGGCTACGCAAACAGTAAAAAGTTTACCAAAAGAAGTGAGTGCGCCGACCAATTCATTGGCGAGTGGTAAAAATATCGATACATTGACTGCGTCACACGGACGGATATTTGAAAATATATTAGGTTCAGCACTCGCAAACGGCATGCCTATTGATGTGGCAATTGCAAAAGCTGAACGTGCTGAATTGGCGGGTAAAGCCCCTGAAAACCAAAATAACACTACATTCAAAAATAAATAGATGTAAACAACAATAAACAGCCATTTCTCGCATTCGCCTGCCTATTGAATCTCTCTTTTCTTGGATTGAACAACAAATAGGAATTGAATGTGACAGCAGCGTTAACTCATACAATGGACTTGTGGTTCATATTTTTGGCTAACTCGTTGCCGCATTTTATTTTTGGCACTTTATTCGTGCTTTTTACGAATTAATATTGCAGCTAATAAAATTGCGGGCAAACCTACTACTGCCGTATAAATGAAAAAAATTGGATAGCCGTAATACTCAACAACCATTCCTGAAAATCCACCTACAATCTGTGAAGGCAAAGTTATTAGTGAGCTAAATAATGCGTATTGTGTGGCAGTATGTTCTTTACTGATAAGACTCGATAAATATGCAATGAGAATTGTCGTTGCCATGCTTGCAAAAAAGCTATCTGCTGTTACAACGATAGCTAGCCACGTTAGGGTTGGTTTGCTCACCGCCAATGCCACAAATAACAAATTAGTGACAGCTGCGGCTATTGTTCCGAATAAAAGCGGTTTTACCACACTGCAGCGAACTACTAATACACCACCAAATGTTGCACCCACAATCGCCGAAAAAAAACTGAATACTTTAGTTACATTGGCAATTTCTGATTTGGTAAAGCCTAAATCCATATAGAATGAGCCTGCCATGACACCGAGAGTAATATCACTCATTTTGTAAATGCCCACAAATAGCAAAATGACAAAGCTCCACCCACGACCATTACGCTGGAAAAATTCGGTAAACGGACTCAATAGATTTTTTAATAGGTTATCGAATAGAGGTTCTTGTTCAAGAACCGGAGGATTTGGCTCTTTAATGAGGAGCGTTGCAACTATACCAATAGTCATCGTGCCAGCCATCAAAAAATAAGCCGTTTGCCAATTGCTATATTCAGCAATGTACAAAGTACCCGCTCCAGACACTAATAAAGCAATACGATAGCCGGTGACATAAGCTGCTGACATTGTTCCTTGATAATCTGCACTTACGGCTTCGATACGATAAGCATCAACGACTACGTCTTGAATTGCAGAACTGAAAATAATTGCAATTGCTAAAAAAGTTAATTGCGGAAGTTGTGTGATGGGATTTTGGCGACTCATGCCGATTAAACACGCAGCAATACAAAATTGGGCGAGCAACATCCAGCTACGTCGCCTGCCTAGCCAGCGTATTAATAGAGGTAAAGGGAAACGATCGACTACAAATGATAAAAATATTTTCAGCACATAGAGTATGCCAATCCAACTAAGAAAACCGATAGTGGCATGATCCACCCCTGCATCTCGTAACCATAATGCAAAGGTAAAAAAGATGAGTTGGTAGGGTAAACCAGCGGAAAAACCGAGTGCCACCATACCAAATACTATTGGTTTGAAATAAAGTAAAAATGCTGTTCGCCAATTTTCAGTCATCGAAACATTACCATCGGAAGTTACGCATTTTGATTTAAAATTTCAACGAGGCGACTCCGCTCTAAACACCATGTCGAAGGCAGAATAGCGGAATAGGATTTTGAATACGAAAGACGGCGGGATATTTTTTAAACCCATCATTCAACGCACGCAAACAGATTGCTTTGAATGGATCAATGGTTTCTGCGATTGTTTCTGTCATGAGTAATATGATTAAGTTTTGAACTGGATTGATTCTAAATGAAATTTGTAATGAATGACAAGTATAATGTGCCTAAAATTCAACAACTAAAAATGATACTTTTATTACAGATGGGCTTTTGGCATCGTTTTTGTAAACCTACCCAAAGTACAATTGCCTTTTTGCTTATGACTTTAATAACCACCAATGTCTACGGACAAAAAAAATTTAAAATCACATTATTAGGTACGGGAACGCCTGCGCCTAGTATTGAAAGATTTGGTTCTAGCACCTTAATTGAAGCTGGTTCAGAAACATTATTGTTTGATGTGGGGCGCGGCACTACACAACGTTTATGGCAACTGGGTATTCCGTTACGACAAGTGACAGATGTATTTTTGACGCATTTTCATTCTGATCACACGGTAGGATTGCCTGATTTGTGGTTAACCGGTTGGTTGCCCGCAGCATTTGGTCAACGTGTTAAGCCGTTGCATATTTGGGGTGGACACGGTGTTAAGCGACTTACTAAAAATTTACAAAAAGCCTATCAAACCGATATTAAAATGCGGATTGCTGACGAAAAACTTTCACTACCAGGTGCTTCTTTGGTTAGCAAAGAGATTCATGAAGGGGTGGTCTATGAACGAAATGGGGTGAAGGTCACTGCATTTAATGTTGATCACGGCAAGGCAATAAGACCCGCTTTAGGCTACCGAATTGACTATAATGGACACACTGTTGTGATTTCAGGGGATACGCGCGTTTGTGACAATCTGCTGCATTTTGCCAAAGGGGCAGACGTACTAATCCATGAAATGGCGGCGGCTAAAGTAGAGTTACTCAAATACATCAAAGTTTTTTCGCCGCGTTATTGCTCACCACACAACGCCCGAAGAAGCAGGGATGATTTTCGAGAGTGTCAAACCAAAACTGGCCGTTTATAGTCATTTGGTATTACTCGGTTCACCCACGATTAGTACGCCAACAATTGCCGAAGTCGTAGCGTTAACCAGAAAGAATTATTCGGGGCAGCTTGAAATAGGCGAGGATTTAATGACCTTGGAGATTAGCGATACCATCAGCGTTCGACGTTTTGCGGCTATTACCGATTAATTGTGAATAAATTGATGGCTTTTGTTGTGCGATTATCGCGTTAAGTTGCACGATTAACATCAGCGTGAAGAGTAATCGCTCCGCTTTAAAAAGGCGGGGTTTTTCTTAATTAAACATTAAAAAACATATATGAATCTCATCCAGCAAGGCATCAAACAAAAGTTAATTCGTTTTGACGACGACAGAAAAAACATTTTTTACATTCACCATGAATAAAAAATTTACGTTTGTTGATCTATTTTCAGGCATTGGTGGTTTCAGAATTGGTTTTGAAAAAGCGGGATTTGAATGTTTGATGTCTTCGGAAATCAATGATTATTGCAAAAAAACTTACCGAAATAATTTTGGTGAATCGCCATTATGTGATGTTACAAAAATACCGTTAAATGAAATTCCAGACCACGATGTATTAACCGCAGGCTTTCCTTGTCAGCCATTTAGTATTTGTGGCAAAAAAAGGGGTTTTGAAGACACACGCGGAACGTTATTTTTCCACATTTGCGAAATTATCAGTGCCAAGCAACCGAAAGTGGTTTTATTAGAAAACGTAAAACATCTAATTCACCACGACAGCGGCAACACGCTAACTGTTATTTTAAATTCATTGGAAGAATTAGGCTATCACGTCAATTTTAAACTGTTAAATGCGAAAAATTTTGGCATGCCACAAAATCGAGAACGCATCATTATTTTTGCCACAAAAGAAAAACTGTTTAATTTTTCAAAGTGCAATTTTAGTCAAACCGAATCGCTTAAAACATTTTTAGATAATGACGATGGTGATTTTGAGTTTTTGAATAAAGATGAATACACCTTGATTGAAAATCCCATCGTGCAGAAAGAATCGGGATTGATGTTTGTCGGCTATCGTAATAAAGCGATTAGAAAGGCGGGCGTTAGAGAAAATACTGAACATTTATCGCGTGTGCATAAACAACCTAATCGCATTTATTCTGTGGAAGGAACGCACCCAACATTGCCATCTCAAGAATCATCGGGACGCTTTTTTATTTACTTTCCAGACAAAGACGCAGTAAGAAAACTAACAATCAAAGAATGCTATCGGATTATGGGTTTTCCTGAAAATTTTAAAATTTCCGAAAGTAAATCCGAAGCCTATAAACAAGTCGGTAATTCTGTTTGTGTTCCGATGGTGACTGAATTAGCCACCCAAATACTTAACCAACAACTTTTGAGTTCAAATGAATCACAGCGAATTACTAAAAAGCATAAACAACTCAGCTTTGAGTTTGATTACGCCTGAATTGAGTGAAAAACACAGCACGTTGATTGAATTGATTGCTAATCACGCATTACATCAAAAAGGCGTTTATACGGTTTTGGTCACATTGCTCACGCATAAAATTCTTGAACCCAGCCAAAATGTTCGTTTGCATCAAAGCAATATGGCGGGTGGTTTTTCGGGTCGATCCATTGACACAAAACATATTACGCCCACTTTGAGAGAACTCGGATTGCCCTGCATGTCAGAAAGTGGCTGGCTTACTCGTTCGCTCGAACAACCCTACGCTTACACATTGGATTACCAAGGTAAAATCAGCAATACAAAACTAAAACAGGCTTTTCTTCAGATTCTTGATTATATAGAAAATGAACCGACTACCGCTACGTCGTTATTAACGTACTTGTTGTTTTGTGTAATTCAAAAAAGTAAAACCGACAAGGTATTAATTACAAAAATTGATGAAGCGGATAATTTTACCATTGACAGCATTATTGCCTTTTTGGAGGCTTGTTTTAGCTACAATTACAAAGAGTTTGGCGGTTCAAAATTGCCTGTTATTGCGTTTCACTGTATTTTTCAGCAGTTAATTAACGAATTGAAACGCTACGAAGGTTGCACATTAAACAAACTGGGCAGCCACACCGCGTCAGATAGAACGTCAAAAACGGCGGGGGATATTGAGATATTCAAAAATGGCGAATTGATTGAAGCCATTGAAATCAAATTATACAAGCCCATCAATGCCGATTTGATGCGACAGGTTCAGCAAAAAATCTACAAACACAATCCAAAACGTTACTGTGTATTTTCGAGCGGACAAGTTGTTGAAGCGGAAAACGTTAAAAATATCGTCAACGAAATCAAAGAAGATCACGGTTGCCAAGTCATCGTAAATGGCGTGGTTCCAACGTTGAAATACTATCTCAGGCTTATTATTTCGTTACAAAATTTCATCAACAGTTTTTTAATCGCTGTAGAAAATGATTCGGAACTGAAACCGATTCATAAAATGGTGATTGTTGAATTGATTGAAAAGCATTTTAAGAATTAAGAACACGGTCGTTAAACGGATGATTTTAGAAGAGTGAAAAAATAAACATCATCGACCAACGAACCACCAAAATCATTGAACAACATTCTGAACCTTTGACCACGAAATGAGAAAGCCGAGATGACAATAGATTTTACCGATACGGAACAAGCAGCAAAATTGACCGCTTCACAATTAACAACGTTGCCGTTTAGTCGGCTTTCAAGTGATTTCATTTCGGCGATAAATGTTCACGCCATTGTGGGATTATCGATTGAAAAACTTAATACAGAACAATTTGACGCGCTGACCACAGAACAAGAATCGGTGTTGACGGTTTCGCAAGTGTCCAATATCACGCAGTCACAATTGAAAATAATGGATAGCGAGATGCTCACCGCGATTCCAGTCCGGTCGATTTCCGGATTGAAAGTGCAATATGTGCCGTCGGATGTATTTGCAGAATTGTTGCCCGAGCAAATTGTAGGATTAACGACGCTGCAAATCAGTACGTTAACCAATTCGCAAATTTCTGTGTTGACCGACACACAAATTGCAAGATTTAGCGCGTCCTCTTTTGCGGCATTAAAAGCAACGCAGGTAAAATTGTTGCCGATTGAAGATATTCCAGCCATTGATTTGGTTGCGTTGAGCGGTTTAACCTCGAAAAATATCAGCGGTTTAACGACCGATCAAATTCAAAATTTTACCAGTGAACAGGTTGCCCGATTTACCGCGCCACAAATTAGCGCGTTTAAATCGATACAAATTGCTGCCTTGAACGATGAAGCGATTCCAGCCTTAGCTCCTTCGGCAATCAATGCGTTCAATAAAATCAATATCGTCGGTTTGCCGGTCGAATTATTGACCAGTTACCAGGTGAATTCGCTCACACCGGCACAAATTCCGCTGCTCACTACGGTGCAAATCAGCGCGTTAACATCGGATCAAACACAGTCACTTTCTGCTGGGCAAGTGGGCGCGTTAAAAAGTTCACAGCTGCCGTATTTGGCAATAGATGCGCTGGCTGCGTTGCCAACCGATGCCATAAAAGGTTTTACGTCGAAAAATATCGGCGGTTTAACCACCACACACATTAGCGCATTGACTAGCGAACAAGTGGCGCAATTGACCAGCACACAAACTGCCGCATTAACCTCCGCGCAAGTTTTGGCATTGAATGCCGCCAATTTGCAAAATGAATTATCGCCGTTAGCGATTCGAGGTTTCATCAAAACCATGCCGCAAATTGATGTCAGTGAATTAACATCGAGCCACATCGGTTTATTGACCACCAAACAAATGTCGCTGTTAACCACCGCGCAATTGAACGCATTGAGTTCAGACAATGCCGCCGTGCTGCAAGGCATACAATTAGGAGCATTAACCTCAACTCAAACGGCGGCTTTGACTGCCAGCGCGTTGGCGGCGTTGGCTCCCGCTACGATGATAAATTTAAAACCACAAGGTTTGTCCGTCGCGCAAATCAATGCGTTATTACCCGAACAATTCGCCAAAATGTTGTCTGGACAAATTGCCGCGTTGACCACCACGCAAATTGAAGCATTGACGATTGACCAATTCGATTCCTTAACTGCCGCTGCATTGAAAGGATTGAGCGTAGAACAAGTGGCGCATTTAGATTTAACGTCGCTCGTTCCTGTTTTAACAACAACCCAACTCACACAATTAAGCACCAAACAATTGGAAGGCTTTACACCCAATCAAGTCGATCAAATGACAACGACGCAATATACTTGGCTATCGGATAAGCAATACAGCGTATTGAGCGAAGGCACGCAAGGCATTGAAACCTCGTTAACGGTTATCGCACCAAGCAGCACCGCGACGTTGATTTTAGGGGGTGTGGGAAATCAAACGATAACGGGTAGTTCGGGAAATGATTCGTTTGATGGCGGTGCGGGCAACGATTACATTAACGGTGGCGCGGGGAATGATTTTATTGTTGGTAACACGGGGAATGATGTTCTCAATGGCGATTCGGGAGACGACACACTTTATGGTGGAACAGGAATGGATAAGCTGACGGGCGGGGAAGGCAACGACACCTTTATTTTGGCTTATGAATCCGTGGTGGGCAATATCGATGCCGTTGTGGGAACCTTTAATGCGGGTTCGGTCGATAAAATTGATACCTCTGCGACGATTACAGAAGTCATTACCTCGCAATATATTGCGGTTGCGTCTACCGATTTGAGCGTCGGCACATTGAATGTAGTGATGGCGGGATTAACCACCAAATTTCTTGTATCCACCATCAAAGCCGCCATTCTCACCACTGCCGATGCCAAAACATTTATTGCGATAGACAGTGACGCATCCGGAACATTTACCACAACCGATTATTTGATTGAAATCACCGGTTCAACCTTAACGAGCGTGACGACAGCAACTTTTATTTAAAAATGGGCGGCAGCGAAATCACGTTTTAATTCCGGTGCCGCGACGCAACAACCACAAAGAAAATAACGTCAGCAATAAAATAAACCCGCCCGTCATTAAAAATGCCAGCGAAACATCGACATCCGACACACCAATAAGTTCATAGCGAAACGCATTCACCATGTACAAAATAGGATTCCCCAGCGAAATATGTTGCCAAATCGAGGGCAACATATCCACCGAATAAAATACGCCGCCCAAATAACTCAGCGGCGTTAAAATGAAATTGGGAATGATTGAAATATCGTCAAAACTTTCGGCAAGAATTGCGTTAATAAATCCCGCCAACGCAAACAAGGTAGCGGTTAACAGAACAACGGTAATTGCCAATAATGGATTTTGAATGTTCAACGGCGCAAAAAACAACGAAATACCCGCCACTACACCACCGACTAAAACACCGCGTAAAATACCACCAGAAATATAACCCGCCAAAATAACCCAATTCGGCACTGGAGCAACGAGTAGTTCTTCGATATTGCGTTGAAATTTGGTCGAATAAAATGACGACACCACATTCGCATAAGCGTGTGTAATCACAGACATTAAAATAATACCTGGCACAATATAATCCATATAACTGATACCGTGAATGGTGCCAACGCGGTCGCCAATTAGCTTGCCAAAAATCAGAAAATACAACGCCGTCGTGATGGCTGGCGGCAACAAAGTCTGTGGCCAAATCCTAATAAATCGATAAATTTCTTTTCGGACAATCGTATTAAAGGCAATCAAAACGCTCATAAATTTTCTCTGGTATTTTTGCTGTCGATTAAATCAATAAATAATTGTTCGAGCCGATTACTTTTATTTTTCATGCTGGTGACGTGGATATTTGCCGCGCTCAATTGGGCAAATAAATCGTTCAAACCCAGCTCTTTCGGCACGCCCACTTCGATGATTTTTTCCCCCAACGATTTCAACGTAAAACCTTTTAACGTCGGCAACGTCGTCACAGGTTGTGCCAAATCCAACACGAAATAATCAATGTGCAGGCGCGAAAGCAAACTCGCCATGTCAGAATGTTCGACAATTTTACCGCCATCAATAATCGCGATATTGCGGCACAAACTTTCGGCTTCTTCGAGGTAATGCGTCGTCAAAATAATCGTGGTGCCTTGCGCGTTCACGTCCGCCATCATTTTCCACATTGCCCGCCGAATTTCAATGTCCACGCCCGCCGTCGGTTCGTCGAGTATCAATAATTTTGGCGCGTGAACCATCGCGCGAGCAATCATCACGCGGCGTTTCATACCGCCCGACAACCGCCGTGACATCGTGTCACGCTTGTCCCATAAATCGACTTGTTTCAAACAAATTTCCGTGCGCTGCAACGCGAGTTTGCGCGACATTCCGTAATAACCCGCTTGATTGAGAACGATATTTTTGGCAGTGTCGAACTGATTAAAATTGATTTCTTGCGGCACTAAACCCAGACAACTTTTGGCTAAATTCGGTGCAGTTTTGACATTATGCCCAAAAATTTCTACCGTGCCGCTGGTCGCATTGACGAGTGAACTAATAATACCGATTGCCGTGGATTTACCCGCGCCATTTGCGCCGAGTAATGCAAAAAAATCGCCTTGTTTGACTTCTAAATCAATGCCTTTTAAGGCTTCAAAGCCGTTTTTGTAGGTTTTGCGAAGCTGACGAATTGAGAGTGCGTTCATTATTTAAATTGAGCCGTTTTTGAGAATGGAATTGGCAAAAAAAAGCCGCGCCAGTTTTAAAACTAGCACGGATTTTCCTTTTTTTAACGAACGAAACGAGAGAGGCGTAACGTTCTATTTGCTGCCTAAATAAGCAAACAATGCGTCAAGAGCTTGGTCTTCGCCGTAACCCGCTTTTTTAACTGGGCCAACTTCCATGATTGCTGCCATTGCTTTTGGCATTCCGCCTTTGCCTTCTTTGATAACGGTTTCAAGGCTAGCGCGAGTCAATTTGCCTGCTTTTACCAATTCAAATAATTGTGGGTTTGACGCGATGTCGTGGCAAGTTCCACAACCGCGACCGAATGCACGTTCGTAAATTTTTGCGCCGACTTCTGTGCTTTCATCCGCTAAAACTGAACCGCTTAAACCGATTAACGCCACTGCTGCTAAAGCTAAAATTGATTTTTTCATAATATCCTCAAAGGTAGTAAAAAGTTTTTTTTCTTGTTTTAAAAAATGTTCAATATGAACTTGAACATGGCAAAGGATAAGGATTTTAGCGCGAAAATTCAACGCTTTTATTGAAAAATCGTTGTTCAAGTTGCTTTATTCGCAAACCAATTTAATTTTTCGTGCAAACTCACCACCGTGCCAATAATAATCAGCGTCGGCGGTTTAATCGTTTCGTGTTTCACCATTTCTGGTAATGTGCTTAATGTGCCGATAATGACGCGCTGTTGCGAAGTCGTGCCTTTTTCAATCAACGCAATCGGCAAATCAGGCGAACTTCCGTGCGCGATTAACGCTTCGCAAATTTTTTCCAGCCCGATTAAACCCATGTAAATCACCACCGTTTGATTGGGTGCAGCCAATTGTGTCCAATTCAAATTGATGGAATCGTCTTTCAAATGTCCGGTCACAAAAACACACGATTGCGCGTGATCGCGATGCGTCAACGGAATGCCCGCATAACTCGCGCAACCCGTCGCCGCTGTAATCCCTGGAACCACTTGAAACGCCACATTGTGTTCGACCAAAATTTCAATCTCTTCGCCACCCCGCCCAAAAATAAACGGATCGCCGCCTTTTAATCGCGCCACGCGCTTGCCTTCTTTAGCGAGTTTGACCAGCAGCGCGTTAATTTCTTCTTGCGGCAAAGCGTGTTGACTGCGTTCTTTGCCAACGTAAATTTTTTCAGAATCACGGCGCACTAATTCCAACACGTCGGGCGATACCAATCTATCGTACACAATCACATCGGCTTGTTGCATCAACCGCAACGCGCGAAACGTCAATAAATCCGCCGCGCCAGGCCCCGCGCCAATTAAATACACTTCGCCATTATTTTCAGGCAAAAATGTTTCATTGATAATATCGTTTAAAGCAAGTTCAGCGGCTTCAAGTTGACCCGAAAAAACCAATTCTGCCACGCGACCTTGCAACACGTTTTCCCAAAAAATGCGACGATTAGACGGCGGATGAATTTTCTGTTTGACGGTTTCGCGGAATTTTTCGGCTAATTTTCCCAAAATGCCGTAAGTCGGCGGAATCAACGTTTCGATTTTGGCGCGTAACAATCGTGCCAAAACAGGCGACGAACCGCCTGATGAAATCGCAATCGTAATCGGCGCACGATCCACAATCGCGGGGAAAATAAAATCGCACAACGCAGGACTATCAACCACATTCACCCAAACATCCTGTTGATTGGCGCATTCGCTCACGAGCTGATTGGTTGCCGCGTCATTCGTTGCCGAAATCACCAATTTAAAACCGTGCAAATCATTCGGCTCAAATTCTTTTTGTTGAAGGGTTAAATTGTGCGAGGTTTGCATCGCGGCAATTTGCGGGCTAATTTCACGCGCCACGACGGTAATTTTTGCACCCGCACGCGACAGCAATTCAATTTTTCGTGCGGCACAACTTCCCGCGCCGACAACTAAACACGGTAAGTTTTTGAGTTTAAGACAAATTGGAAAATAATCCATGAATGTAACCTGATTTAATGGTTTGATTAGCGTGATATTATAAACATTTTGAAATTACGCCTGAACTTAAAAACCTTATGAATACTTTTACACTCGAAATCGATGCCGTTGGCTTACAGTGTCCGATGCCATTATTGAAACTTAAAAAAGCCTTGAATCAGTTGAATTCCGCTGATGTGGTTAAAATTTTAGTGTCGGATCCAGCGGCACATTTGGATTTTGGCGTTTTTTGTCAACAAGTCGCGCACGAAATTATTACCATCACCAAACATGAAAATGTGCAGACATTTTATATTAGAAAAGCGTAGATTATAGGACTACCCATTTTTTGAGAACGTGGCTAACGATCATCGTCATGACAGGTATTCTGATTTTAATTTTTAGAAATCTGGCAGAAAATGACACAATGCGAAAAATGGATGTTATCTCAGACCCACTTTTAAGGAAATAATCATGAAAAATATCGTACAAAACATAGGTCAAATGTGCGCCATACCAACACATAAAAACTACAAATTATGGCAACGAATTGTTAATGTCTTCATTCTTACTTCTTGTATCGGACTGGCTTTGCAAACTGTTCCATCATGTTTGTCTGAATATAAGACTATCTTTAACATTCTCGAATGGGTAACTGTTGCTATCTTTACCCTCGACTACATTTCCAATTTATTTTATTCTGAAAAAAAATTTAAATATGCGTTTAGTGTGTGGGGAATTATCGATTTGATTTCGATTTTACCTTCTTATTTAATTTTCTTAAACCTATCGGTATTACAAGGTGCCAGAATGCTAAGATTGCTCCGTACAGCAAGAATGTTACGGATTATTTTAGACGTTGACGCGCAAAAAATTAGCAACCCGCTGATTGCTAATCTTAAAGTGTATTTAATTATTTTCTTTGCCACACTTATGATTTCCAGCACCTCCATGTACGCGGTTGAGGGAACATTGTATTCACCCGAAAAAATAGAAATGGGACAAAAAGCTCTTAATGCCCAAGCCAAACCAGGTCAAGAAGCCGAAGTATTCATGCCAAAGGATCCTATTTCTGGCGCGGCGATTCCAGCAGATAAGCGATTTTTCACTTCCATTCCAGAAGCAATGTGGTGGAGTATTGTTACTCTGAGTACCACTGGTTATGGTGATTTGTATCCAGTTACCGTCAAAGGTAGAATCGTTGCTGGTATGACTATGTTCTTAGGTTTAGTGCTATTCGGCATACTGTTAAATCTAATTGGAAAAACGGTGATGTTTCTTTTTTTTGGTGAGAAATTAAAACGCGATGACTAAAATCTCGCTTGACTCCATTCAACATTCTGAAACTTTTCCTTCCACTTCAAGTTAGTCTATGAAAAAGAACACGCCGTTTAAACCGACAAAAAAAATGCCTGTTCGTGCCGTCATCGCGCCAACACAAACTGAAATTAACACGCTCGCCGCACTTTATAATCAACACCAATTTGCCGAGGCAGAAACCGCCGCGCGAGCGTTAATGCAACGCTTTCCGAAGCACGGTTTTGGTTGGAAAGTATTCGGTGCGGTGTTACAAGCAGTTGGCAGAATTGATGAATCGTTAGTTGCCAAACAAACCGCCGCCGATTTATCGCCCAACGACGCGGAAGCGTGGAGCAATTTGGGCAACACTTATCAAGAACAAAATCGTTTTGATGACGCTGAAAAATGTTTGCGGCAAGCGATTAAAATTTCGCCGAATCTTGCCGTCGCGCATAATAATTTAGGGATTACGCTAGAGAAATTAAAACGTTTAAACGAAGCAGAATTGTGTTATCAACAAGCAATTTCATTGCGTCCCGATTACACCGAAGCTCATTATAATTACGCAATTACGTTGCAAAAATTAGAACGCTTTGGCGAAGCAGAAAAAAGTTATCGTCAAGCGATTTTAATTGCCCCGAATCACGCCAAAGCCCACAGCAATTTGGGATTAGTGTTAAAAAACAAATCGCAATTTGTCGAATCGGAACAACATTTTTTGACCGCGTTGCAACTCGACCCGCAATTTATTGACGCGCATTATAATTTTGGCTTGTTGCTGATGTTATTAGGGCGATTAAAAGAAGGGTGGGCGCAATATCAATGGTTTTATCATCCGCAAAATACCAATCTGAGCAAACCGAATCAGCCGAATTTAACCGCGCCACAATGGAACGGTGAACCGCTGCAAGGTAAAACGATTTTGATTCATTCCGAACAAGGCTTTGGCGATTTGATTCAACTCGTGCGTTACGCTGAAAAGTTGAAAGCCATTGGCGCGTCGGTTTGGGTGTTGGTGACAAATCCACTGGTGGAATTATTTAAAACGATTCCGTGGATTGACCGTGTGTTAGATAACGGTGAACAACATCAAACGACATTTGATTTTTGGGTGTTTCCGTTGGCGTTACCGTTTTGGTTTCAAACGACATTGGAAACGGTGCCGTTAAATCTGCCGTATTTATTCGCGGATGAAACAAAAGTTTCGTGGTGGCGCGACTGGTTAAATTCACACATTCAAGCTGGAAATAAGCGCGTCGGTTTGGTTTGGGCGGGAAATCCTGTGCATTCAAACGATGCAAATCGGTCGATTGATTTTGCTGAATTGGCGGCGTTTTCAAATGTTAAAAATGTCACTTTTGTCAGTTTGCAACTGGGCGAAAAAGCGCAAAAAGAATTAGAAAATTGCCCTGGAAATGTCACGATTTTGGATGCCGCGCCACATATCAACGATTTCACCGACACGGCGGCGTTATTGAGCGCGTTGGATTTATTGATTACGGTCGATTCTGCGCCCGCGCATTTAGCGGGCGCGTTAAATTTGCCCGTTTGGACGTTGGTGACAAAAGTCCCCGATTGGCGTTGGTTGTTAGAACGTGACGATTCGATTTGGTACAAAAGCACACGCTTATTTCGTCAGCCCGAATCGGGCAATTGGGCGAACGTGTTGCGTGACGTGAAAATGGCGTTGGAATTGTGTGATGGAAAATAATTTTGTCCATTGGTTTCGTGATTCAACGCCGTATATTCAAGCGCATCGAAATAAAACCTTTGTTATCAATTTTGGTGGCGAAGCGTTGCAAGATAATTCGTTTCAAAATCTGATTCATGATTTCGCGTTATTAAACAGTTTAGGTATTCGGCTCGTTTTGGTTCACGGCATTCGTCCGCAAATCGACGCGCGGTTACAAAAATTGAATCATCCAGCACGGTTTCATAATCGGTTGCGAATCACAGACGACGTGGCGTTGCAATGTATCAAAGAAGCGGCTGGTTTAGTGCGTGTTGAAATTGAAGCGTTACTTTCAATGGGGCTAGCGAATTCGCCAATGGCAAATGCTGAACTCAAAGTCGCCTCGGGAAACTTTATTATCGCCAAACCGATTGGCGTGATTGATGGCGTGGATTACGCAAACACTGGCGAAGTGCGGCGAATAAATAGCGCGGCAATTCACGCCCAACTCGAACAAAATAATCTGGTGTTAATTTCGCCCGTTGGTTATTCGCCCAGCGGCGATGTGTTTAATTTATCCGCTGAACAAGTCGCCACCGCCGTGGCGATTGCGTTGAAAGCGGAAAAATTGATTTTTTTAACCGAAGAAAGTTGTGTGGATGAAAATGGCAATTTGATTGCTCAATTAACCACCGATGAATTAAAGCAAATGCCGCCCGAATTCGTTCTAAATGCCGCGATGGAAAGTTGCGACGCGGGTATTGCGCGAGTACATTTATTGAATCGCCATATTGATGGCGCGTTATTACAAGAACTTTTCACTCGTGACGGTGTGGGAACGTTAATCAGTTCGGCGCCGTATGAAATTTGCCGCGCCGCGACCTTGAATGACATTGGCGGTATTTTGGAATTGATTAAACCACTGGAACAACAAGGTATTTTGGCGAAACGATCACGCGAAAAAATCGAAATGGAAATTGCCGATTATGTCGTGATTGAACGCGACGGTTTAATTATTGGTTGTTCAGCATTACACGTTAACATGTTAGAAAGTTATGCCGTTCTGGCGTGTTTGGCGGTGCATTCGGATTATCGCGGCGGCGCACGCGGACAACGTTTATTTTCAACCGCGTTAACCTCGGCAAAAACACAAGGCGCGAAAACCGTTTTTGTGTTATCAACGCAAACGGTGCAATGGTTTATCGAACGAGGTTTTGAACATTGTGAATGGTCAATTGTTCCTGATTTTTTGAAAGCCCTTTATAATCCACGGCGAAATTCTAAAATTCTTTTTAAAACTATTGAGTAATATAAAATGAAATCTCCTTGCTTATCGTTGTTACAACTCACCGATTTACACGTTTTGCCTACCGCTGAAAGCACGATGCTAGGTGTTCAAACGGAGCATTATGTTGACGCTGTTTTGGCCCGCGCCTTTGCTCAAAAATCAGATTATGATTTGATTTTATTAACGGGCGATTTGGCGCAATCACCTTGTGAAGCGAGTTATCAGCGCATTTTACAAAAGATTGAAGCCTACAAAATTCCCACGTTGTGTTTGGCCGGTAATCACGATGATTATCCGTTGATGCAGCAAATTTTTAATACGCCACTCGTCACCTGCCACAAACAAACCTGCATCGGAAAGTGGCAAATTATTATGCTGAACAGTCAGATTATCGGCAGTGACGCGGGGCGATTGGAACAAACAGAATTGGATTTTTTAGAAACCTGTTTGCTCGAAAGAAGCGATTTATTCACTCTAATTGCAGTGCATCACAATTGTTTACCAACCGACAGCGTGTGGCTCGATACGATGACGATTGAAAATAATCAGGCATTTTTAGACACCGTGGCGCGTTATCCCAACGTGCGCGTGATTACCACGGGACATATTCATCAAGAAATGAATAAAAAATTTGGCGATGTGTTGGTTTTCGGCACGCCTTCGACCTGTTTTCAATTTGCGTTGAATAGCGTGGATTTTGCAATGGATAGAACGCCGCCAGGGTATCGAACCCTTGATTTGCATGACGATGGCGAAGTCATTTCAACCGTGCATCGTCTCGATACACCGCTGCATGAATTGGAATTACAGTCCGCTGGTTATTAAGTTTTTTACAGGTAGCTTTCAAAGTGGCTAAAATATTTCGATCTTGTAGTCTGATTGCGTCCCTGCTGCTCCTCAGTTTTTCTGTTTACGCGGTTGCGTCATAGTATCCAAAACGCTGATATTTTCTAATATTTGTTAATAATCTTAATGCGTTGTTTTCAGTGAAAATCCAGTATAAAATGCACTTGCTGGCACTGTTCCTTCTGGCGAAAACCAAGCCCTTTGCCAGCAAACAAAGAGCGGAGCGGTTTTATAGCTTCGCATTGGTAGATACACCCGCTCATAACACTATTATGGGATGCAGTTAACGAAAGTTAAGAAAAAAGTATCGGAATCAGAATCGAATTCTGACATAGACGCGCTGCTCGATATGAGTGTCGAAGAATTGATGGAGCAGAGCGTTTCTATTGCCACAAAAAGCGAAAAGCCGTTATCAAAAACGGCTGCGCCCGTATTTGTCATTAGTGCGGATGATATTCGACGTTCGGGCGCGGCAAATATCCCCGAATCATTACGCATGGCTCCTGGTGTACAAGTTATCCAAATTAACCCACACGATTGGAACGTCAGCATTCGTGGGTTTAATGACCAAAGAGCCAATCGTTTTTTGGTTCTGGTCGATGGGCGCAGTATTTCAACTAATCTTAGTTCGGGAACATTTTGGCGCGATTTACAATCCATACCGATGGAATCGATTGAGAAAATTGAAATTATTCGGGGCGCGGGCGGCACAATTTGGGGCGTGAATGCAATGAATGGCGTTATCAATATCACTACTCGTTCTGCATTAACCACAAAAAATGCACAATTAACCGCAGGTAGCGGTACAGCGCAACAAGGTTTTGGACGTTTTGATTACACCAAAAAAATCACGGATGACGCAAGTGTGCGCGGTTATGGCACTTATTTTAATGTTGCCGATGCCAAAGGCGATAAAAATTACAGCGGTAACAGTGGTTCAGGTTGGACAAATGGTGCGCGTTTCGATTGGAACAACAAACAAGACGATACCGTGATGGCGGATGCGAGTTGGACTGAAAGTAATAAAGAAACGGGTGCATTGACGCTATTAAAACTGCCTTACACTCAAGCGATTAACAGCGAACCTTATAATCACCAAAACGGACATTTTTTGACAAAATGGGATCATTATCTAAATGCAAAAAATCGTTGGGCAATTCGCGCGTTTTACGAATACACGAATGCAAAAGATTTTCAGCTACAAATGAAATCAGATGTTTTTGATATTGATTTCACACATTATTTTTCCGTTGATGAACGGAATAATGTGACGTGGGGCGGGGGTTATAAACGTACCAATAACGATGTGGGTAATTCGACCATGATTACAATCAATCCTGCTGTTTTAAGTAGTAATATCTACAACGGATTTGTTCAAGATGAAATGGCATTAGACAACGATAAGCGATGGCTTTTTACGTTCGGCTCAAAATTTTCGTATTACAGTCAAACACGTTTCGAAGTTGAACCGACTGGCTCATTAAGTTGGCATATCAATGATAAAAATACGTTATGGTCAAGTGTTTCACACGCGGTTAGAGTGCCTGGACCTGGTCAAACAAGCAATGCCTCTTACTTGTTTTATGATCATTTACAGAATGTGGGTGGCACGCAATTACCCGTTATGGTACAAATTACGGGCAAATCAGGCATTGATGCAGAAAATGCAACGATGTATCAAATGGGTTGGCGTAGTGCGTTTAATAGGGGATTAACTGCCGACACCACTCTTTTTTATTCACAGTATGACAGTATTATCGGCATAGCTTCGATGGGTTTGCCGACTATTAATAACAGCTTAGGAATTCCTGCGATTATTTCCTCGTGGCGTTCAGAAAATAACTTAAACGCACAAAGTTATGGTGCAGAATTGAGCGTGAATTGGCAAACCACAGAATGGTGGCGAAATTACTTGAGTTACGCATTCATTAACATAGATGTGCAACCTTCTTCAGCGAATGTTTATGATGCCAATAGAAATGAAAAATCCACGCCACAACATCAGGCTTCATTACGCACCAATTTTAACGTCACGCACGATATTGATTTTGATTTTTGGTGGCGTTACACGGGTTCAACGGTGGCGAATAAAAGACCGATTAACGATTATTTTAATACCGATATGCGTGTTGCGTGGCGACCGATGAAAGGCTTGGAATTGTCAGTGATTGGACAAAATCTCATTCAAACGCAACATCTCGAATATCAAGGCGATTTTTTACAACCGCAAGCCACTTACGTTTCGCGTGGCGTTTATGCAAAATTCAATTGGCAATTTTGAAATTCAGTAACTGATGTTACGCAGTCGTTAATGATAGTCGATTATTGTAGGGGTTCACTGCGTGAACCCGCACCAACAGAACTTTTGATGATAGCGTTTGTGTATGGCGGGCGTACGCAGTACGCCCCTACAAAATCATTGCGTAACATCATTCAGTAATTAGAATCTAAACAAAACCAATTTTTCAAAATTTATGCTGTACTTTCACCTTTAGGAATTTTTCAAAATGGCTAAAACATTTTTAGATGCGGGCGACACGTTTACCTTTAGCGAAAGCAACAATATCGTTTTCGGCAGTCGTGGTTCAGAAACCGTGAAAGTGGCGGCGGGTGTGACGAATTTGATTGTCGATGCGAATGTCGAACAAGTGCAACTCACAAGCTCTCTTGCGAATTACAAATTCAAACAGTCGGGGAATGTCTTACAAGTTTACAGTAGCGCGAATGCGTTAATTGCCAGCGTTGGTGTACAAGATGACGCTGATGGAACGCTTTTGGCTTTTTCCGATAACACGGTTAAAGCAACTTTCGTAGCAAGCGCAACAGGTTTTGGTTTCGCAGTTAATGGTCAAATTATTAGCGCATCAACGCCCACCGCGATGACAACTTCAGCCCCCGTCAGCATTATTACGCCTGTTCCCACCACGCCAATTACGCTTATCACCAGCACACAAAACTTTGAAGCGAAAGCTCCGTTTGTCTATCAAACCAATAACGTCAATCAGTTGGACAGCGTCACGACGTTATTAACCTATTCGCCCAGCGTGACAAATGGCGTGGATTATTCAACCTTTGAAACCGAACAATGGCGAATTCGGGCAAGTGATGCAAAGTTAGCATTTGATTTAACGCAAACCGACAACACAACTAATCGGGTTGTTTTTCAAGGAAACTTAGAAGCGTTCAGTCAAGCGCAAACATGGTACAAAATTCATTTGACTGAAACCAGCTCGCTCAATGTGCAGGATTTAAGTAAAAATGCAGATGTGATTGAAGCCGCACTTTTTACAAGTGATGGCTCAAATGGAGTGACCTATTTCAAGAGTATTTTTGACGCAAGTGGTCAATTAAATAGTTACCAAAATTTACCCGCTGGCGATTACCTTTTACGAATTGACAAAGGAGCGGTTTCGTCAACCGATGCGCGACTGAATCAAGCTGCCGATTTCAACGTGTTACTGAATACCGAACCCTCGGATGATTTCATTTTACCTGCGTTACAATTTAACGCGACAACGTCAACGATTCATGCCGAATTAGCTGCCCAGCAAACGGATGTTTATTATAAATTTACGCTCGATAACACGACCAAATTCACGCTCGACACCACCAATTTTGCGAATCAGTTCGATATTAAATTTTGGAAACCCGAATTAAATGGCAGTTTGCTGTCGGTTAATTACACTTATTTTCTGAACAAACAAACCTCGCACATTTATGAGATGAGTGCGGGAACGTATTATTTAAACGTCAGCGCGATTTCGCCGTTTTCAGTTTTAAAAACGTTGGATATTCCGATTACTGCAACTTCGATTAGCTTCAACACGACGTTTACATCTACTGCGCCGAGTAGTTTAAAAGCTGATATTGAGCATCCTAAAACGCCATTTCAACATGATGCAGATGGCAATTTGGTTTTAACATACAGTTTTGATTTAAGTAAAATTGCCGATCCTGCGGACGCAAGCCCGAATCCAACTAAATTTAGTGACGCGCAACAAATCGCCGCACGTTTGGCGTTTCAAGAGTACGCGAATATCGCCAAACTGAAATTCGTGGAAGTGCTAAGCGGCAGTTCTGAAAAAGCAGATATTACGTTCACTAATGTCAGCAATTTAGGTGTCCCAGCTGCTGATACTTCGGCATCTTTGTCATGGATGAATGATTTTGTAAATGCGCTGATTCGTGTCGATTTATCAGACGAAAGTAATTTAGATGTGAGCGTGGGAAGTCATGGCTATTCGACGATTTTACATGAAATGGGTCACGCTTTAGGGTTAAAACATCCACAACAATATGTGGGTGGCGGAGTATCGGACGCGCCTTATTTGATTGATGCTAAAGACAATGAACAATACACGCTGATGTCTTATAACGACTATTTAAATAAAACCCCAGATGGTACCGACTTAAATGCTAATTCTGGAGCAGTTTCCGAAAAAACGCCAATGCTTTACGATGTGGCTGCGATTCAATCGTTGTATGGCGCGAACACGGGTTACAACGTGAGTGATACGGTTTATCGTTGGGACACAAATACGAATCCGCGCATGACAATTTGGGATGGCGGGGGCGTTGATACGATTGATGCGAGCAATCAAACACAAATGCAAATCCTAGATTTGAGAGCAGGGCAATTCAGTTCGATTGGCGCGGCAACGTTGATGTACAGCGACAATTCAATGGAACTTTATCCCGCAAAAGACAATCTTTCGATTGCTTACGATACCGTGATTGAAAAAGCCGCTGGTGGTTCTGCTGACGATACGCTGATCGGGAACAGCGTCGCCAATCAATTAACGGGCAACGCGGGCAGCGATAATTTTGTTTTTTCTTCGACATTAAGCGCGTTCAATGTCGATGTGATTACGGACTTTTCAACCGAAGATAAATTGACGTTGAATCGGGCGGTTTTTAGCGGCTTGAATAGCGGCAATTCGTTAACAACGGACAAAATTTTAGTTGGCAATACGACGACGGCGGCTGAAAATACGCTGCAACGCATTATTTTTAACGTGTTAAATCACAGTTTGTTTTACGATAGCGATGGTTTGGGCGGTGCAGCTCCGATCGAATTTGCGATTCTTAGCAATGTGACGCAATTAAATGCGAATCAAATTTTTATACAAGGTTAATCTTTTCATTTTCAGGAGAAAATAATGTCAGAAGAAACAAGCAGTCATCGCGCGTTGAGCGAAGAAGAAGTTCAAACCCGTTTGCAAAATGAATTGCCACATTGGGTTTATGAAAACGGTTGGATTCGCCGCAAAATTAAAACGAGCGGCTGGAAAGCCACGTTAATGGTCGTCAACACCGTTGGTCATCTCGCCGAAAAAGCGTGGCATCATCCCGATTTAACGGTTTCGTATGCGTTTGTGATAGTGAAATTAGTCACGCACGCAGCGAAAGGCATCACCGAAAAAGATTTTGCCTTAGCGAAAAAAATTGAAGACGTTGTCTTTTGGGACGCGGCGGCAGATTCGCAAGGGGCTTTGGAAGGTACGCCAGACGATCCACGTTTTAAATATATTAAAAAAGACTGAAATTTTCGCAAATAAAAAAGGCTGGATTTTTCGCCAGCCTTTTTATTGAATTAAATCGACATTACAGCATCAAATCACTGGCGACTAAACTTTTTACACCGTTAAGTTGAATTGCAAAATCAGCAACGCTATCGTTATTCACGTTGCCGTACAGAATGTGGCTGGTAGTGTCAAAGAAAAGTTGCCCCGCTTTAGAAAATGTTGCTTTCGTCGTTGCTGTCGCAGAAGAATAGAATCCGGCACCCATAACAGGACTTGAAAACGCTTGATTTCCTGCTTTGGTCGTATCCGCATCAATGGTCGAAAGAATGATTTTATCTTTTTCGTTGCGATTAAAATCAGTAATAACGTCGATACCTAATTTTGAAATTGGCGCATCTTGGATGTCGGTAAAGATAAATTTATCAGCCCCTTTACCGCCTGTTAATGCGTCAAAATCAAAACCACCCGTTAAACTGTCCGTTCCATCACCGCCATTCAACGTGTCATTTCCTGCTTTGCCAAGTAATGTGTCGTTTCCAGCCAGTCCGAAAAGCTCATCATCTTTAGCCAGACCATCAAGTCTGTTATTTTTAGCATCGCCAGTTTTGCTAACACCACTGAGTGCAGCTTTTACGACAGTAGTTTCAGCACTCGCAACGTGTTCGTTAGTACCTAAATCATCAGTATAAGAAACAGTAACGCTGATTTTTTTGTCCACGTCATTCTTCGTGAGTTGATATGTTGCTTGGTCAGCGTTTTTAATGGCAACACCATTACTCAACCATTGACAACTAAAGCCACCTAAACCATCTTCATTTTTGGAGGGTAGAATTAAAACCTTTCTACGAAAACAAAATACAGATTATGAAGCAATTACTGCACGTTAAATTCTTGTTATTTCTTTGGTTGAGTCTTCCGCTAAGTTGTGAAGCTATTCAATCTCGAATCATAGGCGGAAAAAATGCTGTAAATCGCGCTTATCCATTTATCGTTTCTATCGAATATGCACTCGATGGAGAGCAATTTTGTTCGGGTAGTTTGATTTCACCAACAAAAATATTAACCGCCGCGCATTGCTTAAAAGAAAATCAGGCTGTTCAAATTCGTTTAGGAACAAATAATAAAAATAAACAAGTTGGGCAAATTATTTATGTGGCTGGACAAGTAAGACATCCGAAATTTAACGAACTAACATTGGATTACGATGTAGCTGTTTTTACGTTAATGACACCTGCAAAATTAAGTGACAATACCAACGTCATATTCTTCCCACAGCCTTGTTCATCATTAAATTGCGTAACGGGATTAGCGAAATCGAACACTTTAGTTCGTGTTATTGGTTGGGGTGCAACTTCGCCAGACGGTAACAAAAACAGTGCAAGTGCAGATTTGAAAGAAGTTGATGTTCCGATTATCAGTAATACAACTTGTAAAAATGTGATGAAATACGATGGGGATGTGACAAGCAGAATGATTTGTGCTGGATTCGTTGGCGGTGGTAAAGATTCTTGTATTGGCGATAGTGGCAGTCCACTTTTTAGTTATCTGGCTAGTGCTAAAACAGGTGTGCAAACGGGAATTGCATCATGGGGAGGTTCGCCTTGCGCGGCAAAAAATACTTATGGTGTTTATACCCGAATTAGCAATCCCGAAATTAACGATTTTATTCGGCAGGAAATGCAAAGAACTTTAGAAAATTAAGAATCCCAAGCCTTCTCCAATCGCTGCGCCGAAACAGCAATCGCTGTTTTCAACTGTTGCGCGAACAACGAAACCGCAAATTCTTCCAACATCCAACGAAACGTACTTTGAACTCGATATGCCACACAAACGTATTTTTCGTCGTAGAGTTTAGAATAAAAATTCGCTTTTTACGCGCAATACACGTCAATAATTATTGAAAATTACTGAAAGTTTTTTCAATTCACTTTGAATTTAAAGTATAAAATGCGCGTACAAACAAACAAATTTGAAGGTAGTTTTGATGAGTGAGATGACAGAGATTCCTAGTCCGTTTTGTGGTGTTGGCACGGATGATTTAACAATTAAAATCGATGATTTAAAAATCAGCATCGTTGAGAATGGTTGCGCGGTGAATACACCCGCATTTGAACAACCGATTACGGACACAAAAGCGCGAATTAACGGCAAAGAAGTCGAACTAAACGAAGCCATTTCGCACGCCGCAAGTTTGTTGAAAAATACCAATTATCCCGTGATTGGCGGTTGTGCGACCGACGTAAATGGAATGCGCGGTTTGTTGGCATTAGCCGATAGAACTGGCGCGGTGGTTGATAATATGAATTTCAATAACGCTCGCAAAAATCTTTTAGCGTTGCAAGATTCTGGCTGGATGACAACCACACTCGCCGAAGTGAAAAATCGTTGTGATTTATTGCTGATTGTCGGCACGGATTTGGAAGGTTTCGCGCCACGCTTTTTTGAAAAATATCTGTGGAACGAAGCGATGTTTTTAGAAAATACCAGCGACCGCGAGATTATTTATTTAGGCACAAAACCTTCTGGCAATGCGTCAACTTCTCCGAATGGTAAAACCGCACAAGTGTTTGAATGTGAAAACGAAAGTTTGCCCGAAATCGTTTCGGTGTTACGCGCATTGGTGAAAGGTCAACCGATTCACGCTGAAAGCGTTGCAGGCATTTCAATTGCCGATTTAACCGCGATTGCTGACAAACTCAAAGCGGCAAAATATGGCGTTGTAACGTGGGCGGCGGGCGCGTTGAATTATTCGCACGCAGAATTAACGGTGCAAACGATTTGTGAAATGGTCAAAGATATAAACCAAACGACGCGCTGTTCAGGTTTTCCACTTGGTGGCAAAGAAGGCGACCAAACGGCAAATCAAGTTTGCGGTTGGACGACGGGTTATGCGGCACGAGTCAGTTTTGCCAAAGGTTATCCCGAATATGACCCGTTTTTATTTGAAACAAATGAACTTTTAAACAATGGTGAAGCCGACGCGCTGGTTTGGGTGAATGCGTTTAACGCGCAAGCGAATCCACCACAAACGAACGTTCCGACGATTGTAGTGGCGCGTTCGGGAATGACGTTTGAAAAAGAACCCGACGTATTTATTCCTGTTGGAACGCCTGCGATTGACCACGCGGGACATGCGTTTCGGCTCGACAACGTGGTGGCGATTCGATTGAAAAAATTGCGTGATTCGGGTTTACCCAGCACAGCGGAAGTTTTAAACGCAATTGAACAGGTTTTACGCGAGGAATCAATATGTTAATCAAATTAACGGGCGGCACAGTTTATGACCCAGCCAGCGGCATCGATGGCAAACAACAAGATATTTACATTCAAAATGGCAAAATCATCGACAAACCGACGGGCGAATTTTTAGTCACGAAAGAATACGATTTGAAAGGCAAAGTCGTGATGTCGGGCGCAATCGATATGCACACACACATCGGCGGCGGCAAAGGCAATATCGCCCGAACTTTATTGCCCGAAGATCATCGTCAAGACCCTGTTGCGAGCAACGATGTGTGTCGTTCAGGTTGTGGACACGCAATGCCGAGTACATTTGTGACGGGTTATCGTTACGCCGAAATGGGTTATACCGCTGGTTTTGAACCTGCATTGTTGCCGATTAACGCGCGTCAAGCGCACATGGAAATGGGCGACATTCCGATTTTGGACAAAGGCGGTTACGTCATGTTGGGCAGCGACGATTATTTGTTGCGAATGCTGACCGCGAAAAAAGATCAAAAAGCCATTAACGATTACGTCGCGTGGACGATGCACTCGGCGAAAGCGATTGGCGTGAAAGTCGTAAATCCAGGCGGTATCAATGCGTTTAAATTCAATCAACGTAAACTCGATTTAGACGAACAAAATTCGCATTACGGTGTGACTCCGCGCGAGATTTTGCGCGTGTTGGCGACGGCGGTGAAAGAAATCGGCGTGTCGCATCCGTTGCACGTTCACGGTTGTAATTTGGGTGTGCCTGGAAATATCGAAACCACGCTCGATACGATTCAAGGCATTGGCGGGCTGCCGATGCACTTGACACACATTCAATTTCACAGCTACGGCACGGAAGGCGATTTTAAATTTTCATCTGGTGCGGCGAGAATTGCGGAAGCAGTCAATAAAAACAAAAATATCACCATCGACGTGGGACAAATTTTGTTCGGGCAAACCGTGACCGCGTCAGGCGACAATATGCGTCAACACGCGAACAATAAATTTGCCAGCCCGAATAAATGGGTGACGATGGATATTGAATGCGACGCGGGTTGTGGCGTGGTGCCGTTCAAATACAAAGATAAAAACTTTGTGAATGCGTTGCAGTGGGCGATTGGTTTAGAAACGTTTTTGTTGGTCGAAGATCCGTGGCGGATTTTCTTGACCACCGACCACCCGAACGGTGCGCCGTTTACCAGTTATCCGCATTTGATTCGGTTGTTGATGGATAGAACCTTTAGAAATGACGTGTTGTCTACGATTCACCCCGAAGCACAAAAAATGACCACGCTAGCATCGATTGAACGTGAATACACGTTGCAAGAAATCGCAATTATGACGCGAGCAGGTGCGGCAAAATTGATTGGTCTGCAAAATCGCGGTGGTTTGAGTGCAGGAAATTGGGCGGACATTACAATTTACACCGACAATGTTGACCGTCAAAAAATGTTTGAAAAACCCGATTACGTTTTCAAAGACGGCGAAGTCGTGGTGATTGATGGCAAAGTCGTTCACACAAAATGGGGAACGACGCACATCGTCAAACCCGATTACGACAAATCGATCGAGAAAGATTTAAAAGCGTATTTCGATAAATATCTCACCATGAAAGTCGATAATTTCACAATAAGTGACGACGAATTTACCGAAGACGGGCGTGGTAGTTTGACGGTTCACGAACTGAAAGCGGTCGCGTAGGATGACAACTTAAATGCACGTCTCAAACAAAACACTGTGCAGGAATTGTGTCTAATCTTTGGTTGGATTATTTGTTGGCGAAGTAGGTTATAAAATTGGGTGGATGGATAAGTTTTAGCTTTCTATCTGCCCGAATCGTAAAATTTTAACTTGAGTGAAATAATATGGCTGCATTTTTATATACATGGAATCCCAAACGATGGAATTGGCTTGATTTACAGGATGCAATTTACCATGTAAATAATAACAAACCGTATGATATGCGCTGGAGTTGTGGGAATACAAAACGCATCGATTTAGGTGATTCATTTTTTCTTATACGCTTAGGCATTGAACCTAAAGGAATAATTGGTTGCGGTTATGTAACGTCACCGCCTTATTTGTTTAAACATTGGGATGAAGAAAAAGCTAAAGAAGGCAAAGAAACTTTGAGAACTGATTTACTTTTTAAATACTTGTCCGATGTACCTATTTTTTCTATCGATTACCTCGAAAAAAATTATCCAAGTTACAACTGGACTCCTCAGTCTGGTGGTTTATCGATTCCAGAAGAAATTGCCAGTGAGTTATTTTCGCTTTTACAACAAAGTCAATTTGCCTTTAAATCATCGAAAAAAGAAGAAATACGGAATTATTCAGAGGGGAAAATCAGAGAAATAACAATAAAAACATACGATAGAAATCCCATTGCACGCCAAGTTTGTATTGAGCATCATGGCTATAACTGTGCTGTTTGTGGCTTTAATTTCGGTCAAGTGTATGGAGATTTTGGTAAAAACTATATTGAAGTTCATCATTTAAGGCAAATTGCTGATATTGGAGAAGAGTATGAAATTAAGCCAATTGAAGATTTGAGACCCGTTTGTGCAAATTGTCATCGAATGTTACATAAGGAGCGACCACCTCTGGCAATTGAAGAGTTGAAAACAAAATTGGTAATAAATCGAATCACCGACGACAAGTAGGAATCAACATGAACACATTAAGTTATTCAAACACAAAACCAATAACGCCAAATTTCGCGCAATTGATAGAAAAAGCCGCTGTTTTACCTTGTAGATTGAAAACATGATTGGCATACTCGGTGGCACATTTGACCCGATTCATTACGGACATTTACGGTCGGCATTGGAATTGAAGGAATTATTTGAACTGGAACACGTTCGACTGATTCCGTGCGCCCAACCCGTTCACCGCGATTCGCCAACCGCAACCGCCGCGCAACGTTTGGAAATGCTGCAAATTGCGACGGAAAATCAAACCGATTTGATTGTCGATGCCCAAGAATTGCAACGCGCGGGCGGTTCGTACACGTTCGACACGTTGACGGCGTTGCGCCACGATTATCCCAAAACGTCGTTGTTATTATTTATTGGTAGCGATGCGTTTAACAACTTTACGACGTGGTTTCGGTGGCGGGAATTGTTTGATTTGGCGCACGTTGTGGTGATTACGCGCCCGAATGCGGCGTTAAATCCGTTAGACGATTTTCTTAAAATACGCTTGACCGACGACCGACCAATTTTGAAACGGGAATTAGCGGGGCGTTTATTTTTTCAAGAAATTACCCAATTGGCGATTTCAGCGACAGCCATTCGCGCCCTGATTGTGACGCAGCAAAATCCCCGTTTTTTATTGCCCGATGCCGTTCTCGATTACCTTTCACATCATCAACTTTATCAACGCTAAAAACATGAAAAATTCGCTTTTATCGCAACGAGATTTAGCCGTTTTATGGCATCTGTGTACGCAAATGCACGACCACGAAACGTAAGCTAAAACACAAAAAGAAATTCTCAAAAAATTGGCGCGAACAAAAAGCTAAGTAGTGTCAAAGCACAGATGATAAGTTGAGCTTTGATAGTGTAGCGATGTTTTTTCCTGAAAAGAAATCTTTTTGATGTTTGAGTGGGCGTTCGGTAGATTGTTCTGAAACATCACTAATGACCATTTTTTATGTCCATTTTCGAGCAATGTAACGATTAGGTAGTTTTATCACTCTTGCTAGCATTCGTAGCGTACAGGAGTGAATTTTTTGCACTTTTTAAAACGAGTCGACGGGGTTGCTTGATTCAAATGCTCTATTACTTGCCGATTCTATTTTTGTCACGGGGTAACCATCGGTTTCTAAACAGGATTTTGACGGTTTTATTTTATCCTAATAAGTCAAAATCTATATTAACCATAGTTCTTAATTTAATGGGGTGAACGATGGGGCTCGAACCCACGACAACCGGAATCACAATCCGGGACTCTACCAACTGAGCTACGCTCACCATAGCGTTTATGTAACTGTGTGAAACGAGGGATTTTGGTGCGCTTGGCAGGACTCGAACCTGCGACCCCCAGCTTAGAAGGCTGGTGCTCTATCCAGTTGAGCTACAAACGCAAATTTGGTCGGGGTAGAGAGATTCGAACTCCCGACATCCTGCTCCCAAAGCAGGCGCGCTACCAGGCTGCGCTATACCCCGAATAATTTTTGCTTCAAACTCTTAGTCCGTAAGACCAAGAAACCACATCATAATCATCGAACGATTTATCGTCAATTTTTATTTTAAAAAATTTCATTATTTGCCATCAAACATAAACACCTTTTTTTTAAAAAACAAATAATTAAACCATTTTCCAATGCAATAGTTCACCTGCTTTTAATGGTGTAATTTCGTCATAGCTTGCCGGAATTATCCAATCATTTTTTTCTAATGTCACCGAATCTACATTTCGCGGCAAACCATAAAAATCTGCACCGTAAAAACTCGCGAAACCTTCTAATTTGTCCAGCGCATTCACGCTTTCAAACGCTTCAGCATAAAGTTCCAACGCAGCTAACGCGCTGTAACAACCCGCACAACCACAACTATTTTCTTTTAAATTCGTGAAATGCGGCGCACTGTCTGTGCCAAGAAAAAACTTCGGATTGCCACTCGTTGCGGCTTTAACCAACGCCAAACGATGCGTTTCCCGTTTCAAAATCGGCAAACAATAATAATGTGGTTTAATGCCACCCGCTAACATCGCGTTGCGATTAAATAACAAATGTTGCGGCGTAATCGTTGCGGCAATTTTATCACTCGCCGACTCGACAAATTCAACCGCTTCTTTTGTCGTGACGTGTTCGAGAACAATCCGCAACGCAGGAAAATTCGCCACAATCGCCAACAAATATCGCTCGATAAACACTCGTTCACGATCGAAAATATCACAATCTTCGTCCGTCACTTCGCCGTGAATCAACAACGGCAAATCGTATTTTTCCAACGCCGCCAACAACGGATAAATTTGGGTTACATCCGCCACACCAGCATCGGAATTTGTCGTTGCGCCTGCGGGATAAAGTTTAAACGCATGAATATGTTCACATTCGGCGGCGCGTTTGATTTCGTCAATCGTGGTCGAAGCGGTTAAATATAAAGTCATCAACGGCGTAAAATTCACCCCTTCGGGAATCGCCTGCAAAATTTCTTCTCGATACGCCAACGCCTGCGCCACGGTTGTCACGGGCGGTTTCAAATTCGGCATAATAATCGCCCGCGCAAATTGACGGGCGGTGTGTGGCAAAACGGTTTTTAAAATCGCGCCATTGCGAACGTGCAAATGGCAATCGTCGGGGCGAGTAATCGTCAATGTTTCCATAATTATCTCCTAAGCCTGTAAAATAGCCCTATTCTAAAGGCTATCGCCTTGAAAAATGAATAATTAGCGTCATCTTTTTTATTTTTGGAGTTATAAATAAATGCCAATTTACGAATATGTGTGCAAAGCGTGTGACCACGAGTTGGAAGCCTTGCAAAAATTAAGTGCCGAACCGCTCAAAGACTGCCCAAAATGTGAAGAACCTGAACTTGTTAAAAAAATCTCAGCGGCAGGTTTTCGTTTGAAAGGCACCGGCTGGTATGAAACCGATTTTAAAAGCGGCGCGAAAAAAAATGTCGTCAGTGATTCAAAACCAAGTCCCAGTCCAGCCGCACCAACGGCAACAACGACTTCTTAAAACATTCTAATTTTTTAAACTCAACAGGAAAAACCTATGCGAACCCACAAATGTGGCGAAATTAACACCCAACAACTTGACCAAACTGTGACGATTTGCGGGTGGGTTCATCGCCGACGCGATCACGGTGGCGTTATTTTTATTGATTTACGCGACCGCGCCGGTTTGGTTCAAGTCGTTTTTGATCCCGATGTTCCCGAAATGTTTGCCGTGGCGGAAAGCGTTCGCAGCGAGTACGTTTTGCAAATTACGGGTGTCGTTCGTCCGCGTCCCGAAGGCACGATTAACAAAAATATGCACTCGGGCGAAATCGAAATTTTGGCGAAAGGCATCGAAGTTCTGAACGAATCTGAAACGCCGCCGTTCCCTATTGAAAGCGACATCGAAGTAAATGAAGAATTGCGTTTGCGTTACCGTTATTTGGATTTGCGTAAAACCGTGATGCAAGAAAAAATGCGGGTTCGTCGTGACGTGACGCGCGTGTTGCGGAATTATTTGGATGACAACGATTTCTTTGAAATCGAAACGCCGTATTTGACCAAAGCCACGCCCGAAGGCGCACGCGATTATATTGTCCCCAGTCGCACGCACGAAAATTCATTTTTCGCGTTGCCACAATCGCCGCAACTTTATAAACAAATGCTGATGATTGCGGGTTTTGACCGTTATTACCAAGTCGTGCGCTGTTTCCGTGATGAAGATTTACGCGCTGATCGTCAGCCTGAATTTACGCAGCTTGATATTGAAACGTCGTTCATGACTGAAAATCAAATCATGAACATCATGGAAGAAATGATTCGTCAGTTGTTCGCGAAAGTGATTAACGTCGAACTCGATGCCGTTTTCCCGCGCATGACTTACGCTGAATCGATGTCGCGTTTCGGTGTGGATCGTCCTGATTTACGCATTCCGTTGGAACTCGTCGATATTGGCGACTTTATGAAAGACGTGGAATTCAAGGTTTTCAGTTCGGCAGCAAATGATGAAAAAAGTCGTGTCGTGGCAATGCGCGTGCCGAATGGCAACGAATTATTAAGTCGTAAAAATATCGATGATTTAACCAAATTTGTCAGCATTTATGGCGCGAAAGGGTTGGCGTACGTCAAAGTGAACGACATCAACGCTGGCGTGGAAGGTTTGCAATCGCCGATTGTGAAATTGGCGACGGCTGACGTTTGGGCAAATGTGTTGGCGAAAACCAACGCTCAAAATGGCGATTTATTGTTTTTCGGTGCGGATAAAACTAACGTCGTGAACGAAGCAATGGGCGCGTTACGAATTAAATTGGGTCATGATTTGAATTTGATTCAAGGCGATTGGAAACCCGTTTGGGTGATTGATTTCCCGATGTTTGATTGGGACGAAAAAGCGGGACGTTTCACAGCGATTCATCACCCATTTACCGCGCCAAGTTGTTCGGCTGAAAAATTAAAAGCCAATCCAGCGGCGGCATTGTCGCAAGCGTATGATTTGGTGTTGAACGGCACGGAAGTTGGCGGCGGTTCGATTCGTATCAATCGGACGGCGATGCAACAAACCGTGTTTGAAATTTTGGGCATTGGTGAAGAAGAAGCGCGTGAAAAATTCGGTTTCTTACTCGACGCGCTGAAATACGGTGCGCCACCGCATGGCGGTTTGGCGTTTGGTTTGGATCGTTTGGTCATGTTGATGACGGGTTCGAGTTCGATTCGTGAAGTGATTGCCTTTCCAAAAACACAATCTGCTGCGTGTCCTTTGGTGAATGCGCCTGCGGTGGTGACGGATGAGCAGCTGAAAGAGCTGGGCATTCGCCTGATTCGCCCCGCTGGAAAAGAAAAAGTTTAACGGTTTTTTACTTTAGGTGGGGGATTTGCGTGACGCAAGATTAAAGCAAATCCCCCTCGCGCTACGCGCCTCCCCCTTTTCAAGGGGGAAAAGACGGTAAAGCAACAGATTGAAAAGCGGTTGATTTTGATTTGTGTGTTTCGCCCCCTTTTAAAGGGGGCTGCCCGATAGGGCGGGGGGATTTTCTTTAATCCGATACTTTTTTCTTAACTTTCGTTAACTGCATCCCATAACAGTGTTATGAGTGGGTGTATCTACCAATGCAAAGCTATAAAACCGCTCCGCTCTTTGTTTGCTAGCAAAGGGCTTGGTTTTCGCCAGAAGGAACAGTGCCAGCAAGTGCATTTTATACTGGATTTTCACTGAAAACAACGCATTGAGATTATTAACAAATATTAGAAAATATCAGCGTTTTGGATACTATGACGCACCCCCCCCCCCTTTCGCCACAATTTAGTTAAAGTTTTAATTTAAGCTGTCGATAACGCGACCATGAACTTGTTTGCAGCTACATAGTAGTTTAGGCTTGCACTGAGTGTCATGTTTAGTACGAACTCAACTTGATTTTTCTTTTTGTAAATTTTTTTAAAGTTTTGATTTAATGTGTCGATAAACAGTTATGGGCTTGGTTGAACGTTTTGATTAAGCGTCATGATTCTAGGTTGGTATGAATCAACTTTAATTTTTTATTTCTATATTCCGAGGATGCAAAGATGGCCACAACACCAGTACCAGCATTAAAATTCAGTTCTGCAACGGATGTAACAACACTGTCTCCAGCAGACTTCGCTAAGTTGACCGTAGCAGATTTAGCTTATTTTAACAAAGCACAATCACAAGCAGTTAGTGCCGATCAATTTGCGACGTTGACGGACAAAACAGTTGTTGCAATTAAAGACCAATTGAAAAACATTGATTCAGCTGTACTCTCTGCACTTCCAATTAAAGCAATTCCTGCTGTACCGATGATAAGTTTGACAGCCACTCAAGTGGCTGGTTTGACTGTTGATCAATTCGCTGCCTTAACGTCTGTTCAAGTTGGCGCGTTAAGCAAAAATCAGTTAGCGGTTTTGGATGCCGATCATACTGCAGCCATTCCTAATGCTGCGTTGCCTGCGTTACATGTTAAAGATCTAAGTGCAACTGTTTTCGCGCAGTTAACAGCGGATCAAATTGCCAAATTAACCCCTGCTCAAGTCAGTACATTGGGTGCTGTACAATTAGGTGCTTTCACCGCTGAACAAGCAAACGCATTAACAACAACTCAAGCCAATGCTTTCAAATCATTGTCTGGATTAACAGTTGATGTTATCCCAAGTTTAGACGTGAAATTTGTTGCGGCTATTCCTGCAGTCACATTCAGCGCGTTCACAACAGGTCAATTACAAGCATTGACTACCGACCAAATGGGTTCGATTACTTCTGCACAAGTCAACAAATTAACTGCAGCAAAAGTCGCTTCATTAGAAGCAGATGACGTAGCTGCAATCAATTTAGATGCCATCGCAGGTTTCAATAAATCAAACATCGCTAGTTTGAGCATTGCAAATTTAAGTAATGATGAGTTTTTAGCATTAAAACCTGCTCAAATTGCTATGTTGCCAACGGCTTCAATCGCTGCAATCACTTCAGATACTGCACCGTTATTAACAGCAGCTGACACTGCTTTATTAACCGCTTCACAAGTCGCTGCATTTACAACATCTGCATTAGCAGCGATGGAACCCTCTGCTATTGGCGCACTTTCTGTTAAAGGTATTTCAGGCTTAACTACAGCTGAAGTTGCCGCGTTGACTTCAGAACAAACAGCTGCATTCACGTCTGTTCAAACGAAAGTATTGACTGCCACTCAAGTAGCGGCAATCGAATCAGCAGACATCTTGGCATTGCAACCGTTAGCGGTTAAAGCGCTTCCTTCTGCAACAGTCAGTTCGTTGGTATCCACTGCATTTGCGTCAATGGATGCGACACAAATTGCGGCATTCACAACGGCACAAGCCAGCAAATTGAGTGCAGATCAGTTGTCTATGTTTGGTGCGGATCAAGCTGCTGCCTTGTTGCCTGCACAAGTGTTGAAATTAACTTCTGTTCAAGCTACTGCGTTAGGCACTACTGCTATTGCGGCGTTGGATCCTAGCGTCATCAAAAATTTGAACATCAAAGGTTTCGCTTCTTCTGACATTGCCGCATTAACGTCAGATCAAACCGTGAACTTTGCTTCAGCTCAAATTTCTGGTTTCTCAGCAGCGGGTGGTCCATTGTTAGGATTGACTGCAAGTCAACTCGAAGCTATTAAACCTTCAGCATTCAAAGCCATTAACAAAGCGGTCATTGCCGACTTGTCTGCAACAGCTGCAATTTCTGGTTTGACTGCGGCACAATTGGCAGCATTATCAACAGCGAACGGCAACCAGTTAGAGTCGTTCTCGCCTTATCAAGTGGCAAGTATGTCAGGTGATGCGTTGGCGTGGATTAACAAAAAATTCGTTACCATTGACGGCACTTCTACTTCAACAGGTGGTATTGAAACTTCAGGTACCGTTGCTGGTACAACTGCTGCTGAAACCATCACCGGTAGCGCAGGTGCAGATAGCATCAACGGCGGCGGTACAGCAGCTGACAGCATTGATTCCGGCGCAGGTAACGATACCATCGCGTTCAACTTAGTGTCTGATACATTAGACGGTGGAGCTGGTACAGCGGATGTCTTGGCAATTACGACGGCATTCTCTGGTTCAACCGATTCGTTGATCAATAACATTGAAAAAATCACTGTGACTGCTGCAACGGCATTGACTGTTGATTTAAGCGCACAAACTGAAGGTTTTGTCGTTACGGCATCAGGCGCATTAGGTCACACTATCACGGGTTCATCAGGTGCGGATAGCATTACTGGTACTTCTGCAGTAGATAGCATCGTTGGTGGTGTAGGCGATGATACGATTACTGGTGGTTTAGGTAATGACACCATGACGGGCGGTTCAGATGCTGACGTATTTGTAGTCACTGCAGCAGACACCAGCACCGAAACCATCACGGACTTTGGTTATGGTGCAGATAGCTTCAGTGGTGCTTACAGTGCCGCAGGTGAATTAGACATTACCATGTATGCAAGTGGTTCAACTGCGTTGAACTTAGCAACTGTATTAGCTACAAACGGTACCGCTTATGTTACTGCTGGTGCAGCGGCTGATACTGTCACAGGTGGTGCAGGTGCGGATACCTTCATTTCATTGGCAACAGGTGATAGCATCAATGGTGGTGCAGGTATTGATACTTTCACATACAGTGACGCAGCGGTTACTTCAGGCACTATCACAGGTGGTACAGGTGCAGACATCGTGACCTTACCAAGTACATACTCAGCAGTAGTCACTATCAATGATGCAGATGGCGTTTCAGTCACAGGCGGTTCGGCGGTTGATACATTGACTTTCGGTAGTGCATTAACTGCAACAACCATTAACGGCGGCTCTTCAACTGACGTATATGTATTCAGCGCAGCGGCTAACACTGCAAGCATCAATGATGCTGCATTTAGTTTGACAGGTGGGTCAGGTGTCGATGCGATTACCTTGATTACGACAGCGACAACAGCAGTCACTATCGATTCAGGTACAGGTGCTGACACAATTCAATTAGTAGCAGCGGCGTTAAACACTGTAACCATTACAGATAGCGATGGTGTCGTCGTTACTGGTGGTTCATCAGTTGATACAATCACTTTCGGTGCAGCCGTTACGGCAACAACCGTTTTAGGTGGCTCAAGTAATGATGTGATTACACTTGGTAATTACACCAACACCCTAACCATTAACGATGCCACTATGGGTGTTATTACGGGTGGCACAGGTGTTGATGCAATCACTTTTGCAACAGCATTAACCAATGCAACGGTTGTTGGTGATACAGGTGCTGACACAATTGTTTTACCATCAGGTGGCAATACAATTTCTGTCAATGACGCAACTACTTCAATTACAGGCGGTTCAGGCATTGATGCGATTACATTTACAACGGCAGCAGCTTTGTCTGCGGCAACAGTCGCATCAGCAGGTGGTGCTGATACGCTTGTATTGCCTAATTATGCAAACGTTGTAACCGTTACTGACTCTGATGGGATCTCTATTACAGGTGGTTCTGTTGTTGATACCATTACGATGACAGCGGCGGCAACAGCAACAACTATTGCTGGCGGCTCAGGTATTGACCTTGTTTCTTTCAGCAGTTCTATCAACACCGCTACTTTCAATGATGCTAACATTTCTGTGACAGGTGGTTCAGGTGTTGATGCGTTTACTTTTGCAACTACAGCGATGACTGCAGTAACTGTTTACAGTGGAACAGGTGCGGATTTATTAGTATTACCTACTTTGGTTAACAGTGGTGTAACTATCAATGACGCG
>Ga0268283_1000299_pt1 | contig 39076 bp, 47 predicted proteins | sample saktaG_13_FD_190140 | JGI IMG/M metagenome (GOLD analysis project Ga0268283, IMG submission 190140) | Saline water microbial communities from Sakinaw Lake, British Columbia, Canada - sak_2013_06_06_36m | ecosystem: Environmental > Aquatic > Non-marine Saline and Alkaline > Saline ...
ACTTGAAGACACGGTTAAAGATTACCTTCTGAAAAGAAAAAATGACCCTGAACAAGTGAAAAAGTATTTTCATGCTAAACATGTTCGGTATGCAGCTTAAACTAACTATTAATTGCACTCATTAATAATAATTGTTTCTTTACCGTATTAAAAGGATAAAACATGTTGACAATAGATAGTTTAAAAGAAAATCCACAAAGAGAGCAAAATAAACGCAAGTTTTTCAAATTCTCGCCGTCTAATCAGTAAAGCCATAATTTATTTTTAAAACTGTATAATATGAAAACTTTAGCAAGAACTTTGATGACTACCTTTATTATTGTGCTCATAGCCAGTGCAATTTCCGCCCAGAACAATGCAAGCACAAAAGGCACTAAAGCACCATCTTCGACCAATGCCGCCAACCGTGGTCAATTTGTCGATAATAATAACAATGGTATTTGCGACAATTTTGAAGCAAGGGGGCAATCTGGAAAGGGCGCCAACTTTGTTGATAAAAACGGGGATGGTGTATGCGATAACCGGGGTATCGTAGTCAAAGGAAACGGAAGAGGGAATGGTTGCGGGCAAGGCTACCAGCATCGCCATGGTCAGGGCAAAGGACAAGGAAATTGCTGTGGACGCGGAAAAGGTTGTTGCAGAGGTAACCAACGCTAATCAACAGCACCTGTCTGCTTTGAAAATATCAATCTGAGTGCTGTTAATATCAGGAATATGCCGAAAATCTTCTTCATGAGATTTTCCGGTAGGTTTAATGCTATCTTTGAACCAAAGTAGCCTCCAATCATGAAAGCGGCGGCAATAATAACAGCATACCAGATGTTGACCTGACCCTCTTTATAATAATTGTAAGCCGCAAAAAGTCCGATCGGTGGCAACATAACTGCCAGGCTTGTACCCTGGGCTGTATGCTGATCGACGCCCAGAAAATAGACCATGGCGGGAATCATAACTACTGCCCCACCAACTCCAAATATTCCACCGAAAACCCCGGCCATCAAGCCAATGACAATTAGTATTAATACCGTTGTTGTGTCCATATTTTAATTGTTTGCTTAAAATTCCTGAAACTATTGACTCTGTTTAATAAAACAATGAAAATTAACCCGGCCCCATTGTACAAAGTAACAAATAGAAAACGATCATCAATGTTAATTTTTTCATAGCTGGACGATTGTTTTTATCACTTACATTTGTAGTAGTAGCAAGTTTGTCACCAATTGTTTGAATAACAACCCATTCAAAATGAGAAATAGGTTCTTTGCTATTTCGGTAATTTTTCTGGTAACTTTAGCAGTAACCGATAGTTTTTGCTTCGGACAAAAGGACTCCATTGCCATCAATGGAAAAAAAATGGATATTTACATCTCTGGATTGACGAATAATCAAAAAGACAAACCAGTGATCGTTTTCGAAAATGGCATGGCTACCAGGTATATCTGCTGGATGCCGGTAATAGATTCGGTATGCCGGAAAAACAGTGTATTTGCTTACAATCGCCCAAGGGTTGGTGAATCAGAGGACGACAGTCTCCCGCCGACCATGAAACATATTGTGGATAATTTGAGGCAGATGTTACTCGAAAAAGGACTCAATCCCCCCTGCCTGCTGGTTGGTCATTCATTTGGTGGTGCCCATATTCGAAGTTTTGCATCCTACTATCCTGAAGAAATTGCAGGTCTTATATTTGTCGATCCGATTGATTTTACTAAAAAGAAAGGCGATGGCCTCCTTCCCTACCTTGAGATGGGTGTAACAGAACATCAGTAGGATTCTTTGTTTGCCACTCCCTATGATGATTTTCTTAAAAAGCTATATGAGGAAATGCCAAGGTTTTATGTCGAAGAAGTAAAGATATCCAGGGAATTAAGTCGTAATGAGTTTGAAGAATGCAATTGCATTCCACTGCCAGATGTACCTGTGCATTTTATTATGGCAGGAAAATATCCCGTAAATCAAAACGAAAAGCCCACTATATACGACCGGGAAAAGATGTTCAGAGTGGATAATAATTTGAAGATTAAGAGATGGCTCGCATTATTGGATCCATTGAAATTTGGAAAGTTTTTTTATAGTTCGAATTCAGGACATTTCATGCAGACAGATGATCCGGATCTGATAATTTCAAGCATTAACCTGGCGCTGAAGGATTATCAAAAAATTCAAAAAGAAAAACCGACCCTCCACTAATATCTATCCTGTGAACATCATGGAAAGTGAGAAATACCTTGAACCGCTTATTCATGTCCTGTCCGGGAAAACGGCTTCCTACGCATGCCCCTTCTGATTAAATTGTAAAATCTTATACATCTTTCTTAAAATATCGTAATAGTTATATATGATCGAGTGTATACTTTTGTTTTCGAAGAATGCATTCCTTCTATTTCTAAACCACTTAAAAAACTACTATTATGAAAACGACAAAAATTGCCAGTTCCGCGACAATGTTAATGTTGGGAATTTCATTCCTGACACTGTCCTTTACAGGATGTACGAAAACCGAAAACACAGTTGCTCCTGCTGATGAAACTCAAACCAAGGAAGCAATCCTTAACTACTCCTTCACAGATACGATTCCAGTTGCAAACTGCTGTATTGACTCCCTTCCCTATGAAACCCTGAGCACCGATGAAACGGATGCACTTCTATATATGCGCGAGGAGGAATACCTTGCTCACGACGTTTACCTTACTCTGTCTCTGCTAAATACTAAACCCATTTTCAGGAACATCACCCGCAGTGAACAAAGGCACACGGATGCCATAAAAGCTTTGATTGTAAAATACAACCTGGTGGATCCTGCAGCTACCCATGTTACGGGAGTTTTCACTAATCCTGCGCTTCAAGCCCTTTATACATCGCTGGTCAGCCAGGGTTCTGCATCATTGTTGAACGGATTGATTGTTGGCGCCACCATCGAAGACCTGGATATTATGGACCTGAAAACCCATCTTCTTACTATCGACAACCAGGATATCACTGCTGTATTTAATAATTTGATGCGGGGTTCACGCAACCATTTGCGCTCATTTTATGCAAATATCCTCTTTGTGGGAGGAATCTATACACCTCAGTACCTCACTCAGGAGGATTTTAATGCGATTGTCACGAGCAAACATGAAATCGGACCCGGATGTTAGTTTAACGCAAATATTAATGATCCCCAATCAGGTAGTGTTTTGATTGGGGATCTTTTTTTTTTCATTTCCCACAGGCGATATCTCACGGATGAAATGTAATCATAACTTCCACCGGAAATTAATTTTAATCGCTACCGCAAGTTTTCACAATAATCATCGTCTATTACATATAGTGAATGGTTCATAAACAAAAACAAAGGATTACGGAAACTTAAATTTAATCAGAAGTTAAATGACCCCGGATAGGAAGAATATGACTACCTTGGCCTGGTAACTCTTTGTAATTCAAAGAATGAACTTAAAATGACTGATCAGGAATTGATTGATGGGATTATCAATCACAACAAGGAAGCAATAAATTACCTCGTTAAAAACTATCAGAATAATGTAATTAAAACAGCATATTATTTTGTTGATAACATGGAAGATGCTGAGGATATTTCGCAGGAGGTTATGATGGAGGTGGTAAAGTCTATTGACCGCTATAAGAAAAACGCCAATCTTTACACCTGGATTTACCGGATAACAGTAAACAGATCCCTCGACCATTTAAGAAGGCAAAAACGAAGAAGTATTGTAAAACGTTTGGAATCATTTGTACGTATCTCAAATGATGGAGAAAAACAATTTCCTTATGAATTGGCAACATCTGATACCAGGAATGAGGATATCGAAAAAAGAAAAATACTTGACAATGCGATCGGTTCATTGCCCAGAAATCAAAAAATAGCTTTCAATTTAAGCAAATATGATGAATTGCCATATAGGGAAATAGCTGAAATCATGAACCTCTCACTTTCCTCTGTAGAATCACTTATTTTTAGGGCCAAGATGAATCTCCAAAAGAAATTAGTGCATTATTTTTCTGAATATTCAACCAATGTTAAGTAAGATGGATTGTCATTTCGTTCATAATCATCTGTTTTCATACCATGAGAATAAACTTTCAGATGATGAAAAACTAGAGTTTGAAGCACATCTTGCCTCCTGTCATAATTGTAACCGGATTGCCACAGGGTTCCAGTTTGTCACTACATCTATGAATAAGAAAAAGGACGACAAACCCAATCCTTTCATTGGAACACGCACAATTCAACGAATCGAATCCGAACTTGAACAAGGGGGTGTAAGACAAAATCCCCTATTTTTGAGAAAGCTGCAACCCATAATCGTTTCATTACTACTGTTGATCTCTGTTGTTCTTGGTTTTTCAATTGGCAGGCAAATCGACGCTCTATTTTCTATAACCAATGAACGTGATCAAAAAATTCAGGCTATGAAGTCTGGACTTTCTATCCCTGAATTCATTGATGAAAATGCATTTTTTGAGAATAATTAAACCAAACTCATGAACTTCTTTTCAAAAAACAGATTCGTATTTTGGCTATTGATTTTCCTGGTTGTAATATTATTCACTGCCTTGGTAACATTGATAGTTTATTATTCAAATCAGTCAAAAGTTAACAGCCAGCAAAAGCCGGAGAACCCGGGAAATGCATTCAGAAGAGAATTATCGCTCACTCCGGCACAATCTGGAAAAGTTGAAGCCATTTTAGCCGGGTATAGAAATTCCACTGAACCGATTGTTACAGATATCAGGAACCACCGTATCCAGATACTAGATGAACTAACGAAAGAAAAGCCTGATTTAAATATTTTAAACAAGTATATGGAGGAAATAAGCGAGTTACAAGAACAGATGCAAAATGCTTCCATCAATCAGTATATGGCCTTGAAAGAAATTTGCACACCTGACCAATGTAAACGCCTTTCTGCTTTGTACTATGAATTATATGGGTTCCAGGGGCAGGGCCATGGCAAAGGTCAGGGTAAAGGATTGATGCGCCGCTATCGTGGCGGACGTCCATAATATTACCATGAAGAAAAAGATTACTTTCCCGGCCTTGACGATCAGGGTGAAGAATATGACCAGCAGCTGTTGTATCCATTTACTTCGCCAGGAATTAGCTATGGATGGAATTGAGATTCATGACATTAAGCTGGGTACGATAATTCTTTCACACAACCCCGGGAAGGTATCCCTGAAAAAGATTGAATCACTCATTGAGAGCTTTGGTTTTGAGATCATTATTAACAAGGAAGAAATACTTGTTGAACAAATTAAGCAGGCAGTAATCGACCTGGTTCATAACTCGACCTATAATGCCATGGTTCGTAATTCAGATTATCTTGTTCAGCGGTTCGAAATGTCCTATCCCTATATTTCAACCCTTTTTTCAAAACACGAAAATACCACACTCGAAAAATTCACCATCCTCCATAAAATTGAGAAGGTTAAAGAGCTTATTGAATACGGCGAACTGACCCTCAGCGAAATCGCATATATGATGGGCTACAGCAGTGCTCAGTACCTTTCAAGCCAATTCAAGACGATAACAGGTATCTCGGTGACAGAACACAAAGTGATACCTTCGAATGGCAGAAAAGGACTTGATAAATTAACCCAGGGTGAGTAATATCAGCTAAATGTTACCCATTAATGTTTAGGCTGTTTAATCATCGCCTTATCTCCGCATACCTCAAATTCCACTTGCAGTGTTGTATGTGTTATGCGAAATTTTTCTCTAAGCAAGATTTCAATCTCTGATACCAGTATCGCGGAATCGCTAAGCAATAAATTTTTTGAAGTCTCTATATGTGCTTCGAACAGGACATCATGATCCTGCAGTTGCCAGCAGTGCACATGGTGGATATTCCGGATCATCGGATGCTGTTCAAGCACGGTTTTGATTTCGGCCAGGTTAAGATTCTGTGGCGTGCTTTGCATCAGTATATCAATCGATTCCTGAAGAATCCGGTAGGCCTGTACCATGATCACGATGCTGATGATCAAGGTCAGCAAGGGGTCAATCCAAACAATCTTTGAATAATAGATGAGTATGGCGCCTCCGATTACGGCTACCGACGACAACGTGTCGCCCAGCAAATGAACATAGGCTGCTTTTACATTGAGGCTTTCTTTCGAATCACGATGGAGAAACAGCATGGAAATCAGGTTTGCGAACAACCCGATTATTGCAATGAGGAGCATAAGGCCGGACTTAACTGGTTCCGGATGCATAAAACGAAGCCCGGCTTCATAAATAAGATAAATAGAAATTGTTGTGAGAACAGAGGCATTGATAAAGGCCGACAGGATCTCGAATCGTTTATACCCGAAGGTGCGCCGGGCATCGGGTTTTCTTCTGCCAACCCTGTTTGCAATCCAGGCCAGTGTCAAAGTGAGGGTGTCACTCAGATTATGTATTGCATCTGAAATAAGTGCCAGGCTGTTGGATAAAATACCACCTACAATCTCTATCAGGGTAATAAAACCATTGAGCAGAATACTGATCAACAATCTGCCGGAAGGATTTACAGAATGATGTGCATGGTTTTTCATTGTTCAAATTTATCAATTTTGCATTGTTTCTGATTTCCATAATTGATTATAACAGGTTTTCTCTGTAAAACTCATCAAAGATATAATGAACAATAGTTCATAATATAAAAATTTTCGTAATTTTGCACCATGATTCAATAATTAAAAACGCAATAAAAATGAAAATCGCTGTTCCATTTCACAACGGATATGTAAACGACCATTTTGGTCATTCTGAAAATTATGCAGTATTTACCGTCAACCCCGAAAACCAGATAGTAAATCGTACTGTAATCAAAGCCGAGGAAGGATGTGGCTGTAAATCGGGAATTGGTCAACTTTTAGCCAGGGAAGGTGTAACAATTATGCTTGCCGGTAACATCGGCGCTGGTGCGATCCATCACCTGTATACAGAAGGCATTGAGGTAATTCGCGGGTGTACTGGCCCCGCTGAAGATGTAGTTATCAATTTTTTAAATGGTGAAATAATTGATGGCGGACAAACCTGCACCCAACATGAAGGATGTGCAGACCATCATCATTAATAAATAATATTTCTTGCATTATGAACATAAGTTCATTATATTTGCAACTTATAATTCATAATGATGAAAACAACACTCATTTTAAAACTGGTAATCGGATTACCCCTGGTAATTTTTGTTGACTATCTGTTAATGGCAATCCTGGGATGTGTTACTTGTCTTTTAGGCTTTGGGGATGACTATTATTGCGGCTCTTATTGTCTTCTTGGGAAAGGATTACTGCTGCTTTCTGCCGTGGTTTATGGCTGGTATCTTTTTCCGGAGATAAGAAATTTATTCCATGCCAATAAGCAGGTGCATTCTTAAATTTTCAGGAAGTCTGGTTTTTCAGGAATTCCGATATTTTCATTCATATAACCGCTGTGTTTTTTCGTGGGATCATATTGAATGCTCATTTTATCAAGCAAAGATTCTACTGAAACCTGGTGTAGTTGCATTCCAAGATCCCAGGGATCCAGTCCCAACACCAATCCGGCCATCTCTTCATAGGTTAATACAGGGATTCCATATCCTTCGGCACCATAGGTTTTACCGGTTGTTTCTGCAATCACATATTGCCAGCGGTCTAAAAAATAGGTACATCCCGGGCAGTTGGCCACAATAAAATCAGGTTTATATGGCTCCATGGAGTCAAACTTGAGTTTAGAATTTGATAAAGAGTAGCCCCTGTTTTCCTTGATAATGTAATTTCTGAATCCAAAGCCACAGCAATGCCGGCGTTCCGGATAATCAATGACCGCTCCACCCCAGGCTTCAATCATACCGGAAAGAACGGATGGAAATTCAGCGCCTCCGACCCCTTTTTTGGGAAACATCTTGGCATAATGACATCCGATGTGTTCAACCACTTTTAAGGGTTCACCTGTGTAATGATTGATTAGTCTATACCTTGATTGCCGGGCAATTTCCATCCTGTGTTTATAGATGATATCACTGGTGTGAACAAGGTTTTCAGGAAAGGAAAAATCTCTGCCCGTAGCTTCATGGAGCTGCTGCCGGGCTTGTGCAAGGGTTTCGGGAAAATGATGCCATGTTTCAATTACCTCTGAATAAACGCCAAAGGAGGTGACACAGGATGGAACAAAATTTTCATAACCGGCCTGGTTCATCAGGGAGAATTGCCTAGCCACAACTGCCCGTGTGGTTTCAAAAGGAATCAAAGCGGAATGATAGGCTATTCCGGTGCATGTTGTTTGATGGGAATCATCAAATACATCTTTTTTCAGATAATCTTTTAAAATCCTGAGAAATGCTATCTCGGAACCGGGAAAGAAATTTTGCCGGATACAACTCCGCGCAAAATAGTAATGATCATCCGCAATGTCTTTCTGATATTCATTCCAAAGCCGCTGTTTCCCTTCAACCTTCATCTTCTGTTAGTAATTATTGGATTTCGCTACCTGCTATTTCTTTTCACAAAATCTCTCGATGTCGTCAAACCTTTTCATCGCCCCGGTGACTTCGAAAATCCGATTCAGTTCCGACATGTCATCCTCACTGATTTTTCGCATGGTACCTGGTCCATTACCATGGTAATTGGCCCCAAGTCTTTTCAATATGCTATCGGCGTTGTCTTTATACCATTGCCACACAGGACCTTGCTCAGGATGGCCATCGAGGTCAATTTCATCCAGGTAAACACAATACCCGTATTTGATCATATTTTCTCCGATGATGCGTTTGACATCCAATTGTTGCCTGCCCCTTTCTGACTTTGTAAAACAGCCAAGTTCCTGGGACAGGTTGCGCAAGGCCTGTACAATATAGCCGGGAGTGTTATTCCGGGGGCACCGGGTTTTGCAACTCAAACATTCGCCGCAGTACCATATGGTGTCTGATTCCAATAAAGCCAGGATGTCGGCTTCATTTCCACGTTGAACTGTATCGGCAATAATCCTGGGGTCGTAATTATAAAAATGTGCTGCCGGGCAGATGGCTGTGCATGTGCCACAGTTGATGCAGGCAGTCAGGCCCTCCTGAAATCTGACATCTTTCTTCAACAATTCAATGAGACCCATGGTCAATTATTCGTTATGCTGATATTCCTTCGTCAGTGGGGGCCGTTATTTTCATTAATTATTCCTTTCTTATTAAGATATAATTGATGATGATAACTGTTCTCCCTGATCATATTCTTTCCGCATTGGGGACATACACTTTCCTTGCAAGGGATCCCCGCTTGATGCGGGATTTTCTTATTGCATTGCAGGCAAATGCAAAACCCGGGAAGATTCTCGCAATGTTCCTGATCCGTCTTATGAGGTTTATCCGTGAGGGGCCTGATTTGATCCGATTCGCAATGAGAGCAGCATCTGATCGACTTTTCACTGATCAGCAGTTTATGGCATTCTTCACAACGATACCAGAACTCATCCGTATGATAATCTCCGCCGGCAATGAAAATGGCCTTCCCATCTACAAAAGCTTCAGCAATGGTGCGCCGGGCTTTTTCGTAGATCCTGGTCAGGGTCGGACGTGAAACTGCCATTTCTTGAGCTGCCTCCAGCTGAGTCATTCCTAAATAATCCAGCAGTCGCATTGCCTCATATTCTTCGAAAAAAAGGATGACCGGCTCAAGATTGGTGATCGGAATTCCAAAAGGCTTGAATCCTTCCATCATGGGAGGATGGTTAACAATACGTTTTCTTTTAGGTCTTGGCATGTTTACAAAATTAAGAATACTTATGAACTTAGGTTCAAATATGTGTTTATAATTGAACTTAAGTTTACAAATTACTCATCCGTTTTCACTGATCATCAAAAGTGATTTTTTGTTAATAATGTCAATTTTTTTTCCGGTAATCCGGATGATCCCATCTTTATCAAATTCAGCCAATATGCGGCTAACACTCTCGCGGCTTGAATCAACGAGATTTCCAATCTCCGCCTGGGTCAGCGGTAAAATAAATGTATCAGATTCATAAATATGGTCAGCAAATTCCAATAGCACATCTGCTATGTTCCCCCTGATTTGCTTTTGCGTTCGATTTGCGCACTTGTGAAACATGGCAAGCTCATTCCTGCATAGTTCAATCATGATTTCATAGGAAAAATGTGTGTTCTTCTCAAGTAACAACCTGAACGCATTGATGTCAATAAAACACACTTCGGCATTATCAATTACGGTCACTGAATATTGATTGATCTTATCACCAAATGTTGTTGGTAAGCCTAAATAACATGGCGCTTTTACCAGGCGGGTAATTTGCTCATAATAGGGCCCTGTAATATGGATTTTAGCAATTCCTTTTCGCAGGTAAACGACATTCGAGGAAAGCATGCCTTGCTTAATCAGGGAATCTCCTTTGACAAATCTAACCAATGCACAGTTATAGGAAAGCTTTTCGAGGTCCTCATTATTCAAAGTTGAAACCGCGTTAGATTTAACCGCGCAGATCTGACATTCATTTTTCATCCTGCAAAGGTACAAAATGTGAGCTATCTCACATAATAACTTAGTCAGCCTCACGCCACCGGTTGATAAACCGATTGCGGAATTTTGTTTATTTATAAATTCGTTAACACATAAACCAAATCACTAAAAATCAACATTATGGAACCAAAAAAATTATGTATTGCGCTATATACCGGTAGCGTGGATAAATTAACGGCAGCCGGTGTGATTCTGAGTGGCGCTGCAGCTGATGACATGAGGGTTGACATCTTTGTTTTATTGCAAGGTGCCCGTGCTTTCAGAAAAGACATCGGGGATAATCCGGACAAACTTCAAATGGCAGAAAACCCCGACATGAAAGCGGAATTCTTACAATCATTAAAAAATCTCAAAGTAAAAACATGGGTTGAGTTTTTCAGGGAAGCCAAAACAATAACAGATGTCAAGATTCATATCTGCGGCCTTGCCGGAAAAGTTTGGGGCGGTGAGAAACTTGACGACTTTATTGACCTTGTCGATGATATCTGCGGAATTGGAGCCTATATCACTGCTGCACAAGAGGCTGATGTCAATCTCTTTATTTAACAATCTGAAAATCTTAATTTTAAAAATCATGACAACCGAAGAATTAAAAAAATTGCATCTAACAAAATCTGTTGATGCCAGAGGAACCGCCTGCCCGGGCCCATTATTGGAAGCAAAAAAGGCGATTGTCACCATTAAACCAGGGGAGATCATGGAAATTCTTTCAGCGGACGAAGGAACGAAAGTTGATGTTCCCAAATGGTGTACCAAACAAGGTCATGAGTACCTCGGTACCATAGAAGAAAGCGGCTATTTTAAAATTTACATGAAGAAAAAATAAGCACTGGACATGACTGGAATTTCTAAAAAAAATGCTAAAATTCTGGTGTTTTCCACTGAAAAAATATCTGATCCCGCCATTGACATGGCAGGATTACTTAAGCTACATTACCCACCTACTGTTTATACTATTTCCATTCCTTGTTCAAGCGGTATAAAACCAAAATGGATTTTATATGCCTATGACAAAGGGTTCGATGGGGTTTTCATCGCTGCTGATGGCAGTGATTGTCCCTATGGGGAGTCGTGTACGGGAAAAACCGGAAAAATAGTGAACCATGCTCACGAGCTAATGAAAGAAAGACAGATCGATCCTGCCAGATTACGGATGGCGGCAATCTGTTCGGTGTGCAGTGAATCGTTTGTCAAGCAGATGAAGAGCTTCAATGAATATTTAATCAAAATTTCAAACACATAAAGATGCAGGAACTGATTAAAGAGGCTTTCTGCGATGCGCTCGTTATCGGGGGGGGCATTGCCGGATGTGAAGCGGCATTAAATTTAGCCAACAATGGATTTAAAGTATTGCTGGCTGAAAAAGATTTGTCCATCGGTGGAAAAATGATTTTACTGAGCAAGGTATTTCCAACCCTTGATTGTTCCGCATGTATTACTACTCCAAAAATTTCTGAGGTTTCCAGGCATCCGGGTATCACGACTTTCACAGGGAGTGAAGTGAAAAGTATTTTAAGATCTGCAGAAGACAATTTCGAAGTTCGGCTGGTTAAAAATCCCCGCTATGTGATTGATGAAGATTGCACGGGTTGCCTGTTATGCGAAGAGGCATGTCCGGTAATTGTTCATGACCAATATCAGATGGACCTGGTTGGCAGGAAAGCTGCATACATCCCATTCAGCATTGCCAGCCCGCGTATTGCAGCCATTGATATTGACAATTGTACGCTTTGCGGCGCTTGCGAAAAGGCGTGCCCCACCAATTGCATCGACTTTACCCAGAACACCGAAGAATATCATGCAACTGTAAAAACAGTTGTTATTGCTACCGGTTTTAATCTGTTCGATCCTTTGAAGATTCCACGTTATGGCTATGGGCTATATAAAAATGTGATTACCTCCATGCAGATGGAAAGACAATTGGCGCCAACACGTCCGTTTAATACCATTCTTAGGCCAGGCGATGGAAAAGTTCCAGATAAAATTGCCTATGTGCTTTGTACCGGATCTCGTGATGTCACCCTGGGGAACCCGATTTGCTCACAGATATGCTGCATGTACTCGATAAAACAGGCCCAATTGCTGATGGGTGCCCTGCCCATGGCCGACGTGACCATTTATTACATTAACATCCGTTCGTTCGGTAAAGGGTTTGAGGAGTTTTACGAGCAGGCCAAGGGAATGGGTGTGAATTTCATCAAAGGGAAAATCGGTCGTATCTCGGAAAAGGAAAACGGGAACATGATGCTTCGTTATGAAGATATCAATGAAGGGATCGTCAAGGAATCGGAACACGATATGGTCGTATTATCGGTTGGAGTTCTTGCCAACCAGGATGTCACCGCTTTTTTCCCAAATGATGAATTAAAACTCGATCCGTTCCGGTTTGTTTACCAGGCCGATTCCTTTGCAAGTCCTGCCAGGACAAGTATCCCTGGGGTCTTTGTCGCGGGAACCGCTTCCGGTCCCATGGATATTCCCGACTCCATCCTTTCAGCCGGAGCTGCATCTTCCGAAGCAATGAGTTATTTAATCCAGAAGAAATGAACAAAAAGATTGGTGTTTACATCTGCCACTGTGGTGGAAACATCTCCGATTATGTAGATGTGGAAAAAGTCATGAAGGCGGTCGAACATGACGATGGGATTTTTCTGGCAAAAACCACCATGTTTGCCTGTGCCGATGCCAATCAGAAAGAGATGGTTGATGATATTATTTATCAGGAACTGGATGGGGTTGTGGTGGCTTCATGCTCTCCAAAACTCCACTTAAACACCTTCAGGGCAGTGACAGAAAGAGGCCACTTGAATAAATATAACTATGTTCATGCCAATATTCGTGAGCAGGCTTCCTGGGCTCATTCCGATGATAAAGTGGGCGCTACAGAAAAAGCGATTCATATTGTAAAAGCTGCGATTGCAAAAGCCCGTTTGGCTGAGCCGCTTGAACCAACAATTATCAAGTCGGAAAAAGCTGTTGCTGTGATTGGGGGGGGCGTTGCAGGAATGAAAGCAGCCATCGAGTTGTCAAATATGGGATGCCCGGTTTACCTGATTGAACGGGAATTTTTTGTAGGTGGCAGAGTCTCCCAATGGGATGTTCTTTTTACTACCAATGAAACCGGAAAGGAACTGATAACAAGACTCTATAAAGACCTGATAAGGCGATTAAACATTACCCTATTTACCGGAGCTGAAGTGATTTCCAATTCCGGCAGCATTGGTGATTTCAGATTAAAAGTAAAAATCACACCCCGTTACATCAAAGAAAAATGTAACCAGGGCAAACTTCAGGAAGCCATTGATGCTTGTCCTGTTCAAATTCCCGATGATTTTAATTTTAACATTACCAGCCGAAAAGCCATTTATCATAATTTTCCAAGCGAATATCCACAGGCCCCTGTGATTGATATAAAAAACTGTACTCGTTGCGGAAAATGCGAACAAATATGCGAAAACGTCGATTTCTCTCAAAAAGAAGAGATCCTCGACATTCATGTGGGTTCTGTATTGATGGCCACTGGTTTTGACCCATACACCCCTGCTGATGGCGAGTTCGGTTATAACCAGATTAATAGTGTGGTAACCCTTCCCCAATTTAAAAGAATGATTGATCTGAGTGAAAAAAACCTGATTTATATGGGGAAGACAATTAAAAATATAGCCTATATCTACTGTGTCGGAAGCCGGCAGGTTGATGGAGAGAATAAGTATTGTTCGCGGTATTGCTGTACATCGGCTATTTACGCAGCCATCATGGTAAAAAAGAAATTTTCCAATATAAATAACTACCATTTTAACCGGGGCATCAGAACCTATGGGAAACAAGAGGTCCTATATTACGAATCCTCTCAGATGGCAGATATTTATCTGCAGTCCTATGAGGATGCATTGCCCATTGTATCCAGGAAGGGTCCCCAAACCATAGTGACAATCAACGATATCTTAACAGGGGGAAGAGAGATGCAAATTGAAGCTGATCTGGTGGTGCTGGTAACAGGAATGGTTCCCCGGGCAGATTATTCGGTAGGATCGTTGTTTAAGTTGCCAAAAGGCCGGGATAAGTTCTTTAATGAAATACACATGAAACTTCGCCCCGTTGAAACTGTAATTGACGGAGTGACCATTTCCGGTGCATGCCAGGGTCCGAAAAACATCATGGAATCAGTCAATTCAGCGCTTTCAGCTGCAACAAAGTCCTTTTCTTATGTGAGCAAAGGAGAACTGGAAACAGCGCCCATCATTGCCAAAATTGATGAGAACCTTTGTACCTGGTGTGGCTCTTGTGCAGATGCTTGTCCGTTCGATGCAATAAAAAAGTCACAGGATGGGACAAAACCCATTGCAGTGGTCAATAATTCTGTGTGCAAAGGTTGTGGAATGTGTTTGCCGGTTTGCTCTCCCGATGCGATTGGCCTGATTGCCTATTCAAACCGCGAAATAGAAAGCATGATTGATGCATTAGCCGGTTAAAATTACAATGGACAAATGATATAAGAAGAATAACATGGAAGTCGAAAAGGGGAAAACATTTAAATATCTCCGGGAAAAGCGTGAAGTTTTGCAGCAGGCGAAAGATAACCTGAAATATTTCAATAATATGAAAAGAAACATCCTCAGTGTACTTGAGGAAAGCGAGATGACCATTCCCCAAATGGCAAAAAAAATCAACGTGCCTGAACATGAAGTCGTATTCTACCTGATGACGCTTGTAAAATATGGTTATGTGCAAACCGGTGCAGTGGATGATATGGACGAGTATTTTTCTTACAAAATCAAAAAGAATGGTTAAAATTGATCCAACATTCGGCGAGGAATTGAAAAAATATGGCGCATTTAATTTTAATGCTTGTTATAATTGTGGCAGTTGCACCGCTGTTTGTTCTTTGTCAACCGAACAGGATTCATTTCCCAGGGAGATGGTGCGATTCAGCGTCTTAGGAATAAAGGATGGTATAATATCATCGTTAAAACCCTGGCTTTGTTATTATTGCGGAGAATGTACTGCCTATTGTCCACAGGCTGCAAATCCCGGAGAATTGATGATGTCCCTGAGAAGATGGCTGACCGCTCAATATGATTGGACCGGATTATCTGGCCTGCTATATAAATCGCTTCCGCTAAGTATCATTGCATTTATCCTGACCGCTATTGCAATAGTCGGTTTTGGCATCAGCGAAAATTTCAACTTGGAGAAAACCATGTCCGTAGGCCATTATTTTGAGATGATTTCTATCGGTGCTGTTTTTACATTCCTCCTTCTGCCCAATATCATTCGTATGTGGTGGTTTGTCATTTTTAAACCAAAAGTCAGAGTTTCTTTTACAACCTATTTAACAAGCTTTTGGGAATTATTAGTTCACATGTTCACCCAAAAAAGAGGACTTGGGTGTGACGACAATCAAGTCAGGTGGTTCGAACATTTCGTTCTCGTGATCGGTTATTTGGCGCTGCTTTTCACAACAGTCTTTCTCGATTGGTTTTCTGCTCAAAGTATTTTCGTAATTGTGCTCGGGTATGTTGAAAGCAGTGTCATCTTAATTGTTACATTTGATTTTGTAATCAACCGTATAAAGAAAAATAAGAAAGTCAGTAAGTTCTCTCAACCCTCGGACTGGTTCTTTGTCATCTGGCTGTTTTTGATGGGACTCACTGCTTTTCTTGTTCGTCTTTTTATTGATCTCAATATCCTTGAAAACAATTCCTGGATGTATTTATTCCATCTGACCATTCTTGCTCAATGGGCTTTAATCATTGTTCCGTTTGGTAAATGGACCCATTTTTTATACCGTTCCTTTGCCATGTATTTTGCAAAAATTAAACTTCTTAAATTAGCCTGATAATCAATTAAATAGATATTTATGGAACACATTGATTTTTCGCTTGTTGATTGGTCGCGGGCGCAGTTTGCGCTCACCGCCTTGTATCATTGGATTTTTGTGCCACTTACCCTGGGGCTTTCTTTCATTGTGGCATTTATGGAAACCCATTATGTGCGAACAGGGAACCCGGAATGGAAGCGCATTACCAAATTCTGGATGACCCTGTTCGGTATCAATTTTGCCATTGGCGTGGCCACCGGGATCATTCTCGAATTCCAGTTCGGCACCAACTGGTCCAACTATTCATGGTTTGTGGGTGATATTTTCGGTGCGCCGCTTGCCATCGAAGGGATCATGGCCTTTTTCCTGGAAAGTACCTTCATCGCCGTCATGTTCTTTGGATGGAACAAGGTGAGCAAATCATTTCACCTTTTATCAACATGGCTCGTGGCTATTGGGTCAAATCTTTCAGCATTGTGGATACTGGTTGCAAACGGATGGATGCAATATCCGGCAGGCATGAAATTCAATCCCGATACAGTGCGCAATGAAATGGTGAACTTCTGGGAGGTATTGTTTTCACCGGTGGCCATCAACAAATTTCTGCATAGCGTTTCCCAGGGATATGTGTTGGCATCAATATTTGTTATTGGGATCAGTGCCTGGTATTTGTTAAAGAAACGGGAGCAACTTTTTGCAAAACGGAGCATCATCATGGCTGGAGTTTTTGGATTGTTTTCCATCCTTTTTGTCATCCTTACCGGTGACGGATCAGCTAGAACAGTGGCCAAATATCAGCCGATGAAATTCGCTGCCATGGAAAATCTGTACATTGGTCAGCAGAATGCACCGCTCGCAGCAATCGGGATTCTGCAGAAAGACAAGGCCGAAGGCCAGCACAAGAAGGAGGATTTCCTGTTTAAAATTGAAATTCCAAACATGTTGTCGTACATGGCATTCCTGGATGCAAACGCTTATGTACCCGGGATAAAGGATTTAGTTCATGGAAACCCACAACACAACATCCTATCCTATAAAGAACGGAGTGAAAAGGGCCGGATTGCCATTGCCTCGCTTGCGGAATATAAAAATGCTAAAAAAGCAGGGAATGACAGCCTCTCAGCAGCTGCTTTAAAGCGATTTGAAGAAAATTATCCCAATTTCGGTTACGGCTATTACGCCAATCGTGATGTTCATGAACTGGTTCCCAGTGTTCCAACCTCCTTCTATTCGTTCAGGATCATGGTCGGGCTGGGGTTCCACTTCTTGGCGTTGTTCATCGTAGTTTTATGGCTAACCCTGAAAAACAAAATTGAAACGAAGCGATTCATATTGTATACTGCACTTTGGACCATTCCCCTCGGTTATGTTGCCTCAATGTTGGGCTGGATCGTTGCTGAAGTTGGTCGCCAACCCTGGGTTATCCAGGACATACTTCCTACAATTGCAGCCGTTTCACAGGTCAAAACATCTTCGGTGCAGATTACATTCGGGTTGTTCATGGTCATTTTTACAGGGTTGCTTATTGCCGAGATCAAAATCATGACTACGCAGATCAAAAAGGGACCGTTAGCAGAAGGTTCATCCACTATTCATTAATCGTTAAAAACTGAATTATGTTCGAAACATTTTCATATATCACATTGCAGGAATACTGGTGGATCATCGTTTCCCTGCTGGGAGCCATCCTGGTCTTTCTGATGTTTGTTCAGGGCGGGCAAACACTTATATACACACTTGGTAAAACCGAAGACGAGCGCACTGTATTGGTCAATCTACTTGGCAGGAAATGGGAGTTCACCTTCACCACCCTGGTCACTTTTGGCGGCGCATTTTTCGCATCGTTCCCTTTGTTTTACTCGACAAGTTTCGGAGGTGCCTACTGGGTTTGGATGCTCATTCTGGTTGCATTTGTTGTTCAGGCCGTTTCATACGAATACCGGTCGAAACCCAATAATTTCTTCGGGCACCGGACTTACGAAGTGTTACTTTTTATCAACGGATTGCTTGGAACCATATTAATTGGCACCGCTGTTGCCACCTTTTTTACCGGTTCTGAATTCCTCGTAAATAAAATGAATTTAACAAACCTTTCAGGGGGAAAAATGCCAATCATATCAGCGTGGACAGGCCTTGCGTACGGTTTGGAAGCTGCCCTGAACCTTCAAAACCTTACACTTGGATTGACTGTCTTTTTCTTAGCCCGAGTGCTGGCCCTGCTCTATTTCATGAACCGGATCAATAATATAGCCATCATGGAACGGGTCAAAAAGCAACTGTTGTATAACGCCATTCCATTTGTTGTTTTCTTCCTGACATTTACGATCTGGTTACTATTGTCTGCGGGATTTGCTGTAAATCCGGAAACCAAAATTGTATCCATGGAACCGTATAAATATCTGCATAACCTTATTCAAATGCCAGTCGTTGCTGTTTTGTTTCTGCTGGGCGTGGTGATGGTACTGATAGGCATCATCCGTCCACTCACCTGCTTCGTTAAATGCAGCACCAAAGGGATCTGGGCGACAGGTATCGGAACAATCCTCACGGTATTTTCGCTGTTCCTGCTTGCAGGTTTCAATAACACCGCCTATTATCCTTCAACTTACGATTTACAAAGTTCACTCACCATCGAAAACAGTTCATCAAGCTATTACACCTTAGTTGCCATGAGTTATGTATCGCTCATGGTTCCTTTTGTGCTTGCATATATCTTTTATGCCTGGCGCTCAATTGACAATAAAAAGATCGACATCGAAGAAATGAAAAGTGAAACACATATTTACTAAAAACTGAAACAATGATAACTCAGATTATATGGTTTTTTAGCTGGCCGGTCCTGATTTTGGTTTCCTGGTTCGTAATCGGCACAGTCGTTAAAAAGTTTGAGAAACTTCACGGGAGTTGATGCAGACAATGGATTTAAACATAGGCCACAAATTGAGTGGTACCTGGCAAAAAGCTTCTGTTCTGGGTTCTCTCTGGGCATCCTCGGAGATTGTCCTTGGAAGCTTCCTTCATAATTTGCGTGTTCCGTTCAGCAGCATTTTCCTCACTTCGATTGGGATCATTTTACTGGTATCTGTGAGCTATCAATGGAAAGACATGGGTTTGATCTGGCGTGCAGGTTTGATCTGTGCCATCATGAAGGCAGTGTCGCCCAGCGCCATTATTTTCGGGCCGATGATCGCCATTTTTCTGGAAGCTGCTTTACTCGAATCTTCGGTTAGAATCTTCGGAAAAAACATTGTTGGTTTTTTTATCGGCAGTATTCTTGCCATGTCGTGGAGTTTTTTTCAAAAAATAGCCAACTTCATCATTGTCTATGGCTTCAACATTGTTGATCTCTATACCTCACTGATCAACTTTGCACAAAAGCAACTCCAGTTCCATTTCACAACTGTATGGATGCCCGTAATGGTTTTATGGGTCATTTACCTGATTTTTGGCGCTCTTTCATCGCTGGTTGGGATTTATATTGGCAGAACTGCAATCAGAACCAATCCCCCGATGATGAGCATTGACAAAAAGCGAACTGGAGGTATTAAATCCGGTAAAAGTATGCCTGCGTTTAACTACTCCATGGGTTGGCTGACATTGACCATAACGGGAATGGTTTCAGTGCTGCTCCTGATGAACTTCGCAACCATCATTTGGTGGGGTCCGGCAGGCCTTGCCATGCTGACAGCATGGGTAATCCGCTACAATAATATCCTGAAACCCTTACAGAAGCCTAAATTCTGGATCTTTTTCATTATAATCACCATGCTGTCAAGCTTTCTGTTCACAACACTTCAGACATCGCATATTTCAGTACTTGACGGCTTAATGATCGGTTTACAGATGAATTTCCGGGCGGCCATCTTGGTTGTTGGTTTTGCTGTCACCGGTAAAGAGTTAAGCAACCCGGTCATCAGGTCTTTCTTTATCCGTTCTTCTTTCAAACAGTTGCCTCTCTCCCTTGAAGTTGCTTTTAATACGCTTTCCTTTATCATTGGCAATCTGCCTTCATTACGCGATATCTCTAAAAATCCGGTTCCGATTTTACGACAACTTACCGCACAGGCCGAATTCTGGCTTGGAAAAGTTGAACTCAGCCTGAAGAAAAAAAGCAATGTCATCCTGGTCTCAGGAGATACTGGTGATGGAAAATCTACGTTACTGGCTGAATTAGCCATACTCTTTAAAAACCGGGATATTCCAACCGGGGGAATAGTCTCTCCGGCGGTCTTTGAGAATGGGGTTAAATCGGGGTATGAACTAATCAATGTCACGACATCGGAGAGGCAACGGCTTTCACAAACCCACAAGGGGGAAGGTGTGATCAATGTTGGCAGGTTCTATTTTTTCGATGATGGAATCGTGTTTGGCAAAGCTGCGCTCACCGTTGCAAACAATCAGCATTCACAAATCGTGATCATTGATGAAATCGGCGCCTGGGAATTGCAGGGACAAGGATGGGCAGAAAGTTTAAATGAACTGATCCTGCGCTTCGATATGCCTCTTATATTGGCTGTAAACACAAAGCTGGTAAATCAGGTTATCGAAAGTTGGCAATTGCAATCGCCGTTGATCATCGAAGCAAAAAAGGCATCAACACCAGTAGCATTTCAAGTAATCATGCAATTCACCAAATTAATGTAAATTTTAAATGGCGCAAATTACATTTCATTCAATTGGTACCATCCATACCCCTTTCATTAGCACAGATAATATGCCAATTCAGGGTACCGGAGGAAAAGGGATTAGGGCAATAATTGAAATTTATCCCGAATTTACTGCCGGATTAAAAGATCTTGATGGTTTCTCACATATTATTTTGCTTTATCACCTGCATTTGGTGGAAAAGTCAGCCTTGATTGTCAAACCCTTTATGGATGATGAGCAGCGCGGTATATTCGCCACACGCTCGCCAGTGCGTCCGAATCCGATCGGGATGACAACCGTACGGTTGGTTGAAATCAAGAATAATCTGTTAATCGTTGAAGATATTGACATGATGGACCAATCACCGTTGCTTGATATCAAGCCATGTTTGCCTATGATCGACGATATTCAAGGATTGAAACTGGGTTGGTTGACCGGAAAAGTTGATCAGTTCTCTCAGAAAAAATCAGATGCTCGATTTACAAGTTCTACTGAAACTTCAGCGGATTAATGGAAAATTCCATAAAATATTTTCCAATTCAACTTCATATGAACATATGTTCACTATATTTGCATTTGTAAAAACAGCAATATGCCACACATGAATGGTACCGGTCCTGAAGGCAAAGGAAGTGCAACAGGACGCGGAATGGGAAAATGCAAAAAAAACACCAATGAAGAAGCCTTGCAAAAGCTGGGTAAAGGATTAGGCCAACGCCGTAAGACAGGCGGAGGAACCGGGAAAGGAAAGCGCCTGAAAAATGATCAGAAATAATCTTTATTAAATAGATACAAATGACTCAATTATTTGATAAAATCCCCATGGAAGGGGTTAAGAACATTATTGTCATCGCCTCAGGAAAAGGTGGTGTTGGGAAATCAACAGTGGCAGCCAATCTGGCGATTGCACTGGCAAGAAACGGATTAAAAGTAGCCCTGGTCGATGCTGATATTTACGGGCCTTCTATACCAAAAATGTTTGGGATTGAAGATATCAGGCCGGAAGTATCCGCACTGGGTGACAAGGAGATGATTTTCCCGGTTGAAAAGTATGGTGTAAAAATAATTTCCATCGGTTTTTTTGCTGCGCCAAACCAATCGCTGATTTGGCGTGGCCCGATGGCGGCCAATGCCCTCACCCAGCTTTTTGAAAACACCCAATGGGGCGAGATTGATTACATGATCATCGATTTCCCTCCCGGTACCGGAGATATTCAACTTACTACCGTTCAAAAGCTCAACCTCACCGGAGCCATTATTGTAACCACCCCTCAGGAAATTGCTTTGAACGATGTTCGCAAGGCTGCATCCATGTTTATGAATAAGGATATCAATGTCCCTATCCTGGGAATTGTTGAAAACATGTCGTGGTTCTCGCCTTCAAAACATCCTGATGAGAAATATTTCATATTCGGGCAAGGGGGAGGAGAGAAGATGGCCAAAGAATATAATTCACAGTTGATCGGGCAGATTCCACTTGTCATCGAGGTGGGTGAAGCCGCTGAACATGGGAAAAGTGTTTTTAACCAGGGAAATAAAACGGTTATTGAATCCTTTGAGAAAATTGCGGTCAAACTGATATCAGCGACTATTTTTTAACTCCGGGAAAAAACCTACTATGAAAAACAGGTTTTACCTAGTCATAAACCTTTTCACCCTTCTGTTTTGCAGCTCTCTGATTTATGGTCAAAATTCGCTGACAGGGCATGTAAAAGATAAAGAGACCGGGGAATCACTTCCAGGTGCAACCGTTTTTATTCCGGATCTAAAAGCTGGCACTTCCACTGATAAAGACGGCATATATAAATTTCATAATCTTCCGGGTTCAACCATGGTGGTTCAGGTAAGTTTCATGGGATATAAGGCTGAAATTGTCACCCTGGATTTGTCAAAGGTTCATTCTCGTGATTTTCAGCTGACCTCTTCAGCAATCGAAGCAAAGGAAGTCGTGATAACTGGAAATGCCTTGTCATCAGACAACGACCGCAGCAGCTTCTCCGTCACACCAATCAATAAAGATCAATTATTAACGGTCCCTTCCACTAACCTGATCAATGCTATCTCAGCAATACCAGGCGTTTCGGAAATCACAACGGGAGGAGAGATATCAAAACCGGTTATCCGTGGATTAGGGTATAACCGTATCGTCACGCTGAACGAAGGTGTGCGGCAGGAAGGGAATCAATGGGGTGATGAACATGGCATAGAGATCGACCAGTTCTCGGCCGACCGGATTGAAGTCCTGAAAGGCCCGGCCAGCTTGTTTTACGGTTCGGATGCGATGGGAGGAGTTATTAATATTCTTGAACAAACCCCTGCAACAATGGGTTCCATCAATGGGGAATGGGTTTCCCAGTTTTCAACCAATGCCCGGCTATTCAGCAATTCAGCGATGGTGGAAGGAAATCAGGGTGGCTGGATATGGAGAGCAAGGGGAACGTATAAAACATCAAGTTCTTATCGTACACCCACCGAATGGGTTTATAATTCGGGTTTTATTGAGAAAAATTTATCACTGATGGCAGGAGTGATAAAAAAATGGGGTTACACCCACTTGCATTTTAGTTCTTTCAATGCTAAAATTGGAATGGTAGACGGAACACGAGATTCGGCGACAAATCAGTTCATCGATTACCGGGGAAATATTGTTTCTGAAGAAATGGCTAAAAGCCGTTCGATAAATGTTCCTTTTCAAGAGGTCAGTCACAATAAAATATCATCGGTAACAAACCTGCTGATCAAGGATAACCAACTAAAAATCAGTCTTGGCTACCAGTGGAACAACAGGAAAGAATTCGGGGAAACGCCTGATACTCCCGGATTGTTTTTCCACCTGGATACATGGACCTACGATATCCGCTATACACGGTTACTGGGGAAATCACTTGAACTTGTTGGAGGGATTTCAGGTATGACGCAGATCAATCGAAATCATGGCACAGAGTACCTGATACCTGATTATGACCTGCAAGACTGGGGAGGGTTTGTTTATGCGAAAAAAACCTGGGAAAGATTTACATTAAACCTCGGAGTACGATATGATTACAGGCAGGTGAAAGGATATCCCCTGTTCCTGGATACCCTGGGCCTTCCTGCTCCTTCAGGAGATACTATTTTTCAGTCATTCAACAGGGATTTCTCCGCTTTTACCGGATCAACAGGGATGACCTTCAGGCTGAACAAAGCAATCAATTTTAAATTTAATGTCGGAAGGGGATTTCGTGCTCCGAATATCTCTGAACTTGGTGCCAATGGCCTTCATGAAGGCACTTTCAGGTATGAAATGGGAAACCCTGAACTCAATCCGGAGACAAGTTTGCAGATCGATGGGGAAATCGCCTGGGATAATAAATTTCTGAATATGGCATTTAACGGGTTTTATAACTTTATCGACAACTTCATCTATTACAGGAATATCAATGGGGAGCAAAAGGAGGTGAATGGTGTATGGTATCCTGTATATCGCTATGTACAAGGAAATTCTCTTCTTAAGGGTTTTGAATTTGAATTTGATATTCACCCTGTTGATGCCCTTCATTTCGATAATAACATCGATTATGTCTGGGGTGATAACCTTTCGACTGGTGTCCCGCTTCCATTTATTCCGGCTCTCCACCTGACAGATCAGGTAAAATGGACTTTTAAAACAAGGAAAACCAGTGCTTTAAAAAACCCATATATTCAACTTGAATTGGAAACCCATTTTTACCAGGGCAGGATAGATGTTTTTGAAACCGTCACGCCGGGATATGTTTTACTTAACTGCAGTGTGGGGTCCAAATTAAAGGTTCAAAAACAGCTATGGACATGGTATGTGAGTGGGACAAATCTGCTGGATACAAAATATTACGATCATCTTAGCAGACTGAAAGAAGTGGGTATCTATAACATGGGCCGCAGGATTACATTCGGTTTGGTCATTCCTTTTGGAGTTTATAACAGGGAGAAGGATTAGTTCCTGACTGAGCTTGAATCTCTTATTGCAACATCTCAACGTTAGTTATTTATCTTCAGGGGAACAGGAATCAAATCATCATTGCAGGAAGCAAAAATAAAATCTGCCTCCATGGCTTTTTCGCGGTGCCTGGAATACATATCTTCTGAGAACACTTCTATTTTAATATACAATTTCACATTTCCTGCCTTGGCAATTTCCCCGGTGATTTCGACAATGGTATTGGGCATTATTGGTTTAATGAAACGAATGTTCTCGATTTTGACGGTTATCATCCGCTGACGGGAATACCTTGTTGCAGTTATAAACGCAACTTCATCAAGCCATTGCATGGCCTCGCCGCCAAAAAATGTCCCGTTCGAGTTCAGGTATTTTGGGAAAACCACCCGGTATTGCTGTGTTGAAGGGTTGGTGTTTTCGTTTTTGTGTTCCATTGAATTATTTTTTGCAAATTTAAAACAATGCGAACATATGTTCACTAAATTTGCAGAAAAAACAATGAATCTAAAAAATGCTGGTTTCGACACCAAACTCATTCATGCCGGGGAAATCGATGATCAATTCGGTAGTGCAACTGTCCCCATTTATCAAACTTCAACCTTTCGCTTTAAAAGTGCTCAGCATGGCGCTGATTGTTTTTCCGGGGCCAGTGATGGCTATATTTATACGAGGATCGCAAACCCGACGATTCATGCCTTGGAACAAAATATTGCGGCCCTTGAAAACGGATATGGCGGCATAGCAACAGGATCAGGAATGGGCGCCATCACAACAGTTTATATGGCGCTGTTAAATGGAGGAGATCATATTATTAGTACCGATGCGGTTTATGGACCGGCCAGGGGTGTTCTGGAACAGGATTTCGGCCGTTTTCATGTGGAATCCTCCTTTGTCAATACTGCTGATATTGAAGAAATCAAAAAAGCAATCCGTCCGAATAGCAAAGTGCTGTATATTGAAACACCGGCAAACCCCACGATGGAGATCACCGACATTGCCGCTTGTGCCAAAATCGCAAAGGAGCATAACCTGGTATTGGTTGTGGATAACACCTTCTGTACCCCATATTTGCAAAAACCATTGGATCTTGGAGCAGACGTCGTGCTTCATTCAGTTACCAAGTTCATCAATGGCCATGCTGACATTGTAGGTGGAATTATCATTACAAAAGAAGCTGTGCTATACAAGAAAATCAGGCACTGTATGGTATATATGGGCTGCAACATGGATCCACATCAGGCCTATTTAGTATTACGCGGTGTAAGAACCATGTCATTGCGTGTTGACCGGAACCAGGAGAATGCGGTTAAAGTGGCTGATTTCCTTGAAAACCATCCTAAGGTAGCCTGGATCAAGTATCCCGGGTTAAAATCGCATCCTCAGTATGAATTGGCAAAGCGGCAAATGATGGGCTCCGGTTCTATGATCAGTTTTGGGTTGACAGGTGGATTTGAAGCCGGTAAAAAACTAATGGACAATATGCATCTTGCTGTTCTTGCCGTATCACTGGGTGGCGTTGAAACACTGATCCAACATCCTGCCTCCATGACCCATGCCGGGGTATCCAAAGAAAACAAAGTGCAGGCGGGCATCACCGACGATCTGGTAAGGTTCTCTGTGGGAATTGAAAACGCGGAGGATATCATCGGCGACCTGAAACAGGCGTTGGAGAAGGTTTAAGAATGTCAATTTATCATGATGAACCTGCTGAAGAAGGGTAATTCATTGTCTTTTTGTATCAAAGTGGCAAGTGCTTTAATCACTTGTTTGCCAACTGTTTTATCGGCACAGGTAACCATTAATAAGGATACCTTACAACTGAATGAGGTGGAAGTTTATGGCAAATCCGTAAACTTCTACCCCATCAAGGTCATCCCTGCTAAAACCTTTGAATTTGAAGCAATCAGGGATATCGGCGATTTCCTTCGCCAGGAAACCAACGTTTCTGGAATCCGCAAGGGCGGGGTTGGTATCGACCCTGTTGTAAGAGGATTCAAATACAATCAGGTTACAGTATTGTTGAATAGTGGTGTGAAGATTGAAGGCGGTTGCCCGAATCGCATGGACCCTGTTGCAGCGCATGTGGAGAGTGAGAATATCAAAAAAATAGAGATCATCAAAGGTCCCTATGTCCTTAAATACGGACCGGTGCTTGGGGCTTTAATCAACCTAGAGACTGAATTACCTCACCCCTACTCGAAACCTGAAATCCATGGAGAGGTGTTGTATGGGTTTGAAACAAACTGGAACGGTCAGCGGGAACACATTGCACTTGAAGGCGGGAATGATAAAGTTTTTTTTAACGCCAGTGGCGGTTTCAAGGGCTATGGAAGTTATACAGGAGGGAATGACATTCTGTATAACACCTCCTTTCAAAAGCTATATGGTACAGCCGGCGCTGGTATTGCCATAAGCAAAAACCACCAAATCATTCTTAGTTATGCCTATGACCAGGGGAAAAATGTTCTGTATCCTGCCCTGACCATGGATGAGCGGCTTGACCAAACCCATGTCGGATCGTTCAACTATACCGGAAGAAATCTTGGTAAAATATGGCAATTAGTTGAATTCCAGGGATATTTTTCTCCTGTTTATCATGTGATGGACAACCTGAACAGGCCGACAGCCAAAACCATGCAGGCAGTTACCACCGTGGATGCATGGAATGCCGGGGGGAAACTGACAGGAAATCTGCAGAAAGGTGCCCATAAATTTCTGGTCGGACTCGATTTTGAGCATGTTTATAAGGATGGGGACAAGCAGATGACCATGAAGATGATCATGGAAGGCGATACTTTTATTTCTGTCAAACATGCCAATGTTTGGTTGAATGCAAATGTCAATAATGCCGGGGCCTTTGTTGAATACAAAATTCCATTCAAAAAAATCGATTTCACTGCAGCTTTAAGGCTTGATTATAACCAGGCAAATTCGGGCGACACCTTCAGGCTGGTTAAAAACGGAATCGCCTGGTTTGACGATCTGAATTCAAATTATTTCAATGTAAGTTTCAGTCTGGGCATGAAAAAGCAACTTGTTTCATGGCTTTATTTCAATGCCTCACTTGGCAAGGGAACCCGCAGCCCATCAGTACTGGAACGCTTTATCAAACTCATGCCGGTTCAATATGATTCATACGATTATCTTGGAAATCCCCAGCTTAAACCCGAAAATAATTACCAGGCAGATGCCTCTTTTGAATTTCTTGAACCAAACCTTGGCAGTTTGTCGGTTGGAGGGTTCTTTTCCCTCGTTACCGATTACATCATAGGCAAGGTAGTTCCACCATCAGTAATCAAACCCTCCACCCAGGGAGCGCCAGGCGTTAAGCAATTTTCCAATACCGACAAGGTATATCTCACCGGGTTTGAAGTGTCGTATCAATCTCCATCTGCGAAAAAGTGGGGATTGCTGGCACAAATTGCTGCAACCTATGGTACCGAACCTGAAGCAGTGAAATACATCGTTTCGGGCGGACAGGTTACAGGCGAAGAAACGTTGAAGAATGATCCGTTGCCAGAGATTCCGCCACTGGAAGGCACTGTGGGGTTCTCCTATAAATTCTTCAGGGGTAAACTTATTCCCAATGCATCTGTAAGACTGGTAAGTGAGCAAAATCGCGTTTCACAATCCTACGGCGAATCAAAAACGCCCGGATTTATAACAGCTACGGCATCGGTCAGTTATGCTCCCTGCAGGTTTGCCTCCTTCGTTGCCGGCGTTGAAAATATTTTCAACACGCCTTACTACGAGCATCTCAACCGGAGAATTGTCGGCAGCACCGAACGGTTGTATGAGCCGGGCCGGGTTTTCTATTTTACCGTGATTTTTAAATTTTGATGATCATGAAGAAAATACTGCGGTTGTGCCTGGAAATCTCAATTCTGATATTCCTGGTGAGCAGTTTATCCGATTGCAAGAAAGATGAAACAACGCCTGCCTCCCCATCTGGGAGAATCACTTTTTCAATAAACCATCAGGTGAATGGTCAGCAACTAAAAGAAAATGAACTGATTTATACCAATGCCGCCGGAAATGAATACCTGATCACCGAATTAAAATACTTTATCTCTGATATTACTTTTTATCGGAATGATGGCTCAAAGAAAGTAATCCAGGATTGGAAGGATATTTTTTACGTGGATGAAAATATCCCGGAGACAAAAACAATAAGGTTCTTTGATAATATCCCTACCGGAACCTATGATTCAATATCATTTACCTTCGGTATCTCTGAACAAAAAAACAAATCCTTCATGTACGTCAACCCGCCCGAGGTGGATATGTTCTGGCCCGAAGTCCTTGGAGGAGGTTATCATTATATGATGATCAATGGAAAATGGAAGGATACAACAGGCTTCATTCAACCATTTAATTTTCATCTTGGGATCGGTCAGTTATATCATGGAAATACGACCAACGTCGATTCGATCTATTCTTTCGTTCAGAATTATTTTATGGTTCATTTACCGGGTTCGGGTTTCACCATGAATGACCAGGACACATTGACATTCAACCTTTCAATGAACATCGAAAAGTGGTTTGAAAACCCTCACATATTCGACTTTAATCACTGGGGCGGCGCCATCATGCAAAATCAACCCGCCATGCAGATGGCAAAGGAAAACGGATGGGATGTGTTTGCAATCAATCAATTACAACAGGATCTGACTCCCTGATTATGCAATTCTCCGGATATGATATTGCTTTGCTAAATTGGCTAAACCATCATCTGATACCGCATTCTGTAACAGTCCTGCGAATAATCTCCTATACAACTACATTTTTAAGTGTTTCAATGACTCTGATGATTTTGATAATTTCAATTGTGAAAAGGTCAAAATCAACACGTAAAAAGTTTATAATACTTGCTTCAGTATTGATCCTTGTAGCCATTATAAGCCAGGGATTAAAAACGTTTGATTACAAGGAACGCCCCTTTAATACCTATCCATTTATTGAGAAATTATCCGATGGAGGAGGATCCTCCTTCCCATCAGGACATACAATGGAAGCATTTGCCATGGCCGCAGCATTATCACTGTTGTTTTCAAAGTTGAGAATAGTGATCCCTGTCTATTTATGGGCAATGCTGGTAGCTTATTCACGCATGGCCTTAGGTGTCCATTACCCAAGCGATGTAGTAGCCGGTATTCTTATCGGAACTTTTGTTGGGTTGACTGCCCCATGGCTCTTCTTCCATTTCAACACCAGGGCGAAAATCAATAATCCAGGGTGACGATCCTGCCCTTTGTGAAGTTGAAAAACTTATCCTTTTGTGCGATAATAATCCCCGGTCGAAGATCTTCCGGTTTAAACCCGGCGATTTTCAAACAGGTAGGACAGGCCATCACCGTCACTTTTTTGGCGGCGAGCTGATCAAGTAATTCAAACAGGGTTGGGAAATCCTTGAACTTCATGTCCTTTGATGATTTAACCAACATCTTCACCCCCTCGATATCGATGTAAACAAGTACATCTTTATCCATGGACATCATTACCGCCATCTTCAGAGCCATGAGTACTTTGTGAGGATTATCATACCCTGAGGAGATATGCAGGAATATCCCGTCTTTGTTACAGCACGACATGGCCGAATCGGTTTTCATGCCCATGTGGTCAATGGCAACTTTTTTGTCTTCAATCTGCTTGCAGGAAACCATTGCAAACACTGCAAGAATTAACACGATAAATTTTTTCATGGGAGGAGGTGATTAATTTGAAATTATTGGGATTGTTTAGGAATGTCTTTCAAAGTTAGACATCATTTTGATTGCAACCATTGCTTTCGCAAGGATTGTGATAAAAATCACATTCCTTGCTCTCACATTTACTCCAATACACCAGCTTGTTTTGAGAAAAGCAGCTTCAAAGCTGTCAGGATTAAAAAGATTGCAAAAGTTTTCTTCATCAGTTACTCTGGCAGATTCAACGCGATCTTTGAGCCAAAGTATCCACCTATCATGAAGGAAATGGCAATAATTACAGCATACCAGATGTTAACCTGTCCCGCTTTGTAATAATTGTAGGCTGCAAACAGTCCGATGGGTGGTAGCATCACCGCCAGGCTCGTTCCCTGTGCAGTATGCTGATCAACTCCCAGAAAATAAACCATTGCAGGAATCATAACGATAGCTCCACCAACTCCAAATATTCCACCGAAAACACCGGCCATCAGCCAATAATGATAAGTATTAACGCTGTTGTTGTTTCCATAGTCTCATTGTTTGAAAAAAAGTAACGGGAAACCAGGTTCCTCTTAAAAGTATTACTGAACATTCCTGAATGCAGCTTTTCCGGCGAATCTGGATGATTGTCCCAGTTCGTTTTCGATACGCATCAGCTGATTGAATTTCTCGACGCGTTCGCCTCTGCAACCGCTTCCGGTCTTGAGGTGACCGGCATTTACAGCAACAGTAAGGTCGGCAATAAAGGTATCTGTCGTTTCTCCACTCCGATGAGATACAAAAGCACTGTACTTGTTTTTATAAGCCAGTTCAATCGTCTCAAGTGTTTCTGTTACAGTTCCGATCTGGTTGAGTTTGATTAGAATGGAATTGGCCACACCTTTTTCTATGCCTTCGGTCAGGATGGCTTTATTTGTGCAGAAAATATCATCCCCAACAATCTCAATTCTGTTTCCCAATGTCTTTGTGAGGTTTTGCCAGCCCGTCCAGTCGTTTTCAGCCAATCCATCCTCAAGCAATACAATTGGGTACTGATTGACCCAGTTTTCCCAGAGTTTGACCATTTCATCACTGGTCATGAATTTACCGGTGCTTTTAAATAATTTGTACTTGCCATCCTCCCAAAGTTCGCTGGCAGCAGGATCGAGACAGATGCTGATCTGTTCTCCCGGTTTGTAGCCCGCTTTAACGATGGATTGAAGGATAACTTCAACGGCCTCTTCATTCGATTTTAGATTGGGGGCAAATCCACCTTCATCACCAACACCGGTGCTGTAGTTTTTGGCCTTTAAAACATTCTTCAGGGTGTGAAAAACCTCGATACCCATTCGAATTGCCTCCTTAAAGGAGGTGGCCCCATGGGGGGCGATCATAAACTCCTGGAAATCGACATTGTTATCTGCATGGCTGCCGCCATTAATGATATTCATACAAGGAACTGGCAACAGGTGGGCATTGCTTCCGCCAAGAAACTGGTATAACGGAATCCCGGCACTGATGGCACACGCACGGGAATATGCCATTGAAACCCCCAGGATTGCGTTGGCCCCAAGCTTAGTTTTATTCGGTGTGCCGTCAAGGTTGATCATCAAATAATCCAGTTCCCGCTGGTTGGAAAAACAACGGCCTTCAAGTTCTTTAGCGATTATTTGATTGACGTTTTCGACAGCTTTCAAAACGCCCTTGCCGCCATAACGGCTTTTATCTCCATCCCGAAGTTCACAGGCTTCGCGTTCACCGGTTGATGCACCACTGGGTACCATAGCTCTTGCTGTGGTGCAGTCATCCAATTTGAGATTGACTTCTACTGTCGGATTTCCCCTTGAATCGAGAATTTCCATTGCTTTAACGGATTTAATTTTCATAGTGTGGTTAGATTATAAGTGAAAATAAACTGTTTTTTCTCCCGATTTATGAAGTACAATAGTTGCTTTTTCAAGAGTAATCAATCCACCCTTGGGGATTTTTTCAAAATAGGGAAGGATGGTCTCAACAAAACCATTGATTTTTGATGATTCATCAATAATCTCGATCACGATGGGCATTTTCTCTGATATTTCCCAGAGCTTTTGGGATTGGATAACACTGCTTGCACCAAAACCCATGAACCCTTTCAGAACGGTTGCACCGGCAAGCCCGTATCTTTTGGCTGCAAAAACCACCACCTCATATAGTGGTGTATGTTTGAATTTGTCTGTGGAACTAATAAATATCCGCAGCAGTTTTGCTTCGTCCAAAATTTCCATAGGTTATAAGATTTTAACAATAAATGAATTACCAAGATACGTTGCAGTAAGTCCTAAAAAAACACTCAAACCTGTATAAAGCATAAAATTAAAGAAGTTCCCGTCTCTGAGCAATGAAACATTTTCACCTGCAAATGTGGAAAATGTAGTAAACCCGCCACAAAAACCGACGGTGAGAAACATTCTCCATTCAGGGTTCAGGATATTGCCCTTTTGGGCAAGACCATAAAAAACCCCTATGAGAAGGCATCCGGTAACATTCACAATGAAAGTGCCAAACGGGAATGAGGAGAGAAAGAGATTCTGAAAATAACGGGATGCGAGAAAACGGGAAACTGTTCCTAAGAAACCACCTGCGCCGACAATTAGAATTAATTTTATCATATAAAGCTGAGATTTACTTTATTTGCTTAAAGTAGCAATATTTAAAGTAGGAGTCATCAGCTTTTAACGGCGGTTTTGGTTAACTCCATAACCAGGAGACAAAAATACAAAGTTTTCCATCTTAGGCAAAGAAAACCCATTTGGATTGAGATAAAAAATTGCAAACTAAGTACTAAGTCAAAAACTGGTCTCAAAATCCTAATGTATTCGACTTTAATCACTGGGGTGGCGCCATCATGCAAAACCAACCCGCCATGCAAATGGTAAAGGATAATGGATGGGATGTGTTTTCGATTAAACTTCCGGCAAGAAATTAATAGGCCTATTGGTTAAAGGTATAATGATAAATATTTACCAATTTGCTGTCAATAAAAAAACAGGATATTCTTTGATTTCCGCAGTGGGAATCTCTTTCCGTATAACAAAACAAGGTGCAATGTTTATCTCATGGAAACCTTGCTGATGGAGAATTGCGGTTAGCTCCTCTGGGTCAAATCCTCTATGTACATTCATATCCCCGTCATGAAATGAGCCATCCTCTTTGTACAGGTCAGCAATTGCCAAAATTCCATCTGGATTCAGAATATGATAAAATTTCTGTATGATGGCATTTATATCCTTAATGTGATGTAACACCATCTGGCTGTATATGATATCGTAAGTGATACCAAAATAGTCCTCCTTTTCAAGATTAATGAACCGTGTTTTGAATTTTAAATGGTCATCTGTCTCCATCTTTTGTTCAGCCATTTTCAGCATTTCCCGGGAACTGTCCATTAAGGTAATTTCTGAAAACCGGTCTTTCAAATAAAAACTGAGTAATCCGGTACCCGCCCCAAACTCCATTGCCTTCATGTTTGGTTTGAACGGGATCAGTTTCTGCATTTGATCTGCAATAGCCACTGTGCGTTCAAGATGCATCTTGTTCTTATCCCAATCTTGTGCTTTTTGATCGAATTCATTCATTTTAGAAGTAATTAGGTTATGACCGTTTAAACCGGTAGAATAAGATGAGATGCCCTCTGTTCCTTTTATAAACTCTGACAGGTCGCGGAAATATACCCGATGCCGGTTTTTTCCAGGTATGTTTATTGAAATGGAGTTTAAGAATGTCCGCCAATAATAATACGCATGATTTTGAGATTTAGTACGAAGAATCTGACAACCTGCCAGGGAAAAAATTTGCGCCAAAATCTTGTTGACCCGGTTGGGTATGGGGGATTTGTGATTTCTTTCGGTCCAAGAGTAATGTGTTTTTCTTGCATAATAGTGTGTGTTAGAATGGAATGCTGATCAAAGTTAAAGGTTAAAATAGTTCCTATTCAGGGATCAAAAACCAAAATGGTTTTGCTTTTGCTTTATAGATAAACAGGTAATGCAGCAGCAGTTTAACCCAATGGCCTGCCAGACCTGGCTCTCCAATGGTATAGTTCAGATCTCTTCCCCAATCCGGATAACGTTTAAAATCAGGGACGATCGGGAAAACCGTCATCGATGCAGCCATACCATCTCGTATCCCATAACCTGAGGAGATGATGCAGGCTGCACCCATCCTGGCCATGGAGGCTTTATGTGGCGAATCATTCCGGTTATTTTTTATCCGGTTGATGATGTTTAGCGCAACAATTTTCCCAATGACTCCCGAAGGCATTCCGGTCCTTGGGGCTGTTGGAAAGATTGCCAAACCGCTCTTACTGCTTCTTGGTTGGGAAATCGGATGAGGTACAGCGAAAGCAATGCCAGCAGCAAAAATATTCTGGTAAGCCGGACATTCATAGGTCGAAGGCCAGTCATCTGCACTCCATTCTGCATAAGGGCGGCTGGTGTAGTCTGCATCCACCTTCATAAATCCGCTGGGAGCAAAAAGTTTTGAAGTAATATCCTCACCCTTACGGTCAAAGGCCTTCATCCCGGCACCTGCGAAAGATGGAATCAGCATGGCAAAATCAAATTCCTGAACATGCTGTTCCCCATCGAGCGTCTCATAATGTGCCTTACCCTCCTCTATCTTGATAATACCTGCTTTGGTGATCCAGCGGATGCCATATTCAGCAAGGATCGATTCGGCAAATACCCTGGTGGAGGTAACATACCCTCCCTTTTTAATAAAAGCACCACCCATCCCGAAATCACCCACCTCATTTTCATTGGTGATCCAAGTGATCTCGGCCATATGATTCAATTTGCGTTTTGATATCTCAAATGCAACATTCAGTGCATATTCAAAAGCAGCACCCTGGCAAGTGGCTGTCGGATGTCCCGTTCCGATCAGGAATCGCTGCTTTTCTCCCTTGGCCATTTTATCAAGCGATTTTTGCAGATTCAGCCAGGCCTCTTCTGCATGCGGATAAGTACATACAGAATTGGTAAACCCTTTTGGTCCCAACCCCTCGGTGGCTGCATAGTTTAACTTCGGACCCGTGGCATTCACCAGGTAATCGTATTCAACTTTGCCCCGCAGCCCTGATTTATCTCCATTGGTATATTCAAACTCCACAAATGGGATATCGCTGCCTGGTTCTCCTTCAGGATGAATGGACATTGCTTTACCCTGGATAAACTGAATCCCTTTTCGGCGATAAACCGGTTCCAGCGGGAAAGATACCTGTTTGGCTGTCATCTGACCAATTCCCACCCAGATATTTGAGGGTATCCACTGGTATCTGTCATGTGGGCTCACAACGATCACCTGGTGGTCTCGTCCGAGTTTGCGCTTTAAAAGTAAAGAAGTGGTATGGCCAGCAATACCTGCCCCAAGAACGACAATTTTTTTCATCAGGTTTATATTTATTGCTAAGTGGGATGTACGGTTATCACTTCAAAAATAGCAATGATTTCTTTAGAAACCAACTTTTTCATTTAGTAAAAATCGCAATTGAACTCATACTTCGGCAAACCAGCCTGCTTTGTGAAAATCAGTCTTAATTCCATAATGATAAGGAAAAATAATAGTGATATTTAAGCGATTTATTAAAAGTATTTCATAATTTTGCATTTGAATGGGGTACCACGATTAAGATCTGTGATAGACAATATTCTTGGAATTGTATGTTGTAGGTTCTTTGAAATTAAAAATTGAAAAATGGATTGCATTAAGTGTAATACAAAAAGTTGCCGGACAAAAGAACCGTGTCACGCCCAAAAGTTTGATGCCAAAGAGTTGATTCAAACTTATCATCTGCCAGAAAACACGAAAATTATTCAGGCAGCGGCACACCTTGTTGATAATGGCAGAGCAGGGACGTTATCCAGGCTCCAGGAAGTGATTGAGTTTTCGAAAAGCATGAATTTTCAAAGAATTGGAATAGCATACTGCTACGGAATGGAGATTGATGCTGCAATGATTACGAGGATTTTCAGGGAGTCAGGCTTTAAAATATATCCTGTTTCCTGCACAACGGGTGGATTTAAACAATCAGAGATCAATACCGAGAGTAATATTGAAAAGGTATCCTGTAATCCATTGGCCCAGGCAGAACAGTTGAACTCCGAATCAGTTGATTTTACTATAACGGTTGGGCTTTGCCTTGGACATGATATTTTGTTCAATAAACACATCAAATCATACACGACTACATTAATTGTAAAAGACAGGGTTCACGATCATAAGCCCATTGCCGCCCTTTCCTATGCAAATGAATTGAATTAACCGATACAAACTCAGATGAAGAAAGTTCTTGTTCTTGGTGGCGGATTTGCTGGCTTGCAAACGGCCATTGAATTGCAGAAAAAAGGTGGTTTTGACATCACCCTTGTTTCCGATCGTGACTATTTATACCTATTCCCAATATCCATTTGGATTCCTGTTCATATGAAGGAATTCAACGATGTAAAGGTGCCTTTGGCGAAAATTCAAAAAAAGTATCCGTTTAAGCTTATCCTGGATAAAGTCATTGAAATTCATGCACTAGAGAATAAGGTAGTTTGTGAAAATACTACTCTGACATACGATTATCTAGTGGTGGCATTCGGAGCTGAAAAACTTCAGCCCAAGGGAATCAATCATACTCTGTCCATTTGTGGTAAACCCGAAATGGCCATTGAAATCCGCGATAAAGTAGATGCATTGGTTGCAAAAGGCAGCGGTAAAATCGCCATCGGTTTTGGCGGAAATCCAAAGGACAAATCGGCCGTTCGGGGCGGACCGGCATTCGAATTAATGTTCAATATTCACAACTATTTGAAATCCAAAAAGCTTAGAGATAAGTTTGAACTGACATTTTTCGCCCCCATGGATGAGCCTGGAGCCCGAATGGGAAAAGGTGCATTGGCCATGATGGATAAAATGTTTACTCAATACAATATAAGGAAACGATTTGGTAAGAAGATTACAGAGTTTGTGAACGATGGCGTAATCTTTGAAGATGATTCAAAACTGGATTCCGATTTCACAATGTTTATTGCAGCAGGAACAGGACCATCAGTTCTTAAGAATTCCGATTTGCCTCTTTCCGAAGCCGGGTTTATAAAAATAGATAATAACGGACAGATATTGGGAAGTCCCAATGTTTTTGCCATTGGTGACATTGCTGCCCTCGAGGGGCCCGATTGGATTGCCAAGCAAGGGCATATTGCTGAATTGATGGGCCGCAACGCTGCCTATAACATCATTGAATTAGAAAAAGGCAGCAGTAAACGCAAAGGTTACCAGGAACATCTGAACATTTTCTGTGTAATGGATACCGGGAACGGAGCTGCTTTTGTTTTCCGCAATCGCACCAAAGCTTTTATGATTCCCATGCCCGTTGTCGGACATTGGATGAAAAAAGGCTGGGGCGTTTATTCCAGGCTTTCAAAAACAGGCCAGTTCCCGCGATTGCCAGGATTATAAATAAAAGCAGTAATACAACCAAAATGAGAAAAATTTTAAAATTACTTGTTGATAAAAGGGTTATGATCCTTGCAGTACTCGGCATTGGACTTTATTTTGCTATTTCCTACTTTCACATTTCGCTTTGGTTCGTGCTTCTTGCTGGAACATTGCTTGGTGTGGTGTTCGGGAAGGTGTTTTGCCGATGGGTATGCCCGATGGGGCTTATCATGGAGCTCCTGATGAGTATGAGCCCCGACGGTAAGGTTCGCCAGATGTATCAATATCATAAAGTAGGATGCCCCATTGCATGGATTTCCGGTTGGTTAAACAGGTTCTCATTGCTTAAGATAAGACTCAATGATGAAAGCTGCAAAAATTGCGGGATTTGCGATAAAAAGTGTTATATTGTTGCCATGGAACCCACCAAATTCAGTCTGTATAAACCAAAAATGGAAAAACCAGGTGTTAGTTACACCTGCTCCAAATGCCTGGAATGTGTGGCAGCCTGTCCAAATGGCAGTTTAACATATAAACTATAGTAACAATGAAAGGCAACTTTGATTCGATCATTAATGACCCCAGGCCTGTAATTGTTGATTTTCATGCATTGTGGTGCGGGCCATGCAAGGTTCAATCGCCCATTTTAGCAGAGGTAGCTGCCGAATTTGGAGACCATGTAAGGGTCATCAAAATTGATGTAGACCAAAACCCCGCATTGGCAAGCAAATACCATATTCAGGGTGTCCCTACTGTGATCATATTTAAAAATGGCAATCTGGTTTGGCGGCAATCAGGTGTTGCAGGTAAAAGTCAACTGAATGAAGTCATTAAGCAGCACATATGATTCACGGCAAAGGAGCAAGGATAAATTTGTGTGAAATTTTAACTTGACTATTCTGGGATTGGTTACCCTGTCCATTTGGAGAATGTCCGCCGCCGGATCCACTGCCACCACCCCCTCCATGTTTGCCCCCCATTCCACCAGAACCACCACCTCCCTGCCCCCCCGAATGCTTTACTCCA
>Ga0268283_1000300_pt1 | contig 39052 bp, 40 predicted proteins | sample saktaG_13_FD_190140 | JGI IMG/M metagenome (GOLD analysis project Ga0268283, IMG submission 190140) | Saline water microbial communities from Sakinaw Lake, British Columbia, Canada - sak_2013_06_06_36m | ecosystem: Environmental > Aquatic > Non-marine Saline and Alkaline > Saline ...
AAACAACGAAAAGCTCCCTGATGCCGACTCAAAAGACCCCGCTTATAACAATGCAATGCCAGCCATTTACCAGAGGTGGTATCGTTTTGTTCTGCTTACTGGTACCAGTTTAGATCAGGGTCAAAACTTTGAAACACTTCGTGGCACTGATGAGCATGGAAAAGCATTTCTGCATGGTTTGGCAGAATACATCATCGACCGGGGCTTGGAACATTTCTTCCCACTGACCGAGCCGTCCAAACTATTAAAAACCCTTCTTCAGGTCTATAAAGATGAGGCAATTGACAACATGAATATTTCTGAAGTTCTTGCCAAAATTGAACAAAAGATAAAGCAGAATAGAAGATTTTGAAAAAGTATTATGCATTGGATAAGTGTCTAATCCATCAGTTAACTTTTTTTGATAAAATGTTCCCAAAACATGAAGATATCGGGTTCGATTTCTACCGGGGTTACAGATATAACCCTTTAGTTGATGTACTTGAGATGTTTGACTTATTTTTTTACCCTAATTATTTTAATCCTATCTGTCTAAGTAAAACTCTCTATAATAAAGCGCCATTGTTGAAGTCAAAATTTGCATAATCTATATGAAGGGTATTATATAATCAACTCTATTTTTTCAATTGCTGTCTCAAGAAATGAAGCTTGATTGTCCCATTTATATTTTCATTGCAACGCTTAGATAAGTTATTCCGTCAAATTTATCATCCCGTTTATAAGGAATAATAACAGAGTTCGCAAATTGCCATCAATAGACAGATAGATAATCTGCCAGGATTATTCGGTTCTATTTTTTCTTCAATAGAAGATTCAATAAGAACTATCTGTGCTCGTGGTCTTCCTTTTTATGTAGTCCATTCGTCTTTTCATCATTGACTTTCTTATCAGTTTTCTTTCCGTTCTTACGGCTAGGAACGTTGGAGCGATCCGACATTCGGAAAATAAAGAAGGCATTTATTATAAAAAGGTCAATTATGACGGAATATCCATCCTTATCTGAATCGTCCAAATAATAAAGAACAGGACATCGCCCGAAATAAGAATGACTTCGAGGGAAATATATAATATTATCGAAACATTAGGTTATGAAAAAGAAATTGACATATCAAAAGCCCCACTATAACTAATCAAAATCAACTTTCTCACCAATTTTGGATATCGGCTTGCAAATAATAATCAAAGCCACGCCTCCAATAAAAACCAATCAATATAGCTGGTAAATCAGTACAAGAATTCAATTGTCTGTGTAATTCTTCTATCAGTCTAACTGATTTTTCTGTTTGAAGAAATTCCATTATACAGAAATCACTCGGCAGGTTATCATCAACCAGATTTGCGTTGTTCCTGCCTTTTCAGCAGGTAGAGTTTATCTGTTCACGAGTACCTTACGAATGACCTTGAACTCACTGTTTAGGAATACCACGGAATAGATTCCATTGGATATTGGCCTGAGATCGATAAGCTTCTGAAATTTCCCATCCGTAGTCTTCACTTCCACGAATTCAAAGACCTTGGAGCCGATCTGGTTGTAGATCATGATGTTAAAAGTGGCCTCAACAGGAAACTGGATGGAGACTGTGAAAAGTCCGTTGTTGGGTACAGGATACACGGTGAAGGAAGAAGTAACAGGTAATTCTTCGGTCCCCACTACTTCTATCCACACTTTGTTTGAGATCTCGGAGGAGCAATCGTTAAGTGTTACAACGCACCAGTAATAACCGGTATTGAGGGTCACGGTGTAGGTCTGAGAAGTAGCACCCTGGATGGCAACGCCATCGTAATACCACTGGTTGCCGGCAGGAGCGCTGGAGGTCAGTTCAAGACCATTCACTGTTACCACAGGAGCAGGCGGGGCAGGATCGACAGTCAGAGCTAAGGAGGAAGCGTTTCCGTATCCACAAAGGTTGTTCGCCATAACAGTGATATTCCCGGAAGAGGCATTGCCTGCAAAGTCAACTGTAATGTTATTTGTATTATCTCCGGAAATTATGGTGGCGCCTGCCGGAAGAGTCCAGATATAAACTACAGCATTGGCCACTGGGGTGATGGAATAAGTGACTCCTGTTGTACCAGCACAAACCTGAGAGGGACCGGTAATACTCCCCGCGGGATCTGGTATAGTATTGACTGTGACGGAATAGGAGGTTGGCGTTGTAGCAGTACATCCAAAATTATTGGTGTAATCAACAGTAACATACTGATTACCTGGCATATTCCAACTAACATCGACCTGATTGGTTCCATTACCATAGACAATCGAACCCCCGGTTGAAACAGTCCAAGAATAATTTGTCAAACCGGATTCAGTAGTATATGTAATATCCCCCGAATTCAGGCAAGGACTGTTTGAACCGGTTATTGTCGGAACAGGCAAGGGGTTGACGCTTACAGAAAGATCGCTGTTTAACCCATTGCTACAACCATTGGTTCCGTATACAGAAATATTTCCCGAGGTAGTTCCAAAATTTACTGTAATAGATGGTGTATTTTGCCCACTGATAATAGCAGATCCTGCAGGGACGGTCCAGATATACCCTGTTGCATTGGTAATATTGCCAACAGTGTAAACATTCCCAGTAGCATTAACACAAACATTATCCGAACCACTTATAGTCCCGGCTGGACCAACCGAAGGACAACCTGAAACGAAAACCTGATCCAGACCATTGGAAGTACCACCCGCATTGGTTGCAACACAACGAAAATGATAGGTAGTATTGATGTTTAAACCGGTCAGATTGGCCAGCACGGCGGTATAGGAATTGCCTGTAACCTGTGAAGGTGTTGCAGCTATAGTATTCCCATAAGCAGTTGTTAAACCCCATTGAAAAGTGACGATAGAATTGTAATAGTTGGCATTTACAGATCCGTTAAATGTTGCATCATTAAATCCGATGTTTGTTGCAGGTAGAGTTATCACAAGAGGAGCTAATGGTACTTGTCCTGAAATGGTAATCTGGAGTGAATCTTTCATGGTAATATCCTGTACGGAAACTGCCTTTGCCCATACATTACCATCTGTAATGGCAGTCACCAGTCCTGTAGTGCTGATTGACGCCATTCCTGTACCCTGAACAATACTCCATGTTACACTTTGATTGGTAGATAAGGGAAATATGGTATCGACAATCTGAATTGTTCCTCCGTTTGTAGTAATTGTTGCCGGAACATTGCCCTGGGTAGCTACCTTGATCCCAATAAGTCCTCCGATAGAAACCCCTTGAGCATATCCCATTGAACCCGTTCCCCTGTTTTCAGTCCAGACTCCTGCACATCTGTAGAGACCGTCGGGCGAAAAACCAAACCGCCCCTTTAAATTCGTGGTTGAACCAAGTTCAAGCCTGTTTCCAGGCCATAAAAAATTGCCATTTCCATCTAACCTGGTTGCATAAAGCTTGTGGCTTGCATCTTCGCTCATAAACATAGGAGTATCATTTATAACGGCAAGAGTTCCGCGCTGCTGGTCATTGTTTGAACTAACAGAATATACAATTTTTGCCGCATCGGAAAACTGACGTTCTCCTGTCGTTTTCAGGAATTTTTGAATATAAACACCATATTGTCCCTGGCTGGGAGTGCTAAAAGTACAAACAGACCAGAGATAATTTGATCCGGGTGTCATATTAATTTCGGTAAAATTTTGAAAATTGTCACCAGAACCGATGGCAGTACAGAAATTTGACCCGTTCATTCCCCAGGGAATGGTTCCGTCAGGATTAATTCTCTGAAGAAAAGAATGAAAACCATTCATATCTTGACAATGATAACCATAATAAGTGGTGTCAGTGTCAACCACGATTGAATAATACCGTGAACTGCTTGAAGTCTTGTCGCTGATTTGTAAAGGGGGATACAAAGCCGTTCCGGAATTATCAAACTGTTGTGCGAATAATGTTGTGGACACACCAGAGACCCTCTTTTGATACACCATTGTAAATTTACTATTCAAATTGGCGACTATCTGACCACGTATAGTATAACTTGTCCCGATTTTTACAACAATGGGTGTTGGCCAAACAACTGTTCCGGCAGCGCTGACTTTTTGCATATTTATAGTATTTCCGGGAGTAGCGCTCCAGGCAACTACTGTTTCCCCATTTGATAAAACAGCCGGATAAGGTGAAAGCCCTCCTCCTAAAACAACTCCGTTTGGATCCCAGAGTGCAGCTCCTGTTTGAGAGATTTTATATAATACAGCCGTGTGGGATCCAGGTCCGATTCTATCATCCTGAAAAGCAATGATCAGGTTGTTTGAATCATCCACACAAACATTATATACAAATACGGCTGATCCTGATGTCTGATTACTGACTAAAACCCCATCTGTACCAAGCAGTTTGTTACCTGTCGCATCGAGTAATTGAGCCCGCATATCATAATTACTGCCCGTATAATGATAAAAAGCTACCCACGTTTTTTCATCACTTGTTGAAACGGTTTGTATCCCATCGGCCGTCAAACTGGATATCTGAAGATTGATAAAAGTATTGGGATTCCATTGTGCCTGAATTGAATAGAATGTCAGATTGAAAATCACGAGCATAATCACGATGCGAATGCTGTTGAAACAGTTTTGTTCTTTTTTAGTGGTTGCTTTCATTTTTTAAAAATTTCAGGTGAATTATAAGTAACGAAAAGCAAAATTATATTCAAGGATACATCTTACCTAATGGATTGCCATATCTACACTACGGCATAAAATAATAACCCTGAAATTATACTACGGCAAGATTTGCTAATATGCAGATCATCAATGTTTAAAACTGAGAAAGGAAGCTATTGATATTTACCTTATCAGTTACTCCTAATTTCTTTCGAAGTCGGTTTCTGGCCGATTCCACACTACGAAGTTCACGGAATGTGATAGATGCAATTTCTTTGGTTGATAAACCCAGCTTTAAAAAAGCACAGATCCTTTTGTCATTCTGAGATAAATTCGGGAAGGCATTGGTCAGGTTAAAGTAGAAAGATTGATGTACCTCTTCAAAGTATAAGTGAAATTCTTTCCAGTCATTTCCAGTTGAATACTGATGAAAATCGGATAGCATTCCACTGATGCGGTTAGATCTTTCTTTATCTCTGGGATTCAAACTTAACAGAATCTGTTTAAGCTCATCCGATGTTTTGGAAATAAATTCATTATTGCGAACAAGATGTAGTGCATAGGAAGTGAGTTGGCGATTCTTATAATCCAGTTCCAGGGTGAGGTTTTGTTCCTTATCCAGCATAATTTCTTTTTCCTTTTGATGCAGGAGTTCTGTTTGTTGGGTGATATACTCGTTTTTTATCCGTTCCCTTTTTCGGTTCCGTTGAAGGTTATAAAGAAAATATCCAAGAAAAATGAAAATGATCAGACCAGCCATTAGAATAATTCGTTGCCGCTGTAAAGCAAGTTGCTGAAGGTTGATTTTTTGTTGTAATATTTTATTGTCTTTTTCTTTATTAATGACTTCGTAAACAGCTTGGATCTGTTCGATTTTAGTCAGGCTGTTCAGTCCCTCCAGAGAATCCTTCAGGTTGACATAATCAGCATAAAAGTCAGAGGATAGTTTAAAGTTGCCTCTTTTTTTATAAAATTTCGCAGCAGTTTGTAAAACTTCAAGTTCTACTTGCGGATTGCCGAGTTTTTCTGCAAATAGTAATGATTTCGATAAATACAATATTGCGGAATCACCGGTTTGCATTTTTTCATAAACTGAGGAGATAGACAAGTCGGAACGGATCAAGGCACTCAGAAATGATTTTTTTTCCTGAATATCTGCGGCTTGTTGGCAATAAGAGAGCGCAACAGAATAGTTCCCATTGTCCTGATACAGATTGCCAATGTTTGAATAAAGAATGGAGAGATCGTAGAAGTCCTTTTGGAGATCCAGCTGATTCAGCGACATTAAGCTATACTCGAGCGCCTTTTTAATATTGTTCCTTTGTTTATAAACTCCTCCGAGATTATTGTAATTATTACATAGTTCAGGACGAATGTTAAGTGCTTTATTGATTTCAATGGCTTTAGAGAAAAGCTCTTCGGCTTTGTCCAACTCATTGTGACTGAAATACAATTTCCCGAGGTTATTATAAACTTTGGCTTTGCCCGGCATATTATTGTTTCTATTACAGATCTGAAGAGAGTGCATGTAAAAGTCAAGAGCTTCATTCCATAATCCGGTTTCTTCATAAATGGCTCCGATAGTATTATAAACCGCTGATATTTTTTTTTGGTCTTCTTGAGTTTGCGGTGATTTTGTTTCAAGATATAAACGGATATCATTAAAAATGTCCAATGCTTTTGGATGTTTCCCTTGTTCCAGAAAAAAAAGTCCGATTTGCCAGGAAACAGCCAACGCTTTTTTAAAATCAAGAGAATCATTGTTATTGATTAAAATCGAATCATTGATCCTATTCTCCGAGGTGTTTTTATGAGATTCTGCCAGTTCGTTTTTATAATGCAATACTGCCTTATTATAAAAAGAAAACTGCTGGCTATTAGCATACAATGAGGAGATGAGAATTATGTTAAGCCATGAAATCAAAAGAAAATATTTTCTCATTTCACTTATTCAAAATTGATTGTTAAATTATAATATAAGATCACTAGTGTCCTGTTAAATTAAGTTGATTTTCAATTGTATATCGTTTTGTTCTTTGACATCTTGATTGATTTGGTTCGCTAACAGGTCTTTTAGTGGCGTTTTGTCGAGTAAGGAGACGCTTAATATCTGCAGAATTTCATAGGTTGACAGAGTGCTCTTCATCTTCGATTTTACAATAGCGACTAAGGTATAGGTGATGATTGCAATATAAATCTGGGTTTTAACGGCATTCTGAGAGTTCCCCCAGAACGATTTTACCTTCAGATGCTGCTTGATCCACTTAAAGAACAACTCAACCTTCCTCCGGTATTTATAAAGCAAAGCGATGTCGACGGCAGGCAGATCAAAATTGTTCGTTAAAAACACCATCCTTCGCCCGGTTTCAATGTCGATAAACCTTATTCGCCTTAAACTGTCCGGATAGTGCTTGTTTGAGTAAAAGCCTTTTGCTTTTATGCATTGGTCGCAGGTTACACCGGCTTTCTTGTCTGGGTTACCAGCACTAATCCTGATAAACCGGAAGTTGTCTTTTGTCCTGGTTACAAAATAGGCATTGTGTTGATGGATATTGTATAACCTGGCAAAGTCGACATAGCCCCGATCCAAAATGTAAAACCCTTGAGCCTCGTACGTGAGAACATCTAAACCATGAACATCGTGTGTGGCGCCATCGGTGATGTGGATAAAGCAAGGGATCGAGGTTCTGATATCATAGAGGGTGTGAATCTTTACAGCAGCCTTGACTTTGCGAAACTCGGCCCACCAGAAAACGCTGAGACAGAGGTCGATCATCGTTGAGTCAAAAGCATACACCGGGTTTTCAATGGATAGTGTAAAATCGGCATCCTTTTGACAGCAACTCCTGGCTTCTGCGATCATTTCATACGCGAGTTCCTCGAAGATACGATAATCACGGATCTCGTTTGCATTGGCAAGGTTTGATCTTGATACATTCTTACCAAAACCTAAATGATAGAACTTTGAACGATGAGCACTGATGCTGATCAGCAAATCCCTCAGACTATCTCTGCCGCTGAGCTGGCCAAACATCATGCTCAGCAAATGATTCCAGCATTTAAAATGTTTGACGTAATAGTTCCCGGAGTAATGTATAACACATCTGTCAAATACCCGGCCGGGCAGAAAGGCAGCGATCTGAGTGAAGACGTACTTTCCTTGATTCATTTCTTGGGATTTGACCCCAAGGTAAAATCAAATCGTCACCATTGCAAAATCTCTTGTAAACCTTATCAATCAATAATTTCAAAGAACATTTAATAATTTTAACCGGACACTACTGATATAAGATATAATCCAAAAAAATCGGTCTGAGCAAGTCTAAATAATTTTCCACCGGATCAGGGATTCAAGAACGATTATCAGTAAAGTTATGAAAATTAATACCGTGAACCTCTATCCATAATCAATTTTCACAATTCCTGCCGGAGTGATTTTCATCTGATTATTTGAAGCAATAGCGATGAATTTTAATGGCGCCGACATGGCTCCGATGTTGGCATAGGTGGAATCGGCAGTTATTCCGTCAGTAAACTCAGACACAAGCAATGATTTACACATATCATAGATCTGTCGTTCGGATTGTTCCTCATCAAAGGATAAGTGAAAACCATCGCAACGGTTAAAATGACTACTCCCTCCCCAGGATGGGTCAGCAAAATGCCACTGACCATTTGCGAAAAACTCGGCCCATGCATGTGATTCGGCCTAGTGGTTCCTGCTTGCTGATCTTTTAAAATTGACATACTGTGGTAATGATAAACCAGTTATGCTGCGCGCCGGAATACCATTTGCCCTTAACATAGCGGTTAAAAGTTTTGCAAAATTTCCACAAACACCCACTTTTCTCTTGTAGGCGAGCATATCTGATGATGAATCAACGATCCTGTTTCCGTGCGGCCATTTCAGCCAGCTTGACACGAAGTTATAAATTTTACGTGCATCTTCCATTGTTAGTTACTGCTTACAAGAGATAAATTGCTTTGCATTGAGGTTTGGTATTCTACATCTATTTCACCATACTTTTTAACGTGTTTCATTGTCAGGGTGTCGGCTTTTTATTTCATCCGGACTATGGGGCAACTGTTATTTTATTACATCATCTTTTTGTGGCGCTATTCTTTTAAGGGCAATAAAACTTATTCTCATTTCATCCCTTATGGTGGTTCCCTTGCAGTCAACATTTCTACTCCTGATGAGTCGAAATCTCCATAATAGAGCAATACCCGATCACACTATTACTATATCTGCCCGTTTTGCCTCTCTGCCAAATTTATTAGGATACTCAAACTGAATCTGCTTTTCCGGATACCCGTAAAAATGAATCAGTTTGTAAGTGTATAATTGACGGATAACCTCTTCGGGATTAAGTTTTATATCCTTGTTACGAATGATACATGGAACTTTGTATTCAACTCCTTTTTTCCCTTCGGATTGGCTAATACGGGCTTCTAAACATGCTATTTCATCTGTGAAGATTGTAAGACTATAATCCGAGTTTTTAAGAATTTTATTTACTATTAACATTTTGTAATTATTTTTAATTTGACTACTTGATGTTGTTTGATACCTGTTTCAAGGCCTTATCAGTTTGCCTTTATCTTAATAATATTGTACACTTAGTTGGCTAACCAAAGTGTCAATAGTTCTTCATTGTTCAACTTACATATGCATACAAACTGGTTAACTAGTTCTTTCTCCACTTTCAATCTTATTTAATATAGGTGTATCTCCAACAAACCCGCAACCTGTCTGTTTAACTGTTGTGTTAATTTTCTTAACTCATTAATTCGATTACCGAATTTATTTTTCCAGGTATTAAAAATTGCTTGCAAAAAATAACAAATGTAATGGAATATTCAAAACAACTGTCCTTTGACAGGGACCATAATTTTGCTCATGTGGGTTTTGTAAAAAGGTATGTTTGAGTGCCGGTGATCTTTCTGCATGATAAATGTAATCGTTAGTTTATATTCAATAGCAAAATGGTTTTCATTAGCGATTAATCTATCCATCTTTTAGGTGTTTCGTGTGGTTTTTGGTGCTTAAGTGGATATGCCTGGCCTAAAAGTCAACCCTACGCCAATTTAAATTTCCCACCTCATCCCTCTGGTAATTATAACCATTCAATGGTCATGACTTACCGGCGGAGATTGGCTAATATGACTGATTCTCCCATGGTTTTGCCACACATTTTGTCAAAAAACCGACAATACAGCGAGAAAACCATTGAATCAATCAATAAAATAAGTTTTCTCCATCCAGGAATATTACTGTTCAAACTGCTGTACCTGTTCTATTGTTCCCATTATTATCCCCGAAGCTAACAGCAAGGAAGAGATTGTCTTCTACTCGAAAAGTGTTCTCAATCGAACCATTTTGTGCCAATATCGGACAACATCGACCAATATCGGACAACATCGACCAATATCGGTCACCATTTACCACAATTGTAAATAGGCCATTTTCAGGGGGTAACTTTGCACTTTCATGTGTACTAAACCCTATGAACTATGCCAAAATTGAGTAAAGCGAAACTGGGTGAGATGGGAAAATCCATCATGGCCGAGGCTAAAAAAATCAGAAAAGCAAATCCGAGGAAGAAGTGGACAGCCTGCGTGAAAGAGGCAGGGAAGTCGTTTAAGCGCAAGAAATAGAACAGCGATGCTTGCACTTACTGCTGGTCCACGCTCGATTAAAAGTGGGAAAGAGTTTGATAAATTCTTTCCCTTTACTCTTTTGCGCACTGATCCAATTGTGATTCGCAGTGGCAGCGTTGAAGACAGCCTCAGGGTGATGGCCCAAGTGGCCGAAAATTACAAAAGCGATACAGCACAGATTTCTCAGCGGCTGCGCAGCGCAGACCTAAACGTTACCTGCAAGAACATCTGGAGTTTTATCTACACCTTCATCCAATACCGAGAAGATGAACAAGGGGTGGAGCAGATACGCCGACCGGGCAGATCATGGAATGATAGGACCACAGGGGTTGATTGTGACTGCATGAGCGTTTTTGCCTCTTCGATCCTTCGCAATCTTAACATCCCCCATTTCTACAGGATCACCAAATACAACAAGGCAGAATTCCAGCATGTGTATGTCATTGTTCCAAACAATTTGGGCACAACAAGCGGATATTTTACCATCGACGGAGTAATCGACGGTTACGATAAAGAAAAGCAGTTCACAGAATGTAAAGATTTCGATATGAATGGTATTCCGATTCAATTACTCAATGGACTGGTCAAAGTAGCAGTCGATCCGTTGTATGAATACTTATTGCAACTTCAACAAATATGTTCCAAGGCTTTAGAGAAACAAATACCCATCTCCAAGGGTATTGCCTGTTGCGATGCAGGGGATTTGCTTGGGTATGCAATTTCAAACTGGAAGAACCCGGCCGATCGGGCCGTAGCCCTTCAAAACAATGTCCAGCTTGAAGAAAAGAACTGGCCTGAACTCTCCTTTTGGAGAACCGTTTGGAACTACTTGCAGGGTAACGCAACAGTTCAGGATATTTATGAAAACACTTTTACGGTATTACCACCGGCAAACCCAGCACTCGGAGGCTACGCCGATCCATTCTGGATAAACTTTTTCTCCTCTGCAGGCTCAAATGCTACAACCACTCCACCGGCATCAGGTGGTTCAACCTCTTTTGACTGGAGTGATCTCTTTAAGTTCAGCTCCGACACGCTTAACATTATCTCGAATTGGGGAAAGAATGTCGCTACCACACCTCCCTCATATGTTACTCCACCGGTTACAACCACAGCCACAACCGGTGGGATCAACAACACGACGCTACTGGTCATTGGCGCTCTGATAGCGGTAGGCGGAATAATCTATTATTCTACCAAGTCCAGTCCAATGGCACCAAAACAAATCCCCGCAAACTGGCCGGCAAAACCTAGAGGCCCAGGAAAACGAAAATGACGAAAAATGAAAATGTGGATGGCTTTAGTTTTTCCCAAGGGTTTCAGATTGCCGAAACGGTATTAAACGTCGTTTACGATGCATTTGGAAAAAAAACGAACGCCGATGCCGGATACGATTTCCCAGGATACCAGGCAGAAGTAACAACAAAAGAGGATCAAAAAAAATATATGAATCAGGTGTTTTTATTCACCCTAGGAACACTGTTAGGGGCAGGAACCCTGATCTATTTTGGAACAAGAAAATGAACCGAGCCCAGTCTTTTTCACCCAGCCTACCAATGACATCTGCCCATAAAAGCAGTATGCCAGGTACTGCTATGGGAAGCCTGTGGGCCAACCTTCAGGGGTGTGTTCCTTTTGAATGCTTCGAGGGCAAGGATGTTCAGCTATTTATCGATAAAAAGAGCCTGGGAGAATACGGAGTTGTGATCGCGCGCAGCGTGGTTCAAATCATTGTGGCCGGACTCATCGTGGGAGGAGCGGTAATAGGCGCAACTGGTCCCATAGGAGCCGTGCTGGTGGCAGCCTATGAAGTTCTTGCCCCTGTATGCACCTGGCTGAATAATGAAATCAACAAACGCCGAATGCTTGCAGAGCAACAAACGATGCTCGCCTCGAGTGCCAACGCCATACTAAACAACATTATTACCTTTTTAGAGATCAGGTACCCCTGGTGCAGTGCGGTAGAGAAAATACGATCAAATCCGGCCTTTGCCGATAATTCACCAATATTCGGGAGTGACGGACCGGCCATGGGAATTAAATTCATGGGCATCTATATGATGGCTGCGGCATTGCTTCATAACAAACGATATGGCAAGACCAGTCAGAAGATCCTGGCGGTGGCTCCACTGTCAGAAACGCTCGATGAGGTTCATTATGTCAAGAACCATTTGATGATCAAGGTTTCAAACATCGAGCATTACTGGCGAGGCGATGAGATAGTAATCCGCCCAAACCAATCGGAAAAAATAATCGTAACCCATCGCAGCGGCAATTCCAAGAAGATAACCTGGGATTGTGACCGGGTGTTTTATGATCCGGACATTGTCCCAAGCGGAATATTTGAAAGTGGACGGGGTTGCAAGATGTCAATGACCTGGAGGTATGATGGGCAGGCGAATTCAATGGGTGGTGGGCGCTCGGGAACAAATCTGCGTAACCTCGAAGGTGAAGGCTGGCTGATCACCTCAATTGATTATAGCGCATCTCACCAGAGTCTGGTTGGAAAAACGGTCAATGTAAAAAAGGAATTTTTAATCGCAATCCCATCCGATGCCACTACAACCGCCACTACCACCACAACCAAGCCTCCAATGACAGTTACTCCAACACCTGGCAATCTGACGTTGACGGACAAGATAAAAGCAGGTTTTTCAGGCTACCTGGCTACGATTATACTCATGGGCATTGGTGCTACCTTGATTTACCAAGCTATTTCAAATTCACGAAGCGATGGATAGAGGCAAACTTTTGATATGGTTGGGCGTGGCCCTGGGACTGGGCGGGGTGGCATATTATGCTTTCGCCATGGGCTTGTTTCTGCCTAAGCCGGTGGATACGGCCCTGCCCCCTGGTACCACAGGAAAGAAAACCTACAAGATAAATTACATCACCCCGTGGGGATCTACAGATAACCCGGATTATGGGTTTACGGAGATAAGCGTAGAGCGTATTGCCGACTTTGCAATCGGGACAGTGATCAAAACCAGCAATTCAAGGTTTCCCGGACCTTATGCAATAGAGGATATCTGGGATTCTGGCCAGGGACATGGGTCGCTAAAAATCAATTTGCCCTTTACCGGGAGTGCGATTATGCAGAATGCAGGTATCCTGGAGATAGTGTAACAAATAAAAAAAAGCTGAAATATGGACTTTGAATCAATTAAAACATGGGTTATGGCTAACAAACTGCTCTCAGCCGGGGTAGGAGTATTGGCAATCGGGGCCATCGCCTATATGGTTACCAGAGTACAAAGTGGCAAAAGGGTTTCTTCAGGGCTTTCCGGCATTGGCAGACCAAAAGCACTGCGCAAAAGCAAACAGGCGAAGGCGGTTAAACTAATCGGGCTAACCTAAAATCAACAATCACACTAATTATAAACAATTAATTCTTACAACAATGTCAAAAACAAAATCGACCAGAACCAGGACCCGCAGAGCAATTGCCCATGCCAGGTTATCAATGAGCAAGATGTTTGCTGATGCCAAGCAGCCGGCAGCCATTATAGGAGGAATGATCGTTGGCAAGATAGCCTCTGATCTCCTTGATAAGGGGTTTAACGCAGCATCTACAACAGTATCCGGATTGAACGGAACTGTAAAAACGGTTGCAAAACCGATCATCCTATGCGCGGCCGGACTTGTGGGCATGCAAATGCTCAAAAATCCGATCGCTAAAAACGTTGCAATGGGTATTGCCACTTTTGGCGCCGCCAATGCAGTTACCGAGGGGTTAAATATTCCGGTATTTGCCAACATCACCGGTGGCAGCGCTCCCTTAGCTATTCCTCCTATAGCAACCACTGCAGGTTTTGGCAATGCAGGAAATGCTCCCTGGGGCTATGCCAATGAAATCAGGCCAGCCAGGCGGCTGACGAGTGGCAGTTTACCACGACTGAGTTTACTGTAAAACCAGAAACTTAAGAACATCAAAACAATCAATTATAAACCATAAAAATTATTTAACATGACTACATTAGGATCATTAGGAATTTTCCGGGGCATCCCTACGAGTGATGCCGCCGAGGTTATCAACTTCATCAAGGCTCGGGTGACGGCCGATCAGGCACGCCAGGTCTTTGACAACATGGCCAAGGCCGACGCTTCATTATACACCGAAAACCTTATTACCTCGGATCGCGAAAAATTCGCAACCCGCGTCGCACAACTTCCGGATGAAGTTATGACCCGCCTCACCAATGGTATTGAGCAGGCCATGGACGACGAAATCTACAGTGTTGTCCCATTGGGAGCAGCCGCAACCAACATCAACGATATTTTTCCCATCGCCGGGTCGCTGGACCTTGGACTTCGCAACATTGCGAATGCTAAACTGGATGCAAACCGGTATTTTCTGTTGACCGCCATCGAGTTGATGTATGGTATCGATGAAGCCAACAGTGGTGGAAGGGCTGGTTCCTTTACCAATTCTCAATACCCCTCGGCACTGTTTGCCGGAGAGATTGAGTTGAAACAGAATGGCCGCAGCATCATCCGCAAACAGTCACTTGGAATGTTCTTCAAAGGCATTCAGTCAACGAACAGCCATTTGAACGTAAGCTCCATTACCAATGTTTACCAGGGCCGCGCGGTGCATGTTCTTCACAATCCGAAATGGATCTATCCCCAGCAGGCCCTCAAGGGCGTGATGGAGTGGGCCGTAGCCCCCGGAGCCGCCAATTCGTATTTGAAGATCCGATTGATCGGGGTATCAAACGAGCGTGCATAAGAGCAGTTTAACCTTTTGGATAAAAAGGGGGAGCCATCCGCGCAAATCTTTGAGCATATTCTCTTCTGCCGGGAAGCTCCCCCTATCCAAGGGGGTTTCAATCATCAATTTCAATCATAAATAAAATAATTACCATGGAAGGCATTACCCCCATTACAGCCAAAGAGATAGTCGATAAAATCCAATCAATGATTGATTTTGATAAGTTGGAATTTAAGAATCTGGAAATCGAGAAAATAGAAATTGATGTTACAGCGGCCCTGGCCACTTATACAAAGCAACATATTACGGAAAGGGTGCACATGCAGGTTATTGGCGTTGCGCTGAACCTTACGGATGAATCGGCGCTGCCGGGAGCAACCATGTCTGTATCCATCGATGGCCAGGAGGTATTCCCAGGTGGGACCGAGGCTAAACTGCTATTTGCTTCCACTTCGGTTGCTCCTAACCAGAAGTTCTATACCTACCTTAAGCGCAATATAAACCAGACCAGGGTTGACATAACGTTCACCTCAAGCAGTTTTGCAAACCCCTACAAGGCTATTTTCTATTTACTCTGCACTAAAACAGCCTGATCGATGGTATTTTTTCATCTCACTACGATTGCTATCTCCTCGTGCCACTGCCTGACCAACTTTACGGACAAACTGCCCGGAAAGGCCAAACGTATTGTGGGGATCATTTTATCCACCAGTGCTACGCACGACTCGAAGGCTATCTGCCAGGTCGGCATCAGTTTGAACGGGGGAAAAGAGTATCCGATCAACCAATTGATTGTCTCCCATCGCACGGATCCTTTTACCAAAACATTCCCGCTACGGATGAATATTATGCATGATCGGAACAGTCTGGTCAGTGGATATGTCGAAGATCTTGGATCCGCACTCATTTATCCATACAACGTAAAAATCTCATTTATGCTGGAGGATGAACTGTGAGTTATTTACTTGATTATGCCCATCAGAAATTATCTGAGCTTCGCTTTGACCGGTGGAACTATGAAACCAGTGTACGGCTCATTGAGGCGGCCCCAAACTCGGTAGTTGAACTTTTATCAAACAATGATATTTTCTTTTTTGCCAATGCCTATACCAATGGAACTGCGGCAATTTCAGGAAAGATCATTGGAGAAAATATGGCCTTGAGCCTTACCCCGGCAATCAACCAGACTCTATTTTACAAACATCAATTTTATTTTATCGGTGAGATTAAAATAACAAATACCAGCTCATTAAACATCATGTATGTTGAATTATTGGTAATCACCCCACTCGAAAAACAATAAACACCCGGCAATGACAGATAAAGGAAGATTTCAATTTTTAGTTGAGCGGTTCAAAAAACTTGACGCTACGAGTAACCCCACCTACAAGTTTATGGTCACCGCACTGTTTGATGATCCATCACAACCACCATTTGCCTGTACGGGCAAGGAGAGGGGAGCCTCCAGACTCGAAGAGGCAGTTTTGTCGGCCATAAAAGGCCTTAAACCAGATGCTGTCAAAGTAGACAAGTATCCGAATTCCACGGCCGAGACGCCCGATGAAAGCAATGTATTCAGGGTTACATCCAGCGATAAAACCACTGAAAAGCCGCCAAAGCAAAAGGCCCAGCGCATTTTTAAGGAAAACGATCGCAGTATCGAAGAAAAGCTTGAGCAGTATATGGCTGGGATCGATGCAGCAAACAGTGAGCGACAAGCACTCTACACCGAGAAGCTTAACCTGCTGGGATCTGTAAACGAAAACAACCTGGATAAAATCCGCCATGAACACCAGCTGGCCATGCTGACGTTCCAGCATGAGCTGGAGAAAAAGGAGCTGGAGCGCACGATAAAAGAGAGGGAGGAAGAAAACGCAGATGTGGCCTCCCAGCTTCAGGAAGCGTTGGGGATGCTTGATACGCATAATAAGCGCTTCGAGCGGGAAGGGAAGTGGGAGAATTCGGCACGCGATATCACGGCCTTGGCAAAGGGTGCCTTTTCGGTAGCTCCGGGCCTGATGAAAATAGCCAATCAGTATGGCCTGGGCGGCCTGGCAGCAGCACTCACTGACGATTCGCTCTCTGTGGAAGGCATGTTGCCATCACCCGAAGGTTCATCCATTGAAGTGACAGAGGACCAGACTCAGGGAGAGAAATTCTCAAAAATCCAGAGCGTCATTAACTTCTGCAATGAGTTAAGTGAAACAGACCTTTCAGGGTTCTTGGTGATTGTTCGCGAATTTGAGAAGAACCCATCATCAATGAAGGATATTTTTGAACTCTTACAAGCATAATATGGCACGAAAACAATTTGTAATTCCGGTCATGGTATTTGCTGACTCACAGGCGGAAGCAAATGACATAAATAATGACATCAACGACCTTTTGAAAATATTAAAGGGTTCGGAGTTGAAAAGATTTGCCCAGGCGATCAAGAAGAAACCTGGTATTGTTAGCAGGGCAATAAAAGCCTTAAACTTTTTATAAAATGACAAAGTCACGGGTTCAAAGGGTTAGCAATTACCTGCCACAAGTAAACAAAAACTACCTGTGGGCAGGGGTATTCATTGTGGGGGTAACCGTAGGCCTTTATTATTGGGGTAAAAGCAATGGCACTGTCGAGCAGTATCCGATACCGGATGAGAATGGCACCAAGCCATTGACCCCGGATGAAACGAGGCAGATCAGCGAGCTATCCAATAGTATCCATACTGCAATTGACTCTAATTGGCATATTCTCACTGGTTGGGATTTTAAAGCGCTGACCAAACTATCGGCAAGTTCGGACCGGATTTTCATCGGGGCCTACAACTTTTACAATAAAGCGTTTTTGACCTCGCCCGATACCCTCTACACCGACCTGCAAAGTGTATGGACCTGGGTGCCGCCAACATTGCCATTCATTAATAACAGCGAAGCGACCAGACAGCTTTTCATTACCCTGTTTGCCCGCTTCGATCGACTTTCAATGAAATAAAGCCATAAACATGCAACAAAACTCAATTTCTCGAATTCAGCCTGTTTTGACTGGCACCATTGGCAAGGCGAATACGGTTGATCCAAAATCAGCGCCACCACCACCACCGCCACCGCCGCCGCCGCCGCCACCACCGTCTGACCCTCCATCACCGGTAACGACAACAACAAACAATTACTATGGGAGCAGCAATACTCCGGCCGATGATTATGGATATGGCCCGTTGGCCCCGATGACAGTATCGAGCGAGCCGACTGTGGTTCCGACACCAACGCCTCCGGTGGTAGCCGACCCGATCATAGAGAAAAAGGAAATCAAAGGGCTTTGGGGCATGGATTTGGGAACAACGCTTTCCGTTGCCATTGCATTAGCAGGGTTAATTTATATCGTTTACACAAAACAAAACACAAATGGCAACACTTCCCCGCGGATTAAGAAATAACAACCCAGGAAATCTACGCAAAAGCTCCTCGGTTTGGATGGGAGAGGTCCCTTCAGATGATCCGGACTTTGTAGCCTTTGAATCCATAGACTGGGGATACCGGGCCATTTTCGTGCTACTTCGCGGCTATATCGCAAAGGGGTATGATACCATTGAAAAGATCATAAACAGGTATGCTCCTACAATAGAGAACAATTCTCAGGCGTACATCACCCACGTGGTAAGCCTTACCGGTATCAGAGAGGACACGGTGATTGACGCTGATGATTCGCAGACGCTTATAAAGATCATCGCGGCCATCTCCTATCATGAAAACGGGGTTGCACCAAATTTCACGCAGGTAACAGCTGGATGGAACCTTCTTGGCAGGACCCAGGTTGCAAAAACGATTGGGTTTTCCACAGTGGCCTTGTTATTTGTGGTTTCGATAGGCTATTTATTGTTTGAATATTTCAAAGTAAAACCGGTATGAGCCAAAAAAGTCTGACAAAACGAAATTCATTTTCTACCAACATGCTCATTGTTTCAGCCATCGTTGTTGCCGGGGTTGCAGGGTATCTGCTGCTTACCAAAAACGCTGCCTCCACTCAGGGACAAACTATTCCGGCGGGGAATACAAATAACGGTGGCGGCACCCCGGCAGCTGTAAACCCACCAACCTGCCAAGGCAGAGCAGATGAGTTTCCATTGAAAGTAGGGGCAGGATTCAGCGGCCGGCCAAACCAGTTGTGCGAGGGGGAATATGTAAAAAATGTTCAACGCTACCTGAACTATTATACCTCCCTGGGCTATGGCAGTTTGACGGTAGATGGGAAACTGGGCGAGAAAACTTTGTCAGCCTACAAAGCGAGGTTTGACTCATACCTAGCCACTTACTCCGAGATCAGTCTGTCAGCTTATCAGAACATTATCAAAGAATTACCAACCCTTTAAAAAAACCAGCACATGAAATCAGCATCGGGATCAGGGCCGAAATCAAAGGCAGTAACACTTTTACCAAATAAAAAAAGCAATGTGCTATGGTGGGTACTTGGCATAGGCGGCTCATTGGCTGCATGGCTTTTGTTTTCATCCTTCAAGGCGGCAGAGACGGCATTACCTGGCAGCAATACAGGCATCCTGTTACCTCCATGCGGGGATGACTACAACTGCTCACGTGGGTACTGGTCTTGGGAACTTCTTAATACCGAACAGAAACGCCAGGATATTGCCCTACGGGCAAGCCAAGGCGGTAAAACCGTGATGCAACAGGCTTTTGATGAAGCTGTGCAAAGCATGAGCGGCTCGATGGTAAACCTTTCCACCTATCAGGGAGAGGTTAATGCAATTATAGCAAGTATTGGTGGCAGCGCATCCTGGCTGAAGGCAGTGCAGGATAAGGCGGTGATAAATAAAATATCCCTGGATCAGCAGTTAAGGGATGACGCCGTGTGGACTTTGATTTTCAATCTGAGCGACCGGGCGGCAAAATCTACCGTCTCCACCTCAACCGCCGCCGTAAGTGGCTTGGGTAACAGTGCAATCAACCTGTTATAATTATGCAGACGGCCCATCGATCTTTGTTTTCAGGAAAGAATATCACGGCAGACACAAGTTCAATCCCGAGCGGTTGTAATACTATAACTTTTGACAATTATGGCTCGACAAACTGCAAGATATTCATCAATGATCAAGAAAGTATCCATGGGGGTGATTATATCGTACTGCAGGCAGGAAAGATGTTGATTCTAGGCAATCGCTGCGACATCATTGTGCAGGATAAATTTGATATTGTTTTCTTGCCTTTAGAGGGATCAGTGAATGGAATCAACATTTTACGCGAAACGATTATGCTACTTACCTGATGATATTAATGTATATGTTTCGCCCTGGCTGTGGTCCGATGGTCTCCTTCACCCATTCGGTGAGTCTTTCGAAACAAGAGTTTATAGCCTTGCAGGGTCAGAGGGAATTTGAGGTTACTGACTTTATACTTACAGATTATTACATCCTTGTAGTGGAAGATATAATTCAAATGTCGAATCAAACGAAAGCGGGTCAGATTATAACATTTAGCAGTGGACTAAATCAGGGGAGCAGGGTGGTGGTATACGGTATTTGCGGTACGGTTTCAGGGAGCGTAAAGAAGCAGGAATTTACGGCCACTGCAGGCCAGACGATATTCACGGTAACGACATTCACCCTGACTGATAATTTCATATTCGTAATGGATGATGTTATCCAATCCGGAGTATCACGCAGTGGCAACGCTCTTGTCTACGAAAAGGGAGCAGCATTAGGATCAAAAATCATCATCTATGGGTAAAAAGATATTTATTTCCCTTCTGCTATTGATCCCGCTTTTGGCTTTAGCACAGCTGCGCCAGGGTATCATGGTATACCCGGATAAAAATACAGTGTTTGGTGCCACGCTTCCAGTGGGAACGCTTGTAAAAATATCGGACAGCGTCCAGATGTATGAGCTGATGGAAAAGTTTTCGGATACCTGCAACATGGATGATGTTTTTTTTTCGGGCCATTACCGGTTATTTCCTAAGAAAAATCAATCCTCTGAAATGACAAGGTGGGAGAAGGAGACTGCCACAGATGGGGAGAATAACTGGGCACTGCCTTTTACTATAAAGTTTACCTCAATAATTATTTATAACGGAACACCACTTCGGCCAGCGCAGTGGAGTGGCTCGGGTTCATCAATGCTGGTTGTTAATGTCAATGTTAAAAAGTATGATCATTTAGTATTAATCCATTAAACCAAAAAAGAATGAAAAAGTTAATTTTTGTTTTCGCTCTGTTTACCCTTGTAGCCTCGTTGGGGTTCGGGCAGGCAACTCCTTCGGGACAATTAAGGGTTCCTTTAGATGTAACTGTATTTAACCAGAACATCCCAATTGGAACAACGCTTTTTGTAGTATCTGATTCGCTGTACTATGTTTCAGTTGCGCCGGTGGCAAAAACGTTGTCACGTCTGGCAAGTAAAGATAGCTGGTTACTCATCGGGGGTGCCGGAGGAAGTACATCAGTAACTGATACGACCGGATTCTATTCTGCATTTCACATTGTCCAGGAGTTTGATGAATCGTCTAACGGCACAAAAGGAGAAACACACAAACTGGTGGGCATCGCTATTCCAAATTCCGTGTTGATCTCACTAAATGGGATGGAACTAAAGAAAAGCGAGTATTCGCTCACCAATAGTTCTTCCGGCCCGACATATGGTGAGGGAATTGGAGTATTTCATATAAGTATTCCTGTTTATCAATTTGACCGTGTGAAAATTCTTTATGCTTACAAAAAGGCTAACTCATCAGCTTCAGAGTAATATTCAGAGTATGTGATTGCCAGATTGTAAGCTATGCAAATTAGAAAAATATCATTTATTGTTTTGTTGGTGTTTCTTTGGAGTGGTCTATGTGCACAGATCACTCCAAAGGGCCAATATAGTGTGGCTAATTCCACGACGAATTTTGATATAAATATATCCGTAGGGAACACAGTTTACAATGTTGGTAATGGTAAATATTACATGTGCATTTCTGGGGCATTGAGCAGCGAAACCCTCACCAGTGCACCTTTAAAGTTTAAGGAAATACCCACAGGTAGTTGCCTTAGCTCTTTTAGCGAAACTGACCCGGTGGTCAAGGCAATATCGGGGATCATAAAATCAAACGGAACGACCATCTCGGCAGCAGTGTCGGGAACGGATTTCGCTCCGGCGCATAGTCACCCGTATGAAGCATCCGGAGCAGTTGCTACACACGCCGCTTTAACAACGACTGCACACGGGCTTGGAGCATCTGCCTTTCACCCAGATGCCTATTTTGCAACAGCTCACGCTCACCCGTATGAAGCGGCAAATGTTAACATTCAATCTCATATCACTTCTGCACATCAAGCAGTAATTAGTGGGACTGGTTTTGTCAAAGCAGTTGGTACTACCATTTCTTACGACAACAGTTCATATTCGCTTACTTCACACAATCACAGTGGCGTTTACTTAACCTCATATACTGAAACAGACCCCACCATTTCTGCCTGGGCTAAGTCTGGAACCAAACCGACCTATACTTATTCAGAGGTTGGGGCTGCTTCCACAAGTGATAGCCGGTTATCCGATGCACGCGTAGCAAGTGATGTTTATTCTTGGGCCAAAGCAGCAGTAAAACCGGGGTATTCATATAGTGAAGTTGGGGCTGCCCCTTCGAGTACAGTGTCATTTCCGGGTTTCGGAACGACAGGTACTACGGCAGCGAACGGAAATCATAACCACTCAGGGGTTTATTTGACAAGTTTTACAGAAACAGACCCCACTATTTCTGCATGGGCTAAGTCTGGAACAAAACCAACCTATACTTATTCAGAGGTCGGGGCCCAGCCGTTGACAACGAATTTGACTTCCCTAGGTGGTTTGACGAATGCTGCCGGGTGGTTGAAGAATAATGGGTCAGGTACATTTGCTTATTCAACCCCATCATATTCGGATGTAGGGGCTGCCGCTGCAGGGCACAATCATAACAGTACTTATCTAACATCCTTCACCGAAACTGATCCAACGGTGTCGGCTTGGGCTAAAGCAACTTCTAAGCCGTCCTATTCGTTTTCTGAGGTAGGTGCTGCACCTTCGAGTACAGTGTCATTTCCGGGCTTCGGTACGACTCATGCACTTGCCGCTTATGGAGATCACAACCATTCAGGCGTATATCTGACAAGTTTCACAGAAACCGATCCGACAATTTCCTCCTGGGCCAAAGCAGCCTCAAAGCCGGGTTATTCATATTCCGAGGTCGGGGCTGCACCTTCGGGCACGGTGTCATTTCCCGGCTTTGGGACAACTCATGCACTTTCTGCTTACGGGGATCACACCCATAGTTATTTGTCTTCCGAAACAGACCCGACTATTTACGCTTGGGCCAAGGCAGCTGCAAAACCGGGTTATTCCTATTCTGAGGTTGGGGCTGCACCTTCAGGCACAGTTTCATTTCCCGGCTTCGGCTCAACAGGAACAACCGCTTGTGTCGGGAATGATTCAAGACTTTCAGATTCCAGAATTGCAAGTGATGTTTCGGCTTGGGCCAAGGCCGGTACGAAACCGGGTTATTCATATTCTGAGGTTGGGGCCGCACCTTCAGGCACAGTTTCATTTCCAGGCTTTGGTACAACTCATGCACTTTCAGCCTATGGAGATCACACTCATAGTTATTTGTCTGCCGAAACCGATCCGTCTGTTTATGCTTGGGCAAAAGCAAGTACAAAGCCCTCGTATTCCTATTCTGAAGTCGGGGCTGCACCTTCGGGCACGGTATCATTTCCCGGCTTTGGCACAACCGTTTCAATGGCTGCAAACGGAAATCATACTCATGCCGGGGTTTATCTTACGTCTTACAGCGAAACCGATCCGAATGTTTCTGCATGGGCGAAGGCTGCTTCAAAGCCTTCTTATGCTTGGAGTGAAATATCAAGTAAACCAACCAACCTTTCATCGTTCACAAATGACCTTGGTAACTATGGAGGGTGGATAACGGGTTTCACCGAAACTGATCCTACAATTTACGCCTGGGCCAAGGCTGCGGCAAAACCCTCTTATTCATGGAGTGAAGTTACGAGCAAACCGACAGCATTATCAGGATTCTCAAATGATCTTGGAAACTATGGTGGTTGGATAACTGGATCGGGAAACACTTCGGGGAGTAGCGGATCATGTTCAGGCAATTCTGCCACAGCAACGAATTTCAATAACGGCAGTGCTTATTCATCAGGTGGAACGGTAACAGCAGTAACATTTACCGAAACATCAGCTCGGAAATACAAACATGATATTGCCCCGATGTCCCCTCAACTTCTGAACATTATGAAGTTGAATCCGGTGGACTATATGCTAAACTTGACAGGAAAGAAAGACAAAGGTTTTATTGCTGACGAAATCATACAGGTCTATCCGGAATTCGCAGACAGTACAGGGGTAAACTATTCGAAGATTGTCTCGGTACTTGTCAAAGGAATGCAGGAGCAGCAAGTGCAGATTGAGCAGTTGAAACAGGAAATAGAACTATTAAAATCGAAATAGTATGGCAGGATTAAAAGATACAACGGTTACGGGAACTCTGGCGGTAACGGGAGTTGCCACGGTTGGTGCACATACAACAGCATCTACGCCTCAAGTGGTAAATGTTTGTTATGGAACATCAACCCCCGGATCGGCTTCGGGAATTCCAGAAGGAACATTATACATTTTATACTCAGCCTAATTCATAAACTATGTCAACAAGACATTGGCTCGCAATCGGCTCAGAGTGGAAACACGTTAATGATTTTAAAATTGCCATAGGTGGAGCATGGAAACCCGTCAGTAAAGCCTATATCTGTATTGGTGGGGTTTGGAAGTTAATTTATGAATCCTCTAAGGCTATAGGAGGGACGGAGTCAGAGGATGCAACCTACAAGTATCATATTTTCTATTCATCAGGAACATTCACGGTAACCACAGCACTCACGGCAGACATTTTAATCGTTGCCGGGGGTGGTGGCGGATCAGCAGCAGACGGACTGGGTGGTGGCGGTGGTGGTGGCGGTGGAATGCAAGTAATTTCTGCCTCTTCCTTGGGAGTTGGCTCAACTACCGTGACCGTCGGAGCCGGGGGAGCCGGAGCAAAAGGAAATGCAGCCGCCGGCGGAAATTCATCATTCGGTGCTACGGTTGAATATGGCGGTGGCCGGGGTGGTGGATATGCAGTAGATGGGGGTGATGGCGGAAGTGGTGGTGGAGCCGGAAACGGAGACTTTACAGAAACTTATGGAGGGAACCCCACGTCAGGACTTGGAAATGCTGGTGGTGCGGCGTTTGGTGGTGACGGGAAAGCCTCCGGCGGTGGCGGTGGGGGTGGATCCTCCGATGTAGGAGAGGATAACGATCCACGACTCGAGAGAGGGGGTAATGGTGGACCCGGGAGAAGTTCAACCCTCTGCGGCTCGGCTGCAAATTATGCCGGTGGCGGCGGGGGTGGTGGTGAACCTCAAGGTATGTATCCCGGAGGATCAGGTGGTGTTGGTGGTGGCGGAAATGGTGGCGGTTGGAATGGATCAGGTGATGTTGAAGCCATAACCGGTACAATCAATACCGGTGGCGGTGGCGGTGGGGGTGGCCTACGGCAAGATCAAACTGATTTTATTCTTGGCAAAGCAGGAGGATCGGGAGTTGTCATAGTCAGGTATTTAAAATAGGGGAAATGGCACATTTTGCAAAGGTTGAAAATGGAATAGTAACTCAGGTAATTGTCGCGGAACAGGATTTCATTGACTGCGGGGCAGCCGGTGATCCCTCTACCTGGATACAAACGAGTTATAACACGTTTGGAGGCATTCACCTTACAGGTGGCACCCCTATGCGCAAGAACTTTGCCGGGATCGGGTTTACATACGACTCAGAAAGAGATGCTTTCATCCCCTTAAAGCCTTTCCCTTCATGGATTCTAAGTGAGCAGACCTGCCTTTATGATCCGCCCGTAACGATGCCCTCAGACGGGAAACGTTACAAGTGGAATGAGATGGAAACGTCGTGGAAGGAAATAGTAAAATGATAAACCTGATCAATCCCGAACTTTTCGATTATGCCTTTCCCTGGGGAAACCATTGCAATAAAACTGCAATAAACCTTGAAAAAAATGTTCATTGGCTTGCGAATTCCATTGTACTTGATAGCGTGAAAGAGCCCTCAGTGGGTTGGATCAAAGACGAAACAACCCTCTACCAGATTAAGGAAATCAAATCAGATTACAGCTGCGGACTGATCGTTTCCAAAGATCAATATGGATTCGGGGTTTATACGATGAAATGTAAACTCCCAAATTTTCGGGGCAGTTGGGTTGCCTTCTGGCTTTACGATGTTATCCCACCCCCGCAAGGAATACAATGCGAAGTGGATTTCGAACACTTCAGAAAGGATGCCTGCCTATTTGGAACCAGGCACAAACTTTCATTTACGTACCATGACGGGAATCGGGCAGACATCATAAAGAATGCCTGGTCATGCCTAGCGTGGGATCGCAAAGAAGTAACCATTCAACTGATCCTGCAACCTGATTTCTTTTCATGGGCTGTTAACGGGAGAACCGTTATGACAATCTACAAAAGGGAAGTTGTTCAGTTCCCTACAAAACCCATGAACATAATAGTAAACTCAGGCTTTGGAAATTGGGGTATCCAGGATGATAAGTTGCAACCCCTCGTCGTAACTGAATTCACCAAACAATGAACGAATTGAACTTATCGCTAAGTGAATTGGTCGGGATTGTGACCTTACTGGGAGCCTTTGTAACGGTGTGGATCAACACAAAGGTGAAGATCTCCCGTAATGAGACTTTGGTGAAATTGGAACTGTCAAGGATCGAATCCAAAAACGAAATGGAGATAAAACAACTTGAGACCACCACGAATCTGAAGATCGCAGGCATTGAGGCCCGCATCGGGGACTATATCAAATCCAGTTCAGAGACGATGATCACTTTCATTAAAGAAAACAAAGAGGATCACCGCGAGATCGCCCATGACGTAAAAAACATAAGACAGTCGATCTCGGCAATGGATATCAAACTGGCAAAAATGCAATAATTGAGAACTCTTAATATCACTAACCTTAAATTCAATAAACTATGAAAAAGATCATGTTACTGGTGGCCGTCTTCCTTTTGGGTTCGGTCGGATTATTTGCGCAGGTTGATTCAACAGTCGTAGTGCATACGCTTGATCCATTAAATACGCCGGTTCCGGGCGGGCCCTGGACTGATTGGATTGGATGGGGCATCGGTATTTTCTTATTTTTATGGGATACTGTCTCCAGGATCATCCCTACCGCCAAAGACTGGACTGTCGTAGGAAAGGTGGTCACGGTGCTAAACTGGGTGGCCTCAATGTTCAATGGAGTAGGTAATGCAGCCAGGGGAGTTAATGGACAGAAGGCAGCATTCAAAACAGTAATAAAATGACTGTAAAGAGGTGGGTCATTGTCGGTTTGGTGCTTTTAGGCGTCTTGATATTCGGGGGTCTCGGATGGTTTGGGTACAGGCTCTATAACAGGGCCGAAAAGTTCGAAGCTCTTTATTACAGCTGCTTAACTGCACCATCCGACTCGGCCATTCTGGTCAGAGAGAAACCGGTATTATCGCAGGATACTTTGCGCCCCTCGCCGCTACGACATTGGGTACAAACGATCATTGTACATGATACCATATTCAGGACCGATACCACGAAAACGGTTGAAGTCAATTTCTACGCCGACACCTATATAAAAGATGGGCTGCGTATAAATTATGAAGCCATCGCTGAGGGAGAATTAAAATCGATTCGTTTTCCTTCTATCGTATATCCTGAGAAGATCGTTACGATCACCCAGCGAATACCCCATCATGACACCCTGACCAAAACCCTCGAAAAATCACATCTTGGAATTTATGCAAAAGTAGCCGCCTGGGATAGGATATATGGTTTTGGCTCCGGCATTCAATATTCATACAGAGGAAAGTGGGCCGTGGCTGCAGGAATCCAAATTCAGCAACAGTACCACGCAGATGGAACAAAATATCTGCAACCTCTCGCTGAACTGGGAGTTTGCGTAAACATAAATTAAGAGATGAACACCTTTACCCACTCACAAGATCATTTACGCTATGTTTCAGCAGTTGAAACTTTGCTCCGAGCTTTTGCCAGCGGCAATAAAAGATCGGTAGAAAAGCTTGCAGCCACTTTTGGCATTACCAATCAAAATCTTATTAAAGAGCTTACCGAACTTGCCATTGTTCTGGTTGCGCGAGAAATTGCGCACGATGAAAAGCATACCTTACTACAGCGTTACCAGAGGATAGTAGACCTGTATAATCACCAGGTAAACCTTTCTCATCGTACCAGCCACTCAATGATCTTTCAGCAATATTCAACTCCGGCACCAATAGCATTTTTGGCTGGCAGTTATATTTTGCGCGGAACCAGTGGACTTTCAGGTGTACCGGCGTGGAAAAAGTTTTCCCGTCAATACACCAAAGGGTTTAAGGTTGATACCAAAAATATCATTGGCAATGCACATCAAAGCCCACAGTATTTTCCACCTTTACCAACATACTTTGAGCCGTCAGCTGGTAACGGGCTGCTCACAATAGCCTTTCCATCAAACCGCATGTGGGTTAATGAAGTTGATGAAGTAAGATCAGCAAACCTTGCGACACAAGGCTATTTAAAGCAAACATATTTGGATTCATCCGAGCCTTTCATTAGCGAATACCGATCTTTTGATGGAGTAATAACTAATCCTCCTTTCGGAACCTTGGATAAAACGGTCATGTATGATGAGTTCCGGATCAATGTTCTTGATCACCTGATGACATTGCGTGCCTTGGATACGATGAGGGATACGGGCCGCGCTGCTATCATCATCGGCGGACATACCTCCTGGGATGAGCAGGGCCGCATTCAGGCCGGCAAAAACCGGATCTTCTTTAACTATCTCTACAATCATTATTATGTTGATGATGTTTTGAACCTTGACGGCCATAAACTCTATTCACGCCAGGGAACTGCATTTGATGTTCGATTGATCCTGATCTCAGGCCGCAGGCCTAAATCGGAAGGTTATGCACCGCTGAAAAGCGAAAAGGATACCATTGTTTCAACGTTCGATGATCTGTGGAACCGGGTATCGGCGTTCTTCACTCATGAAAGCCAGAATCCTTTCATCGAACAAGTAGAGAAAGAACAACAGGCTCACCCTGAGCACCCCAAAGGGAGAGAGAAATTTTCTGAAACCCGCTACGTAGACCGCAGAGAAATCATCACCGATTCAAAATCCTTCCAGGGGCGGCAAAAGGAGTTTTCTAAAGAAACCGTAGAAAAAATCGTTTCGGAAGGGTATGACAAAAGCCAGGACCCGATTATCGTTTGGAAAGACCAGGATAAACAAAAATACATCGTCATATCCGGCCATTCCCGATGGAAGGCCTCAGAAATCCTTTATGAAAAAGGCGACGAAAGCCTTAGGATGATGCCGGTCAAGGTATTCATCGGAGATAAGGATGATGCGATGGACTATGCATTGATTGAAAGTAACCGCTCAGGGACGGGCGAAGGATTGAAAAGCGACCTGGTGGCATACAAGAAAGCAGCTTCCAAGGGCTTCAACAAGGAGTATCTGCTAAGGTATTTCAAGCCGGAGAGCTATCTGAGCCTTTTGAAAGACATTGCAATGCTCAATCCCGCTGGCCGGTTTATCGAATACCTGGACAGCGCTTCGGAGCAGTCGTTTCCATACCTCAAACGTAATGCGCAGTGGATCGGCACCCTTCGTCGGATTTACCCACAGTTGACTGATGCGCATGAAAACGAGCTGTTTGATTATATCTATAAAAGTGGCTCCGGGCTGAAAACCAGTAAGGATACTCTGTTTAAGCTCATGGACCGAAAACTTATGACGTTGGACTTTGAGAGGGAAAAACCGCTAAACCTTCACAATCTGCCATCCTCCAACGCATACAGTGATCCGCTGAAGGAGAAAATCAAAGAAATTGAAAATGAGATAGAGAAGTTGGAGCGTGAGCGACGGTACAATGAAGATTTGATAGTCCGTGCCAAGCAGGAAGAGAAAATGGAGATGGTTGAAAAAATCAAGAATAGGGTAAGTGATCTCAACAAAATAATACTGCGGAAAATTGAAGAAAAACAACGTACCGAGAAAATGATCGCAGAGGTTGAAAAAGAGGTTACCTACGATCTGTTTACCTCGATGGATGACCCCTCGCAACCTATTCCCGAATCCGGGAAAATGATTCACTCAGATCCTTCACTGGCAAAGCTCATAGCCATTGCCAGGGCAAGAGCCAGGGCAAGATTAAGGATAGAAATGTAGTATTTAAACGCATAAGAAAACTAGCATGAAAAGGACAAATAAGGCAATCGCCCTTGAATACGCAAAACTGAAGCTTCCCGGCTTGGCGCCATTCTGGACACAGATAATTGAAGAATCAAAGACCAGCCATAACCTCAGGGTACTGGTGATTGACCCATCGAGTAAGTACCAGAAAAAGGTGATTGAAATTTCACCCTCCTTTGTTATAAAGCATGTTACAAAACCCCTGGTCTCATTAAACGGACTTGGCAGCCCATATATCCCTACCGCAGAAACCTGTACCATCCTGGACACGATCGTTCCGGATTCAATGGATTATGAAACGCACATTGCCGTCCGCAAGGTAAAGCAGGCCACTGGTAACAACCTGGTTGAATATGTCAGGGATCGCCTGGGTCTGACCTCGGATCAGCTTTGCAAGGCATTAGCGGCCGAGCAGATTGACGCGGTGGCCATGGCCATCTACAACATTGAGGTGAAAGGCCAGGGTATTATCATAGGCGATCAAACCGGCATCGGCAAGGGGCGCATTGCAGCAGCCATGCTCCGCTATGGCCATATACAGGGATTAAAGCCGATTTTCATTTCTGAAAAACCAAACCTGTTTTCTGACATTTACCGCGACCTTATAGACATTGGAGCCGATGATGGAATTGCCATGGAGTTTACCAAAGAGGAACCGGTGCTGAAAAAGATCAAGTATGAACCCTGGGAAAAACTCTCGGATGAAGAAAAGGGTGAATATGACAACAGCGCAGAGAAGTATGCCGAGTTTATAGGTGATCCCGAGAATCAATACGAAGAGGTATTTACCAGGGTAAAGAACAAGGAGTTTGACTACAAAAAAGGTAACCGCCTTCGTCCGCTTATAATCAATAGCCGCGGACCAAAGACGAACGTCACCGATAAAAACGGTAACCTGCTTTATACCGGTATTGGCAATGCAGTAGGTAATAAAGAACTGGATAAAATATTCTTAAGCGGGAAGATCCCCGATGAATTTGATGTGGTGCTGGCCACCTACAGCCAGTTTAACAGCGACCGCCGGCCACTGAAACGTAATTTTCTCAGTGCGATCGCAAAGGGCAATATCATTGTCATGGATGAAGCCCATAACGCAAGTGGAAGCAGCAATACCGGGGAATTTTTGCAAGGAGTGTTGAAAGTGTGTAAAGGGGTGACATTCCTATCAGCAACATTTGCCAAGCGACCCGACAACATGCCGATCTACGCCATGAAAACGGCCATGGATGAAGCAAACTTGAGTAAAGATGAACTGGTTGGGGCGATCATCCAGGGGGGAGTGGCACTGCAGGAAATTCTTTCTTCTCAATTGGTCTTAGAAGGTCAGATGCTCAGGCGCGAGAGATCCTTCGAAGGCATTGAAGTCAACTATATTGTGCTTACTGATAAAGAATATGAGCACCGCGCCATCAGCGATAACATCACCCATATTCTTCGCGATATTATCGCCTTCCAGCAGGATTTTATAAAACCATCGATCAAAGCGATGGATAAGGCCCTGGCCAAGGAAGGAAAAGAGGTCAAGGCAACCGGAGGCACCAGTAGGGCAGGAGTTGATAATACACCCTATTTTTCAAAGGTGCATAATGTGATCAGCCAGATGCTTTTCTCAATCAAAGCAGATTCGGTAGCTCTTCGGGCCATTGAACGATTAAAAGAGGGTAAAAAGCCCATCATTGCCTTCGCCTCTACGATGGGTGCATTTCTGGAAAGCATCGAAACGCAGGACGGACGGGAGGTCACGGCGGGCGATGTGATCAACACCGATTTTGCAACCGTACTGATGCGAGGGCTGGATGGAGTCATGAGATATACGGTAAAGAACCATGCCGGAGTCGGGACCAAGGAGGTATTTTCATTGGATGAACTTTCCCAGGATGGAAGGGATGAGTATTTCCGCATTGCCGAAAACATCCGGGGGGCAACCAGTGGAATCTCAATCTCACCCATCGACCGGATCATTTCACTCATCGAAGCTGCCGGGTACTCCGTGGCTGAGATCACCGGGCGCAAGCTGGAGGTGATCTTTGATGTGAAAAAAGCATCGATGCGCAAGGACAAGATCAACAGACAAGAGCCTGAACCAAAAAAGCCAAGTGAAAAATTAATGCCTGGCGATATTCAAATGTTTTTTCCATTGACCTCACGGATTATGCCCCCGTTCCAGCAGAGAGTCCTCGTAGGTAGCCAGGAACACTGGCGCACCTTGGAGGATCTGGAAGCCACCATTCACGTCATTCCAAAATCTTCTGATGTACTTGAAAACATAAGCAAGGTTGCAGGTCAGACAGAATCAAAATTTGCAATGGCATTCTTACATTTCTTTTATGGCGGCAGCAATTGGTGGATAACAGAATGGGATGGAAAGGATACTTTTTTTGGCTTCGCGTGTTTGAACGGGGACTGGCAAATGGCCGAGTGGGGCTATGTGTCTTTATCAGAATTAAAAAGCACCGGCAAGGTCGAGCTGGATTTTTATTTTACCCCGGAATTAATGTGGGATATCCTACGCAAAGAGGATGCGGATGACTATATCACGGATGCACGCTTGGACCAGGCTCATCAAAGTCTATCGGCCGTATTGAAAGGAGCCTGGCAGGATTATATCAACGAAAAAAACAAACTCTCCGGACTTGGCAAAGCAGAGGAAGAAACCATGATGGGCGTGGTGATGAACCGAAGGCGCATGAACACCAATGATGCCTTTCGACTATTCAACAATAACGAAGTGGATGTACTTATGATCAACCAAAGTGGATCCACCGGTGCATCGGCTCATGCAGTGGTAACCGACAAGGTAAAGCTCGAAGAGGTAAAGCAGCGGGTGATGATCATCCTGCAGGCCGAGCTGAACATCAACACTGAAGTACAGAAGCGTGGACGTATCAATCGCACCGGCCAGGTCATCAAGCCGATTTACGATTATGTAAATTCTGCCATCCCGGCTGAAAAGCGCCAAATGATGATGCTTCAGAAGAAGCTAAAGAGCCTTGATGCGAACACCACGAGTAATCAGAAGCAAAGTGAAAAGATACTTAGTGTCGATGATTTTCTCAACAAATACGGCGATGCAATCGTGTATCAATACTTGGAAGAAAACCCAGGGCTAAACCTTTTGTTGGGAGATATCCTAAAAAAGGAACAGGAAAATCCGGACGTGGCAGCCATAAAAGAGAACATCTCATTAAAAGCATCTGGCCGGGTGGCGGTACTATCCTGCCAGAGGCAGGAGAAGTTTTACTCTGACATTATTGAAAGCTACAAGAGTAAAATCCAAAACCTTAAAAACAAAGGGGAATTCGATCTTGAGGTCGAAACCATGAACCTGGAAGCTGAAACATTAGAGGCCAAAATAGTGGTGGCGGGCAAAGGCGGTAAAAGTGTGTTTGCCGCTGATACGATAATTGAACGCTGCAGGGTGAATAATCTGCGCAAACCTTACTCAAAGCTTGAACTGACAAACCTTATTGAAGATGCGCTCGGTGAATCGACGGCTCAGGATGCAAAAGTGGAATTAAGAGAACGCTATAAGGATTTCACCGATCATAGGCTCAATGAAGACTTGGAAGAAATATTGAAGCGTTACGAAAAACATCTTTCCTCGATCACCGGGGATAAACAATACAAAAAGCTTGAATCGGCTAAGGACCAAGGGCAATATGTTGAAAAGCGGTCGGAAGAAATTCTGTTGGAGCGCAACATGAAAATAGACCAGGCCAAAGAAAATTCGGCCAGCCGGTTTGACTACATGGATGGGATATTCAAATCATTTGAAACAGGCAAAGGATATAATTATCCCTCTGGGTCTGCCAACGTGCCTTGTGTGTTCATTAAATACACCATTAATAAAGAAAAGCCCAATCCTTTTGCTCCATCATCTGTATCACTGAGGTTTGCCATTGCCAGCAGTATCAAGGTCATTGATTTAGTATGTAGCGGAGAAGAGGGCACATTGATTCAGTCCATTATGGGGGCTTCAATGTGGTTGAGCACCTATACCGCTTCGGATTATGTTGAAAACTGGGAAAGGCACATTAAGAATACCAGTTCCACAAAAAAGGAGTGCTATATTATTACCGGCAATATTTTACAAGCCTATGCACATTTTACAGGCCATCTGATTTCCTATACTACAAGCGATGGCGGAGTTAAAAAAGGAATCCTGATGCCTGATTTATGGCAACCGGATGCACGCAAAGGCACAAACCTGGTTACCATTCCTATTGACAAGTGCCGCAAGATCATTTTTGATATAAACGAATACGGGCAGGAGCAGCTAAAAAGCACCAATGGCTTGTTTATTGAAAAGAAAACATGGCAGCGCAGCTGGGCCATCATTGTTCCCAAATCAAAAGCATTCCAGGACATCTTCAAAGACAAAGACCTTATCGGGGTGTGTACAAATCCGGATGACGGGTTCAATATGATCAGTAGCCGCATGGTTGCTAAGTTTGAAAAAGAGCAGATGAACCAGGTCATCGATATTTTGCAGTATAAATTTTCAGTCAACCTGCAGCTTGATCCGGAAGTGTTCAACCTGAATTTTGATGTAACACCCACTAAAGATAAACCGGTTAAAGATGCTCAGACCAGGAATGCGGAAGCCGAATTCCAAAGAGACAAACAAGGATTTGAATGTCGGAAGAACCCATCCGCCTGTGCTCCCCAAGTACAGACAAAACCACTCATCGACAAAGAGATGTCAAGGAAAATAGCCATCGCCAGGGCGCGGGCCAGGGCAAGGGCCAGACTGCTTCAATAACTAAAAAACATGGAAACCAAAAAAATGATAGGCATCGGTATTCTTTCTCTTTCTCTTGCGACAATAGTTTATTATCTGATCAGTCGCACCAGGGGGATAACCGCTTCGGATAAGCAGAACCGCCTTATCTCGTTCTCAACCTCGTACTGCCTGTCTGGCCTTAATGGAACCATGAACATTAATCTCCCGGCGGTGAGCGATGCCTATTACCAGGATTATGAAGTCTCGCAAAACCGGGTAAAGCTAAATTCCATCAAAAGCAGATTTGGCCGCTTGGTGGATAGTATATCCCAAATGACCAAACTATCGGATTCGCTGATCTATTCCTTTATTTTCATTGAAAGCAGGGGAGATGAGCTTGCCGTAAGTGGCAAGGCCGTAGGATTGATGCAGGTAGGGGTGAACAGTGCCACCGATATCATTTTCACAGAATACAAAAAGGGCCGGTTGAATTCTTCGGAGATAGCCCTGTTGCAAAAACACCTTGGCTCACGGCTGAATCAAATTTTCTCGATGAAATCCCCCGGGACGGACCAGGTGGTTACCTCATCGGACCTTTTCAATCCCGAGCTGAATATCCTGATCGGATGCCTTTACCTGGGCCAGTTGATCGATGAACATCAGGAAAATAACTCTGTGCGATTGGATAAGGTTGTAACCCGGTACAATATGGGTTACTATTCTTTTAGTAAGGGAAGTCAGTTAATCGGTGATGCCATGGATATAATTGCCAAGGTTAACCCGGTGACCAGGGCATATATTACCAAGCTGATCGGCAGAAACGGGGTCCTTGAAATGTTAGAGGCAGAAAAATGTGGATAATATGAAAATCGTAAAACAAAAGCCAATGAAATACCCGACAAATAAGGAAATCATTGTATTTGGCAATGATGTATTGCAGGGAATTGATTTGAAGCAGTTATCCAAAGTTCCGGATATCACGATCTCAATCAACAGAAACATTGATGTAAAGTATCCGGTAAAGTCACCCGAAGAGGTTGCCCAGGTAATACGTGATATTATCAATCCTTTGGTTGAGACGCAGGAACTCTTTATTTGTCTGTACTTGAATGTTAAGAATGAGATAATAAGCGTTTACCGCCATAGCGCTGGTACTACAAGTTCCACCCTGGTTGACACCAAGATTATACTGTTGGGAGCCATCCGGCAATTAGCGGCATCAATCATCATTGCCCATAACCACCCTTCGGGAAGCACTGTGCCATCTCCTGCCGATTCTTCAATAACAAAAATGATCAAAGCCGCAGGGGAGACCCATGGGATCAAACTACTCGATTCAATGATTGTTACAAAAAGGAGCTTCTATTCGTTTGCCAATGAAAATAAAGAGTTTAACCTCAGTGGGATCATCTATCCGATCAATGGGTTACCAGAAAAAAGAAAAACCAAACAAACTCAAAATATCATGATAACAAAAACTAACCTGAAAGACCGCATTGACAGCATTGATTTGTCAGAAGATAAAAAGCTGCGCGAAGATGTTGAATCCATAAGTGACATCACCAGTCAGTTCACGGACTTTTCATTTACAGATGCAGACCCGGAGCTAAACGTATTTGTCGATCAAACCATCGATGATCTGAACCAGCATGTTAAATCAAAAGCAAAAGAGGCAGATAAGCCCGATGAAGCTGAAGAACCAGTCAAAACAGAGAAGAGAAAGAGCAGGAGCGCAGCAACTAAAAAGCCTAAGGCAGAAAAACAAAGGACTGAAAAGCCGAAAAAGGTAAAGGTCGAAAAGCCCAAAAGGGTAAAAAAAGAAAAGACGCCGAAACCTAAAAAGCAGGACAGCGCTGAGTATGTCGAATCGGTATTGCCGGAGGTCCGAATAATCAAGCGATACGTCGGGATGGATGGTAAAAACCTCACAAAGGAGAAAATCCTGACATTTATCAGTACCATTCAGCGCCTTATCCGCTCACATGCCATCCGCAAAACGTCAAAATATGCCGATGAGGTCATGCATGTTCAGAATGAACTGATAAAGGCATGGAATAAGCATAAAAATTCATCAACTACTTTTTTGTTTAATCTTGACAGCAGCGATAACGCGGTAATGCAGTCATACAGGCAGATTGCAAATAGTCAGAAGCCCTGCATGGCCATTAGACTTATCAAACGATATATCGCAATTCACGGAAAGAACGATGTTTATGAGAAAGCTTTAGGCTTAAGACTTGAAATTGCGTCATTCCTCGAAAAGGATCCGGATGGGAAATACGCTACCGAGTTAAAAGAATTGAAAAAGCATTTATTTGATTTCATCGACGGGAAAACGTTATCCCCTGAACTAACCGAGCAACAATTAAATGGATTTCAGGGATTGGGATTGATAGACTACAGGAATTTAAAAAAAGGAGACGATGTTGCTCCTCTCACGGGAGTCAGGGGTAAGGTGATAAAGGCCGTTGCAGATAGAGTTGGAATCGACGCAACCTCGGATCATCATCGGTCAAAAAAAAAACTAAGAAAGCATAAAGCAGGCCAATCACTCGGAGAGTGCCCATGCCAGGTAACATCGCCCACACTCGGCAGTATAGCTGAACAGCCGAATATAATGCCCGCCTCCGATTTTAAAAAAATGGATTTTTCACCCGTTGGGTATAAGGGTAAATGGTTATCGTTAATCGGAGATCCGGTTGAGCCCTTCATGCTCATGTGCTGGTCTAAGCCTGGCAAGGGCAAAACGACACTTATGATTGAATTTGCCGGATACCTGGCTGCAGAACTAAGCAAAAAGGTTTTGTTTGTATCAAAAGAGGAAGGTCTAAATCATACGTTGAAGGATAAATTCTCCCGCATGAATGCCTTCTCCCCAAACATATTCGTCTCCGAATCCATACCGGCAGACCTTTCCGCCTACAACTATGTTTTTTTAGACAGTGTAAACCAGCTACAGCTATCAATTGAGGATATCAGCGCGTTAAAGGATAAATACCCATTAGTTTCTTTCATTCTGATATTCCAGGCCACTGTGGATGGAAATTATCGCGGTACCAAGGACTTTGAACACTTGGTTGACGTTTCAATCAATATCAATGATCAGGGATATGCCTCGGCTCAGAAAACCCGTTTTGGTGGGAATGGTACTATCAATGTGTTTCAGGAAGAATTTGAAGAGATATATAAATTCACCACCCTCCAGGATGCCGAAAGGTTCAGGGATAAAAAGAAGATTGAAGGCATCTCCTTAAGGATCGCCCAGGGTGACGATGGAAAAATATGGGTCATTAAAAACGAAAAGGCAGAACAACTGTACCAAAAAGGGTTTACGATCTTGTAAGCTGTAAGCGTTACCTGATATTGATGTGAATGTGTGTGGCAAGTTTAAATCGGCACAAGGTGGTCAAATGCTCCGGCTTTTCCAGCAAGGCTCAGCAATTATTTTGGGAATTCAGCATGGTTTTGGAAGGGACTTCAGGTTGATTATGATCTGGAAGAAGCCTTATCAAAAAAGCCTGATTTGTTAAAAACCGTAAAACGGTTAAAACTTAACGCCGTATAGTGTCCGTGGTTGCCTTTTATAATAACTTTACGGTTTCCAAAACTGATACCATGAAGAAACTGTTATTTCCGCTCTTTTTTTTCTGGATCAACATCCTGATTGCTCAGAATTTCCAGAATATCTGTACACCCGGCATCACGTTTTACAGAAGCCCGGATAATTATTTCATGGCATTCAGGAGCGATTCCGTGCTCCCGGTCGGGGTTGGAGATACCCTGTTTTTCTCCTACCGGGCAATACGCACCCTTGCGGATACCGGCTGTCTGGATACAACCAGCGGTTCCATTCTTGGCAGGAAAATTTACAAAACCCAAACCGGCTGGTTTTACCTGTACAACCGGAACGGTGATACGGTAAAGATCAATACGCAGGCAACCTTAAATCAATCGTGGCGGTTTTGTCCCCTTGCGGCAAACGGATACCTTGAGGCAAAAGTGACTTCGGTCATTTCCGACAGCGTTC
>Ga0268283_1000301_pt1 | contig 38801 bp, 36 predicted proteins | sample saktaG_13_FD_190140 | JGI IMG/M metagenome (GOLD analysis project Ga0268283, IMG submission 190140) | Saline water microbial communities from Sakinaw Lake, British Columbia, Canada - sak_2013_06_06_36m | ecosystem: Environmental > Aquatic > Non-marine Saline and Alkaline > Saline ...
ATAGCAGTTCCTGTTGCATTGCTTTTAATTTTCGTTTTGTTGTATTTTACATTTAATTCTGCGAAACAATCTCTGCTGATCTTTACGGCAGTTCCCATGTCGGCAATTGGGGGCATATTTGCACTTTGGCTGCGCGGAATGAATTTCTCAATCTCTGCAGGTGTAGGATTTATTGCACTGTTTGGGGTTGCCGTTCTCAATGGAATAGTATTAATAGCTGAGTTTAACAGGCTTGAAAAGGAGGGTGTAATCGACATAACAGAGCGTGTTCTGAAAGGTCTTCAAACCAGATTGCGTCCGGTAATTATGACAGCTGCAGTTGCATCTCTTGGATTCTTACCCATGGCATTATCAACATCGGCAGGTGCCGAAGTACAGAAACCTTTGGCCACAGTAGTTATAGGAGGACTGATCACGGCAACTTTGCTGACACTTCTCATTCTTCCTGTTTTTTACATCTTTTTCTCTTCTACAAATTTCAGATTGGGATTTAAGGGCAAATCAGCAAAAAAACTTACAATTATTATACTGTTGATTGCTGGCTCTTCATTTTTAAACAATGTGAATGCACAACAACCAAGGATAATTAATTTACATGATGCAATTCAAACGGCATTAGACAGTAATCTTTCGGTTAAATCAGCAGCCTTATCGATTGATGTACAAAGGGCCCTTAAAGGTACTTCTTTGGATCTTCCAAAAACAGTTATTGATGTTCAGCTTGGCCAGTTTAATTCATATACAAACGATAATAGTTTTACAATTTCCCAATCATTTGCTTTCCCGTCAGTTTATCTTAATCAATCTAAGCTGGCAAAAGCCAATGTTAAAAGCAGCGAATTGCAATACATGGTTTCTCAACTTGAAATTGCCACACAGGTAAAACAAATTTACTGGCAATATGTGTTCCTGACCTCAAAGCAAAATTTGCTTGGTTACCAGGATAGTCTTTATTCGGGTTTCTTACATGCTGCGGAATTAAGGGCAAAATCCGGTGAAACAAATCACCTTGAAATGATCACCGCTCGCTCTCAAAGTATGGAAATAAAAAACCAGTTGTATCAGGCGACCTCTGATATTGCAATCTGTGGCCGTAAACTAATGGTCTTACTGAATAGCAAAACGGTATTGATACCCTCAGTTACGGAAGTGCATCGGATAAATTTCACACTAAATTCTGACAGCCTATCAGTTATTCAGAATCCATCTCTGAGTTTTATGAAACAACAGGTAGAGGTTTCTCAGATTGAGAGAAAACTTGAGCATAGTCAGATGTTGCCCGATTTAAATATCGGCTATTCCAGCCAGACAATTATAGGAACTCAGGATATAAACGGATTACCACGAAATTTTGGTAAGGGGGATCGGTTTACAGGTGTTCAGGCAGGAATAACTTTCCCATTGTGGATTGCTCCCTATATTTCAAGGGCAAAGGCAGCGAAAATATCGGAAAACATTGCACGAACAAACGCTGAAAATTATGACAATTCACTTACGGGTAATTTTCAGTCATTAATTGATGAATATAATAAATACAATTCAAGTGTTGATTATTATGAAAAACAGGCTGTTCCTGAAGCCAACATCATAATTGACCAGGCAACCCGAAGTTATAATGCCGGAGCCTTGGACTATCTTGATTATGTAATGACATTGAGCAGAGCATTGGCAATCAGACAGAATTATCTTGAGGCACTTAACAGCTACAATCAAACTATTATTTCAATTGAATATATAACAGGTAAAATATTTTAAACTTTAAATAACATGGCAAAAGTAAATATCAAATTATCAATAATTATATTTGGAATACTTATATTCTTAAACTCTTGTGTTAATGAGGATAGTAAGACTATTGCGGATCCAACAGCAGAGGAGGTTCTTCCTGAGAATATCGTTGAATTACGTGAAGATCAAATTAAGCTTTCCGGTGTTCAGATCGGTTCAGTTGAATTACAGTCAGTGAGCAGCACGCTAAAAGTTAATGGAATTGTTTCAGTAGCTCCACAAAATCACGCAACCGTTTGTATGCCTCTCGGAGGTTTTATTAAGAGTGCTACGCTGATGCCAGGGAATGTTGTAACCAAAGGTCAAACACTTGCATTAATCGAGAATCAGGATTTTGTTGATATTCAACAGAATTATCTTGAAGCAAAAAACAAGCTGGTATTTGCTGAAGCAGATTTTAAACGTCATTCAGATTTATACAAAGCCGATGTGTATTCAGAGCAAAATGTACAACAGGTCACCGTTGATTATAAAAACCTGAAGGCTTTGGTTAGATCTCTTGAACAAAAACTTATACTAATTGGAATTAATCCGGATCAACTCAATGAGGACAATATCAGCAATACAGTAACCCTTGTATCCCCCATCAATGGATTTCTGAAAGCAGTAAATATAAATATCGGGAAATTTGTTTCCCCGACCGATGTGCTATTCGAAATTGTAAACAGAGATAAGTTGTTTCTTGAGCTGACCTTGTTTGAAAAAGATGCAATTAAAGTGGCTTCAGGTCAAAAAATAAAATTTTATATTAATAATGAAACTGAAGCACATGAGGCAGTGATTTCTCAAACCGGAAAATCTATTAGTGATGATAAAACATTCAGGGTTTATGCAACGGTATCAAGCACCTGCAAAAATGTATTACCAGGTATGTACGTAAATGCGCTCATTGAAGAATCGGATATTAAAACTACGGCGGTTCCCTCAGAGGCAGTAGTAAGTTTTGATGACAAGGATTATATCTTTATTTTCGAAAAAAACAAAGTTGAAGCCGGGCAACCTTTCACAGAATATAAAATTATCGAAGTTAAAAAGGGAGTATCATCTTCCGGATTTACCGGAATAACACTTCCAGAAGGATTTGATATTAATACTGCAAAGGTTGTTGTAAAAGGAGCGTATAATCTTCTTTCGGCAATGAAAAATGCTGGTGAGATGGCCTGCTGATTATTTAAAAAATTTTAGAACAACACTATACTCATGTGTACTAAATATATTTATAGGTATTATTATGTCACCAATTAATTCATTGAAGCGAAAGTGTTAAACTTCTGTTAAAAATTAACACTCTCGCTTTTTAAACGATACCTTTACTGAAATTGAAGTTCAATGATGAAACGCTTCATTAACATATTGGTTACAGGTTTATTTTTTTTCACTACAACAGGATTCACCGTCACAAGACATTATTGTGGTGATAATCTGATTTCCGTTGCCATTGACTCAACACCTGTTGGTTGTGGGATGAACGGTGGATGTTGCCATAATGAAAGCACTCTTTTCCAGTTAAAAGAAGATATAACATTAACTCAGGCTGTTGATCTGGATACTGAATTTTCATTTGATATTCAAGCATACCAAAATGAATTGATTATCTTAAACCCAACTGAAGCATTTGTTTCAAATTCCTATCTTAAATACGAAATTCCACCACCTGATTTATCAGTCTATCTAGCTGAAATCCAATCTTTCCGTTTATAAAGTTTAGTTTATAATTCAGCTCCTGCATAGGCAATTAACCTACTGCGGTTGATGTATCTTTACATAAATTTCATTTTTTAAACTAAACTTTCATTTTTATGATTAATAAAATCATACGATTTTTCCTTGAAAACAAAATGATTACCATTTTGTTGTTCATTGTTTTCATCCTTTTGGGAACGGTTTATGCCCCCTTCAATTGGCATTCGGGCTTATTGCCCCGCGATCCGGTTCCTGTAGATGCCATTCCCGACATCGGTGATAACCAACAAATTGTAGCTACCGAATGGATGGGTCGATCTCCAAAAGACATCGAAGACCAAATTACTTATCCTTTAACCACTTCTCTTTTGGGAATCCCCGGTGTGAAAACGATTCGCAGTACCTCTATGTTCGGAATGTCATTCATTTATATCATTTTTGAGGATAATATAGAATTCTATTGGAGCCGATCTCGCATCCTCGAAAAACTGAATTCTTTACCATCAGGAACTTTACCCCAGGGAGCTCAACCCACCCTTGGACCTGATGCAACAGCTTTGGGTCAGATTTTTTGGTACACCCTTGAAGGGCGCGATCCTCAAACCGGAAAACCAACCGGCGGTTGGGATCCTCAGGAATTAAGAACCATTCAGGACTATTACGTTAAATATTCTCTTTCTGCTTCAAATGGAGTTTCGGAAGTAGCGACAATTGGTGGTTTCGTTAAAGAATATCAGGTTGATATCGACCCAAATGCCATGAAAGCTTTTGGTGTTTCGGTGATGGATATCATGCAAGCTGTCAAAAAAAGTAACCTAGATATCGGAGCCGAAACCATCGAACTTAATAAAGTGGAATATGTTATCCGTGGCTTAGGATATATTAAAAATCTGGATGATTTAAAAGAAGCTGTAGTTAATGTTCGAAACAATGTTCCGGTTCGTATTAGTGATGTGGCCAAAGTGAGTTTTGGTCCTGCACCTCGTCGTGGCGGATTGGATAAAGACGGAGTTGAAGCTGTTGGTGCCGTGGTAGTTGCCCGTTATGGTTCAAACCCGATGGAAGTCATTAATAATGTTAAAAAGAAAATTGCAGAAATCGCCCCCGGACTTCCACAAAAAACATTGCCGGATGGTACAATTTCAAAAGTTACCGTAATTCCTTTTTACGACCGAACAAGTTTAATCAAGGAAACCATTGGTACCCTTGAATCAGCATTATCACACGAAATTCTTATCGCAATAATCGTCATCATTTTTCTGGTTTTAAACCTAAGGGCATCCATCTTAATTTCATCACTATTGCCGGTGGCTGTACTGATGACCTTTATCGTTATGAAATGGGTAGGTGTTGAAGCCAATATCGTTGCCCTTTCGGGTATTGCAATTGCAATAGGCGTGATGGTGGATGTGGGGATTGTTTTTGTGGAAAATATCATAAGGCATCTTGAAATGCCTGAAAATATTGATGCCAAAGGCAAGCACCTGATCTCGGTCATTTACTCAGCCACTACTGAAGTTTCATCGGCCATTACTACTGCACTGGGAACAACCATTGTTAGTTTTTTGCCCGTTTTTGCCATGCAAGCTGCCGAAGGGAAATTATTCAGGCCACTAGCTTTTACCAAAACCTTCGCTTTGCTGGCCTCCTTTGTTTTAGGGATCATCGTTTTACCAACACTTGCAAATATTATTTTTTCAGTCAAATTTGACAAAAAAAGAATCAGCCGGATATTCAATACCATTTTGATTGCAGCAGGAATTCTTTTTACCGTGGCGTGGGGTCAAATACCAGCCTTAGCTTTAGTCCTTATCGGGCTAAACAACTTGTTCGAAAACCGATGGCCCGAAAGCAGAAAAGAAATGACGAATTATATCAACATTGGGATCACTTTGTTGGTAACAGTCTGGTATCTATCCATTGAGTGGTTACCTCTGGGAGCCGCCAACAGCAATGTGGCTAACTATTTATTCGTTGCAATTTTGATCGCACTGATTCTCGGAACTTTATTAACGATTGTCAATTTTTATGTTCCCATCCTTCGTTGGGCACTTAAAAACAAATGGAAATTTATGGCATTGCCCATTTTCACTATTTTATTTGGAATTTTAGCATGGCAAGGAGCTAACCGGATATTTGGGTTTATGCCTGAGAATGTGAAGCAAACTGCTTTCTGGCAATCTTTTGATAAAACATTTCCGGGTATCGGGAAGGAATTCATGCCTGCTTTAGATGAAGGTTCATTTTTGCTCATGCCCACCAGCATGCCTCACAGCGGCATCGAAATGAACCAGGAATATGTTGAATTGCTGGATAAAAGATTATCAACCATTCCGGAAGTAGAGCTTGCCGTTGGAAAATGGGGACGAATCAACTCAGCACTTGACCCTGCTCCTGTACAGATGTTTGAAAATACCATTAATTATGTATCAGAGTTTATACTTGATGAAGATGGGCATAGAATGGGTTTTAAAGTGGATAAAGAAGGCGGTTTTATTTTGAAAGATGGAACAACTTATAATGCTGAGCGTGATGGATTCAGAAAAATAAAAGAGGAAGAATTAATTCCTGATAAAAATGGAGATAATTTGCGACAGTGGCGTCCGGAAATCAAATCGCCCGACGACATTTGGGATGAAATTGTAAAGGTGACCAATATTCCGGGATTGACCTCTGCACCCAAATTACAACCTATTCAAACCCGGCTGGTGATGTTATCAACCGGAATGCGTGCACCCATGGGATTAAAAGTGTATGGCCCCGATTTGGAAACCATCGAAACTGCCGGAATTGAGTTGGAGTCGATTTTAAAAGAAATTCCATCAATACAGGCATCATCGGTATTTTATGATCGGGCTGTTGGTGCACCTTATATCGAGATTAAATTAAACCGAAAAGCCATTGCCCGATACGGAATGACCGTACAAGATGTTCAGGAAATTTTACAGGTTGCAGTTGGTGGAATGGCTCTTACCAGCACAGTTGAAGGCCGTGAGCGATTTCCGGTAAGGGTTCGTTATGCTCGTGAACTACGCAGCACTCCCGAAGATATCAAAAAAATACTTGTTCCTTCAATGACCGGAGTTCAGATACCTTTAGGTGAATTGGTTGATATTGGATATACACGTGGTCCCCAAATGATTCGAAGTGAAAATACCTTCCTAAATGGTTATGTAATTTTTGATAAAATCTCAGGAAAAGCAGAAGTGGATGTTGTAGAAGAAGCTCAAAAATTTCTGAAAGATAAAATCGCTTCTGGTGAATTAGTCTTGTCTGCCGGAGTTAGCTATGCATTTGCGGGAAACTATGAACAACAGATGCGCGCTACCAAAAGGCTTAGTATAGTTATTCCTATCAGTTTGATGCTGGTATTTCTATTACTTTATTTTCAGTTTAAAACCTTTACGGCCTCATCCATCCATTTCTCAGGAGTTTTTGTGGCTTTTGCAGGAGGTTTTATCATGCTCTGGCTTTATAGTCAGCCCTGGTTCCTGAACTTTTCAGTTTCAGGGGTTGATCTGAGACATCTATTTCAGATTCATCCCATCAATTTAAGTGTGGCCGTTTGGGTTGGATTTATTGCCTTGTTCGGCATCGCCACTGATGACGGGGTAATTATGGGAACTTATATTCATCAGGTTTTTGAAGAAAAAAAACCATCAACAATCCATGAGGTTCGTGAAGCAGTGGTTATTGCAGGTAAAAAAAGAGTACGTCCAGCCATGATGACAGCAGCTGTTGCCATCATTGCTTTACTACCGGTTCTTTCTTCGACAGGGAAAGGAGCAGATATCATGGTGCCTATGGCCATCCCGACTTTTGGCGGAATGATTATCCAGATCATGACCATGTTTGTGGTTCCAATCCTTCAGAGTTTTTGGCGTGAAGGGGAAGTCAAAAAAAATCCAACAAAAGTATTAACCATTGAAAATTAAAATCATGGAGAAAATAAAAATATATATCATTATAGCCATCTTTTTAATGGTTCTTAACTCTGGTTTTGCACAGGAAGCTGAGAATCTGTCATTGGATAATTACCTTGAGTTGGCTGCGAAAAACAATCCTGAATTAAAGGCGGCATTCAACCAATATCTGGCATCACTTGAAAAGGTACCACAGGTTGGTTCATTGCCCGATCTGCAATCTTCATTTGGGGTTTTTACAAAACCCATGGCAATACTTGGAGGAAGTCAGATTGCAAATATTCAGGTCATGCAAATGTTTCCCTGGTTTGGGACACTTAAAATTGCCAAAGGTGAGGCATCAGAAATGGCAAAAGCTAAATATGAATTATTTGATGCTGCCAAAGCCGATTTGTTTTATCAGGTTAAAATAAACTGGTATCAATTGATGAAACTCGACCGTGAAATTACGTTGGTTGAAGAAAACATTGAATTACTCGAATCGCTTGAAAAACTGGCAATGATTAAATTTCAAGCTCCGGCATCAGCCGGCAATTCTTCCGGAACAACTGGAGTCGGTTCAATGAATGCCACCTCAACCGAAAACATGAATTCAGGAGGGAATGGCATGGGGGGAATGAAAACAAATCAAATTACATCGACTCCGAATAGTGCCAGCATGTCGAACGGTCCAATGACGGAAGGAATGGGCGGTCAGCAAAGTGGATTACAAGATGTACTTCGCGTAAAAATGGAAATCCTGGAACAGCAAAACAAATTGCTACTGCTGAATGACGAACGACTAACGACCGAAAACAGTTTCAACGCTCTACTTAACAGAGATTTAAAAACACGAATTCAAATAAATGATTCGTTAAGTATTCAGCAATTACCGACAGAAAAATTAGCTATTGCCGACAGTATTCTTAGCAATAATCCTATGCTGGCCATGCTTGTAAATGAGGCCACATCCTATGAACTTATGGGGCAAAAAGCAAAAAAAATGGGATTGCCCATGCTTGGGGTTGGGCTCAATTATATGATTAACCAAAAAAGGGATGGTAACACTTTTATGATGAATGGAAATGATATGCTAATGCCGATGCTTTCGGTTTCAATTCCTATTTATCGAAAAAAATACAATGCCATGCAAAATGAAGCTGCTTTGATGCAAGAGGCGATTAATCAGCAAACCATTGGTTTGAAAAATAATTTGATGGTTCAATATCGAAGTTTTGTGCAAAACCTTGATGATGCAAAAAGGCGAGTGAATTTGTACCAGCAGCAAGAAGAACTGGCACAGAAAACCACCGATTTACTACTTGTTGGATTTGCAACAACCGGAACCAATTACGAAGAGGTACTTCGAATGCAATACAAAGTTTTAGACTATGGATTTAAACACATAGAAGCAATTACAGATTATAATACATCAGTCGCAATGGCTGAAAAATTAATGGGAAGAATAATATGGTGATTTGCTAATGTGCCAATTAGCCAATTATTTCCCTGATTAATTCAAAAAAATATATATGAAAACAATTATAAAAATTATTAAAGAAAATCTTAAGCTCTTTCTTGCTGTTTTATTAGTAGCATTGGTTGTTGGGTATTTTATCGGAAAATCAACAAACCGATCTAATAATGCATTAGCAGAACAAGGAGAATCAACACATCAGCACATTGATGAATCAATAAATCAAATCTGGACCTGTGCCATGCATCCCCAAATAAGAATGGATAAACCGGGTGCTTGCCCTATATGTGGCATGGATCTCATCCCTTTAAAAAGTTCAAATGTAGAAATTGATGATCAGGCTATTGAGATGAGCGAATCGGCAATGAAATTGGCTGAAGTTCAAACATCAATTGTAAGCCGGGGATTGGCCTCCAAAGAGGTTCTTCTTTATGGCAAAATACAAATTGATGAACGATTGAAACAGTCGCAAACTGCTCATGTTCCCGGCCGTATCGAAAAATTGCTGATAAATGTAACAGGTGAACAGGTGAAGAAAGGCCAATTAATTGCCCGAATATATTCCCCCGAACTGGTAACAGCGCAAAAAGAATTGATCGAAGCACTTTCATTAAAAGATAAATATCCAGCTTTAGTCGAAGCAGCGCGAGAGAAATTACGCAACTGGAAACTTTCAAAGGATCAAATCAACGAAATTGAACAATCAGGGAATGTATCATCTACTTTCGAAATTTTTGCCAACACATCCGGAATTGTGGTTAGCAGAAAAGTTAACGAAGGAGACTATATTTCCAAAGGAGCGGTTTTATTTGAGGTGGCTGATTTATCCAAAGTATGGGGTATTTTCGATGCTTATGAATCAGACCTGAATTGGATTTCACTTAACCAAAAGGTCGAATTTACAAGTCAGGCAGTTCCCGGAAAAACTTTTACCGGTAAAATAACCTTTATCGATCCAATTATCAATTCTGCAACCCGAACCGCAGGAATCAGGATTGAAATGAATAATTCAGAAATGCTATTAAAACCTGAAATGTTTATTAATGGGCTCATTCATTCCTCTTTAAAAGGGAGTGAAAATCAACTTACCATACCACAATCGGCAGTTTTATGGACCGGAACCCGTTCGGTTGTTTATGTAAAAATACCGGAAACGGAACATGCCACTTTTAAATTGCGGGAAATAACATTAGGAGCTGCTATGAAGGATACTTATGTGGTGCTTGAGGGATTAAGCGAAGGGGAGGAAATTGTAACAAATGGTACTTTTAGTGTTGATGCAGCAGCACAGTTGGCAGGTAAAACAAGCATGATGAATCCCACGGGGGAAAAGCTGTCCTCCGGTAGTATGGCAGGAATGGATATGGGCGGCGAAAAACCAAAAACGCTACCTGATACAAAACAAATGGATATGAAAACCATGGACATGAAAGTACCAGCTGCATTTAAAAATCAATTGGGAGATGTGGTTGAAGCGTATTTAGACCTTAAAAATGCTTTTGTCGCCACAGATGAAAAGCTTGCAGTCGCTTCTGCAAAATCAATCTTAGTTGAACTTGAAAAGGTTGATATGTCGCTTTTAAAAGGTGATGCTCATCAAATCTGGATGAATGAATTGAAATCTATTGAGGAAAATCTTAAAGGCATTATTTCGATGCAGGGGATTGAAATGAAACGAAGCCATTTTGAGCTTGTTTCGGATCACCTGACCATTGCAATAAAAAGCTTTGGATTTGAGTTAAGGAATAAAAATACACTTTATGTTCAATTTTGCCCGATGGCATTTGATAATAAAGGAGCTTTTTGGTTAAGCGCCAACGAAGAAATCAGTAATCCTTATTTTGGAGACATGATGCTCAGATGTGGGGAAACTAAAGAAATAATAAACTCGAAAAATAACAAATGATTAAATTGCACCAGAAAAATATTGAGCCTCTCATGGGACTTGAACCCACGACCTGCTCATTACGAATGAGCTGCTCTACCAACTGAGCTAAAGAGGCATTTGTTGGTGCAAAAATATCATATTTTTATTTACCAGAATAAGAAAAGAGTCATAAACAAAACAATTATAAACTAAATATCTAAAATGATGAAAACTAAAATTAATTTACTACTAAGCTTAATGTTATTTATTGGCATTACAGCATCAGCTCAAGACTCAAAAACAGAAGAATTTAAAGTTTATGGAAATTGCGGAATGTGCAAAACCCGTATTGAGAAAGCTGCTAAGACAGTTGAAGGTGTAACCTTGGCAGAATGGAATAAGGACACAAAAATGGCCAAAGTTTCATTTGATGCTAACAAAACCAATGTACTCAAAATTCAAGAAGCCATTGCTAATGTAGGTCATGATACGGATAAATACAAAGCCGACGATAAAGTTTACGAAAAACTTCCTGCTTGTTGCCTTTACGAGCGTGCAAAAATTGAAACTCCGGTGCAAAAGAAAAACGAATAATCAAATTATTCGTTAACGATAATTTTGTTTCGTAAATAAGACCCATCGAAAGAATATTCTTTCGATGGGTCTTTATTCATAAGTATATATTTATAAAATTGGGACAATTAACAAGTTATCAGTAAACACTAGCTGCTTGATTGTTATTAAGAATTAAAATAAATTGAATTTACATATCGAAGAAATTAAATGTTTATGTAATTTCGCAGCGATTTTGAAAATACCAGTTTAAACTAAAATTACTTACCATGACTAGCGAAAGTTTAATTCTATTTTTTATTGTAGGTCTCGTTTTGGTTGGTGGAGCTATCCTTTTCTCGTCTTTTATTGCACCAACATCAACGAATCTTCAAAAATCAGAAGCTTATGAGTGCGGTGTACCGACAAAGGGTATTACCTGGTTGCAGTTTAATGTAGGGTATTATCTTTTTGCGCTACTTTTTCTTGTTTTTGAGGTGGAAACTGTTTTTATTTTCCCCTGGGCAGTAGTAATGAAACAAATCGGCATGGTTGCCTTTGTTGAAATATTGATATTCTTTACGATTCTGGGATTAGGTTTATTATATGCCTGGAAGAAACACGCATTGGTATGGGAATAAAATCAATGAAAGAAGAAGACTTCAAGGATAATGAAACCCTTGAACTCTTTAAAAAAGAAGGTGGAAACGTACTTCTTTCTACAGTTGATGCACTAATCAACTGGGGTCGTTCAAACTCAATTTGGCCACTGACTTTCGCTACGAGTTGTTGCGGTATTGAAATGATGGCAGCAGGAGCTTCCAGACACGATTTTGCACGTTTCGGAATTGAAGTTTATCGTGCCAGTCCGCGTCAGGCTGATGTGATTGTTGTAGCCGGTACCATCACCAATAAAATGGCTCCTGTATTAAAACGCCTTTACGACCAAATGGCCGATCCCAAATATGTAATTGCCATGGGAGCTTGTGCTATTTCAGGTGGTCCGTTTTTTTATAATTCTTACCATGTTATTAAAGGAGTGGATCATGTGATTCCCGTTGATGTTTATATTCCGGGATGCCCTCCCCGACCTGAAGCTTTGCTTTATGGCGTTATGCAACTTCAACGAAAAATTAAGTTGGATACCATCGGCAAAAAGAAAGCACCAGCCGTTGATTTTTAATAGATATTGAGCCTCGAAATGGAAAAAGAAAAACTAAAGGATATAATCCAGTCGATGATAAGCGATGTGGAAATCCTTACCGATAAACAATTTCTGGAAGTAACCGTTCGAACCGATCAGGTTTTGAAGATGGCGGAATTACTTAAAAATTCGTCAGAAACCAGTTTCGATTATCTCTTTTGCGAAAGTGCGGTAGATTTTAATGACCATTTTATGATGGTTTATCATCTCGATTCAACGAAATTCAGACACCAGATTGTTTTAAAAACAAAAATCGCCGACAGAGAAAACCCTGTGGTAGATTCTGTTTGTGCAGTTTGGATTGGTGCTGAATATCATGAAAGAGAAATTTTCGATCTTTTTGGTATTCGCTTTAATAATCATCCTGATTTAAGAAAAATTTTTCTGGATAACGATTGGGTTGGGTTCCCGCTCAGAAAAGATTATACAGATCCCATAAACATTGTTGAAAGGTAATTGATATGGCAGAAGAAATTATAAGCGGACAGTTAGAAGAACAAGAGTTCTCCATTAATATGGGGCCACAACATCCTTCAACGCATGGGGTATTAAGAATGGTGCTTAAACTTAAAGGCGAAACCGTTAAAGAAGTAAAACCGCAATTGGGTTATATCCATAGAGGCATCGAAAAGATGACTGAGAAACTGACTTATCCCCAAATCATTCATTTAACCGATCGATTGGATTATTTGTCGGCGCATATTCTGAATGAAGCAGTTTGTTTGACCGTTGAAAATGCCATTGAAGTTGAAGTTCCAGAAAGAGTTAAATACATTCGTACCATCATGGATGAATTGAACCGGATTGCTTCTCACCAGCTATGGTGGTGTGCATTCGGAATGGATCTGGGTGCCTTAACCAGCTTTTTCTATGGATTGCGCGATCGCGAAAAAATTCTCGATATTTTTGAGGAATCCTGCGGAGCACGTTTGCTTGTAAGTTACAATGTACCCGGCGGATTAATGAATGATATTCATCCTAATTTTCAAAAACGGGTTAAGGAATTTATTACCTATTTCAGAAAAAAATTGCCTGAATACGATGCCCTGCTAACAGGAAATCCCATTATGCAAGAGCGCACAAAAGGCGTTGGGATGCTAACAAAAGAACAAGCCATTGCTTACGGAGTAACAGGCCCTTCAGGCAGAGGTTCCGGATTTTCATGCGATGTTCGTAAACATCAGCCTTATAGTGCGTATTCAAAGGTAGATTTTAAAGAAATTCTTTATCCCGAAGGTGATACATTTGCTCGCTATAAAGTGCGAATTGACGAAATGTGGGAATCGATGAAAATCATTGAACAACTAATCGACAATATTCCGGAAGGTGATTATACTGCAAAAATGAAAGCAGTTATTAAATTGCCTGTCGGGGAATATTATCAAAGAGTTGAGGCAGCACGTGGCGAATTTGGAGTTTATGTTGTTAGTGATGGAAACAAAACACCATATCGTATGAAATTCAGATCTCCGAATTTTAGCAATCTTAGTGCAATTAATCTGATGGCATCGGGTCAAAAAATTGCTGACCTGGTTGCAATTGGCGGTTCAATGGATTTTGTAATTCCGGATATGGATAGATAATATTTTGAGCTTTAACTGAAAATATAACAGCATCAGACTATGAAATTTAATATTTACGATTTTTCATCATTTACAAGTAGCTTCGATCAGTTGCTGATGGAGAACTTTTCTCCATTTTGGGCTGTAGCTATTGAGATGGTGCTCATAGGTATTGCCATCCTGGCATTTTATGCCATCGTTGGTCTTTATCTGGTTTATGCCGAGCGTAAGATTTGTGCTTTTATGCAATGTCGGGTTGGTCCTAACCGAGTAGGACCTTACGGATTTTTTCAAACCATTGCCGACTTAATTAAATTGTTGATGAAGGAGTTGATTCCGATCAAAAATGCGGATAAACTTTTATTTAACATTGCACCCTTTATTGTTATCATTGCTTCGTTCATGGCTATTGCAGCCATCCCATTTGCCAAAGGCTTACATGCAGTTGATTTTAATATCGGGATTTTTTATATCATGGCCGTTTCATCCATTGGTGTGGTTGGGATTTTAATCGCCGGTTGGTCGAGCAACAATAAATATTCATTGATCGGTGCCATGCGCAGCGGTGCTCAAATCGTCAGCTATGAATTATCAGTAGGACTTTCACTGGTTACCATCGTCATTTTAGCCGGAAGCCTTCAGTTATCAACCATTGTTGAAGGTCAACGTGATGGATGGTTCATCTTTACGGGTCATATTCCGGCCATCATTGCATTTTTAGTTTTTTTGGTAGCAGCAACAGCTGAAACCAATCGGGGCCCATTCGATCTAGCTGAAGCTGAATCTGAATTAACAGCAGGTTTTCATACCGAATATTCCGGAATTAAGTTTGCTTTCTTTTTCCTCGCCGAATATATGAATATGTTTATTGTAGCATCAATTGCCGCAACCATATTCCTTGGAGGCTGGATGCCTTTCCACGTTGGTGGCTGGGAAGCTTTTAACCACATTATGGATTTTATTCCTCCATTTTTATGGTATATCGGAAAAACCGCATTTGTTATTTTTATCATGATGTGGTTTAAATGGACATTTCCTCGTTTGAGGATCGATCAATTACTTACCCTTGAATGGAAATATTTACTTCCAATCAATTTGGTAAATATCCTGATCATGGCATTCGTAGTATTAACTGGCTGGCACTTTTAAATTATGAACAGTATTATTAATTATCTGAAAGAAATATTTGGTGGAATCCGTGCCTTGCTTAAAGGGATGATGGTTACCGGATATTACTTTGTTCATCCGGGGCAAATCGTTACTCAGCAATATCCCGAAAACAGGAAAACCTTACAAATGTTCGATCGATTTAAGGGCGAAGTAGTAATGCCACATAACGAAAAAAACGAACATAAATGTACTGCTTGCGGTATTTGCGAAATGAACTGCCCCAATGGATCAATCGAAATCATCAGCGAGATGGTGGTTACACCTGAAGGCAAGAAAAAGAAAATTATATCAAAACATATCTATCATTTAGGGATGTGCACTTTTTGCAATTTATGTGTGAAAACCTGCCCATCCAATGCCTTAAAAATGGATCAGACATTTGAACATGCAGTATTCGATCGAGCTAAATTGACTAAAGTTTTAAACCAACCGGGATCGGTTTTAATGAAAGGGACCGAAGAATGAGCATTAATGAATTGATGTTTTATGTGTTTTCGGGAATGATACTTTTATTCTCTGTATTAACAGTAACCAGCCGTCGGATTTTACGAGCTGCGGTTTTTCTGTTATTCGTTTTGATTTCCACATCGGGAATCTATTTCATGCTGAATTATCAGTTTCTTGCGGCGGTTCAGTTAACATTATATGCCGGTGGAATTGTGGTATTAATCATATTCTCAGTTTTACTGACAAGTCATATCAACCATCAGTTTGAGCCACTTGGGTTTAAAAAATGGGTTTTTTCTGCCATTGCTGTTGCAGCAGGGGCTATACTGACTATAACCACCATTCTAAATTATGGATTTAATTCGGTAATTAAAGTATCCGAAAACCCGGATATGGAGCTAATCGGCAAAAGTTTATTAAGCTACGATAAACAAGGATATGCGTTGCCTTTCGAGGTAATCAGTATTCTGTTGCTTGCAGCTATTTTTGGTTCAATTGTAATTGCTAAAAAAGAAAAATCAAAATAATATGATTTCAGAAATTCCATTATCGTATTTTCTTGTTGTCAGCACACTGATGTTTTTCATCGGTATTTATGGTTTTCTAACCAGAAAAAATCTGATTACAATTTTAATGTCAGTTGAATTGATCCTAAATTCTGTCAATATCAATTTCGTGGCATTTAACAGGTATTTATACCCTGATCAACTTCAAGGACATTTCTTTTCACTTTTTATTATTGCTGTTGCTGCCGCAGAAGCTGCTGTTGCCATTGCCATCATAATCAGTGTATATCGTCAGTATTCAAATATTGATGTGGAACGCGTTGACACCATGAAGTTTTAGAAACATGAACGAAAAGTTTATAATTAACGAATTGATTCAAAATGATTGATTTTAGTTTTACCATATTAATTCCATTGATTCCCCTAACCTTGTTTTTGGTTATTGGGCTTACCAGTGGAAAAATGAAACCCACGCTATCAGGTTATGTTGGGACTCTGGGAATGTTCACTACAACAGTACTGTCGTACTTTACAGCTTATCAGTATTTTTTTAACAGACAGGCAGGAGCAGAAGCATTTGAAAAAATAATTCCTTTTAATACGGTATGGTTGCATCTGACCGATAAACTGCATATTGATCTGGGTGTTTTACTCGATCCAATATCTATCATGCTGTTAGTTGTAATTACAACCGTTTCGCTGATGGTTCATATTTACAGTATGGGCTATATGAAAGGTGAAAAAGGATATTCTCGATTTTTTGCTTTCTTATCTTTATTTAGTTTTTCGATGCTGGGATTGGTGCTTGCTACCAATATTTTTCAAATGTACATGTTCTGGGAACTGGTAGGGGTTTCCTCCTACCTTTTGATCAGTTTTTATTACGAAAGACCTTCTGCAGTATCAGCAGGTAAAAAAGCATTTATTGTTACCCGTTTTGCAGATCTTGGATTCCTGATTGGAATTCTCATCTTATCATATATCAGTGGTACTTTCGATTTCGTTACCATGACCGATCCACATGGTGCATTGATTGCACAAGGCACTTCACTTACTTTTATGGGTCTTTCAGCTATTACCTGGGCATTGGCACTTATTTTTATGGGTGGTGCAGGTAAGTCGGCTATGTTTCCTTTACACATTTGGTTACCTGATGCCATGGAGGGTCCAACCCCTGTATCAGCATTGATTCATGCTGCAACCATGGTTGTTGCAGGAGTTTATCTGGTAGCACGATTATTCCCTTTATATGTTTTAGGAGCTCCCGATGTATTAACACTCGTGGCTTATGTTGGAGGTTTTACTTCTTTATTTGCGGCCGTAATAGCGTGTGTGCAAACTGATATTAAGCGGGTGCTTGCATTTTCAACCATGTCACAAATTGGCTATATGATGCTGGCACTTGGAGTTTCAGGTTATGGCGAACATCACGGACTTGGATTTATGGCTTCTATGTTCCATCTGTTCACCCATGCCATGTTCAAAGCATTGTTGTTTTTGGGAGCCGGTGCAATTATTCATGCCGTACATACCAATAACATGAATGAAATGGGTGGATTGAGAAAATATCTTCCAATCACTCACATAACTTTTTTAATCGCCTGTTTAACCATTTCAGGGGTTCCGCCTTTCTCAGGGTTTTTTAGCAAGGACGAAATACTTGTAGCGGCTTTCGAACATGATAAACTTTTATTCTTTGTTGAATATGCTGTTGCCGGACTAACCGCTTTTTATATGTTCCGTTTATATTTTAATGTATTCTGGGGAAAGAATACCCATTATCATCACACACCTCACGAATCGCCATTAACGATGACGGTTCCTTTGATGATTCTGGCAGTTGCTTCCATGTTTACTGGGTTCATTCCATTTAGCAAACTGGTAACTTCCGATGGACTTCCTTTTGAACTTCATACCGAATGGATTGTTGCAATTCCTTCGGTTTTAATTGGTCTTTTGGGAATCACAGTTGCCTGGCTGTTTTACAAAAAACAAAACAGCATTCCTGATAAATTGGCTTCAACCTTCAAATACACTTACAAATGGTCGTTCAACAAATTTTACATGGACGAAGTATACCTTTTTGTAACAAAGAAAATTATATTTAACCGTATTTCACAACCCGTTGCTTGGTTCGACCGTCACGTTGTTGATGCGACTATGAATGGTGTTGCATGGACCACCAATAAAATTTCTGATCAAATTAAAGGATTACAATCCGGACAGTTACAGAAATATGGATTTGTATTTATTTCAGGAGTAATTATTTTGTCATTAGCATTCGTTTACATTTGGTTTAATTAATAAGAAAGATGGATTTTTTAACTTTATTCGTTGTTGTCCCTGTTTTAACAATAATTGCCATTGTTTTTACGAAGGACCAGAAACAAACCAGGCTGATTTCGGCCATTGGAATGGGTGTGCAATTATTGCTAGCCATAGCCTTGGTTTTTATGTATTTGGCCGAACGAAAAGCCGGAAATACTTCAGAGATGCTTTTTTCGCATTCTTATGTATGGTTTGAGAGCTTAAATATTCACTACAATATTGGTGTTGATGGGATTTCGGTAGCCATGATTATGTTGACCGGAATTGTTGTTTTTACAGGAATTTTTGCATCTTGGACCGTAGATTTTTTACCTAAAGAGTTTTTTATTTCGCTGATTTTTCTGGCAACAGGTGTATTTGGATTCTTTATTTCCATCGACCTTTTTACCATGTTCCTATTTTACGAGGTTGCCGTAATTCCGATGTACTTATTGATTGGAATATGGGGAACAGGCCCGAAAGAATATTCGGCTATGAAACTAACCCTGATGTTGATGGGTGCTTCAGCACTACTTCTTGTCGGCATTTTAGGAATTTATTTTAATTCGAATGCAGGCGGTGGAGCCCTCACTTTTAATATTCTGGAAATTGCCAAAGTGAAAATCCCAATGGAAGCACAACGGATGTTTTTTCCGATGACCTTCATTGGATTTGGCGTTTTAGGAGCTCTATTCCCGTTTCATACCTGGTCGCCCGATGGTCATGCTTCTGCCCCAACGGCAGTTTCGATGCTTCATGCCGGTGTATTAATGAAATTAGGAGGTTACGGCGCATTTAGGGTTGCTATCTTTTTATTACCTGGTGCGGCACAGGAAATGTCATGGTTCTTTTTAATTCTGACAGGAATTAGTGTCGTATATGGTGCTTTTGGAGCTATCTTCCAAAAAGATTTAAAATATATCAATGCTTATTCTTCGGTGAGCCACTGCGGTTTGGTTTTGTTCGCCATTTTGATGCTGAACAAAACAGCACTCAATGGTGCCGTTCTTCAAATGATCTCTCATGGTTTAATGACGGCTCTTTTCTTCGCATTAATTGGGATGATTTATGGCAGAACCCATACACGTATGATCAATCAGTTAGGCGGATTAATGAAGGTAATGCCTGTTCTTGCAGTTTCTTATGTAATTGCAGGTTTGGCTTCTTTAGGTTTACCCGGATTAAGCGGTTTTGTTGCCGAAATGACTATTTTCTTTGGTGCATTTCAACATCCTGATCTATTTCACCGCATCCTGACAATTACGGCAGCTGCTTCAATTGTTATTACGGCGGTATATATTCTTCGTGTGGTTGGAAAAATTCTTTACGGGCCCATCGAAAATGAACAATTTTTGAAATTGAATGATGCCCGTTGGTACGAAAGAATTTCAACCGGTGTTCTAATTATTGCGATTGCCGGTATCGGTATAGCTCCACTTTGGCTTTCAGACATGATTAATGATAGTTTGAACCCCATTGTTCATCAACTCATGCAAGTGTTAATAAAATAATCGAATAAAAAGGATATGAATCTCGAAAGTTTTCTTTTAATGAGGCATGAAATCATGCTCACCCTGGCACTTCTGATTATTTTGATTGCCGAATTATCGACAGAAAATAAAAAAGGTATTATTAATCTGTCCATCATTTTATTATTTGTGGTAACCGTTGTCGGGTTCTTACCTACTCCTGAAGGTTCTTTGTTTGGTGATATGTATCGAACCAGCCATTTAACTGTGCTGATGAAAAACATTTTAAACATCGGAACGCTGATTTTGTTTTTTCAGGTAGCCGAATGGATTAAAAAGCCTGAATACCACAATAAAGTAAGTGAGTTTTATTTGTTGATTATTTCGACTTTGATCGGGATGAATTTTATGATTTCTTCGGGTCATTTCCTGATGTTTTACCTAGGACTTGAGCTGGCAACCATTCCAATTGCAGCATTGGCTGCTTACGATCGAATGAAGAATATCAGTGCAGAAGCTGGGATTAAACTTATCCTTTCATCCGCCCTTTCATCTGGGATCCTGCTTTATGGGCTCTCAATGTTATACGGAACCATCGGCTCGTTATATTTTACCGATATGTCTGTCGCCTTTATGAATACTCCATTGCAAATTTTGGGATTCATCTTTTTCTTTGCAGGTATGGGTTTCAAAATTTCATTGGTTCCATTCCATTTATGGACAGCCGACGTTTATGAAGGAGCACCAATCAATGTGGCATCTTACCTTTCGGTTATTTCAAAAGGAGCAGCCGTATTCATTTTCACTATTATTTTATATACCGTTTTCCATTCCATTGCCCCGATGTGGAAAAACCTGATGTATGTGATCGCTATTATGACGATGACTATCGGTAACTTATTTGCTTTACGACAGAAAAATCTCAAACGTTTTCTAGCTTTTTCATCCATTGCTCAGGCCGGATTCATTCTCTTGGGTATTATCGACGGAAGTGCCCTCGGGATGACTTCAATTATCTATTTTGTACTGATATACATTTTTACCAATCTGGGTGCCTTTGGGGTTGTTTCTGCCATTTCGGTTGCTACCGGTAAAGAAAACATGGATGATTATGATGGTTTATACCATACCAATCCTAAATTAAGCCTGTTGATGATGCTGTCATTATTTTCGCTAGCAGGTATTCCACCGGTTGCAGGATTTTTTGGTAAATTTTTCCTGTTCACCGCAGCTGCACATTCGGGTTATTATTGGCTGGTTTTTATCGCGGTTATTAACGCCACAATCTCCTTATATTATTATTTACTTGTAGTAAAAGCCATGTTTATCAATAAAAATGAAATGCCAATTGCATATTTTAAAAGCGGTTTGACAACTAAAATTGGATTATTGATGTGTGTTGCAGGTATATTTGCCATTGGGCTTATGAGCCCCATTTATGAATTTATCAGAATGTTCAGTATTGGAATGTAAATCTTGATTATTATGTCATTAAATAAAGGAAAACATATCGTTCAGGAAATGGATGGGGTACTTTGTACCGTTGTTGAATCAGGTTTGTCTTCGGATCGGTTGGCCTTTTTAAAACAACTTTTGGAATTCAATCATTTTGAAGTGAAAGTAGCTGAAACAATCAACGAGGAAAATAAAACCAAAACTTATACATTGGGTGTTACTGATTTGGTTTTTAACCCTGTTATAAGTGTTTACGAAAAATCATTGATGCGTCCTGACGGAAAAAAAGTTTCCCCAACTTATTGGAATCAAGAATCCGAAATCCCACAATTACCCTATTTCGATTATCGCGAAAAAAATAAAACCGCAACAAACATGGACGATTTTTTACCTAATCCATGGGCTTACAGGACCATGTAAGAAAATACTTCAATTTGAAAATTAATTAACGCTTGTTAATTGAATCCGCAATACCTATTCTTGTATTTTTAGATTTACATTTTTTATAAACGTATCTTATGAATCAAGAATCTAAACTCATAAAAAAAGTGCTTATATTGGCCTTAATAACCATTGTTTACAATGTTTTTGAGGGCTTGGTGTCTGTTTTTTTCGGACTTCAGGATGAAACCCTTGCTTTGCTCGGTTTTGGCGTAGACAGTTTTGTTGAAGTAATCTCCGGAATTGGAATTCTTCATCTTATTTTAAGAATGAGATATTCGGCAGTACACAAGCGTGATCAGTTTGAACGTCAGGCCATGAAAATAACCGGATTTGCTTTTTATTTATTGACTGCCGGATTAATTGTAGGAAGTGTATTGAACATTTTAAATAATACTAAACCAGATACAACACTTGTAGGCATTATCGTTTCTTCTATTTCAATTATCACCATGTATTTTTTGATGGCCTCCAAACTAAAGGTGGGAAAAGCTTTAAATTCGGATGCCATCATTGCCGATGCAAATTGCACCAAAACCTGTTTTTATCTGTCCATCATCCTGCTTGCCACAAGTCTTTTATATGAATTGACTAATATTGCTTATATTGATATTGCAGGAACTATAGGAATTGCATGGTTTGCATTTAAAGAAGGAAGGGAAGCATTTGAAAAAGCAAAAAGTAATTCGTTAAGTTGTTGCTGTGATGATCACTGTCATATTCAATAAAATAAAGAAGACCATAATTTAAATTTATGGTCTTCTTTATTTTATTTCAACCCCTTAACTTTGGGTATTCCGGCAATAAAATCCTTTAAATAATATGGCTCGAAATAGGCTACATCTTCAAATTGCCGGGCATTAAATTTTTGAAACGCGAGTTCGATCATGTCTTTTGCTGAAATTCGAAAATCATCCAGAAATCTAGCATTTGAGTTTAGGGATAAAACACTTTTGCATTTTTCAGCTCCATCACCCCCAAAATAAACGATGTGATTTTTTAATAAATCAATAAAAGACGACTCATCGATAATTTTAGCAGAAGTAGCTTCCATTTCATTATTTTGATTGTCAAACAGTGCGGTATAAACTTCCATCCTCCGGGCATCAATCATCGGGCAAAAAATTGCTTTTGCATCATTTCCACTTCCTTTCATACCTGCTGCCATACTTTGAAGCGTATTAACAGAGATTAATGGAATATCTAAAGAATAACATAATCCTTTGGCCGCCGAAACACCAATACGCAAACCGGTGTAGGAACCAGGGCCCTTGCTTATTACGATACCATCCAAATCCTGCAATTTAATTTTCGCATCACTGATAATATTTTGAATAAAATCGGTGAGAAGGGAAGAGTGCGAGTTTGTTGAATCACTTTCTTTTATTGAAATTAAAACTCCATCTTCAGCAAGGGCAACCGAGCATATTTGTGTAGCGGTTTCTAGAAATAATAATTTAGCCATTATCAGAAAAAAGAAGAGACGCATTACTGCGTCTCAAGTATAAAGAATTTACTTACTATGCTGTAGTTACAAATAATTCATCTTTAGGAACTTTTTTAACCTCATCACCATCCTTTAATTGTTTAGAAACTGCACGATAAGGGGCTACAATAATTTCATCTCCCTCTTGCAATCCTTCTAAAATTTGAATATAAGTATTGTTTTGGATGCCGGTTTTAACCTTTATCATTTTGGCAATTCCTTCTTTAGTGTACATGAATACATATTCAATAGCTTCCTCATCAACTTTCACTTCAGGCTCATCTTTATTCTCTACAGTCTTTACCACTTTTGATTTACCAGTTGAATCATAACGGGTAGTTACAGCCTGAATTGGTAACGTGAGAATATCAAACTCCGTTTCTGTTTGAATATCAACAGTTGCGGACATTCCGGGTCGAAATGGTGAATAATTTGGATTATCTTCACTCATATATTCAGCATAAGATTCTCTTAAGATTCTAATTTTAACCTGAAAGTTGGTAACCTGATCTGCACTAACTCCAGTTACGTTAGCCGAAGTTGCTATTTCAGTTACAATTCCTTTAAATTTCTTGTTCAGGTAAGCGTCAACTTCAATCAGGCAAGTATCAAATAAACTAACCCTTACAATGTCATTTTCGTTTACCTCAACATTTACTTCCATATTTTGCAAATTTGCAACCGTCATAATTTCAGTTCCGGAAGAAAACTGTGAAGCACCCGTTACACGTTCCCCTTTTTCAACATTTAATTTTGAAACAGTACCATCATTAGGAGCATAAATACTTGTTCTATTAAGGTTTTCTTTTGCTTCTTTTAGAGAAGCCACAGTACTTCCTACAGAAAATTCTGCAGCTTTAAGACTTTCTTTGGCTGCTTCAACCTCGGCTTCTGCTACTTTAAATGAAGCAAGTGCAGCATCGATATCGGCTTTTGATACTACATTTTGATCAAATAAAGTCTTATTCCGGTTGTACGAAAGTTCAGCATTTACAAATTGTGCCTGCACCTGAGCCAATCTTGCTTTTGCATTAGCTTGATTTGCCTTTTGCGTATTTAAAGCTGCTTCTGCTCTTTCGTAACTTGAAATATATATTTCGGGGTCAATTTTTGCCAACAATTTGCCTTCTTTTACTTCATCGCCTTCTCTCACATAAAGTTCTACAACCTCACCGGAAATATAAGGACTGATTTTAACATCAATTTCAGGTTGAATTTTTCCATTCGCAGAAACAGTTTCAATGATTGTTCTTTTGGTAACGAGTTCCGTACTTACTTTAGTTTCTCCTGTTGTTTTCTTTTTATTAATCGCAAATACGATTAAAACGATAACCAGTGGAATCCCAATCCAAATGAGATATTTTTTGGTATTTGACTTTTTTTGTTTCATTTAAAAAAATGTTTAAAATGATCGTGAATTACAATAAGGCATAAAATTACAAAATAAATTATGAAGTAATGGAATTATTTAAAGAAAAGCCCTCTGCTGGAGGGCTTTTAAACAATGTATGTTGAAATTCTTAATAAATCCTAATTTTCATCAAGTACAAGTGGATTTCCCATATAAAAATCTAATATTTTCGATTTAAAGATGTAATCGTATTTTGCAGACAATAAATCAGATTGTGCTTTTGAAAGTTGCATTTTGGACATATTATAATTTAATGAATTTTCAAGGCCCACATTAAATTTCTGTTCCATGTATTTGAATGCTTCATTAAAGGAAGCTACAGATTTCATACTTGCATTATAGGTTTTATAGGCAGCAAGTGCATCTGAATAGGCTTGTTCTATATTTTTTCGTACTGTATTTTTTGAAAGTTGCAAATCATATTCCGCATTCTTTTCTGAAATTTTTGCTCGTGAAATATTTGTTGAAACGGAAAATCCATTAAAAACAGGAATGCTTAATGAAAATTGGAGATACTTGCTTTGGTTGTCTTTGTACTGATCTTTGAATGGCTTTATTCCTAAGTCGCTAGGTGGGCTCGTTGTTCGGTCGTAAAGATGAATTTGATCATAATAGTTCGTTCTCCATCCAGCATAAGCTGCAATTTGCGGACTCCTTGCACCTCTTGCAATGGCCACTCCTTTACTGGCACTTTGATAACGTAATTCAGCACTTTTGATTTGAGGAAGACGTGTTACTGAAATACCATAAATTTGCTCAGCAGGTAAAATTTTCATTTCATTGCCTACTGAAAGATCTGGCTTTTGAATAATAAAATCATCGGTTGCAGGCAATTCTAAAAGTTGCAATAAATCAAGATAAGCCAGACTAAGTCTATTTTGTGCATTGATCAACGTCACTTCTTCAGATGCAAATTGAGACTGAATCTCCAATAAACTACCTTTGGGTAATGTACCGGCATCAACCAGTTTTTGAGTATTTCTGATTTGCTGTGTAGTTACATCTATTTGAGCTTGTGATTTTTCAACCAATTCCATGCTGAATAATACATTCAAATAATTTTGGGCAAGCATTAAGGAAATATCATCACGCATTTTATCCGAATCATATTTACTCGCTAAATAATTAAATTGATTCTGTTTAATGGTATTGTATTTTTGGAAACCGTCAAAAAGTGTAACACCAGAATTAATACCGAACGAAGCACTTTTTGTATTAGTATTTACATATTGGAATTCACCATTATCCGTACGACCACTTCCAAATGTATAACTTGTTGTTCCATTAATTGAAGGAATCAAATTTAGTTTTGATTGCAAAAAAGAGGCCTTATTAACTTCAGCAGACAGCTCACTTTTCTTAATTTGAATGTTATTATCTAAAGCATACTCTATGCAATCTTTTAATGTCCAAACTTTTTGCGAATAAATTGTTCCACTGATTGCAACAATAAGTAAAGTAATCATTACATATTTCATGTTTCCATTAATCCGCTTCAATGCATTAAATTGTCTCATTTCTTTTTGTTTTATTAATTGGTGAACAAAAGTAACTAAAAATATGCCACAATTTTAATTGTATGAGTATCATATTATTAATTCCGGCCTTTGAAACATTTGACGCAAAGAGTGTTCATATAGTTACAGTGGTTGTACGGATTTGAACATAAACCAGTTTATATTAAATGATTAATTATCAGAATTACAACAAATTAATTTCCGGCTTTTATTATAAACTGCAAGATATAGTTTGTAATTCACGATATCAAAACCAAATGAGTCGATTTTTTATTTTAAAAACAAACTCATTTTGAATGAATATATTAACCCCGAATATTACCAATAGATAATTAAAATTCCATGATTGGAGCGTTTTATTTAAAATTCTTAAATTTTTATCCCACAAAATGATGGATCTCTTAACAAAAAAGAATACAAAAAATAAGTAATTTTGGAAAAATAAAATTTTATGAAATGCACATAATACTGGTGTCATACAAACCGAAGATCATTATATGGGCATTCCCTGTCTGCCGACAGGCAGGCATGTGGCAATAAAAAAATAAATTATAAACACATGAAATACTATCTCAACAAAACAGTTAATTACACCTTTGAGGAAGCCATTGAAAGAGTGACCGCTTTACTAAAAGAACATGGTTTTGGAGTTTTAACAACAATTGATGTTAAAGAAACCTTAAAGAAAAAAATAGATGTAGATTTTAAAAGATATACCATTTTGGGAGCATGTAATCCTCATTCGGCTTATAAAGCTTTATCTTTAGAGGATAAGTTGGGAGTTCTTCTACCTTGCAATGTTATCGTGATTGAACAGGATTCGGGCATAGAAGTATGTGCTATCGATCCCTATTCAATGATGGGGCAGTTAGGAAATCAGGAATTAATTCAAATTGCTGAAGAGGTAAACAAACATTTTCAAGAAGTTTTCGAAAAATTATAATCCCTATATTTTAATTTTCGTTAAAAACTGTTAAATTTTCTGTTTTCAGCTTTTGTGTTTACCGATTCTGATAACTTTGCCGATGCAAAAAATCCGTAAATGAACCTTAAAACTATTTCTTACTTAATTCTTATCCTGTTTGGACTATTTGCTTGTAAGGGTCAAGTAGAGGAAACACCAAAAATTCCGGAAATACCCGATACAATATTTATTGATTTAGATCAAAAATCTATTGATCAAAAAGCAGCATGGTTACACGATATTTTTGATAAATTAAATAAAAAGCGAGGATTTACAGGGGCTGTGCTATATGCAGAAAAAGGTAAACTTGTTTATAAAGAAGCTTTTGGGTATGCCGACATTCGCAAAAAAACAAATCTTACAACAACTTCTGCCTTCCAATTAGCATCTGTTTCTAAAATGTTCACGGCAACAGCTATTTTAATGCTTGTTGAAGATGGATTGGTGGAGCTTGACTCAGACGTTAGAAAATATCTCCCAGAATTTCCTTATGAAGGAATAACCATCAGGTTACTCCTAAATCACCGATCGGGATTATCCCGCTACATGACTCTAGCACAAGATCAATGGAAAAACAAAGAAATCCCGCTTACAAACGACGATATGCTAAAATTGTATGTTCAGTATAAACCAAAGCCCTATTTTTTGCCGAATCATGGCTTTCATTATTGTAACGCTAATTATGCAATGCTGGCAAATGTTGTAGAACGGATTAGCCATAAAAAATTCGATCAATTTATAAAAGAGAATATTTTTGATCCTATTGGAATGGACAGCAGTTTTGTTTATAATATGAATGGAGAAAATAAAGTATCGGATTATATTTCAGTAGGAGTACCAAGTTACCGTTACAATGGAAGGGGTGCGAGGATGCTTAGGAATGAATACTTAAACGGTGTAATGGGTGATAAAGGAGTTTATACTACCGTAGAGGACATGTTTAAGTTTGATCAAGCCTTATATCAGAATAAACTTTTAGGCGACAGCACTCTACAATTGGCATTTATGCCCGGAAGCCCCAAGACAAAGAAAAGAAAAGATAATTACGGATTTGGGTGGAGAATAAAGGGCGATAGAGAGAACACAGTTTACCATTTTGGTTGGTGGAAAGGATTTCGCTCATATTACATCCGCGATATGCGGCAGCAGAAATCAATCATTGTATTAACTAACCGTGAAAATGGTCCCGGATCAAAAGAATTATGGGATATTATAGATAAAGAAGATTTAGAATTTGGTGAATTTGGTGTACTTAACAATTCAAACTAATTATTAATTATCAGTTTAAATCCAACACCATGTACATTTAAAAGTTCTACGTTTGGATCTGCCTTTAAATACTTTCTAAGCTTGGTAACATAAACGTCCATACTACGAGCATTAAAATAACTGTCGTCGAACCAAATCTTATTTAATGCTTCACTTCGGTCAAGTACCTGATTTAAATTTTCACTTAACAGTTTTAATAGTTCAGCTTCTTTTGAAGTTAATTTTTGGTCATCTTCTCCAATTACCAGAAGCTGTCTATTATAGTCAAACACAAATTTCCCCAGTTTATAAATATTATTTTTCGACAAGTTTTCATTCTGACCCGATCTTCTTAAAATCGCCTTCAATCGCATGAGTAATTCTTCCATGCTAAAAGGTTTACTGATATAATCGTCGGCACCCAATTCAAAACCCTTGAGCTTATCCTCTTGTAAAGTTTTAGCTGTAAGGAATAATATTGGAATTTCTTTATCGATATTGCGAATATCTTTTGCGAGTGTGAAACCATCCTTTATTGGCATCATTACATCCAAAATACAAATATTATACTCGTTTTTTTTAAATTGGATAAACGCTTCTTCACCGTCTGCGCATAAATCGGTTGGATAGCCCTTTGCAATTAAATACGATTGTAAGATGGTACCTAAGTTTTTGTCATCCTCTGCTAATAATACTTTTTGTTGTTCCATGTATCAATTATTTTGATCACTGTAAGGTAAAAAAACCTGGAAGGTAGATCCTCTTTTTAACTCGCTTGTGAGTTTAATACTACCTCCATGCTTGTCAATGACTGCTTTAACATAACTTAACCCTAATCCAAAGCCCTTAAAGTTATGAACATTACCCGTTGGAACTCTATAAAGCTTATCAAATATTTTTCGTTGATTTGCTTTACCTATTCCAATTCCGTTATCCTGTATACTAATTTTTATGCCAGAATCTGTTTCTGTTGTTGAGATTAATATCTCAGGCTCTTCAATATTATATTTAATGGCATTATCAAGTAAATTTAATATCACATTTGTAAAATGCAAAGGGTCAACTTTAAGTTTAACATTCTCAGCTTTTAAATCAGTATAGATTTTGCCTCCTTTTCTCTCAACCTGAATCATGATTTTTCTAACATCTTCAAGTATAATTTCATGAATATCTACCCATTCTTTTTTCAATTGCAGTTTTCCTTTTTCGATAATGGCAGTTTGCAATATTTTTTCGGCCATCACTTTAAGCCGAGTATTTTCATCATTAATAATCCCAATATAATTATCATAAATCTCATCTGTTTTTTGGATATCCTTATCCTTTAATGCCTCGCACACAAGTGCTATGGTAGAAATCGGGGTTTTAAATTCGTGTGTCATGTTATTAATGAAATCATTCTTCATTACCGAAAGCCTTTTTTGCTTAAAAATAGTGCTAATAGAAGCATAAAATGATAAAATAATAATTAGCATTAGTATAGCTGAGAGAAGTAATAATAACCACATTTTACTAATCAAAAAGCGATGTTCATTTGGAAAATATAACATTAAGAAATCCGGATTTCCTTGAATATCACTTGGGAAAAGTGCAAACTGAAAGCTTTCTTCACTCAAAAGCTTCGTTGGATACATTCCTGTTTTCTGGATAAGCATATTAAAGCGTGCGGGGCTATATACCCCATATTCGTATTGTGTGTTAATTCCATACTTTGTAAGTTCAAATTTGATCAGCGAATCCAATAGATGCTCATTTATTCTTTCTTCGATCGGCTGTTTTTTGGGGAGATGCAACATACTTCCAAACTGACGTTGTGTTGCAATCGATTTTTGATTAAAAGACTCATATTCACCGAGTGAAGTAATCTTGGACATTTCATCAATAAATTGTTTGTTAATAGAATCAAAATACTTATTGAATGTTGATTTATTTGAATTTCGCAGCAATGGATTTTGAAAATTCTTAACTTTTTCAATTCTTTCGAGCCTTAAAACAACATTTGAAATGGCTTCATTTACACTTTGTACAAAACCTGCTTCTTTTACGATCACGGCATTCCTAATCCAATAAACCTGGATGCTCATTAACCCAAGTAATGCTACCGACATCAAAAAAATAATGAAAATAATTAGCCTCTTGTTCATGATGCAAATGTATGCTTTGATCTCAATGATTTACAGTCTTTTAACATTTTTTAACGTTTGTTAAAGTTCATTAACAATTGAGCTCAACAATGCGATATATCTTTGTAATGTTATTTAGCACGAGTTAATTTCATGGTATCGTAGTTATGTAATTAAAAGGTTAATAATACAAATTTGGTTTTTGTTTCATAGGTAAAAAACAGTCTCTTTGGGGGCTGTTTTTTTTTGCTATTTTCTGAATTACAAATGCTGACATTATCCTTACATTTGTAAAAAACAAGATCCATAATCATGAAAATTGAACTTAAGAATGTCCTGAATATTTTTAATAAAGATCATATTAAAAAATATTCATCCGAAATCGATATCGCATTTAAGGAATTATTATCTAAAACTGGGAAAGGTAATGATTTCCTTGGCTGGATTGATTTGCCTGATCAAATAAGTGCCAAGCTTATTGAAGACATTTTAAAAGATGCAAATACAATCAATTTAAATTCCGAAATTTTTGTTGTGATTGGAATTGGCGGATCCTATTTGGGAGCTCGAGCCATCATTGATGCCTTAAGCCATCATTTTGCCCAACTTCAGGATGAAAGAAAATCGTCGCTTATTTTGTATGCAGGGCAGAATATCAGTGAAGACTACCTATATGATTTAATCGAGATTTTAAATAAAAAAGATTATTCACTCGCCGTTATTTCAAAATCGGGAACAACCACCGAGCCCGCTATTGCATTCAGGTTATTAAAAGAACATCTCGAAAAAAAATATGGTCGAAAAGAAGCTGTAAAGAGAATATTTGCCATCACCGATGGTAATCGTGGTGCTTTAAAGGAACTAGCAAATATTGAAGGGTATAAAACTTATGATATTCCTGATGATGTTGGCGGTCGTTATTCGGTTCTTACACCAGTTGGCTTACTCCCCATAGCGGTTGCGGGCTATGATATAAAAGCTTTTATAAATGGTGCAAAATCGATGAAAGTCGAAATTTTATCAGGAAGTACTTCCATTGAATCAAATCCGGCCACCCAATATGCCGTTATCAGAAATATCCTTTATCAAAAAGGGTTTACAAATGAGATCATGGTAAACTATGAGCCACGGTTGTTCTATTTTACAGAATGGTGGAAACAATTATATGGTGAAAGCGAAGGCAAAGAAAACAAAGGAATATTTCCTGCCGGAGTAGGTTTCACGAGTGATTTACATTCGATGGGACAATATATTCAGGAAGGAATTAGAAATCTTTTTGAGACTGTAATCTCTGTTGAAAACAGCAATAAAGAACTTAATATCCCAAAGAATGATGCAGATTTGGATAAGCTAAACTATATCAGTGGGAAAAGAATATCAGCGGTTAATCACATGGCAGAAATCGGGACAACCCTTGCCCATGTTGATGGTGGAGTACCCAATATTCAAATCCAAGTTCCTGAAATTTCTGAGTTTGTGTTGGGTCAATTAGTTTTCTTTTTTGAATTTGCATGTGCATTGAGTGGCTATTTATTAAAAGTAAATCCATTTGATCAACCCGGTGTCGAAGCCTATAAATCAAATATGTTTGCCTTGTTAGGGAAAAAGGGATTTGAAAAAGAAACTGAAGAGATTAAAAAAAGACTTTAATTAATGTGGTGATTTGCTAATTAGTTAATGTGCAAATTAAATTTACATATAAATATTTAGGAATGGGGTTTTTAGAATTAATCAATAAACGTCAAAGCGTAAGAAAATATACAGATAAACCAGTTGAAAAAGATAAACTATTGCGTTGCCTTGAAGCCGCTCGTTTATCACCTTCTGCATCCAACTCTCAACCTTGGAAATTTATCGTAATTGATGAACCCGGTTTAAAGGACAAAGTTGCCATAGAAACTTTTTCTACCTTGGTTAATTTCAATAAATTCACACTTGAGTCACCTGTTCTTATTGCCATAACCCTTGAAAAACCGCCAATAGTAAATCGAATTGGTGGCCGGCTAAAAAAAAGAAGCTGGAAATTAATGGATTTGGGAATGGCTGCTGAACACTTTTGCTTGCAAGCCGAAGAAGAAGGGTTGGGAACTTGTATGATTGGATGGTACAATGAAAAGTCCATTAAAAAATTGCTGAATATCCCAAAAGAAAAAGATTTGGCCTTATTAATAAGTGTGGGCTATGCCCCTGAAGATTATAAGCTGAGAACAAAAGTCAGAAAACCAATAGATGAAATGAGTAAGTTTAATGAATATTAAGTTTCTTAAATCTTACCATTAAAGCAATCCTTCAATTACCCTGGGAAAATGTTTATATTCAAGTTTATGAATTTTATTAGCTATATCTTCAGGTGAATCATTTGTTTCAACTTTAACCTTAGCTTGAAAAATAACTTCCCCATCATCATATTTATCATTTACAAAATGGATGGTAATTCCAGTTTCAGCATCACCTGATTCTTTTACGGCTTCGTGCACCCTCATTCCAAACATTCCTTTACCTCCATATTTTGGCAATAAGGCTGGATGAATATTTATAATGCGATTTGGAAAGTTTTTAATCAAATTTTGAGGGATAAGCCATAAAAATCCTGCTAAAACAATAAAATCAATCTGAAACGACTGTAGTTTATTTAACACATTTTCCGTAAGGTAAAAGTCCTTTTTATCAAAATAAACAGCAGGAATTTTTAACTTTTTAGCCCTTTCCATCACATAGGCATCTTTACTGTTTGATAAAATCAAAGCGATCATAATATTCTCATTATCCGCAAAGTAATCCGATATATTCTGAGCATTTGATCCGTTACCCGAGGCAAAAATGGCAATTTTTTTCATATTTTTTGACAAGAACTAATTACTAATGGTGCTCAAATTTATTATTTATTTTACCAATTTCAGCATGATATCTTATAAAAATAGCTTACTTTGCAATTCTTTGTTAATCCGCTCATTATGAAAAAGTAAAGTTAAATATATCAGATTTTCTTTGCTTTTAAATGATAGATTTTATTTCTTTGCACACTGTTTAACCAAAATAATAAAGATATGTCTGATACTAAATCAAAAGTAATAGCGATTATCGTTGATAAACTAGGTGTTGACGAGAGTGAAGTAACTCCTGAAGCAAGCTTCACAAATGATCTTGGAGCCGATTCACTTGATACTGTTGAATTGATCATGGAATTCGAAAAAGAATTCAATATGGCAATTCCAGATGACCAAGCTGAAAAAATTGGTACTGTAGGTGATGCTATTTCTTACATTGAAGCAAACGTAAAATAAACAAACGAATTACATGGAATTAAAACGTGTAGTAGTTACAGGTCTTGGAGCCATAACTCCATTAGGCAATTCGGTCTCTGAATTATGGGATGGATTGATTAATGGAGTTAGTGGTGCCGGCCCAATTACGCAATTTGATGCTTCCAAATTTAAGACACAAATTGCTTGTGAGGTTAAAAATTTTGACGTTACAAACTTTATGGATCGTAAAGAAGCAAGAAAGCATGATCGTTATTCACAATTTGCGCTAGTTTCTGCCGATCAAGCTGTTGCTGATGCAGGTTTTGATTTAGAAAAAATTAATTTAGATCGTATTGGTGTTATTTGGGCTTCCGGTATTGGTGGGATTAAAACATTTCAAGAAGAAATTCTGGAATTTGGAAAAGGTGATGGAACCCCTCGGTTCAATCCTTTCTTTATTCCAAAAATGATTGCCGATATTGCCTCGGGTCATATTTCTATTAAATATGGTTTTAGAGGACCAAACTTTGCTACTGTTTCTGCATGTGCTTCTTCTGCCAATGCTTTAACCGATGCTTTCAACTTAATTCGTTTGGGAAAAGCTGACGCTTTTGTAACCGGTGGATCTGAAGCAGCTGTAACTGAAGGTGGAGTTGGCGGTTTTAATGCCCTGCATGCCATTTCTACACGCAATGATGATCCGAAAACAGCTTCCCGTCCATTTGATAAAGAACGTGATGGTTTTGTATTAGGTGAAGGTGGATGCGCACTTATTTTCGAAGAACTCGAACATGCCTTAAAAAGAGGTGCAAAAATATATGCTGAAGTAGCAGGTTGTGGCCTTTCAGCCGATGCTCATCACATGACAGCTCCACATCCTGATGGACTGGGTGCGAAAAATTGTATGAGAAATGCCATTGAAGATGCAGAATTAAAACTCACAGATATTGACCATATCAACACTCATGGAACTTCTACTCCGGTTGGTGATATAGCTGAGCCAAAAGCTATTGTTGGCTTATTTGGTGAGCATGCTTACAAAATCAATATCAACTCAACAAAATCAATGACCGGGCATTTATTAGGTGCCGCCGGAGCTGTTGAAGCTATTGCAACAATACTTGCAGTTCAAAATGATATTGTACCACCAACTATTAACCATTTTACTGACGATCCTGAAATTGACAATAAATTAAACTTTACATTTCATAAGGCTCAGAAAAGAGTGATTAATGTGGCATTAAGCAATACTTTTGGTTTTGGTGGTCATAATGCCTCCATTATCTTCAAAAAATTTGTGAGATAATCTTTCATTTTGATTTTTTATAAGTATATACTTCATTATTTTTCCGACAATAGAAAACTATTCCTAAGTTTAAGGAATATTTTCGGATACTATCCTCATAATATTTCATTATACCTCTTGGCGTTCAGACACAAATCTGTTGCAAAAGAGCTTTCAAACGGTGTACGAGTAAGTAATGAACGCCTTGAATACCTGGGAGATGCTATACTTGGCGCAGTTGTTGCTGATCTTCTTTTTAAAAAGTTTCCTTATAAAGATGAAGGCTTTTTAACAGAAATGCGTTCGAAAATTGTGAGCCGTTCGCAGCTAAATAATTTGTCGAAAAAACTAGGCCTTACCCAATTAATTAATTCTGCCAGCGATACCAAAACTATTTGTAAATCGATGAATGGAGATGCTTTTGAAGCATTTATCGGGGCTTTATACTTAGATAAAGGATATCAATTTACCCGAAAAATTATTATTAACCGCATTATCAATATTCATCTGAATTTGGATGAACTTGAAACCCAAATTGTGAATTATAAAAGCAAATTGGTTGAATGGGGACAAAAAGAAAAAAAATCGGTCGACTTTAAAGTAGTGGAGGAAATTGGTGAAGGTTTTAAGAAACAATTTTTGGTCAGGATATTTGTCGAAGGTGAAGTAATTGAAAGTGGGCAGGATTTTTCAATAAAAGGTGCTGAGCAAATTGCTTCCGAAAAAGCATTTAGTAAGCTGCAATTAAATTAATCATTATTTCCACTTTTCTTATTTGCTGCTATTTTCTTATATTTATCGTCAAAGTGTTTCAAAATGGCCAAAAAATTATCCTCTAAAATTGATTTCTCATCCGAATATACACTAATCGGGATTTCTTGCCATTTAAAGGATTATCGCCTCACATTCTTTTTAAACAATAAACTTCATTTACATTTAAGCAGGATTGATGATTTTGTTCAAGAAGGTTCTGACAAAACTGACCTTAGCTATTCGGTTTATTTTTATCAATGTCTTGAAACCCAAAATAATTTTTGTTTGATCTCAAATCACCATTCCGATGGAAAACTGATCCCGACCATTGGCTCCATCGATTATTTTCTGTTGATAGAAAACGAAATTCCAACTGATCGAAAAAAAGAATTGATAAAGGAGATAAAAACAATTCCAAATGTGCTTACGGCTTACGAACTTGATTTGGCCAAAGTGAAAAATATCCACCAATTACTAGCCGAGTTGGAACTTCAGTTTATTGAAAATAAGAAAGAAAAGAAAAATTCTTGATTGAAATTCTAAAGTTAAATTGCGCTATCAAACTGCTTCAAAAACCTTTTATCGTTTTCGAAAAATAAACGGATATCATTGATTTGATATTTAAGCATGGCGATTCGCTCAATGCCCATCCCAAAAGCAAATCCGGTATATTCCTTGCTGTCGATTCCACAATTTTCCAATACATTGGGATCAACCATTCCGCAACCTAAAATTTCAACCCAACCCGAATGTTTGCAGATATTACATCCCTTGCCTCCGCAAATATTACACGAAATATCCATTTCGGCAGAGGGTTCGGTAAAAGGGAAATAAGAGGGGCGTAAACGAATTTGGGTATGTTCGCCAAAAAACTCGCGGGCAAAATAAAGCAAGGTTTGTTTCAAATCGGCAAAAGATACATTTTTGTTAATGTACAAACCTTCAACCTGATGGAAAATACAATGCGCCCGGGCAGAAATAGCTTCATTTCTGAAAACCCTACCTGGTGAAATTGTCCGGATTGGTGGTTTCTGGCTTTGCATTACACGCACCTGCACCGATGAAGTGTGAGTACGTAAAGCGATGTCCGGATCTTTTTCGATAAAAAAAGTATCCTGCATATCGCGTGCCGGATGATCGGCAGGGAAATTTAAAGCGGTGAAATTGTGAAAATCATCTTCAATTTCCGGACCCTCCGATACATTATAACCTAGTCGTGCAAAGATTTCAATAATCTTATTCCGAACGATTGAAAGTGGATGACGGGCACCTAATTCTTCAAAATTAACCGGAAGGCTTAAATCCAAATCACCACTTGTTTCCTGGGTATTATTTTCAAGTATTTCGGTGAGTGAGCTTAACTTATCCTGAGCCTTATTTTTAAGATCATTTAATGCCTGACCAATCTCTTTACGAAGTTCGGGTTCAACGATTTTAAAATCGCCGAACAACGAAGGAATTAATCCTTTTTTACTCAAATATTTAATTCGAAACTGATCCAGTTCTTCTTTACTTTCAGTAGTAAAAACAGAAATCTCTTCCAGTAATTGTTTTATTTTATCCTTCATTAAAATGCTATCTAATTATTTTGATGCTCATTTTAACATCCTTAACAGGTTTATCACCTCGTCCGGTTTCTACAGCTGCAATTTTATCTACCACATCCAAACCTTCAGTAACTTCACCAAAAACGGTATAGGCTCCATCCAAATGGGGGGTTCCACCAATGGTTCTGTAAACTTCTTTGTGTTCTTCAGGAATAAGCATTCCGGTTCTGGCTTCAACCGCCGCAAAGTCATCATCAGTAAATTTTCTTCCTTGCACGATATAAAACTGACTGCTTGATGAAGCTCGTTCAGGATTTACATCATCCCCTTGTCGAGCGGCAGCCAATACTCCTTTTTTATGGAAAAATTGAGGCAGGATCTCTGCATCAACTTTATAACCCGGATCATCTTCACCTTTTGCACTGCCACCACCTTGAATCATAAATTGATTTATCACTCGGTGAAAAGTAGATCCTTCATACCAGCCTTCTTGAATCAACTTAATAAAATTATCACGATGCTTTGGGGTTTCATCATAAAGCTTCAACGTAATATCGCCATATTCTGTGCTAATTTTTACAAGGGTATTTTCGTTCGAAGTTTTTTTAGGAGCACCACATGAAGTTAATGTAAGTGCCGAAATGATCAATAAAAGGCTAGCCAGTTTTTTCATCTGTGTATAAATTAATTTAAAATACTAAGTTTTAAAAAGAAATCAGTTGCAATATTACTAAAAATAGGGGAATTTATGAAAAGCAGATTTTTGGGAATTTCTTAAACCTTCTGAATTTTCAGAAAACAACTTCGGCACAAAGGTTCGTAGCTCTCTTTTTCACCCAAAACTACCAGACTTTCATTTTTAATGGTACGATGTGAATATTGAGCCAAGTTGCCGCAATTCATGCAAATGGCATGTACTTTTGTAACATATTCGGCAATGGCCATTAAACCCGGCATAGGCCCAAATGGTACTCCCCTGAAATCCATATCAAGTCCAGCCACAATTACCCTGAAACCACGGTCCGCCAGTACATTGGCCACTTTCACCAATTCCATGTCAAAAAACTGAGCCTCATCAATTGCGACTACATCGACATCGATATCGTACAATAATATTTGCGCAGCCGTTTGAACCGGAGTACATTGAACTGCATTGGCATCATGCGATACAACATTTTTTTCGTCGTATCGTTTATCTATCTCAGGTTTGAATATTTCAACTCTTTGTTTGGCAATTTTTGCCCGATTTAATCGACGGATTAATTCTTCGGTTTTACCCGAAAACATTGAACCACAAATTACTTCAATCCAACCTGATCGTTTTTTTGGATTTGCTGTTTTTTCTAGAAACATTTAATGTAAACAGTTTTACTTTTTTTATCTTTATCAGAT
>Ga0268283_1000302_pt1 | contig 38722 bp, 36 predicted proteins | sample saktaG_13_FD_190140 | JGI IMG/M metagenome (GOLD analysis project Ga0268283, IMG submission 190140) | Saline water microbial communities from Sakinaw Lake, British Columbia, Canada - sak_2013_06_06_36m | ecosystem: Environmental > Aquatic > Non-marine Saline and Alkaline > Saline ...
TATCAAACAAAGGCTGCATGTAGGGATCCAGCTTGGATTGAATATCCCCCGGAAGAAAGCCGATATCCTTATTGCTGAGCGGAACGACCGGTCTTGCCAGAAAAATCTGGCGGTAATTCTTTTTGCGCTGCAGGGCGGCGGCCAGCGCAAGGAGGGTTTTGCCGGTGCCGGCTTTCCCGCTGAGCGTTACCAGTTGAATACTGTTGTTGGTCAGGGCATCCAGGGCAAAGGTTTGCTCGGCATTGCGGGGAGTAATGCCGAAAGCGGGATTTTTATCGATTCGGCGGATTTTCTGGTTGAAGGAATCGTACATCGCCAGAGCGGATTTGTTGTCGTTTCTGAGGATAAAATATTCGTTGGCCACGGGATCTTTTTCCAGAAGCAGTTCAGATGGGTCCAAATCAAACGGCGGTTCGTACAGTTTTTTCAGAACAGTTCCCGGGATATTTTCAACAAGGCGCTTACCAGTGTAAAGTGTTGAAATGTCCTTAATCTGGTCGCTTTTATAGTCCTGGGCCACCAGACCGATGGATTTTGCCTTGATGCGCAGGTTGACGTCCTTGGTGACCAGGATGACCTGAAGGGATGGATTTTCCTTGGCGAAGTGGTAGGCGATGTTGAGGACATGGTGATCAGGCCTGGACTCTGAAAAGCTTAGAACCAGATCTTCATGGAATTTTCTGTCCAGCTTGACGGTGATTTTTCCCAGACCCTGTCCGATCAACACCCCGCCGTTGAACAGATGTTCGCCGCACAGCAGATCCAGCGTACGGACAAATTCACGAGCATGATAGTTGAGGATTTCACTGCCTTTTTTAAACTGATCGAGTTCTTCAAGAACCGTTACGGGAATGACGACATTATTTTCCGCAAAATGATAAATACAGGCGCTGTCATGAAGAATGACGTTGGTGTCAAGAATGAACGTGGTTTTCTTTTTTCGTGGCATCGGGTAACCTGTGTTTTGAGTTAAATGGACATTGTGCCGGTTTGGCGTCAACTCATGCCGGCTCCTATTTGTCTGTACCCTTTGAATATCCTCCTTTCAGCCTGCGGGATGAAACCGGATGGTTATCCGTATCCGGTCGGTTTTTCGTGATAAATCGTCTCAACAGTCTGGTGTCTGCGTCCCGCAGATCAACCATCAATAGCCCATCCACGACACCGGAAAACCCTTCATCAACAGAAAAACTCAATAATTTGCCGTTCAGCTTCAGATAATGCTTTAACAGAACCGGCACGCCCTTGCCATCTTTTTCAATTTCGGATATCAGAAAAGAGACATCTTCGATATCCTGGAAAGCGCTCTCAATTGCCGCGGATTTCAAAAGCCGGAAGCGGGAAGCACGGTATGGACGGCGCGGTGTAACATAAGGGGACAATTGAGTATGCATTTGAGTTTTCGTTAAAAATCGTACCATCAAATCCTTGGATACGCTGTGGTAATCGTGGCTGATGCTGACCGGCCCGAAAAGGATTTTATAGTGGGGATTCCGTCTGATAAATTCGCCGATGCCGCGCCAGATAAGGATCAGGCTGTTGAATTTTTTCTGATACTCGGAGCGGATAAATGAACGTCCAAATTCGATGGCAGGGGTCAGAAAGTGCAGAAATTCCGATTTAAACCGGAATAGCGTATTCGTGTAAAGCCCCTTGCTGCCGAATTCACGAAGTATCCGATCCACCATTCCCAGGCGATAAGCCCCCACCAATTCAGATGTGTCATAATTCCACAGAAACAGATGGTGGTAATGGATGTCATAATCATCCAGATCCACGGCGCGCCCGGTTCCTTCATGGACTTGGCGGAAGGTAATCTCGCGAAGCCGGCCGATCTCTCTCAGCAGGTTGGGGATTTGGGAGCTGAGGGCAATATAGACACATAGCTCACACTGCTTCACCAGCAACTGCGCTTCCGGCAGAAGATCGACTTCCTGCTTCAGCACAGAGCCTGGTATGGGGTTGATCAGCGGTTCGATCCGTCTGTTTCTGCCATTGGCCATGTCAAAGCCCATAAATGGTGAACGGCTGCGGGTGGAACGCAATTTCAGAATTTCCGTATTGACTCTCAGGTAATCAATGGTCGCCGCATCATTGGCATGCCGCTGGAGATGTGTCCAGGGGATGGGCCGTCCAATATGCATCGGGAATGTTCTGTTCGTTTTGTTTTCCAGTTCACGGGGAAGCAGCATGGTTCGCAGGCGGGGAGACACCATGCCCGCCATGGAAAACAGCGCGCTGTTCTGGCCGGGGAAATATACCGGAAGGGTCGTCGCCTGGGTTATTCGAATCAGGGCGGCGACATGGGGGCTCCAGTCCGAGTCCGATACCTGCCCATCTTTCGAATGCCAACTGGCGACCTCTCCAGCCGGAAACACGACCAGGACGCCGCCTTTTTTTACCCAGGACAGGCACTGTTTCAATCCCTGCAAATTATCCCGGGTTTCCCGATTTTCAAACGGATTGACCGCAAAAATATGATCGCCGAAACCGGCAATCTTTTTCAGCAGATAATTGCCCATGATGCGAACATCGGTCCGTATCCGTGACAGCATGGCGCCCATGATTACGCCTTCAACGCCCCCAAAGGGGTGATTGGCGATCACCACGAGAGGCCCATCCGCGGGAATTTGATCCATTTCGTCAGCGTCGCACACAAACCGGACATCCAGGACATCCAGTACGGTTTCAAACACGGATTGGCCTGAAATGCCCGAGAACAGCTTTTGATGCAGGAGATCATGATGTTGATTGATACGGTCTATGGAGAGCAATCGTTCAACAGATCCCTGGATCATCCCGAAAAGGCTTTTGTTCAGCGGGTGTTGAATTGCATTGGATAAATCGATAAGCTTTGACATGCGGTTACCCTTTCGAATTCATTTCCCTCAGTTCCGTCATCCCCGGTATTCACCCTAAAGTGGAAACATTTGAATGGTGTTAGATTTCCGTTAGAAATTTGTAATCGCCGAATGTGCTGAATTTAATTATACTGGAGAAAGGTTTGCCGTTTCATCAACTTCTAATCGGATGTTAATCCAGCCCTAACAATTCGATCATAGGATGTGCTCTTTTCAATCGGGCGCATATTCACGGCAAGGAGACTTTCGGATAGCTTTTTGAACTGTTTTTCACCACAAATGGGCAGGTCATGTTCTACGGAATTGTAAGCAAAACAAAGGAGGATCATTATGCAAGAAAATAGCTCGAAGGAGAAAATCAAAAAAATCCAGTTTTCATTAAAAGCAGATGAGGCAAAAAACGTTTCTCTGGTTGGAGAATTTAACAACTGGAATCCTGACGCAGATCCGATGCAAAGAGATAAAAACGGAACATGGAAAAAGACAAAGATGCTTTCGCCGGGGAACATAGAATACAAGTTTTATGTTGATGGTGAATGGACTCAAGATCCTGAAAATTTAAGGAAGTGCCCGAACTGCTTCGGGACCCAAAACAGCGTTGTCAAAGTCATATTGTTTAACCGGGTGGATTTCCAAAGAAATAACGAATAATTCGGAACGGAATAGTCAATATGCCATATGAAAGGGGGGCAACCCCCAGGAAATGAGGCATTAAAGTGCGAAGCTAGGCCGAAGCTCAACACAAATATTGGACTTTTTCGAAGCTATCAAAATTTGATTGATCATGGACATCGTTATGGGTCTTCGAATGATTCACAAAACTCTAACACAGCACTGACATTCCCTGAACATATATTGGATAGTGTGAGTGAAAATGTTCAGGTAACTGTTATAATTCTCGGCTGTAACCAATAACTGTATTCAAAAACGAAATTGGAATCTTTCGTCAAACATGAGGGGATGAAACGCATGGAACCAGACAACCCGCAGATCCCGATGACCAGAATAGATCTTCATGTCCATTCCCGATTTTCCAAACGCGCCTCCCAGTGGGTGCTAAAAAAAATCGGATGCCCGGAAAGTTTTACTGAACCTCGGCAGGTCTATGAGACTGCCAGAAAAAAAGGAATGGACCTGGTGACCCTGACCGATCACAATACCATTTCCGGTGCGCTTGAAATTGCACACCTGCCGGGAACCATAGTGAGCGAGGAAATTACGGCCTATTTTCCGGATAACGGCTGCAAGGTCCATGTCTTGGCCTATGACATTACGGAAGCCCAGCATCTTGACATTCAGAAAGTGCGTGAAAATATCTTCGATCTGGCCGGCTATCTTGACCGGGAAAATATTTTTCATGTCCTGGCCCATCCCCTATACAGCGTTAATGACCGCCTGACCCTGGGCCATTTTGAAAAGCTGCTGCTCCTCTTTAGAACGTTCGAAATCAACGGGGCGCGGGATGCGATTCAGAGCCAGTGTCTTCGATCGGTTCTGTCAAGTCTTTCCCCGGAACGGATGGCCCGGTTGGCCGACCGGCACGGGATCGACCCGGCAGGGGCATTTCCCTGGCAAAAGCATCTGACCGGCGGCTCGGATGATCACAGCGGGCTCAATATCTGCCGGACCCATACGGAAATCTTTTCCCCGGCCAATACAAAAGCGGCGCTGAACGCGCTTCAGGCCGGCCAGAGCCGGGTGGTCAGTCATGCATCCACACCGTTGACCCTGGCCCACAACCTGTATGGCATTGCCTATCAATTCTATCGAAGCAAATTCAAGCTGGAACGGTATACGGAACGGGATATTCTGATGCGTTTTCTGGACAGATCCCTCAGCATGCGACCGGAAAACGAACCGGGAATTCTGTCACGAATCTATTTTTACTGGAATTATCGGAAAGCCCCGAAAATGGAAGGCGATGTTTCCGAAAATCTCATGGACATGATCCGGCGGGAAACGCGAAACCTGATTCATGACAATCCGAACATGCTCAGTGATGCACCGGAAAACGCCGGACAGATGGACTCACCGGAACGCAAATGGTTCGACTTTGTCAACCGGATATCCAGCCGGGTTCTGAACGGCTTTGCCAATCACCTGTTCGGTCATCTTTCCGGCGCCAATGTCTTCAGCGTCTTTCATGTCATCGGATCGGCCGGCGGCCTGTATACACTGCTGGCCCCGTACTTTGTGTCCTTTTCCCATTTTACACGGGACCGGGCCTTGATACAGGATGTCTGGACACAATTATCCGATGAACCGCTTCCGGACACGGTCGATCGGTCCGAAATCCGCGTGGCCCACTTTACAGACACATTTTATGAGGTGAACGGCGTGGCGCGCACCCTGAATCAGCAGATCGAAATCGCGCTCAAAAGTCACAAACAGCTCACCATCATCACCTGCGATGCCATGGATCGGCCAGAAAGGCAGGGCGTCAAAAACTTCAAACCGGTCGGCGTTCATGAACTGCCGGAATATCCGGATCAGAAATTATTTTATCCACCGGTTCTGGAAATGCTGAATTACTGTTTTGAACAGGGCATTACCCATATCCATTCCGCCACGCCCGGACCCATCGGGCTTGCGGCGCTTGCGATCGCCAATATCCTGAAGCTGCCGATCGATGGCACCTATCACACGGCGCTGCCCCAGTACGCCCAGTATCTGACCGGAGACGCCGCCATTGAAGACCTGACGTGGAAATATACCCTGTGGTATTATGGACAGATGAATCGGGTGTACGCGCCATCCAAAAGCACGGCGGACGAATTGATTGAAAAGGGCATTCTGGCGGATCGTATCCGGTTGATGGAACGCGGCATCGACATCACCCTGTTCAAGCCGTCCAAACGAAACGGCTTCTTCAAAAAGCGCTGTCAGATAGACGATCATGTCGTCAAACTCCTCTATGTGGGCCGGGTGTCCAAGGAAAAAAATCTGCACATACTGGTCGATGCGTTCAATCACCTGAGCCGGGAACAAAGGGATGTTCATCTGATAGTTGTGGGTGAAGGGCCGTACCTCGAGGAGATGAAAAGAGAACTGTCCGGAAAACCCGTCACCTTTACCGGATACCTCGCCGGCGAAGATCTGGCTGCGGCCTACGCGTCTTCAAATATATTTGTCTTTCCCAGTACAACCGATACATTCGGAAACGTGGTTCTGGAAGCCCAGGCATCCGGGATCCCGGTGATTGTGACGGATCAGGGCGGTCCCCGGGAAAATTTAATCCCCTCCCGCACCGGTTTCATTGTCCGGGGAAACGATACGGAAAGCTTTCTGCAACCCATCAGGCTGCTGACAAATGATGCCAAAATGGCCGGACGCATGGGCCGGGCCGCCCGAAAATACATGGAAGACCGGACTTTTGAAAAGGCGTTTTTGAAAACCTGGGACATGTATGAACCCGAGGTGCTTTTAAAACATGACATGGCAGTCAACGCATGATATCGGCATTGTGGTTTCAAGCGATCCGGCAGGTATGGCGAAACAGGCTTCCCGGCCAGTTGATCATCCAGATAACCGATGCCTGTAATGCAAAGTGTCCTCAGTGCGGGATGCGCGTTACAGCCGGATTTAAACGCTCCAGGCTTTCCCTGGATACCATCCGACGAGCCATTGACGCCGCCGCAGAAAAGGGATTTCAGGCCATTTCCTTTACCGGCGGCGAACCGCTCCTTTTCCTGGATGATCTGATTGCAATGATACGGCATGCCGGTCAAGCGGGAATTCCCTATATTCGAACCGGGACCAACGGTTTTGTTTTCATGGGAAGCGATAAAAAAGGATTTAATTCACGGATTGAGCGGCTCGCTCATGCCCTGGCCGATACGCCGATTCGAAATTTCTGGATCAGCATCGACTCCGCTGTTCCGCAAGTTCATGAAGCCATGCGGGGACTGCCCGGTGTCGTGGACGGTATCCAAAAGGCCCTGCCGATTTTTCATGCCTGCGGGATTTATCCGTCCGCCAATCTGGGCATCAACCGGAACCTTGCCGGAGGCGATGCATCAACCGGAAATCAGCGACTAGCGCCGGAAGCATTCTATCAATACTACCGGTCCGGTTTTGAACAGTTTTATCGGCTTGCATGCGAACTGGGTTTTACGATGGTGAACTGCTGTTATCCCATGAGCATCCCAGACGGGGAATCCGGGGAGGGGTTGTCACCGGTATATGCGGCAACGGCAACAGACGATGTCGTCAATTTCAGCCGCATGGAAAAGGCATTGCTGTTTCAAGCCCTTTCGGAAGCCATCCCGTCATTCCGATCCCGTATTCGAATCTTTACGCCCCGAACATCCCTGCTGGCATTGACCCGCCAGTTGTCGCACCAGGAGCCTGAATCCCATCCCTGCCGGGGAGGAATTGACTTTTTCTTCATCGACGCCAAAACCGGCCATGCCTATCCCTGCGGGTATCGGGGCAACACGGACATGGGAGGTTTTGAAGCGCTGAATCTCACGGATACGCTAAATGACGGCCCGGATTGCCGGGAGTGCGACTGGGAATGCTTCCGAGACCCTTCCGAACTGATGGGGCCGGCGCTTGACCTGCGAAATCATCCGGTCCAGGCAATCAAGCGCATGGCGACAGACCGGAGCTATACACTGCTATGGCTGGAGGATCTGCGATATTACCAGGCATGCGGTTTTTTCGATGGCCGAAAGGCTCCCGGATGGAATCGGCTCCGGCAGCATGCATCATGATATAAATCTTGCTGAATGAGCGCTTATTTTCAAGGCCTGCTCGTCGGGCTGACATTTGCCGTGCTTCTGGGTCCGGGGTTTTTCGCTCTGGTTCAGACCTGTATCCACAGCGGATTCAGGTCTGGCGTGTGTCTGTCCGCTGGGATTTTTTTGAGCGACGTCTTTGTCCTGCTCCTTTGTTTTTTCGGTATCACGCAGCTTTTTGGCGTCGATCCCCGGAACAATGTGTGGTTTCAAGTCATCGGCGGGATGGTTTTGACGATTCTGGGCTTTTACACCTTCAACAAGCGGATCGTTCAGACATATCCCTGTCAAAACCGGAAACTCATCAGCCTCTGGAACCGAAACCATCTATATGTCATCAAGGGCTTTTTCCTGAATGTCTTTAACCCCGGCATCTGGTTTATCTGGATTACGGTAACTGTTTCCATCACTGCCAGGTATGGCGCCAACGACCGATCAACCGGAATATTTCTTGCCGGTATCCTGTCCACCACGCTGTCGGCGGACTTACTGAAATGCTTTGTTTCGCATCATATCAGCCGCTTCTGTGGTACGCAAACGATGACACGGATCAACCATGTCATTGGTCTCATCCTGATTGTTTTCGGGGTTGTTTTAATGCTCTTTAGAAAATAAGATCTGAGATGTGAGTGCTGAGAAATCGGGCAAATCTCCCGTCATTCCGGCGAAAGCCGGAATGACCAAGAGCATTTTCATCAATGCATCAAATCACTTTTCGATTCGATTTCTTCTTCCAAAGAACCCACGCCCAGGCTGGGGTCTTCGGCAGAGATTTTGATTTTGGCTTCAGCAGCATCCAAGAGAATCTCTTCTTCCCAGTCCAACTTTATTTCGATTTTCTGTATTCCTTTTTTTTCGACCGCCTCGATTTCCACCTCGATGACACCGGCGGGCCTCAGGGTCACAAACGAAGATCCTTTCTGAATGACCACTTTCCTTTCCTTAAAGCTCTTCGCCAGATCTGAAAGCATCGTAGCGACAGCATCCGATTCCAGTTTGCATTTGATTGCCACTTCGTTTTTTTTCATTTTCATTTCCTTTCTGATGATGGGGTGTTCCTCTTGTCGACAGATATGGGAAGCTTTATTCAAAACCAGTAAGGTCTTAAAAATAATGGATGATTGTTAGGTTATGATTAGCTGTTCATGAGAATTTGATTTGTCGAATGCGTTCCGCTCAAAATTTCTACCCGTGCATGAAAACATAATATTTCTCTAATATTTTGTTAACATTGAGCTGGCAAAAAGATATCCACTCCACCATGGCTAACTTCAACACCCAGAGCTGGCGTTCATTATAACTGCCGATTGCCCAGGAGATCTTCACTGTCGGCTACTATATCTTTACAGTTGACGGGCCGAAAGTTACTGTGGATTATTATGCCATGTTAAACGGCTGCAATGGCGACTGCGATCAGACCTACGATGTGATCCCATACGCAACACCCCTACTGCTTACCCCTATATTAACCCTTCTGTTTTCTACGCCGACCCCGTTCCGTTCACCAGGCATGAAACCTTCGGCTACAGTCTGAACGGCAAGGAATTTCTCGTACCACAAGGAGGGAGCTACACCCTGACCGATGACACCACCAGGGCAGTTGTCAATGGCGAGTCCGGCTACCTCGGCACAACCGCTGCAATCCTGAGCGGAACCAACGGCAGTAACGGTAAAGACTATAACAACCGTGCACTGTCCAAGACTGTAGACACCGGCTGGGCACCCAAGAACATTGATCTCCTTGACAGCGATATCCTCATTCTTTGTGGCATGGCCGACAGCCTTGCCACAAGCTTCACTGACTTAAGCAATCCCAACTACAATTACCAGTATGTTGTGCCCAACACCACCCTTACAGACACCTACGTACTGTCGATGACATACAGACCCGGTCACTCCGAGCATCTGGGGAACGGCGGTTTCGGCATCGCCACCAAAGATGATAATGGTAATTGGATCAACGCCGTCGACAACAACGACGGGGGAACCAAGAAATTCGTAAAAGGCCCGTGGAAAGCCAGCTATGGTCTCGGCACCTACGGTGTTGACGTAAGCACCAAAACCGCCTGGGCGGTCATCAACTTCGATGGCAGTTTTGCAGTTGCCAATGATATTGAGCCGGTACCTGGTCATAATTAATAATTAGCGTTCCCCCCGGCCCAGTGCCGGGACCAAACCTATAAGCAACAATGCCCTTATAGGCAATTTTATTGTATTATTTTGCCATTAACGGTGGTGCGAAGTAGGCCGAATAGTCAATGGTGTCTTCTGCAATTGTGCAGGAACCCGTTAATTAGCGTGGCCCCGAATGCCGTGACCCGATCATTGGTGAAGCTGTATATCCTCAAAATGGAATGCAGGCCTATCCCGTTTAGAAGAATACTTTATTTATTAATCACCATTCGGCCATCACCTCCATCAGAAAGGAATCTGGAGATGGCAAAACAGCATCGTAAAAAGTCAAAAAATATAATTAAACACATCCATGTGCTGCAACCAAACTCTGCCGGGATCGATGTTGGTGCCAACGAAATTTACGTCGCCGTCCCTGACGATCGGTCAAGCAAACCCGTAAGACGATTCGATACATTCACCGATGATTTGCATGGAGCTGCAAAGTGGCTTAAAGAATGCGGCATCGAATCGATTGCCATGGAATCCACCGGCGTATATTGGATTCCCATTTTTCAAATTCTGGATACTTATGGTTTTGATGTTATCCTCGTTAATGCTCGGCATGTTAAAAATGTTCCTGGCCGAAAAACCGATGTCCAAGATTGCCAGTGGCTACAGTATCTGCATTCCGTTGGGCTTTTGTGCGGATCTTTCCGGCCCGATCAAGATATTTGTTCTGTCCGCTCTTTGCTCAGGCATAGGGACAATATGGTTAAAGCTGCTTCATCACATATTCAGCATATACAGAAAGCGCTCACCCAAATGAATCTGCAGATCCACAATGTCATCAGCAATATAACCGGCGTAACCGGTTTGGCTATCATTGATGCGATTCTTGCTGGAGAACGGAACCCGGACATATTGGCTGATCTTAGAAATCCAAGAATAAAAGCAGACAGGCAAACGATCATTAAATCCCTTACGGGTGATTATCGATCCGAGCATATTTTTACGCTTAAACAGACCCTGCAGTCTTATCGCAATTACCACCTGATGATCCAGGACTGCGATGCAGAAATTGAAAAACACCTGAAAGAATTTGATTCCCGCATCGATTTGGATGATTGTCCAAAGCCGCCTGAAAAAAACCTCAAGCGAAAACCCAAGGGCAACGCGCCAAACTTTGATCTCAAAACACACATGCATCGGCTTTTGGGAACAGATTTAACCCGAATCGACGGAATCAGCGATTTGACAGCCCACGTGTTTTTCACTGAAGTTGGTCCGGATCTTTCAAAGTTTAACAGTGCCAACCATTTTTGTTCGTGGCTCGGCCTGTGCCCAAACAACAAGATTAGCGGCGGAAAAATCCTTTCATCGCATACCAGACCGGGATCGAATCGGGTTGCCCAGGCTCTTCGGATTTCGGCAAATTCTCTTTGGAATTGCAAATCCTATCTTGGCGACTATTTCCGACGGATGCGTGCCCGACATGGAGCGCCAAAAGCTATAACGGCAACTGCCCATAAACTGGCAAGGATCATATACTATCTTGTAAAAAATCAAAGAGCATTTGATGAGACCATTTTTTCGGAACAAGAAAAAAATCACCAGATACAATTGAAAAAACGTGTAATTAGCCAAGCTAAATCCCTGGGGCTTCAACTAGTTCCGGCCTGACCCCTAAGAATGTTACTTAGAAGAAGCAGTGATTGTTTTGTGGCCTCCCGTCAATGACTGGAGGCCACACTTTCAGAACATGGGGTTCAGTGAACCGGGTAAACGGGGGACACTTTTCGCAGCCAGTAATCGGCCGTTCAGCCGCACTGCATTCATCAATTTTTAACCCTGTGCTAATCATAATTTAACAATTAAATGCCATTATCAACTATTCAGACTGGGCCGGCGGAAAAATATTCGATTGATTTTTCAAGGCTGAAGAAGCTCAATCTCAGCATTGCAACGGAATCCGGTCAGCCCTGTGTGAAATGCAGGGTCGAGTATGGCAGGGATATCGAAACTCTGCCCGATTTGCCGGATGCGAAGCGGCCCACGGGCGATAAGCCCGAATTCATTGTTCTGAAAAAACGCATGGATAAAATCTTTAAAATCATCGGTGACAGACTAAAAGCCGGGGAGCTTCCGTCAAGCCTTGAAATTGATCTGTTCTGCAGGAATGCGGAGATGATGACCACCTATTCGGGATATGGTTTTAATGTCAAGACGTCAACGCGCATAGAAAAGGAGATCCGATATGACCGAAACCGAGCGGTTTGAACATGAGTCCACCCAGGATAAGCGCAGCATCCAGCAGTTTTTTCTCACACTGGCGGATGGGATTGAAAATGGCCGGGTCACCCTGTCCGCTGAAAAGGATCAGGCACTGCTGACGCCGGCGGAACTGATACGGTTTTCCATAAAAGCCAAGAAAAAAACCGGAAAATCCAAACTGACCCTCAAGCTGACATGGAAAGATTCAGCCATTGAAACCTATCGAAAAAAAGGCAATGAAATCAAGATATCCTCTTGAGAAGGAAAGCCATGCTGCATATCGCTGTGATTGGAAATAATGGTGGAGGGTCATCCGAACATCTGGCCGATTGCGTCGCCCGCGCCACGGGCAAGCGCCTGCTGGTGGATATGGAAAATATCTGGCTGAATCTGGAACAGGGAAAGGTCTGGCACGAGGGAAAGGATCTGACCCGGCTGGATGCCGTCATTATCAAGAAAGTCGGACCGTCTTACTCTCCGCATCTTCTGGACCGCCTGGAAATATTGCGGTTTCTGGAATGCAGCGGCGTTCGTATTTTTTCCCGCCCCTTGAGCATTCTGCGGGTTCTGGATCGCCTCAGTTGCACGGTGACGCTGCGGATGGCCGGAATTCCCATGCCGCCGACAACCATCACCGAAAACACTGAGCAGGCGGTTAAAATCATCGAAGCTTACGGAGAGGCTGTTCTGAAGCCACTGTATTCCTCCAAGGCACGGGGCATGTGGGTTCTGCAATACGGCAGGGACACGTATATCACGGTAGAAGATTTCAAACGCAACAACCCGATCCTGTATATTCAAAAAAAGTTGAATCTGCCGGGAAGGGATCTGGGCATCGTGTTTCTGGGCGGCGAATATCTAACCACTTATGCCCGATGCAGTGACGGCACTTCCTGGAATACCTCCACCGAAAGCGGCGGAAGATATGCGGCCTGTGATCCGTCGCCGGAAACCATCGAGATTGCCGGAAAAGCTCAGGCGCTTTTCGATCTGGATTTTACCATTGTGGATGTGGTTGAAACGCCGGACGGGCCGCTGGTTTTTGAGGTCTCGGCCTTTGGTGGATTCGAGGGAATGAAAACCGCCCGGAACATGGACGGCGCCACATGTTATGTCGACTATGTATTGAACAGGCTATCTTCATGATACGCCGATATCCTTTGAATCGTTGAATGGTGAATCATCCGCTACGCCAATCGCAACCGATTGGATATCTGATCCCTCGGAACACATATCGGCGATGAACTGAAATGTGGAATCGATACGAGATAGGCGTGTAACTGGAGGTTATCTTGAGTAATGCACGGATCCTTGTGGTTGACGATGAGGAAGATATCTCTGAACTCGTCAGGTATAATCTGGTTGCGGCAGGCTATACCGTGATTCTGGCAAATTCCGGAGAGGAAGCTGTCCGGGTTGCCAGGAGAGAGCCTTTTGATCTGGTGGTTCTGGATCTGATGCTGCCGGGAATCAGCGGCATAGAAGTCGCCGGAATGCTCAGGGCCAATCCAAAAACCCAAAACCTTCCCATCATCATGCTCACCGCCAGGGGGGAAGAAACCGATGTCGTTGCCGGGCTTAAGCTTGCCGATGATTATGTCACCAAACCCTTCAGCCCCAAAATCCTCGGAGCCAGAATCAGCGCAGTGCTTCGCCGCAAAAGCAAACCGTCGGAAAAAGACATTCTTAGCCGGGGTGATATCACGATTGATCCGGGGCGGCGCAAGGTTGAAGTTTGCGGAGAACCGGTTGAGTTACCCTTTTCGGAATTTCAGATTTTGATGATGCTGAGCAGGCGTCCAGGCTGGGTGTTTACCCGCTCCCAGATCGTGGATGCGGTCCGAGGGGACAGCTATTCGGTAACCGAGCGCAGTGTGGATGTCCAGATTGCCGGACTTCGTAAAAAACTGGGACCCTGCGGTCATTACATCGAAACTGTTCGCAGCGTCGGATACCGGTTTAAAGAAATTCCAGTGATAAAACCTTAATGGAACTGAAACAAATGGAGAAAACATGATGAAAAAAAGAGTCTTGTTTATTTGTGAGCACAACAGCGCCCGCAGCCAGATAGCGGCGGCATACCTGCGCAAATATGGAAGCGATGATTATGACGTTGAAAGCGCTGGTCTGGTGCCTACAGAATTGAATCCGCTGGCTGTTGCGGTCATGAAAGAGGCGGGTATCGATATCAGCGACCAGAAACCGCAAAGCGTGTTTGGATTGTTTCAACAAGGGAAACTGTATCAAACCATCATCACGGTTTGTCAGCCGGCGGCAGACAAATGCCCGATTTTTCCAGGTGTTGTCAAAAGACTTCACTGGCCGTTCAATGATCCGGCCCAGTTTACCGGAACCTGGGAGCAGAAACTGTCCCAAACAAGACAGGTTCGCGATAAAATTGAGAACGCCGTCAAAGAATGGATATCTGAAAACCGGATACCGGGATGACCGGATCAGGGGAACACGGATGGCTTCTTTTCAATCCTTGTCTGCTTTCATAACCGATACAGCTCCAGCAAGTAATAGCCTGATGAATCTGGGCGTCAAACGGTTTTTCAGATACACGGCTGTCGGTGGCTCAACATTTCTGTTTGACCTGTTACTGCTGTGGATTCAGATTGAGAAGTTTCACGTTTATTATCTTTATGCCGCTGTATCCAGTTTTCTGATTGCCGTGTCCGTGAACTATTTTTTAAGCAGAAGATGGGTATTCAAGGGCTCGGCGCGAAGACTCGCCGCAGGATATCTGTATTTTTTCAAGACTGCTGTTGCCGGCGCCTTGACCACCGGCTTTTTAATGTGGCTATGCAGCACCACAACAAACGGCAATTATCTGCTGATCCGCATCATCATTGCCGCTATCATTGGAATGGGGAATTACCTGATCCATCTCTATCTGAATTTCAGGGTTGCCGGGCATGAGCTGTGAAACCCCAAACAGGTTCATGCGCATCGGAAATGAAACATCCCACTGCCATTTTTAACAGAAAACAAACCTTTTTGTAACATCCCCCTAACAATCGCAGACTAATATCGCATCCATTTGGAGATGTTGAAGTGTATTGCCAAACATGGATTCGCAGCGGCAACGGCTGCATGGCAGTCTATATTGAATGATAACGGAGGAAAGAACATGGGGCATATTCAAGCAGAAAATCTGACGTTAGGCTATAGCAGTAAAAAGGTCATTCAGAGCATAGATCTGGTCATCCAGAAAGGAGAATTTCTGAGTATTATCGGGCCGTCCGGTGTCGGCAAATCAACGCTTCTGATGGGATTTAACGCGACCACCTCCATCCTCGATGGTCGTCTGAATATCCTGGGGACCAATCTGGGGACGATCCGGTACAATGAGTTGAAGGCGCTTCGCGCCAAGATCGGCGTGATTTTCCAGGGGTTCAACCTGGTATCCAGGCTCAGTGTCTTTGACAATATCGCCAGTGGCATGCTGCACCGAAAGCCGCTATTTTCGGCAATACTCAAGAAATACAGCAATCAGGAGTATGAAGAGATCTACGAGTACATGAAGGTTGTCGGCATTGAACAGGAAGCCCTCAGCCGCTGCGACCGGCTTTCGGGTGGTCAGAAACAGCGGGTGGCCATTGCCAGAGCCATCGCTCAGCGCCCTGAGATTATCCTGGCCGATGAGCCGATCTCGTCGCTTGATCCGGTCAGCGCCCGCAGCGTATTGGAAACCCTTAAAAACGCCAACGAGAAATACGGCATCACGGTGGTGTCCAACCTGCACCAGCTCGACTATGCGCGGGAATTCTGCAGCCGTGTGATCGGCCTGAATGGGGGGCGAATCGTATATGACGGCCCGCCGGATCGGCTCTGCGCCGCAACAGTGTCAAAGATTTATCATAAGGAGCATCCGGATCATAACGATGAAAATTGTTTCAGCAGTCCATTTGCATCCGCCACGCTCCTGCCGGCCTGACAGGGTTAATGTCGCCATTTTTGGGAAAGAGTCGATGTTCGTTTCGAATTCATTGGTAAATTCATGTTCAATCTTTAAATTCAAGCAAAAGGAGAAAAACGATGAAAAAGCTTTTTAAAGCAGTTGTCACCCTTGCCCTGATCCTCTGCATTCCAATGGCCGCCCTGGCCGCACCAGCTGACTGGCCGAAAGAGTTGAACTTCGGTCTGATTCCCACCGAATCGGCCGAAGGGATTACCGATCGATATGACGGTCTTGCCAAGCATATTGAAAAAAAACTCGGGATTCCGGTAAAAATGCATGTGGCTACGGACTATGCCGGGATGATTACCGCCATGCAGTTCAAGCATGAGGACGTGGCTTATTTTGGTCCGAAATCCTATGTGGAGGCGGCCGCGCGGGCCAATGCGGAAGCCTTTGTAATGGAGGTCTTGGAAGACGGAACCATGGGCTACCACGGTGTGATTATCACCAGGAAGGATTCCGGCATCAAAAATATGGAGGAGGCCAAAGGCAAGGTCTGGGCCTTTACCGATCCCAACTCAACCAGCGGAACGCTGGTTCCGACCGTCTATTTTTATAAAGTGATGAAGATAGATCCGGAGAAGTATTTCTCCAAGGTGATTTATTCCGGCAGTCACGAAGCTTCAATAATGGCGGTTAAAGCGGGTAAAATTGACATTGCCTCCACCAACGATCTGGATCTGGAACGCGGCAATGGCAAACAATGGAATTCGGACAAGGATTTTCAAATACTCTGGACTTCCGATTTGATTCCCGGCTCCCCCATGGCCTACCGCAAGGATCTGCCGGAATCCCTGAAAAAAGCGCTCAAGGAAGCGTTTCTCTCCTACGATGACAAAGAAGGCTTGAAAAAGCTCAAACTCAAGGGCTTTGCCGCTACGGACGATAAAACCTACGATCCCATCCGCGATCAGATTGAAGTCAAAAAACAGCTCGGAAACAAATAAGTGCAATCCCCGCGGTCGGCACTCTCGGAAGCCGACCGCGGTCCCTTTTAGCCGGCAACAGACAACCTGCCATAGGAATTCTTAAGTCATGCATATTGATGAGATAAAGCGCCAGACCAACCCATTCCATCCCTATAACATCATGGTCGTGGTCGTGAGTCTGATCATTTTGGCATGGTGCTGGCGCTCAACAGAAATGAGTGTCGGCGCGTTATTGGATGGCTGGGGCAATATGATCACCTATATTTCCGGAAACCCTGAGATCAGAGACAGTGGATTTTTCCCTCCCAGCTTGCATGGCCCCAAGCTCTTGAAATACCTTCTTTCCATGCTGGAGACGGTGCAGATGGCCGTTCTGGCGCTGATTCTCTCTGTCGTGATTGCATTTCCGGCCTCACTGTTTGCTTCCAGGAACACGCTCAACATTATCATTCCCGGCAATCATGGGCCGGCGAGATTCCTGAAAAACGCAATCTACACTGCGGTCAGATTTTTTGCCAACCTCAGTCGATCCATCAACGAGGTCATTTGGGCGCTGCTCTTTGTCTCCGCTGTAGGTCTGGGTCCTATGCCCGGCATCATGGCGCTTGGCATTCATACTTCCGGCGTTCTGATCAAGCTCTTCTCGGAGGGGATAGAGACGGTCCAGCAGGAGCCGATCGATGCCCTGACGGCTACCGGCGCCGGGTTTCTCAAGGTGATATGCTACGCAGTGATTCCTCAGATCACCCCGTTTTTTGTTTCCATGACCTTATATCGTCTGGAGTCGGATGTCCGCTCCGCAACGATTCTCGGTTTTACAGGCGCCGGCGGCATTGGGTGCTTCCTTTTTGATAAGCTGAGGGGCTACGAAAATCATGACGTCACCACAATCCTGATCATCATCGTGATTACCGTGGCCATTATCGACCGGATCAGCGCAGCCATCCGGACCCGGTATACCTGATATCATCACTGTCTCCAGAAAGAGAAAACGACTGTGATGGGAAAGGCGGAATAAGATGCAACTGGAAAAAGGAAGAAAAGCAATCATACTGATGCTGGATGGGTTCGGGATCGAATATTTCCGGGCTTCGGACATGCCGACGCTGAAAAAGATGGCCCTGGAAGGCTTTTCCCGGGAGGGTAAAGCGGTTTTCCCCACCCTGACCAATGCGAACAATATTTCCATCGTCTGCGGCGCTTTCCCTGAAACGCATGGGGTTACTACAAACTGCTACCTGGACCCGATAACCGGAAAGCCTGAGTTTTTGGAAGATCCCGTCTTTCTTAAAAGCCCGACGCTGTTTGAAATAGCTGCACGGGAGGGAATCCGTTCGGCGCTGGTAACCAGCAAGTCAAAGACCATCCGCATTCTGGGCGGTTCGGTGGATGCGGGTCTATCCGCGCAAGATGCCGATCTCGCAACAATTCGAAATTACGGCAGCCCGCCCGATATCTATTCCATCGAAGTGAACGAGTGGATCATGCGCTCCGGCATGAAAATTCTCCGGAGCCGGCCGGATATCGATATCCTGTATATCCATACGACCGATTACCCGATGCACATGTGGGCGCCGGAGGAAGAACACTCGCTTGACCATCTGTCAAGACTGGACCGCCTGATCGGCGAAATGGTGGACAGGTACCCGGACGCCGCTTTCCTGGTGACTGCGGACCATGGCATGAATTCCAAGAAGGAATGCCTGGACCTGGAGAAGATCCTGAGGGCATCGGGCTTTCCGATCCGGGCGATGATCTCCCCGGTTGCGGACCGACTGGTAAAGCATCATGGCGGGCATGGCGGCGTTTCCTACATTTACCTTGAAGATCGGTCCTGCCGGGATGAGATTCTGGATTTCCTGTCCGGGCTCAGAGGCGTGGACACCGCCCTTCCTTCCGAGGATGCGGCAGCATGTTACCGGCTGGACAAGGGCCGTATCGGAGACATCGTTGTGGGGGCGGACCCGCAGACCGTTTTCGGAACGATCGAGCACAAAAGGATAGAGCTGCATGATGGCTACCGGAACCACGGTTCCCGTTTCGAGGAATCCATTCCGCTCATTGCCTGGAACGCCAACCTGGGGGAGACAAGACGTATTCAATATAACCTGGACCTGACACGGGCGCTTTTCTTTGAATAAGTATTTTATTCATGGGGCGGTCTGCCATGACCACGTTTAACAATCTGAGACTGCATCGGCGGTCTATATGATGAACCGATTAATAAAATTGAAGGTGAAACCAGATGAGTCATGCTGATTTGACGGTCCTGATCAATACTATGGATGAGCAGCGGGTGGAGAGTGTACTGGATTTGTTTGTCAATGAGGAGTTAACGGTCAGCCGTCCGCCGAGCTCTGGGCTGGTGATGCTGACCGTGAAAGACTGTTTTGAAACCGATTTCCACCTGGGAGAAGTCCTTGTTACCGAGGCTCGCATCGTGTTTCGCGGCTGCGAGGGATACGGCATGGTCCCAGGAGAAGCACCCCGCAGGGCGCTGGCGCGGGCCGCGGCGGATGCGGTTCTCCGTTGTCCCGAGCCGGTCGGAATCCAGGATAATCTACGGGCCTGCCTTGAGCAGGAAGAATCGATCCGGAAAACCCGGCTGGCGGAAGACGCCGCCCTGGTTGCCGCCACAAAGGTTAATTTTGATCTGATGCCGGGAGCATGACCATGCATGTAAACAGAACCATCCGCGATCACTTCACTTTCAGGGTGATCCTTCAGGGGATGAGTCATCCCGGAAAGGTGTTCCCATTGCCAGGGTTGCCCGGTGAAGGGTCTGCCGCTGTCGAACTTCTTGGCTGCCTGATTGACAATGAGGTGAGCTTTGCCGTTATCGGTGACAGGGACATGGAAACGGTTCTTGCCCGCCATACCGACAGCCGGCCGGTGTCTTCAGATGATGCGGATTACATTATCGTCCGGAATGGAACGACACAGGGCAGGCTGGCCAATTTCAAGCGGGGCAGCCTGGAGTACCCGGATACCGGAGCCACCGTCCTCTATCTGGTGGAAGCGCTGAGCGAGGCAGCGGGCGTTGTCCTGTCGGGCCCCGGCATCAACGGCACGGCCTCGCTGCGAATCTCAGGGCTCGACCCTGGTGAATTGCAGCTTTTAGGGGAAGTGAACAGCGAATTCCCCCTCGGCGTGGACACCATATTTCTGGACCTGAGCGGGAACATTGCCTGCATTCCCCGCTCGTCGCGAATCGGAGTAAACTGAAAATGGGATATGTTGCGGTTAAAGGTGGCAATGAAGCGATTGAAAGGGCCTGTCAGCTCTTTGCCCATGAGCGGACAAAGGGGGCATCCCCGCCGCTCGGGGTGGAACAGATCCGGGAACAACTTTATCTGGCCGTTGATCGCGTGATGGGGGAAGGCTCGCTCTATGCCCCGGAACTGACCGCACTGGCCCTCAAGCAGTCCGCAGGTGACACCTTCGAGGCCTCATTCATGCTGCGCGCCTTTCGGGCCACCCAGCAGCGCCTGGGCTATTCGCTGCCGGTCAGTACCGAGAAGATGCGGGTTGTGCGAAGGATTTCTTCCGCGTTCAAAGATATTCCCGGCGGGCAAATTCTGGGGGCCACCAGCGATTACACCCTTCGGCTGCTGGATTTTGAACTGCTGAAAGATGATGCGGCGCTGCGGCGCGCTTTTCGCGAACGGGTATTCAGCAACCTTCCCGCCGATGCCGAAATTCCGGACACCTTCCCAAAGGTGATCCACATCTTGCGCCGGGAAGGTTTGCTGGCGGAGACCGTCGCGGCAGCGCACCCGCAAGCGGAGCTGTCCGACATCACCCGTCAACCGCTCACCTTCCCGGCTTCCCGCAGCGCCAAGTTGCAGGCCCTGGCCCGGGGAGAAACCGGAGGGATGCTGGCTCTGGCCTATTCCAGCATGCGCGGCTATGGCAACATTCATCCGACCCTGGGTGAACTTCGCATCGGCTACCTGCCGCTTACCACGGCTCATCCGGTGACCGGAGAGCCTTATGTTGTGGGTGAAGTCAAGGTGACGGAAGCCGAGGTGCTGGCCCGTATGCAGGGAAACGACGGCATGCCCCGGTTCAGCCTGGGCTACGGAATTTGTTTTGGGCAGAACGAGATCAAGGCGATCTCCATGGCGATACTGGATCGCTGCACCCGGACTGAAAAACCGGGCAGCCCGGCAGAGGATCAGGAGTTTGTCCTTTACCACATCGATGGCATCGAGGCGATGGGGTTTTGCAACCACTGGAAACTGCCGCACTATGTGGATTTTCTCTCCGATCTCGATCGACTCAGAAAAGCCCAGGAGCTGGCCCGCTCCGGAAAAATACAGGGGGATGCCGATGCTGATGCATGAATGGCTGCGGAAAGATGATGAACTCAGGGTCGATAGGATGCCGGCCACCGGGTACCCCTTCGGGTTTATGGATGAAGGGGCCAAGAAGGAGATCCGCCGCAGTATCCTCAAAGCGGTTGCCATTCCGGGGTACCAGGTTCCCTATGGTTCCCGGGAGATGCCGATTGCCCGCGGCTGGGGGACCGGCGGCCTCCAGATCACCCTTTCCCTGGTGAAACCGGATGACGTCCTCAAGGTGATTGACCAGGGGTGCGACGGCAGCGTCAATGCGGTCAACATCAAAAAATTCGTGGCCACGGTTGCCGACGTGGCCATCACCACCGATACCCTGGCTGCGACCCTTATCCAGACCCGTCACCGGATTCCGGAGGAACGTATGACCGACCAGCAGATTCTGGTGCTCCAGGTTCCTTACCCGGAAGCGCTTCGGGAGGTGGAGCCCTCGGAAATGGAGACCCGCCGGATGCACGCCGAGGCGGACTACAGCCGGATGTGGCTATATCTGTATGAGGATATCGTCAAATATGGCGAGATCACCATCAGTTACCGTTATCCGGTGACGGTCAACGGCCGTTACATAACGGACCCAAGTCCGATTCCCCGCTGGGACGTGCCCAAGCTCCACATGGCCGATACGCTGTTTCTCTTCGGGGCAGGGCGGGAAAAACGGATTTATGCAATCCCCCCCCATACGTCGGTTGAGCCGCTGGAGTTCGAAGACCACAAATTCAGGACCGAGAATTTCTCTGGCAAGGTATGCGCCAGGTGCGGCGCCACCGAAACCTTTCTGGATGAGGTGATTGACAATACAGGGGGCGGGCGGAGCTATTTCTGCTCGGATTCCGGCTATTGCGACAAGAGGTGCGAAACATGGAACCACTGATACGGATACGAGGCCTCTCAAAACGGTTTGGTCAGGGGTGTGACCGCTGTCTGGATGCCACCGGGCCGGAACAGGATACCAATCTCTGCCCCCACTGCGGTTCCGTGATGGCCTGCAACGACGTCTCCTTTGACCTTTTTCCCAATGAGGCTCTTGGCGTTGTCGGCGAGAGCGGCTCCGGCAAGAGCACCCTGGTGCGGCTGCTGCACTTTGAGTGGGAGGCAAGCGAGGGCAGTGTGGAACTGCACCGATCGGGGGGGCCAGGCAATTTGCCGGAGATGTTCAACGATAGTTCGGACTACAGCAGCAACCTGCTCGGTCTGAGCCATTTTCAGAAGCGCCAGCTCCGAAACGCCCTGATGGGGATTGTCTACCAGAACCCGCATCTGGGACTCAGAATGCAGGTCAGCTCCGGCGGCAATATCGCCGAACGGCTACTGGGCGCCGGATGGAGAAATATCGCCAAAATGCGGCAGCAGTCGGCCGAACTGCTGGAGAAAACTGAAATTCCGGTGGAGCGGATGGATGAACCCCCCTGCAACTTTAGCGGCGGCATGCAACAGCGGGTGCAGATCGCCAAGGCCCTCTCGAACAATCCGCTGATCCTCTTTCTGGATGAGGTCACCACGGGCCTTGACCTCTCCGTCCAGGCCCGGGTGCTGGATCTGATTCGAAATTTGAGGAGCGAATTCAATCTGTCCATGCTGGTGGTTTCCCATGACCTGGGAGTGATCAACCTGCTCTGTCAGCGAACCATGGTGATGAAATCCGGCCATGTGGTGGAGGCAGGTCTGACGGATCAAATCCTGCAGGACCCCCAGCACCGGTATACCCAACTTCTCGTGGCCTCTCAATTATGATGGCAAAGTAAAAAGTTCAAGATCAAGGCGAGCGAGTTCTGAGGAGTGAGGCGTACATGTGCAGTACGCCGCAATGACGAAGGATGAAGCTCAACGCAGATATTGGACTTTTTACAAAGCCACCAAGGAGTATTTATGATTACCGTAGATAATTTGTCAAAAAGCTTCACGCTCCATATCCTCAATGAAAAAAAGATTGAGGTCTGCCATGATATATCCTTCCATGTTCCGCCGGGGGGGTTCCTGGGGTTGTCTGGTCCCAGCGGCGTCGGAAAGAGTACGGTGCTAAAATGCCTATACCGCACGTATCTTTCCAGCAGCGGCGCCATCCATTACAACTCTGTAGCCTACGGTAAGGTCGATTTGGCCACATTGCCTGACCGGGCTGTCATCGACATCCGCTACAAAGAGATGGGATATGTCTCCCAGTTCCTAAAGGTGATTCCACGGGTTTCCGCCCTCGCAGTTATCATGGAGCCGATTCTGGCCCGCAACGGGGTATCGCGGGACACGGCGCGAAAGCGGGCCATCGGCCTGCTGGAACGATTGCGAATTCCCTCGCACCTGTTTGATGCCTACCCGGCGACCTTCAGCGGCGGCGAGCAGCAGCGGATCAATATTGCCCGAGCCGTCAGTTGGAAGCCGAGCCTGCTGCTGCTGGACGAGCCGACGGCATCGCTTGACAAGGATTCGGTCGGGGTTGTGCTGGAAATTCTCAAGGAATTGCGTGAGGAAGGGACGACAATGATCGGGATTTTCCATGACACCACGCTGCTGGAGTCGGTAACGGATTCGGTCTATCAAGTTTACTGACAGATAACTATCAGGATCGTTTCGGGTTTGTTGAAGGCTGAACGATCCTTTTCAAGAGATACATAAAGGAGAATGTTCATGCAGGACGGTTTTGTGATAACAAACGCCCGGGTGGTTACCCCGGAAGGGGTGAGGGAAGGCGCGTCGGTACGGGTTGAAAATGGGCGCATCGCCGGGATCGGTGAAAGATCGCCGCAGGGAGCCAGAGAGATTGACGCTGGCGGAAATATTTTGTTTCCAGGTTTTGTGGATATGCATTCAGATGCCATTGAAAAGGGGATCGAGCCCCGGCCCAATACCTTTTTCCCGGTGGACATCGCTGTCTTTGAACTGGACAAGAAGATTGCTTCCTGCGGTATCACCACCATGTTTCACTCGCTCTCCTTTGCCGAACTGGAGGTCGGACTCCGAAACAATAACACGGCTGCGGAGATCATTCGGGAGATCAACAAGTTCCGCGAAAAGCTGAAGGTGAACACCAAGATTCACGCCCGCTTCGAGATCACCGACCACGGGGCTGTCCCATTTCTCGTGGAATTGATCCGGGACGGTCAGATCAACCTCTTCTCCTTGATGGACCATTCTCCCGGCCAGGGACAGTTTCAGGATATCATTTCTTTCAAGAATTATTACGGTCGGGTTTACGCCAAGAGCGATTGGGAAATGGACGATATTATCGAGCGGAAACTGCAGGCCAAAAATAGTGATGCCCCTCAGGATATCGTCCACATGCTCGGGGTTTGCCGCGAACACGGGATTGGCGTTGCTTCCCATGACGATGACTCCCGTGAGAAGATCCACTGGCTGAAGGAAATGGATATCGGCATGACGGAATTTCCCATCAACATGGAGGCGGTGCAGGCCGCGCACGAACAGGGCATCCGTGTCTGTCTCGGCTCGCCCAACGTGTTGCGGGGACGGTCCTCGTCCAGTAACCTGGATGCGCGGGAGGCGATCCGCAGGGGGTATGGGGACATCCTGTGTTCCGATTACTCTCCCATGACCCTGCTCCACGCCGTGTTTGCCCTGGAACGGCATGGCATCCTTCCCCTTCACGAGGCGACAAAGATGGTCAGCCTGAATCCGGCCTGCGCCGTCGGGATCGCGGACCATACCGGATCACTGGAGACGGGTAAAGATGCCGACATGGTGATTGTAGACCATTCCGATGGTTTCCCGCGGGTACTCAAGACATTTGTCGCAGGCAGGGAGGTTTTCGCCACATGCTGAACATCGGCAGCAATATCAATGAAGCACGGGTGGATGGCAGTCTGAATGCCTTGCAGCGGGATCTTTCGGCCTTTCTGGGATTCGGCCTGACTGCCGCGGAAATTTCAATCCATGGTCTGGATGCCGTTAGGAACGGCGAGCTCGATCGCCGCAGGACATCGGAGATTAAAGAAATCCTGGCTGACTTCCCGTTTCGTTACAGCACCCATGCCCCCAATCCGCTGAATCTGATGGACCGGAACGATCCGGTGCTGCACCGGGACGTTCTGCATGCCTCCCTGGAATTTTCAGCCACGATCGGTGCCAGGTGCATGGTATACCATCCAGGGCGGTATCTGGTGGAAGAAGAGTTCGGAATCCGAGGGCCGCTATCCTTCACATCTCATGAAAAACAGGAATTGCGCGATCATGAGGCGGAGACCCTTCAGGCAGCGGCTGACCGTTTTCCGGAGGTGATCATTGCCATGGAGAACGCACGCCCTTACCGGCATCATTCTCCTTATTGCTATGCCGAGATACCCAAAAAGCTGTTTAAACAGATCCAGCAGATCAATCGGAGCAATGTCCGGATGACCCTTGATTTTGGCCATCTTTTTCTATCGGCGCGTTACTACCACCTGGATGCGGCTGCGGAGGTGAGGGCGGCAGCACCATTCATCGCGCATTGTCATGTCCATGATAATTTCGGCCGTTCGGTCTATTACACGGAAAAAAGCCAGACTCACCAGATTCCCTTTGGCAAGGGGGATGCACATATGCCGGTTGGCTGGGGTTCCATTCCTTTCGAGGATCTTTTTGCAGGGTTTATCCGTGATTACAACGGACTCTTGATCTGTGAACTGCGCAGCCGGTATTTCGAGCAGACCGGTGAGGCGGCGGAGAACCTTGCCGCGATCCTTGAAAAACTCGGAGTCCGGATGCGGTAACGCTCATGTTGCCAGGATGAACATGGCAATGTCGACCCAGCTACGCATCCGCCGGATTTATCCAGTACATAGACGATTTTACAGCTTCCAACAAGCGGGTCACATCCGCGGGATGGATATCTCCAATGTTTCCGATGCGAAATGTATCTTGGTCTGTTACCTTTCCCGGATAGATGACAAAGCCTTTTTCTTTGAGCAGGTCATAGAATTGTTTGAATTCATAGCCCGAATCCAGTGGGCTATGAAATGCCGTTATGATGGGGGACTGGAGACTGTCTAACAGCAGTGGCCGGAAGCCAAGCTTCCGCATCCCGCCGACCAGCAGCCGGTTGTTGCGGTGATACCGCCGGGACCGGGCTTCAATTCCTCCTTCGGCCTTCAACTCTTCCAGTGCCTGGGCAAAGGCACGCACCACGTGCGTGGGAGAGGTAAATCGCCACTTGCCCTGGTGGTTTTCCATGGTTTCCCACTGATCAAACAGGTCCAGGCTGAGCGAACGAGCGCGCCCTCTGATTTTATTCAGTTCCGTCTGTCTTGCCACGACAAAAGAAAAGCCGGGTACGCCCTGAATGCACTTGTTGGCGCTGCTGATCAAAAAGTCCGCACGGACTTCGCCCATATCCATCCGAATACCGCCAAAGCTGCTCATGGCATCCACGATATATACCTTGTCAAAACACTTCACCATCGCACCGATGTCCGATATGGGATTGAGCATGCCCGTGGTGGTTTCGCAATGGACAACGGACACATGGGTGATGTGGGGATCCTGTTTCAGCAGATCCACCAGATGGTCCACATCCAGGGCCTCAGTCTCGCCGCATTCATATACAGAAACCGGAATTCCGGCACGCTGGGCGATTTTCACCATGCGATGGCCGTATGCACCGTTGGCCAGTACCAGAAGTTTTCCGTCCTGGGGTACGGCTGTCGTGATCACGGACTCCACGCCAAAGGTTCCGCTGCCCTGCATCAACACGGCCGTATATCCAGGATCAACAGTAGCCAATGACACCAGCTCCTCGCGGATTTGCTGGACGATCCGGTTATAGTCATCATCCCAGGTGCACCAGTCCTGAAGCATGGCGCCTTTTACGCTTTTTGTGGTGCTCAATGGGCCCGGTGTCAGAAGCAGGTACGGGTTGTCCGGGTATTGTTCCACTTTCATGATTGCCTCCATTTCAAACAAATATAGACTTCAAGATCATTCCTGTCCAGCCTCATTTTCCGCCTCGCTCAATGTTGCATCCAGCGTATCAATGGCTTGATCCAGTTCGGAACGCAGCACGGTCAAGGGCGGGGTCAGGGTCAGGAAATTGCCCTGTGAGACCTTGAAACTCAATCCCCGCTTCAGACAGGCATACATGACCTGGTCGGCTTCCATCTCGGCGGGAATTTTGCTATTCCGGTTTTGCACCAGTTCTGCGCCAAACAGCAATCCCTGTCCGCGAACATCACCAATCAAAGGATGGGTTGTCATGAGCGCGTGAAGCCGATCCAAAGCATATCGACCCAGTTTTTCCGCATGTGCAACCAGTTCTTCGGATTCAATGAAATCAATCGCTGCCAGTCCGGCAGCACAGGCCACGGGATTTTTTTCATGGGTATAATGACCCAGTGCGGTTTCCGCCGCGATATCCAGATCCTCTCTGGCAATTATGGCAGCCAGCGGGAAAATGCCACCCCCCAGACCTTTGCCCAGAATGAGGATATCCGGTTCTACGTCATAAAGTTCCGCGGCGAACATCCTGCCGGTTCTTCCCAGTCCAATGGCGGTTTCATCAAAAATCAGCAGCGCACCATATCGGTCGCAGGCCCGCCGGATTTCTTTCCAATAGCCGGCCGGGGGCGAATTTACGGACGTACTGCGAATGGGTTCCGCGATGACGGCTGAAATATCTTTTTCTTTGTCCAGAACATATTCGACATAACCGGCACATTTTAACCCGCAGGTTTCGCATTGGCCATTCCGATCCCACAGGCAATGATAAGGATCAGCCGGCGGGACGTGTTCAGTCCCGGGCAGCAGGGGACCGATATTTGTTCGAAACAGGGATTCGCCGCTGTTGGAAATGGTATCCAGCGATGCCCCGTGAAATGCTCCCCACATGGAGATGGTTTTAAAGCGGCCGGTTGCCACGCGGGCCAGCTTCATGGCCATGCCGACAGCCGTTGTCCCCCCGGGCGCGAACAACACCTTGTTCAGATTGCCGGGGGCAAGGGATGCTATCTTTCGTGCCAGGGAAATGGCCGGGATATTGGTGTATCGTCGGGGACAGAAGGAGAGCGTCTTTAACTGTTCGATAATGGCTGCGATGACCGCCGGATTGCCGAAACCGACCTGATGAACGTTGTTGCCATGAAAATCCAGATAATCTCGACCCTGAATATCTGTAAGGGTGCTGCCCTGGCCGGACTCCAGTACATTCAGGCAGGGTGTGGAAAGGGTCTGGCGCAAAAAATACTGTTCATCTCCGGCCAGCCAGTGACGGGTTTCCGCGTTGATTTGATCGGAATCCCACTGCCGGTGAAAAAACGATTGGTTGCTGTCCCCTTCTGAAAGGTCATGACTTGGCAGTCTATCCTGATTTGTGATGGATAAGTACATTTGATTTTCTTTCGATGTTTGCATGACAATTTCGATGATTCAGTCAGAAGAGGGCATCAGCGGCTGTTTGCCGCGATACAGACGTTTATTGATATCGCTGATAATGGGCAGACATGCCCAGATGCCTTCCACAACATAATGAGCGCCGGCTTCCCGCATGGATATTTCGATTTCAGACAGCCGGTTTTTCAGAATTTCAGGGTCCATCCGATCTGTTTCATCCAGGGACAACCCCAGCGAATTGCCGGATTTGGTCAACCCGATTGTCCACATCCCGGCGTTCAGGCCTTCCTCGATATCACTGATGGTGTCCCCGATTTTCACCATGGCCTCCATGGGATAAATCTGCAATTGAATCGCATTCTGAAAACACATCCACGGATAGGGGCGTCCGGCCGGCGTATCCGAAGAGCAGACGATGGCATCCGGCTGGTAGCCTTTCTGATGCACTGCCGGCACCAGTATTTCCATCATCGGCCGGGTATAACCTGTTGACGAGCCGATCCGGATACCGCTTTTCCGCAGTTCGTCAACTGTTTCCAGCAGCCCCGGAATCGGGTCGGAATAGCGGGCAATCGCGGAAACCATCATGGGCTCGGTTTCTGCGTACAAGGCTTCAACATCTGTCTCATCTGGCAATTGACCGAATTTTTCCCGCCATCTGGCGGAAACCGCGGGAAGCCGGCACAGGTGGCGGATGTGATCCTTTTTCATCAGTCCCATGAACTGCCTGACCTCAGCAACAGAAATATCGATGCCGAATAAATGAAAACTTTCCCTGAAAACTTCAACCGGTCCCATGCAGCCAAAATCAACAGCCGTTCCGGCCCAATCCAGCACCACGCCCTGAACCGGTCCGGTATAGGCGTTTTTTCGAATAAATGAAGACATGCACTTGTTCCTTTTTGGTAACGACAATCCGGTCAATCAGACCCGCAGCTATATTCGGTTTCTCACCACATAAAACATCGTTATGGAGGCGGTTACCTGACTCCTGCCCGTGTAAATGAAAATCGATACAAAGATGATCTGTAATAAAATGATGACAAACGGGTCCCACATGGCAGCCAGTCCGGCCCAAATGTCACCTGTCAAAATAATATCCACGGGAAATACCCAGCAGAAGATCACAGTCAGCCCGACCGATATGCCGGAGAGGATCTGATATACGGAAATTTTCCCCTCTCCCCTGTAGTCGGCCCGCAAAAGCTCGGACATGTAACGCCAGATCTGGGTTACGACAACGGCCTGAAGAAAGGCGGCCCGGTAATATCCTTCCAGAAACAGATACACACTTACCAGTCCGGAAGCACAGAATATCAGGCTGGTAAGGGCCTGAACCGGAATCACCTTCTGCCCGTCCAGTCCATGCGCATAGGCAATTTTCTTGGTTTTGCCGGAAAATACAAAACAGAGATTTTTCATAAACCGCTGCATCAAGGGGGGGCATTCAGAAAGACATTTACCGTAACAGCACCCGAAGCTGATGCAGGCCAGACGGCCGATGCCCTCGCCAAAGGCGTAGGCCGTTGCCAGGCCGGCCATGACAACGATGACCGGCAGGTGAAATCCCATGTGGCTGCCGATGAAATGATTGATTGCAACAACGACCAGCGGGGTGAGGGCAATGCCGGTAAAAGAGGCGCCACTGACCGTAAAGGTGCTGGATTTTTTTTCCACGATCCGGGCGATCAGTCTGGAAGAAGGTACACAGATTCCGAGAATACAGACTACCAGGATCGACAGCCCGGAAAGGGGGATATTCACGGATTCCAACAGGATGACCAGAATGGCGGTTGCAAATGTATAGGCGAAGGCGGTAAAAAGTCCGTAAAACGTAAAATTGATGCCGTTCCATGTGGCGGCACTGTGCTTGTGCCGGGGAACAGAGGCCAGTATCTGCCATTTTTCATCCGGCAGATGGATGAACCCCCACCGCATCAGGATCGTGAACAGAAGTGCCAGAACACTGACAAACGCAAGATGTTGCATAACCTCCTCCTTTTCAAAAGTTATAGGCGTCAGGCCAAGAGATCATTTGGCCGCCGCCCGATTTCCGATCTCACCCGAACGTCGGTTTCCACCAATGGCATGCCGAATCCCAGAGAGAAACGGCTGGATACATTCCTCCGGAACATATTCCGCAACAGGTCTTCAGAAAACCGGATGCGGTCTTTTTCAAAAATCAGCACGGTGGTTGAACTTCCCGGCCTGAACAGGCTTTTGGGTTGACCTTTTTTCAGTGACATTCCCGGCGTAACCCCCTTTGGGTCATCATAGGTGGTATCACTGTAACACTGAACGATATCGCCGATCATCATGGCCACGACTTCGACCATGGCCACGCACCCGATGCGGGTTCCGGCGCTGGTGTCGGTATCGATGACGGTAACGATGCGCCGGTTTTTCGACAGAGGGGTGACCTCACGGACCACGGCTCCGGGGTTGCAGGAATGATAGCGACCGGATATCTCGTAATGATCGGCAACAACTCCGGACACTGGCACGTGATTGTAATGATATTGATCCGGTGTTAGCCGGAATACCGCAAAATCGCCATTGGCAAACAGGGATAACCAGTTAATCCGGTCCATGCCGATCAGCTCGGCGAAATCGAAAAATTTTTCCTTGATGAACACGGCGGATGTTGTGGAAAATGATCCGATCAGGACCCGGGCATCGGCCGGAGACAGGACTGCATCCGGTGCGTCCGGCATGGGTCTGAAGTCCGCATACCGGATTTTCCGCTCGAAGATATCCCGCAGGCTCCGATAGCCTGACACATCGTCCGCGATCTCTTCCGGATTGATGCCAAGCTCCCGCATGGCACGGTCGATTTCTTTCCGTGTCAGGTGTGGGTGCATGTCATAATGCATCCATGCCAGAACTTTGGAAAACCCGCCGGAGGTCAGTGTATTGAACAGCCAGCGCGCATTTTCCCGCACGCTGCAGTACATCCAGGCAATCCGGGAATCGGCGCAAAGGGTTTCGGTTCGAACCAATCCGGTTTCCCGGACAATGTATTGGTGGGCGTAAGCATTCATGGCAGCGGTGATTCCTTTTCAAGCAGGTCCGGCCTGGCCTGCAGAATCAGAACATGGATTAGAGACGTCAGATCGTCGAGCCGGATCCGGTCGTTCAGCACATCGTCATGAACGGCGGCGATAAATTTGGCGGCCGGTCTCTGATGAATGGCCTGTGAAACCGCCTTCCCCAGCTCTTCCTGCGCGCCTGTCCCGTCCAGATATTTGCAGTCCTCGGATAAGGCGGACAGCGCTTCTTCAAGGTGCTGTTTTCGAAGCGTTGTGCGATAAAATGTTTCAGCAGCCTGGTTGAATTCCTTTCCGCTCAATTTGAACGGCGTCCGGGCGCCGGCATGATCCAGAATATCCCGCGTGAGTCTGCCGGCTGCGGCATGGCGATCCGGTTCCTGAATTCTTTTTTCCAGATCGTTGATCACGTCCTTCATCTGCATCATTTCAATCAGACCGGCCGCATCTCTTCGGAGTATTTTCACCAGCGCCTTCCGGTATTCCCTGTTGTGGATGCGGATATACCCCGGATAGCGTCTGCTCTGACGGGTGTGTTCCACATCTTTCAGGATCGACTGCATCAGGGCATTGGGCGTATTTTTATGCACAAAAAATGTGGGGATGCCGATGGCGGCGCCAAAGAGAATCTGGCGGCGCTCGCTTTCCACAACCGGGCTGTCGGGAATATGCCGATGGGTGATTTTCTGGTCGATGATCGACTGGCAGGCAAATGCGGTGATCAGTTGCTGAAGGCTGACGGCCGGCCCCATGTCTTTTATGAAACGGTGAAACAGGCTGTAATAGCGGCCTTCAAAACCGGAAAACCCCATGGATTGATACTGCCGGAGCCGGTAAAACAGATACAGCGCCATCCGCTGATCAAACGCCCCCATGTTCGCCAGATTCTGTTTCAGCCGGACGTCGTTTCCTTCCAGTCCGTTCAGGGCCGGGCTCTGTTCGGTGCTCAGCAGGCATACCAGATAATCGATCAGCCGGAAGTCCGGCACCAGATCGCCCTGCAGACCAAAAATCCGGCTGAGCACTTTGTCCAGTTTCAAGGGTCCCATCGGAGTCATGGCATACCCGAAAGTTTTCAGCTTTGCCTTTTTTTTCCATCGCCGCCAGAGCATGCGTAAATGGGTATAATCCAGTTCATGCGCCAGAAAGCCCAATGCTTTTTCCGGATGAAAATCCCAGAAATCCATCCGGTAGGGGTCCGCCGAGTAGGTATTGACAAACAGGGGAAGAAAATGTTCGACGATTTTGATGACCAGATCCCCGAAATACTTTTCCTCAATCTGCCCGAATCCCGACGATGGGTCGGCCATCATCCGGCTCATTTTTTCGCTGCTCAGACTGATATGCGTCCCGTTGTTGGCCAGGCTGATATTGGACATATTGGGAAGCACCACCAGGTTGGACGAGATGATACCGGCATCCTTCAGCTTGGTCACGGCGTTCAGTTGGCTTCGGGACAATACCTGATGGCACAGATGCATATACTGGTGCTTTTCTTCGCCCTTGTCCCATCCGGACAGACAGGGATTCATGAACAACTGGCGATATGCGGCATCCGGAATCAGATCGTTAAGCTGCCTGAGTAGATGGGGTGGGTGCGGGGCAAAATAAATCTGCGTCTCCTGGCCGTTCAGCCGCAGTTGAAACTGCTGATTCCCGTATTCAACCAGAAGATGGGTGAGCAGATAGCGTTTCAGGGTTTCACAGGCCGATGCCTGCCCCATGCCTGTTTTCAGGGAAAGTCGAACCGGTTGAAATGAGTAGGTTTCCGGCGAGGTGTTGTCGCTGAGAAAATGTTTCATCAGTTTTTCCCCGATGGACTGAATCTGCGGAATTTTTCTGCCGCATCTCCCAATCACATCGGCCAGACTCAATTTGATCAGATAGCTGACCGGTACGCGAATCCATTCCTCCTGTCGATGCGAATAAACGAAACGGGATATATCCGTACGCTGCTGGCTTTCCGGACATCGTTTGTCCGACAGCAGATCGATATGCAGCACCTGCTGGGCATAACGGCTGAGGAGTTGGCGGGGAAACCGGACCCAACTGTTTTCCCACACGCCTTCATGTCTGTCATCCAGATATTTATCCAGTTCAGATGCCGGTTTGCCGGTACTTTCCCCGGAGTGCACGCGTTTGTGCATATTTCTGAAAAAGTCCGATTCCCGAATGGATATGGGCAGGTCCACGGTGGTGCTGTTGCCAAGCACGGCGGTTTGCAGTTCATTCTCGACCCCTGCCGCCGCATCGCCAGGGGTAAAAGGCATGTTCTCCAGGGAATTGCCCGGCGAAGCGGGGTTCATCTGAAATACCTGGCGCCAGTAACCGGTATCATAAAGAAACGGAGGAGAGGGAGTCATCTATTTTAACCCTTCAGCCGGAAAATTCCGGGAGTTGCAAATATGGACGCCGGATGTTATCAGAAGGAAAGAACCCATAATGGACTTTTTCCGCAGAATGAAGGCTCGGCGTATCGATTGACGGTAAACGGTTATCTTTATGCCAGAGCGATGTTAGAAGAATATTAGGGTCGTGCTAAAAGTTGGTTAGACGAAAAAAATGCAACGCTTGGCCCCTGTCGGGATGCTGTTGTATATCAGTCACTATGGGCACTCGGAATGAACTGGTGCCTGATCTGAGAGAAGAATTTCAGAATAACCCTCCATCATTGAAAGCAAATCATGGACACACCGCGCATTCTGGTAGTGGATGATGAGGAAGATATCGCAGAGCTGGTCCGGTATAATTTGACAGCGGAAGGCTATCATGTCAGTTGCACCGGATCGGGAGAAGACGCGATCCGGCTGATCCGTTCCGAACCGTTTGATATGGTGGTTCTGGATATCATGCTTCCGGGAATGAGCGGCATAAAGGTTGCGGAAACATTGCGATCGGATCCAAAATTTCTGAATATTCCCATCATCATGCTGACTGCCAAAAGCGAAGAACCCGATATCGTCTCCGGACTCGACCTGGCCGATGACTATGTCACCAAGCCCTTCAGCCCCAAAATCCTGGGTGCCAGGATCAGCGCGGTGCTTCGGCGTAAAAACGAACCATCGGAAAAAGACATCCTTTTCCGGGGCGATATCTCGATTGATCCGGGAAGGCGCCGAGTTGAAGTCTGCAGAGAACCGGTTGAGCTGTCTTTTACGGAATTTCAGATTCTGGCGATGCTGTGCAGGCGTCCTGGCTGGGTGTTTACCCGCTCCCAGATTGTGGATGCGGTCCGGGGGGACAATTACCCGGTAACCGAGCGCAGCGTGGATGTACAGATTGTCGGGCTTCGAAAAAAGCTTGGGCTTTCCTGCGGGCATTACATAGAAACTGTTCGCAATGTGGGTTATCGGTTTAAGGAAAATACATGAGAAAACGCTTTCCCCTGTTCTGGAAACTATATCCTCCGTTTCTGCTCATCGTTCTGGTTCCGCTTTTTGCGGTAAGCTGGTATGCCGATTTTTCGATGCGCCGTTTTTTTCTGGTCCAGACTGCCACCAATCTCGAGGCCAGGGCCAATCTCCTGAAAGATCAGATGGCGGGTTATCTTCTGGCCGAAAATTGGAAACACATCGATTTGTTGTGCAAAATGGCAGGGAAAGCCTCAGATACGCGGATCACGGTGATGCAGCCTTCGGGGAAAGTTCTGGGGGACTCGGAAACCGATCCCGATACCATGATGAATCATTCGGACCGGCCGGAGTTTGTGAAGGCGATGTCCGGGGATACCGGCGTTTTCACTCGTTATAGCGATACCCTTCGGGATCCCATGATGTATCTGGCCGTCCCGCTCCATGATGGCGAAAAGCATATTGGAGTGCTGCGGGTTTCAGTCAGTGTCAGCGCAATTGACAGAAAACTGGAGAGAATTTATCGGCATATATCTCTTGGCGGGATAGTGATTGCCTTGCTGGCAACAGGCGCAAGTCTTCTGTTTTCACGGCGCGTCAGTCGGCCGCTGGAAATAATTCGTGAAGGCGCGGAATATTTTGCCAAAGGACAGTTATCTTACCGACTTCCGGTCTTTGCTTCAAAAGAGACCGAACTTCTGGCAAGGACCATGAACGATATGGCGGCAAGCCTGGATGAGCGCATGCAGACGATTATCTGTCAGAAAAACGAGCTTGAAGCGGTCCTCTCCAGCATGATCGAAGGGGTCATGGCTGTCGATCTGGAAGAAAAGATCATCAGCATCAATTATACCGCCGCCGGGATGTTTTCCCGGAACCCCTCCGAACTGATCAACCGGAGCGTTCAGGAGACCATACGAAACCCGGATTTCCAACGCTTTGTCAGGCTGGCATTTCGGGATGAAACCCCTCTTGAGGAAGATCTGTTTTTTTATATCAACGGGGAGGCGGTATATGATGCCCGCAGCAGCGCACTGAAAAACGCCAAAGGTGAGCGTATCGGGATTCTGATTGTTTTAAACGATGTAACCCGATTAAGGCGACTGGAGAACATGCGAAAGGATTTTGCCGCCAATGTTTCGCATGAAATCAAAACGCCGCTGACCGCCATTAAAGGTTTTGTGGAAACGCTGATGTCAGGTGCGGTGAATCACCCGGAAGAAGCGGCCCGGTTTCTCGGAATCATCGAAAAACATACCAACCGCCTGAATGCTATCATCGACGATCTGATGAAACTGTCCCTTATTGAACAGAAAACGGACAAGAAGGAAATTCTTCTGGAAAATCGTTCGCTGCTTCCGATCCTGAAGTCCGCCTGCCAGGTCTGCCAGCCAATGGCCGATGAAAAAGCGATACAAATCCTGCTGTCCTGCGAAGAAACGCTTTCGATGAATCTCAACGCAGCTCTGATCGAGCAGGCATTCGTTAATCTTCTAGATAACGCTATCAAATACAGCGGGCCGGACAGCAGCATTGAGATTGAGGCAAAGCAAATGAATACCGAGGTTGCCATTTTGTTTCGGGACCATGGCATCGGAATTGCCTCGGAACACCTTCCGCGGCTCTTCGAGCGGTTTTACCGCGCGGACCCCTCCCGAAGCCGGAAGCTGGGGGGGACGGGCCTGGGGCTTGCAATTGTCAAGCATATCGTCAATGCCCATGGGGGCAGGATTATCGTGGAAAGCACTCCGGGGAAAGGCAGTGAGTTTGTTATTTACATTTCTCACCAATTATTTTTGAAATCCTAATCATTTTCTAACAATCCTTCCTTATACTTTGCCGCAGATGGGAGATTTCGTTTCCATGCGGGAAACAGAAATCAGAGTTGAATCAAACAGAATGAACATTCAAAAAAGTATGGAGGGTAAAATGAAAAAAATGAATTGGATAACTGGTATCATGTCATTGGCGATGATCTTTTCGGCGAGCCAGGCGCTTGCCGGAAATATTTCCATCAACGGATCTACAACCGTACTTCCGATTGCCCAGAAAACTGCCGAAGCCTTTATGAAAGAGCAGCCGGATGTGAAGATTTCAATTTCCGGCGGCGGCTCCGGAAACGGCATCAAGGCCCTGATCGACAAAACCACGGACATTGCCGATTCTTCACGCGCCATCACACCTGCTGAAATCGATCAGGCAAAGGCCAAAGGCGCAAACCCCGTTGAGTTTATCGTGGCGTTTGACTGTATCGTACCGGTTGTTCATCCGACGAATCCGCTTAAAGACATCACCCTGGATCAATTGAAGGGTATTTATAAAGGGGATATCAAGAACTGGAAAGAGATCGGCGGCGCGGACAAACCGATCGTGATTATCTCCCGGGACACCTCTTCCGGAACCTATGAAGTCTGGGAAGAAAAAGTCATGAAAAAAGAACGGGTATTCCCCGGAGCCCTGCTTCAGGCATCCAATGGCGCCGTGGTACAGGCGGTTTCAAGCAATCCCAACGCCATCGGCTATATCGGTCTGGGATATGTGGACAAGAGCGTGAAGGGGCTTTCCGCCAACGGCATTGTCGGTTCCAAGGAAACCACGTTGAACAAGACATATCCGATCAGCAGGCCGCTGTACATGTACACACCGGTTCCGCCCGCCGGCGATGTCAAAAATTTCCTGGACTTTGTGGTCAGTGCCAAGGGCCAGAAACTGGTTGAGGAAGATGGGTTTATTCCGTTAAAGTAAGCCGGACCAGGCTGAAGATTTATGATGGTTAAAAACCGATTCTTCCGTCTTTAGCCTGTTTTACAAGATTTCATACAAAGGTGTTGAAATTACCCATGACAAACATTCGCCAAAGAACCGACCAATCGGTGCGCATCTTCTTTTTCAGCGTGGCGCTGGCATCCATTGCCATACTGTTCATGATCATGGTCTTTTTGTTCATGGAAGGCCTGCCGATTTTCAAGAAAGTTACCCTGTCCGAATTTGTATTCGGTAAATTTTGGTATCCGACTTCAAGCCCGCCGGATTTCGGCATTTTCCCCTTGATCGTGGCATCCATTGCCGTAACGCTGGTTTCTGCGGTGATCTCCATACCGCTGGGTGTGATGACGGCCGTTTATCTGGCGGAACTGGCCCATAAACGCGTGGCCGAAATCATGAAACCCGTTGTGGAGCTTCTGGCCGCCCTGCCTTCCGTGGTGATCGGGTTTTTCGGCATGGTTGTGGTGGCGCCTTTTCTTCAGAAAACATTCGGGATTGCAACGGGCTTGAACCTCTTTAATGCGGCGCTCATGCTGTCTTTCATGTCCGTGCCCACGATATGCAGCCTTTCTGAGGACGCCATTTACAGCGTGCCCGTCGCGTTAAAAGAAGGCTCGCTGGCGTTGGGAGCCACGCACTGGGAGACCCTGCTCCGGGTCATTCTGCCGGCTTCGATTTCCGGCATCAGTACAGCGATCATCCTGGGAATGTCCAGGGCCATCGGCGAGACCATGGTGGTGCTGATGGTGGCAGGCGGTGCCGCCATGATTCCCACATCGCTGATGGACCCGGTAAGGCCCATGCCCGCCAGCATCGCCGCGGAAATGGCGGAGGCCTCATTTCGCGGGGACCATTATCACGCACTCTTTGCAACCGGCATTGTTCTGTTTTTCTTCACGCTGCTGTTTAACATCATTGCAGATCATATCGCGCATAAATACCGTCAGACAGGAGAGGCATCGCTGTGATGGAAGAAACACAAATCCTGACAAATCAATCCGGAACCCGCCC